>Ga0247727_10006300_pt1 | contig 23422 bp, 15 predicted proteins | sample WisWelCaveWW1625_FD_202498 | JGI IMG/M metagenome (GOLD analysis project Ga0247727, IMG submission 202498) | Biofilm microbial communities from Wishing Well Cave, Virginia, United States - WW16-25 | ecosystem: Environmental > Aquatic > Deep subsurface > Groundwater > Cave microbial mat | place...
GCCCGCTGGGGCGGCACCGAGCGCTTCTGGCAGGAAGCAATCCTGCCGCGGATCCAAGCCTTCGTCCCCGCCGGCGTCATCCTCGAAATCGCCCCCGGCTTTGGCCGCTGGACCAGGTACTTGAAAGACCTATGCCGCCGCCTGGTGCTGGTCGACCTGTCGGAACGCTGCATCCGGGAGTGCCGCGAGAGGTTCGCCGGCGAGACCCACATCGATTACCACGTCAACGACGGGTATTCGCTCGACATGGTGGCCGATCGTTCCGTGGATTTCGTCTTCAGCTTCGATTCCCTGGTCCACGCCGAGGCCGACGTGCTCCAGGCCTACCTCCGGCAACTGGCCCGCAAGCTGAAGCCGGACGGCGCCGGCTTCCTGCACCATTCCAATCTCGGCGCTTACCGGCGGTCCTGGCGCCTCGTCAGCGCTATGCCTTCAGCGCGGTTGCAGCATTGGCTGGGCGGCGCCGGCCTCTTCGTCGATCTGCGGCACTGGCGCGCCCCCAGCATGACCGCCGAATTGTTCGACGAGTACTGCCGCCAGGCCGGACTGCAGTGCATCGGCCAGGAGACCGTCAACTGGGCCGGCGGCCGCTACCTGATTGACTGCTTCTCGCTGCTGACCCATCCCGGCTCAGTGTGGGCCAGGCCGAACCGCGTCTGCCCAAACCGGTCCTTCCGGCAGGAAGCCGGCCGGATCTCGAAGTTCAGCCGGTTGTATCCGTCTCGCGGATGCGGGTAGCAGCTGTCGCGCAAACCGGCGCAGGTCTTACCAGCCGTGAGCCCGCCGCACCAGTTGCGCCGCGCGATCCCAACTGAAGGTCGCCTCGATCCAGGAGCGGGCCTGCCCGCCCAGCCGGCGCCGCAGATCGGCGTCCGCCAGAAGGCGCGCCAGCGCCTCGTCGGCCGCTGCGGGAGCGCCGGGATCCACCAGGTATCCGGTCACATTATCGCGGATAGCGTAATGGATGCCGCCGACGCGGCTTCCCACTACCGGCTTGCCGCAGGCGCCCGCCTCCAGAAACACCAGCCCGAAGCACATCTCCTCTCCGGTCTCCTCAACTCGCCGGTGCAGGAGCGAGAAAACATCGCAGGCGTCGTAGTAGGCGGGAAGCTCCGCGTCCGGCACGTAACCGGCGAAGCGGACCCGGCCGGCCAGCCCCAGCTCATCCGCGCGGCGGCGGAGTATATCTTGGTACGACCCTTTGCCGGCCACCACGTAATGCAGGGCCGGAAATCGCGGGGCCAGCCGCGCCACCGACTCCAGAAGCCGGTCCACTCCCTGCTGCGGGCGCAGGGCTCCCACCGAGAGCAGCACCAGCGCGTTCTCCAAACCGAGCCGCCGGCGGAGCGCTTCCCCGCCCGCTTCGGGGTGGAAGCGGGTCAGATCCACGCCGCCCCAGACCGTGTGGATGCGCTCGGCCGGCGCCCCGGCAGCGCGCAGCAGCTCGCTCGTGAACTCGCTGTTGGTGAATAGCCACCGCGCCCCGCCGGCGGCCCGCCGCAGTGCCGCCCGCCGCAGCCGGTCTTGCCGGGCTGCCAGCACGTCCTCGCCCCAGGCGAACAGGGCATAGGGGGTCCCCCGGCTGCGCTCCAGCCACGAGGCATAGAGCCCCCAGGGCAGGTAGTGGCCGGCGTGAATCAGGTCCGGCTTCTCGGCGTCGGCGATCTCCCGCACCCGCCGGTAGTCGCGCCACAGCGATGCGGCCGTGCCGAGCTTCCCCAGCGACCGCCCGGGACCGGCCGGGATGCGGATCGTCTTCCACTCGAGCGCGGCGTCGCCGGTTTCGTCGCCCGGCTGCCGGTCGCCGGCCACCACGATCCGGTGCGGCAGCCGCTTATAGATCTCACTGAGATGTACGAAGGCGCCGCCCGCTCCCGGCCGAAACCAGCTCGCAAGGACCAGGATTTTCATCACCGCGCCGCAGTCTTCGGGGAACGGCGAGTATAGCACACGGGACGAGCGAGGCGCGCCTGCACCACCGCCGCCCTCGTGCTGCTCAACACCCTGACTGCTGTTCGCGGCGGTCAACGTCGCCCTCTGGGGCCTGCTCCTACCCCGGGTGGACCCGGGGGGCGACCTTCGGCGTCCGGCTCGCCGGGTTGCACAGGACCGCAAGGAGACGCTTTACGTGGACCGGGTCCACCACACCGCGGCGTTCTCCCGCGAGATCGCGCAACAGCTCGCGCGGTTTATCGCCCCCCTGGGCTTTTTGCGCTGCCGCCGCTAGCGGCCCAGGCGCTCAGCCGCGGGTCCCGCCGGCTGCGCCACACCTGCCGATGTCCCCCCGCGATCGTCTGCCGGATGGATTCGGCCGCCAGGTCAGGATCCTGAGGCGAAAGCCGGAAGTCGTCCTGCACCACAACGACTTCCGGCCTCTGCGCCCGCCAGGACTCCACGAGTTTCCGGTAGAGCCGCGGCGGGATGGTGTCCGGCATGTAGCAGGCCGCGCCGCTCACGGGGTGGCCGCCGAAAGCCAGAAACGGTCCGCCGCCAGCAACCAGCCAGAGCGTGGTGCGGCCCTCCACGTGAGGCCGCAGCTCGGTCCACAACTCCCGGATTTCCTCCCGGTATTCGCGCGGAGCCCGCAACCCGGCCCACGGTGAGTCTGACGGCAGCGGATACGTCGGACGATAGGCGCACAACCCGTAGCGCCACGGCGGACCCACCGCCGCCGTCGCGATCCAGCAGACGGCCGCCAGCGCCGCACCCGCCACCGGGGGCCGAAGAACCACCCCCGCGCGGTCGAGCAGCGCTGCCAGAAGGGGAACCGCCAGCGGGGCCGAATAGACGAAGTTGGGATTGCTGCTCTCCTGCACTGCGGTAACCGCCAGAAGCGGCAGCGCGGCCGCCCGCCAAGTGGCGTCGAATCCGCGCCAGAGGGCCAGAGTCAGCAGCGCGAGCAGCAGATAGACCCCTTCCTGAAGCCACGTCCAGGGCGCCGGCAGAAGAAACGCCGGCGGGTTCCACTCCACGTTCAGCAGGCTCGTAGCAATACCCAGGACCGCCGCGGCCAGCAGCGCGGGGCCCGGTTCCGCCGGCCGCCCCACCGGCCGCCGCGCTCCTTCGCCGGCGGGCGTCCGCCGCGCCAGGCGTTTTACCAGCGGCAGCAGCGCCCCCAGCGCTGCCAGCGTCGCCGCCACCTCCCACCACCGGCGTCCGGGAACCTCCGGAGGCAGGATCAGTCGAGGCGCCGCCCGCAGCACCATCCAGACCGGACCCTGCTTGGCGGCCGCCGGATCGAGGAACAGTTGCCGCAAGACTTCTTCCCAGCCGGCGCGGGAACTGAAGTACCACAGGATCGGAACGAAGGCGCCTGCGAGTCCGCCCGCGTAGGCTCGCCGCGAGCCCCGGGGCAGCAGGAATGGAATCAGCACCGTCACCGCCAGGCCGACGTTCTGCTTGGCGTAGATCGCCAGCGCCGCGGCCACTCCGGCCGCCGCCGCCGAAGTCGGCCCGCCCGCCCGCCGCGCGCGAAGAAGGCACAGAATCGCCGCGCCGGCCAGGCATGGCGCCTGGTAGTTGAACGCGTGCCCCCAACTAAAAGCTGGGCACCCCATCACCGCGGCGAAGGCAACGCCGGTGCTCTGGGCCGCAGCCCCGGCTCCGAGCTCCCGCGCAATGCGCAGGCCCACCACTAGCGCCAGAGCGTACCAAAACCACAAATGCAGGTGCGAGTGGAACAGGTGCGGCCCCAGCGCCCACATCCACGCCGCCAGCGTGTAGTGGCTTAGCGGGCCATAGAGCAGCGTGAAATCCCGGTAGTAGACCTGTCCGGCGAGCAGACGCGCGGCCGCTTCCCAGGTCCAGCCGTAGTCTCCCAGCCCGGCGACCCAGATCCAGCGGGCCGCCAGCAGCATGACCACGCCCGCCGCGATCGCCGCCGGACGAAAGAGCAAGCCGTGGCGCGCCATCAGACAGCGCGCCAGTATAGCACGCTTGGCCCGGAGGCCCGCGCCTGGCGTACAAGAAGGCGGCCAGGCGGCCGTCCTCAGTAGTTGCCGACGGCGTGCCAGTTGAACTTGTAAGCGGTGGAGGCCACCTCGGCCACGGCGAAAAACACCGTAAAGTGACTGAACCCGCGGTCGACCCAGACCTGCCGGGCGCTCATGGCCGCCGCCGCCGCCGCGTTGGCCGGGGTCAGCGTCACCCACCCGCCCAGGGTCGTGGCGAAGGTCAAGGAACATTGCGCGCCCGAAGACCAGCCGGCCGTGCCGGTGGTGAGAAGCAACTGGCCGGACATGTCCGAGACCCCGTTGGAAGTCTCCACTGCGCACGTCGCCCCCGTGCCGGCCTCGGTGGCCACGCCGGCGGTGGGCGTCGTCTTCTTGATCTGGACCTGTCCCGCCTGCAGCGTCCCGTTCTCCAGCAACTCGAATACCGCCGAGGCGCCGTTATCGATCTGCAGCCGGTTCAGACCGTCCGCCTGGCTGACGATGGCCCGGGCGTTCATGCTGGCGGCCTGGGAGGCGCCGCCGCTCCACTTCCGGGCAGTGAACCGCAACTGCGCCGATGGCATGTGTCCGTTCGGGGAGACGGCCGCCTGCGAGTTCTCCAGGCGCAGCCCATTGGTCGCAAACGCCCCGTCGGCCCGCAGAAACATGTTCCCCGTCCCGTCCTGCGGCAGCTCGTAATAGTAGTGCCCGTTGGGGTTGCCGGTGCCGGTCCAGATCTTGTGCACCAGCGTTCCGGTGCTGTTGGTGTAAACCACCCGCGACAGCGGGTCCTTGTTGATGTCTCCGGTAATTGTGCAACCCACCACCACCTCGGTGTTGGCGCCCGTCGAGACCAGGGCGCCGTTCGGGATCACGCAATTGGTGAACTTGGAGCCCGAAAACTTGCCCTGCGCCGACTGAAAGCCCCCCACCTCGATGAACCCCACGTCGCCGGTGGGCGACATCACGTCAACCCAGTTGGCCTCGAAGTAGGTGCTGAAGAACATGCCCCCGGTGCCGGAGGTCGAGATGTTCTCCCCGCTGATCCGGATCCCCGCGCCGAAGTTGTTCGGGTCCGCCGGGTGGGCCCACCACTGGTTGCCCTCGAACAGGCATTCGTTGCACTGAAAGTGATTGTTTCCCCGATAGTGGAACCCGCTCCGGCGGTTGATCCGGGCCGTGATCTGGTTGAACAGAACGCCGTTCGATGCCGTGCCCACGTAAAACCCGTCGTCGGTTTGCGCCACCACCACTTCCTGCACCACGCATTCCTCGCACCCGTTCAGGTAGACCCCGAAGTGGAAGCCCCCCTGGTTGGGGAAAATACCGGCGGTGTCGCCGTCGATGTCGATGCTGGAGATATTGATGTACTTGCCGTCGATCAGCACCGTCGGATCGATCTGGCCATGCAGGATGGCCGCCAGGTGCGCCGTCGGCCCCGTGTACGTCGCGCCGTCGAAGCACTGCCACTTGTTCGCCCCCGCCGCCGCCGGGTTCCACTTCAGCATCCCGTCGTTGACGCACTTGGTGGCGTTGGTTCGCAGGTGCATGTCCCGAACACTGGAGTACAGCGCCGGGGTCATGTCTGTATTCATGATGACGATGGCCGCCGTGGCCGGCTGACCGTTGTAGACCAGCGTGGTGTCGCCCGGGTAAGCCCCCGCCCCCTCCAGGCTGCACCCGCTCGGCACGAAGATGCTGCTGGTGAAGACGTACGATCCGGGCGGAATGCTCACCGTTCCGCAGACGCCCGCTCCGAAGCTGGCGAATGCGTTGCTGATCTGCTGCCCGATGTCGGCGCCCGCGAAGTCGGTGGCCACGCGCTTGATCGACCCCACGTTGACCCGCGCGCCGCTCTGCGTCGATGCGCTGGTTCCCCCCGAGGGGTAGGGAAGCACGCTGCGCACCTGGCGGCTCAGATCAATCTGCGTTTGGCCGCAAACCGAAACCCCCGCCAACACCACCATCCACCCGACTCTTCGCCTCATCTCGATCCTCCCGACCTCACTGCTAGGATATACTTCGATCCTCCGCCCAATACCCCCCTGCCGGCGCAAACCCCTGATTTTAGAGAGCAAAAAAACGGGTTTGCGCTGTGACCGGCCGGCCGGAAGCGCTCCCAAAACAGGTACCATGTCATCGTGAGTGCCGCTTCCCACGCTCGCCGGCCGGAGTCTGCCGGTGTCGCCCCGCCCGCCGCCACACTCCAGCCGGCGGAGCGCCTGCTGCGGAGGCTGCTGCTCGGAACGGCCCTGTTCCTGGGCCTGGCGCAGGCCTGGGCCTCCCGCCACGCCATGATCTCCGATGGCGCCTCTTACCTGGACATTGCAGACGCCATCGCCGCCGGCAACTGGAGCGCGGCCGCTAACGCCTATTGGAGCCCACTCTACCCCTGGCTGCTGGCCGCGGCGCTGGCTGCTCTCCGGCCCGCGCCCTACTGGGAATTCGCCGTCGTCCACCTGGTCAATTTCGCGATTTATCTGGGGGCGCTGGCGGCTTTCGACTTTCTCTGGCGGGGCTTGCTCGCCTCCCGCCTGGATTCCGACGCCGAGAGACACCTGCCGGGATGGGCCTGGGTGGGGACCGGCTATCTGTTGTTCCTGTTCACTTCCCTGAACATGATCAACCTCGGCCTGGCGACGCCGGACCTGCTGGTCGCCGCGCTCGTCTACCTCGCCTGCGGCCTGACGGTCCGTATCCGGAGCGGCCGCGCGGGATGGGGATGGCACCTGCTGCTCGGCCTGGCGCTGGGACTGGGCTATCTGGCCAAGACCCCGATGTTTCTATTGGCGTTCGTGTTTCTGGGGGTCCTGCTGCTCGACGCTCGATCGGTGCGAGAGGGGCGGGCCCAGGGACGCTACGCGCCGCGGATAGCCCTGTCGCTGCTGGTTTTTCTCGTGGTGTCCGGACCCTTCGTGACGGCGCTTTCCCGGGCCAAGGGGCGGCTCACGATCGGCGACAGTGGGCGGCTCAACTACGCCTGGTGGGTCAACGGCGTCACCCCCTTCATCCACTGGCAAGGGGGGCCCTCGGGAAGCGGCGCGCCGCTGCACCCCACCCGCAAGATCCTGGACTCGCCCCCCGTCTACGAGTTCGCTTCTCCCGTCGCCGGCGCCTACCCGCCGTGGACCGACCCCAGCTATTGGTACGAGGGCGTCCGTCCTCACTTCAATTGGCGCGGCCAGCTCCGGGTGCTGCGCCAGAATGGTAAGCTGTATTACGACATATTCCTCTACCTGGACTCGCTGATCGTCGGCCTGGGGACGTTGCTCTGGCTCCAGGGAGACCGGTTCTCAGGCCTGGCGCGGCAGCGTGTTCTGCTCGTCCCGAGCCTGGCTGCCATGGCTATGTACTGCTTGGTGGCCGGGACAGGACGATACCTGGCCCCCTTCGTCCTGGTCTTCTGGATGGGTGTTCTGGCCGCGACGCGTCTGCCGGAGGATCCTGGGGCGCGCAGGATCGCGACCGGGCTGCTGGGGGCCGTGCTGACGGTGCTGGCCATTCGGATGTGCGGCTCCTCGGCCGAATACCTGCTTAGCGCCGCCCGCTCCCTGGCCCAGGGCGAGCAGCCCGGCGTCCACCCCTCCTGGGCGGTCGCCGACGGCTTACGCCAGCTCGGCGTCCGGCCTGGCGACACTGTGGGCGTCATCGCCCACCCCTTCGTCCACGGACCCTACGAGCATCCCTGGGCCCGCCTCGCCCGCGTCCGCATCATCGCTGAGCTGCCGAGCCGCGAGTCTGAGAATTTCCTCCCGTCACCGGAAGCGGTCAAGAAGCGGGTGCTCGAGGCGTTCGCTTCCACCGGCGTCACCGCGGTGGTGGCCTACCGGCCGGCCGCCTACGGCGCGACCCCGGGATGGCACAGAATCGGGGAGACCGACTATTTCGCCTACCAATTCCGCCGTTAGCCCCCATGCCGGCGGGCAGCCCCGGTTTCCCGCCGGGCGGTTCCTGCTATTGTCGCTGGTGCTCGGCGCCATCTACTTCCTCCCCCAAGCCCGCTACCTGCGGCAACCCTGCGCGCCGCACGTGCTGCTCGAGGAGAACCCCGACGAGACCTTCCTGGCGGTGCTGGTTTCCCGCGCCGCCGGCGAACATCCCACCCAGCCGGACCCCTACCAGGCAGCGCCGCGCGCGGAGCCCACCATCGCCTTCTACACCATACAGCGATTCCCGCTGCTGGCCCTGGGGCTGATCGCCCGCGCGCTGGGCCTGCCGGTCACGGTGCTGCTGTGGGCCGGAAGCCTGGTCTTCCCCGTGATTCTCGCCTTTGAGACCTGCTGCATCGCGTGGTGGTGCGGCATTCGACGGTGGTCGACGGCCGCTCTGGCCGTGGTTCTCGCCATGCTGGCGCTCGACCCGCTGCACTGGTTCGCGCAGGCCAAATACACGGCCCTGGCCCTGGCCGGCAGCGCCCCGGACTACCTGCTCATGCTGCCCTACAGCCGCCGGCTACAGCCGCAGTTTGTGGCCATCTTTCATCTCCTCGCCATCCTGCTGTCGCTGTTGCTGCTGCGAGCCGGAACCAGAGCCTCCAGGCTGGCCTGCGCTGCTGGCGCGGGCATCTGTTTCGGCATCAGCTTCTACTCCTATTTCTACAGTTGGTCGATTCTAGCGGGCTGGTTTGCGTTGGGCGCCATCTTCGTCCGCCTCTGGCACCGGGGAAGGGAGCGGCTCTGGCTCTCAGCCGCTGCCCTGGGGCTGGCGATCTCCATCCCATACTGGATCTGGTGCGCGCGCCATTTCAGCGAGCTCAGCCTGTCGACTGGCTCGGCCCGGACACACCGCCTGGGGACGTTCGACCTGCCGGAGGTGCTTTTCTATTTCGGCGTGGCGGGGCTTTGCCTGCTCCTTCTGCGCAAGGATACGGCCCGGCGCGAGCTGCTGTGGGTTCCCCTGGTGCTGGTGGCCGTCCCTGCGCTCGGCGCGATCCAGAACCTGATCACGGGGATTTACATCCAGCCCTATCACTATCTGCACTACTTTGGCCGGCCGGCGGCGAACCTGGCGGTGGTCGCGGTGCTCGCCTCTCAAAGCCATCGCTTCGCGGTCCTGCGGGGCCGGGCAGCGGATCTGGCGGCGTGGACGCTGATCGCGCTGGCGATCTTCTCGGCGCGCGTGGTGCAGATGCACCGCTACGGGACGGCCTCCGTGCCGGCCGCCCGAATCTGCCGCGCCATGCCCGCCCTGGAGTTTCTCGAACGGCGCGGCGTCGCCGGGGCCGCCGTCTTTACCCCCGACCCCGACCTGCGCGAGGCCATCCCTCTCTACACCGATGCCGTTCCCTATTACTCCCGATTTAGTTGGATGACCGGGGGAGCGGCAACTCGCGATGCGGTCCTTTGGCGGATCGCATCGTCCCATGCTTTGGCCGGCCAAGACCGGCATGCCTTCCTCCGCCTGGTTCAGTCCCGCCCGTGGGATCTGTTCCAGGTTCACAAGCAGCGCACACTCGACCCCCAGGCCGAGCCGGAAATGGCCGGCATGGAACGCGTGCTCCTCGAGCAATTCGACTCCATCCTGGCCTCCAACCGGACCCCGGTCTTCGAAGGTCTGCGCTATGCCCTCTTGCCCGCCGACCGGCCCCTGGAGTCCACCCGGTTGCTGCGATACTTCACCTGCCGGCAGGTCTGGTCCGACGCCGCCTACTCGGTGTTCGAGCTGGAGCGGCGCGTAGAATCCCCAGCAGATGGCAAACAGCAGCGACATGCTGGCGGGTCACGTCCCGCTGTCGACTAGGGCTTGCTCTGGAATACGGCGATTGCGCGGAGGAACATGAGCCAGAATTCCGGCAGGCGCATGCCGGCCCGACGCGTCTTAGGATCATGGGTCACCCGCGAGCCCCAGCGTCCCTGGAAGCCGGGCTCGTTGATACGTGTTGGCCACCAGACCTGGGATGAGCGGTCGATGACGAAATCATAACTCCGGCTCTCGGCCGAGGTAAACTGCTTGGCGGCCCAAGGGACCACCTCTGCGGCGGCCGGCGCTTCCGGGATCTCGGCGGGATCCAGGCCTTCAGGTCGAATGATGCGCTTGAAAGCCGTCCCGTCGGAGGTCTGATCTACGGGAGGGGTAGGTGGGGAAGCTGCTGTTCCGAAGCTGCTAAAGGCGCCCTCGGCGCTGGCCCAAAAAATACCCAAACCGAGGGTTGGTATTCCCTTCAGCAGCAGAATGAGGACATCTGCGTCCTCGCCGCCTCTCCCTGCGCCATCGCTGATCACTTGATCCAGATCCTCGATCGTTCCACAGTGATTCGTGGAGAAATCGAAGTCAGCCGAGGTTTTCGGAAAGGCCGGGTGAACGCCGGTCTTGAGGAAATTGCCGTGTGTGCCGCGGGACACGAAGACTTTAGCATGATCATTGAGGTGTTCAGCCTGGTTCCAGGGGAACACCTCCAGACCGACGCGGCTCTCGTCGTCTCGTGGGTTTCTCGGGCTGACATCGCGCGAGCTGAGACCGATGAACTCCGGGTTGTTTTCACCGTTCAAAAAGACCGCGGCGCAACTCCAGGCTCCCGCGTAGCTGCCGAACTGTTGACCCGCTCCCCAGTTCTCGCAACCCTCGAGCGGCTCCTCGTGGGCTGGGTAGAAGAAATGGTAGACCACGACGATGGGCTCCGAGAACTGGTCCATGACCGACAAACTATTGAAGCCAGGCAGCGACTTGAAGCGCTCCAGTTCAATGACTTCCGAGCGGTCCATCACATCGGCGTAATACCAGTTCTGGCTGCCCTTGAGCGCGGGGATTGCGTCGTACCTGTCTTTGATCTGGTCGAGCGAGGGGTAGCGATTCTCGCTCGTGGCGGTAACGTCTTGGCTATCCTGCCAGCCTCCCAGGTCGAGGGAGAGCTCGCGGGCCGGAGTGGACACCAGGAAGGGATGACCGGCAGCGGGTGAGCCCAGGAAGGTGCGGCCGCCTTGCGTCTCACCATCAGCGGCAGCGATCAGGTTTTTGCCGATGATCGGCTCCCGGAGGAAGACAGTCGAGGGCTTGCCCCAGTTCTGGCGCTGGTCGGACGCGGGCGTGGAAGTCCACAGAGCCGCGTGTTCGAGATAACGCTTGGGATCACAGGGGAAGTAGCGCTCGCCAGGATGGAAATAGAGGACCGGTTCGTGCTTGCGCGCGATCCGGATCTTGTCGTCGGGAGTCAGAGCCATCGGCGTGACCTTTCTGGCGGATCAGCTTTTCGGGGGGGCCTCACAGTCTACAGAATCCTGCACCAGGCGGAGGAAAGCCTGGATGTCGGGGTCGCAGTCCAGGGTTACGGATTTGCGGAGGAGTGCCGCGCATTCCGAAAACAACAAGCGGTCGTTCAGAATTGGATCTGCGGCGAAGTCGAGCGCCGCATGGCGCTTCATGAACAACCGCAGCTCGCAAAGGACATTGGCCATGGCGGGGGAGCCGATCTGGCCCGCAAACCACAACCTGGCGTAACGGTCGATCAGGGCCCGAAGCCCGTTCTGCGCCGCCGCGTCGAGCTCGTGCAGAGCACGCATGATATGGTTGAAGACGAGCCTCCAGCGGGCCAGCAGTTCGCGCATGCATTCCGGATCGGAGTCGAAAGCGGCGATCACGGCGCGGCCGATCTTCTCCCAGCAGCGGGCCGCTTCGGGCGTGTAGGGGCGGCCGAGAAACTCGCGCCGGATGGCGTCGGGGTCGCGGCGCCAGATTCGGATTTGATCCAGGTCGCCCCGCAGAGGACCCGCTCCGCCCTCAGCATTACTGTTGCCAATGACTACGCCGAGCGATCCGACCGGTGGAACCCCCGACGTTGCCGGTTGCGAGCCGATCAGTTTTCCGTCCAGATGGAGAGACATGCGGCTGAAGCCATTGTGTTCGAATTCCAGCGTAACCCACTTCCCGGTGGGCGCCGGCGAGCTGGTCGCGTTGTCAACGAATTCCCATGGGGCTACGATTGGTATGGAAGGGGGGGGCACTATCGACCCAGGTAAGGAGACCGGTGGCACGAATCCGGCCCAGACGAACCCGCTCGGCCCCAGCATCATCGCAAAGGACCGGTGTCCGACGATCAACGTGCGGTGGGGGTATCCCGGATCGAGCCGGAGGGTTGCTTCAATCTTGAGTGCTTCAAGCCTGTCCCACGTGGCCTTGTGCGGAATGCTGAGCCGGCTCCAGGGAGAGTCGAAGCGCAATGCGCCGGAACCCGCCGAGGCGCCATGCGGCAGCGCGGCTGCGCCCGTGACCTCGCCGTCATTGCCGTATGGAGAGAGATCGACTGCGATGCCTGCCCATTTGTAGGTGTGATGACAGATGAGCTGATACATGTGGCTGCGCCTCCGCTCGCGGCTGTTTCCCCTGGCCGCCCTAGTTTAAGCAATACAGTACGGCCGTGCAACTATCTCGTCAGGCCGCTGACTCGCCGGTAAGTTCCCATCCCGGGAAGACCAAAACCGCCATCCGAGAACCTTGGCGCGCTCGACACCCAGCGAACCCGATCGTTCTCGATGGCGGCCTCATCATGGAAACCTTTGATCAGCCGCAATCCAGATCGTCCCTGCATGCCACCCCTTCAACCCCGGACCGCCGGCTGGCGCAAGAACACCTCGCGCCAGAGTTGCAGAATCAGCAATGCCCACAAGGAATACCCATGGTCGCCTTGCCCGGCATCGAACCGGGCCCGCAGCGCTTCCACGCCCGGGACCGAGAAGCAGCCCGCCGCCCGCAGGGCCGATGGAGACAACAGGTCCCCGGCCATCTCGCGGAGGTCCCGGCGCATCCACTGGCGTACCGGCGCGCCAAAGCCGGTCTTGGGACGACGGAGCACCGAGTCGGGCAGGACGCCGCGCATCGCCCGCCGCAGCAGCCACTTGCCTTGGAGGCCCCGGATCTTCTGCCGCGCGGGCAGCCCCCAGGCGAACTCGGCCAGCTCCAGGTCGAGATAAGGAACACGCGCCTCAACACCGGCCGCCATCCCCATCTTGTCGGTGTAGGCGAGATTCAGCGCCGGCAGGAACGTCTTCAGGTCCCGGTAGAGCATGCGGTCGACCAGCCGGGGCGAAGGCGACTGGCCGAGCAGCTCCCGGGTTCCCCCGCTGGGACGCCGGCTGCCCAGCGTCGCCGCCAGGTCCGGATGCAGCAGGGAGCGGACTTCCTCGTCCCGCAGCCACTGGCAGTATTCGACGAATTGCTCGAGCGGCGCCCGCTCGAGCGGCGCAGCCAGCTTGCGAAGCCTTCGCAGAGCGCCCCCCAGGCGCCCGGGCCGGCCCGCCGGCAACCGCGCCGCCGCTCTGGCCGCCGCCGCCCGCAACGATGCCGGAATCCAACCCAGCCGCGCGTTCAGCACCGGCCCCAGGTGACGCCGGTAGCCGCCCAGCAGCTCGTCGGCGCCTTGGCCTGTGAGCAGCACGATGGCCCCGTCCTGCCGCGCCTGCCGGCAGATCAGGTAAGTATTAATGATTGCCGGATCCCCCAGCGGCTCGTCCAGGTGGTAGAGCAGCCGCGGCAGCAGCTCCGCCACCTGCGGCCGGATGTCGAGCTCCGTCAGCGGGGCGCCGAATTTCCGGGCCACTTCCCGCGCGTAGGGTAGATCGTCGGTGAACTGGTCGTAGGCATTGTCCTCGGCCGGAAACGCCGCCGTGTAGCAGCGGACCTTGCCGGCCCCCTCGCCGGCTGCCATCTCCGCCAGCAGGGCGCTCGAATCGAGCCCTCCGCTCAGGAACAATCCCACCGGGACGTCGCTCACCCGCTGGCGCCGCACCGCAACCCGCAGCCGCTCCCTGAGAGCCAGGGCGGCCTCCCCGTCCTCGAGCCCCGCCCCGGAATCCGGCGCCGGCAATTCGTAATAGCGCTCCACCGAGTAGCGGCCGTCCTGCCATCGCAGGTAGTGCCCGGGCGACAGCTTGTGGACCCCTTCGAACATGGTCCGCGGGCCTGGTGTCCACAGGAAAGCAAGGTAGTCCTCGAGGGCCGCCGGATCGAGGCCCGGCGACATTTCCGGATGCAGAAGCAGCGCCTTGATCTCCGAGCCGAAGATCACCCGGCCACCCGGCAAGGCGGCGTAGTAGAGGGGCTTGACCCCGAACGGGTCGCGGACCAGCAGCCCCGATCTCCGGCGCGTGTCCCACAGGGCGAAGGCGAACATCCCGTTGAGCGACCCCAGCGCCTCGGCGCCCCGCCCCGCCATCACCTCGAGCAGCACTTCGGTGTCGCAACGGCTCCGGAACCGGTGGCCGCCAGCCGCCATCGCTTCCCCCAGCTCGCCGAAGTTGTAGAGTTCCCCGTTGTACACCAGGACATACCGGCCGTCGGCGCTCGACATGGGCTGGTGTCCTGCCGGGCTCAGGTCCAGGATGGCCAGCCGCCGGTTGGCGAGGGTCACCGGTCCGGACGCCGACACATACACGCCCTGGTCATCGGGACCGCGGTGCTCGAGCACGCGGCAGAATTCCCGTGCCAGGCCCTCGTCGGCCTCTCCAAAAACGCCTGCAATCCCGCACATGCGAACCGGACTTGAGCCTGCGCCGTCCGACTGCTAGTCTAACAACAATGGCTGCGTCGAATGCCCAGAGCGCGCCGGGACGGGGCCGCGTCGGCGTGTTCGTCATCTCATTCAACGCCGAGCGCCACCTCCGCGCCACCTTGTCCCGCATTCCGGCTGAGGTCTATGACCTGGTCGAGGAGATCTACGTCTTCGATGACTGCAGCCAGGACGGCACCTTCGGCGCCGGGGTGGAGTTTAAGTCCGAGCGCGGGCTCGAGAAGCTCCGGATCTACCGCAACACCCGCAACCTGCGCTACGGCGGCAACCAGAAGCGCGGCTATCTGTACGCTATAGACCGCGGCTTCGACGCGGTGGTGCTGCTGCACGGCGACGGCCAGTACGCGCCGGAAGCTCTCTGGCAACTCGTCGAACCCCTGCTCACGGGCCAGGCCGACCTGGTGTACGGCACCCGCATGCAGGGCCCCGGCGCTCTGCGCGGCGGCATGCCTCTCTACAAGTACCTGGGTAACCGCATCCTCACCTGGCTCCAGAATCGGATTTCCCGGCTGCGGCTCTCGGAGTTCCACTCCGGCTACCGCGCGTTTCGCGTCGACGCCCTCCGCAAGATTCCCTTCCTGGTCAATTCCGACGAGTGGCACTTCGACACGCAGATCCTCTTGCAGTTTCATCACGCCGGGCTGCGGATTCGGGAGATCCCCATTCCGACCTTCTACGGCGACGAGATCTGCCATGTGAACGGCCTCGCCTACGCCTGGAACTGCGTCCGCACCACGCTCGGCTACCGGCTCCACCGAATGGGTCTGGTCTACGACCCCAAGTACCGCCGGGACTCGGACTTCCCTTCCTACGAATACCGTCCGTACCCGAAAAGCAGCCACGCCATCATCGGGGAATACCTGCGGCGGCGGACGCCGGCGAGGGTTCTCGACCTCGGTTCGGGCGACGGGCGGCTGGCATCGGAGATGATGGCGGCAGGGCACACCGTGGTCGGCGTCGAGAGCGACGCGCGCGCCGCCGCTGCGGCCGCTGCCCGCGGCGTAGCCGTGTTGTGCGCCGACCCGGAAACCTGCGACTTCCAGGAATTGCGCCAGCAGTTCGACGTGGTCGTGGCGGCCGACATCCTGGAGCATTTGCGGCGTCCTGAGGCTGTGCTCGCCCGGGCCGCCCGCGCGCTCACCGCCGACGCCGAAATCATCCTGGCCGTCCCCAACGTCGCCAACCTGTTCATCCGCCTGCTCCTGCTCGTCGGCCGTTTCCCCTACGGCCGCCGCGGCATCCTCGACCGCACCCACGTCCAGTTCTTCACCCTGCGCTCGGCCCTCGAATTGGTGCGCGAGTCCGGCTGGAAGATCCGCTCCGTCACCCCCACGCCGCTCCCCGTCCCGCTCGTGTTCCCCCGGTTTGCCGCAACCTGGCTCGGCCGGAGCCTGTTTGGCCTGCTCGCCGGCCTCACCCGCCTGTTCCGCCGCCTGCTCGCCTACCAGTTCGTCATAGTAGCCGACAAGGTCGCCTACCACGAGGAGCGCGGCCGGCTGGTGGACCTCCCCGCCGGCATCCCCTCTCGCGCCTCCGGATGAGTCTCGACCCATCCGCCGTCGCCTCCCGGCGGCTCATTGCTTTCCTCTGGGTGCTGGCTTTGGCGCTGGGTCTTCTCCATGCCTGGGGCGTGCGTCATGCCGCCCGGCCCGACACGGTCTCCTACCTCGACATGGGAACCGCCATGGCCGGGGGCGACTGGCGTCTGCTGCTCAACCGCTTCTGGAGCCCCCTGTATCCGGCCCTGCTCGGCGCCGCGATGTGGATTCTCCGGCCCTCCCCGGACCAGGATTTCGCCCTGGTGCACCTGGTCGATTTCTTCGTCTATGCGGGGGCCCTGGGGTGCTTCCATTTCCTCATGTCCGGGCTTGCCGGCCACAACCGGTCCCGGTCCCCGCTGCCGGCGTGGGCCTGGTGGATGCTGGGCTACGCCCTGTTCATCTGGTCCTCTCTGGGTTTGATCCTGAGGGGCGCGGGCGGAACACCCGATCTGTGCGTCGCCGCCTTCGTCTACCTCGCGGCCGGCTGCCTGCTCCGGATACGCAGCGACGCGCCCGGCTGGAAATGGTTCGCCTTGTTCGGCGTGGTGTTGGGGTTGGGCTGCCTGGCCAAGACAATCCTGTTTCCGATGGCCTTCGTGTTCCTCGCCGTTGGGCTGGCGGCGGCTGGCCTGCGGGCCGTCCCTCGCCTCCTGCTGTCGCTGGGCCTGTTTCTCGCCGTGGCCGGTCCCTACGTGGCGGCCGTTTCCACCCTCGCAGGCCGGCTGACGTTCGGTGATTCCGGCCGTTTGAATTACGCCTGGTGGATCAACGGCGTGACCCCCCCGTTCGTGCACTGGCAGGGGTCGCCCCCTGGCAGCGGTACTCCCCTCCACCCGACCCGCAAGATCCTCGACTCCCCGGCGGTATTCGAATTCGCCGCCCCCATCCCGGGCACGTATCCGCCCTGGCTCGACCTCGGTTACTGGCACGAGGGTGTGGCGCCGCATTTCGAGCTGCGGGGCCAGGTCCGAATACTGCTGACCAATACCCGGATCTACTTCGAGCTGCTGCTCCGCCAGGGCGCCCTGCTGGCCGGCTTTCTGGCGCTGACTCTGTGCTCCGGCCGCGGGCGGCAGTGCGTTCCCGACGTCGCCGGCGAGTGGATACTGCTGGCCCCGGGTCTGGCGGGACTCCTGCTCTACTGGCCGGTGTACGCGGAGTGGCGATACGTGGGACCCTTCGTCGTGCTACTCTGGATGGCGTGCTTCTCCGGCGTCCGGCTGGACGCTTCTCCGGAGGCCAAACGGGTTTTTCCCCCACTCGCGATTGCTATGGCTGCATGCCTGCTGCTGGAGATCGGCGGCCTCACCGCCTATGACCTTTCGGGCGCCCGCTCGCGGACCGCGCGCCCGCACTGGACCATCGCCGAGCGTCTCCGCAGCATGGGACTCCAGCCCGGAGACCGCGTGGGGTTCATCGGGCGGGGCCCGGAAGCCTATTGGGCCCGGCTGGCGCGGCTGCGCATCATCGCCGAGATCCCGCAGGCGGAGGCCGGGCAGTTCTGGGCCGCCCCGGACACCGTGCGGTCGCGGGCCCTCCAGGCCTTCGCTTCCACTCCGGCCCGGGCGATCGTCACCGAGTCAGCGCCGCTGTGGGCCTCCACCGCCGGCTGGCGCAGCCTCGAAGGGACCGGCGCCTACGTGTACTGGCTGAGATAAGCGATGTGGATCCTGGGCCTCTCTGCGTACTATCACGACTCGGCGGCCTGCCTGGTGCGCGACGGCGAGATCGTCGCCGCCGCCCAGGAAGAGCGTTTCACCCGCAAGAAGCACGACCACCGCTTCCCGGCTCACGCGGTCGAGTTCTGCCTGCGCCATGCCGGCATCCGGGCCCAGGACCTCGATCACGTCGTCTTCTACGACAAGCCCCTGCAAAAGTTCGACCGGCTGCTCGAGACCTACCTCGACTACGCCCCCGTCGGACTGCGGTCCTTTCTGATGGCCATGCCGCTGTGGCTCCGGGAGAAGCTCTGGATCCGCGAACAGATCGGCAAGCAGTGCGGCTGGGAAGGCAAAGTGCTCTTCACCGAGCACCACGAGTCCCACGCCGCCAGCGCCTTTTTCCCATCGCCGTTCGACTCGGCCGCCATCCTGACCATTGACGGGGTGGGCGAATGGGCCACCAGCAGCTACGGCTGGGGCCGCGGCAGCCAGGTTCACCTGCTGGCCGAGCTCCACTTCCCCCACTCGCTCGGACTGCTCTACTCGGCCTTCACTTACTACACCGGGTTCAAGGTGAACTCCGGCGAGTACAAGGTGATGGGCCTGGCGCCTTACGGCGAGCCCCGCTACACGCAGAAGATCCTGGACGAGCTGGTGGACCTGAAGCCAGACGGCTCACTGCGCCTGAACACGGACTACTTCAATTACTGCCAGGGCCTGACCATGACCAACCGGGCCTTCGACCGCTTGTTCGGCGGCCCGCCGCGGAAACCCGAGTCCCGAATGGAGCAGCGGGAGATGGACCTGGCCCGCTCCATCCAGGATGTGACCGAGGAAGCCATGCTCCGGATGGCCCGGCATGTCCACAAGATCACCGGGGAGCAGAACCTGTGCCTGGCCGGAGGGGTGGCGCTGAACTGCGTGGGCAACGGCCGGATCCTGCGCGAAGGACCCTTCGAGCGGATCTGGATCCAGCCGGCGGCGGGTGATGCCGGCGGCGCCCTCGGCGCGGCGTTGTCGGTGTGGCACCAGCACCTCGACCAGCCCCGCGCCGACTCCCGCGGCTCCGACACGATGCACGGCTCCTATCTCGGACCTGAGTACACTAACGATCAGATCCGCGAATTCCTCGATTCGGCCGGCGCCCGCTACCGCCAGCTCGACCACCGGGAGGTGGCGGCGCGGGTGGCGGAGCTGCTCGCCCAGGAAAAGGTGGTCGGCTGGTTTCAGGGCCGCATGGAGTTCGGCCCCCGTGCCCTCGGCGCCCGCAGCATCCTCGGCGACCCGCGCTCCCCCCGGATGCAGTCGGTGATGAACCTCAAGATCAAGTTCCGGGAGAGTTTTCGTCCCTTCGCTCCGTCGGTGCTGCGGGAGCGGGTTTCCGACTTCTTCGAGCTCGATTGCGACTCCCCCTACATGCTGCTGGTGGCGCCGGTGCGCGACGCGCTCCGTATCCCCATGACCGAGGAGCAACAGCGCCTGTTCGGCATCGACAAGCTGAACGTCCCCCGCTCCACTATCCCAGCCGTGACTCACATCGACCACTCCGCCCGCATCCAGACGGTCCGGCGGGAGGATAACCCCCGCTACTACGATCTGCTCCAGGCCTTCGACCGGCTCACCGGGTGCGCGGTTCTGGTTAACACCTCCTTCAACGTCCGGGGCGAGCCGATCGTGTGCACCCCCGAGCACGCCTACACCTGCTTCCGGCGGACCGAGATGGACTACCTGGCTATGGGCGACTTCCTGCTCGACAAGCGGGAGCAGGAGGCGTTCGCGGACGACAAAGCCTGGCAGGAGGAGTTCCAGCTCGACTAGAGTCGTTGCCGCCCGCGGTTCCCCTCCATCATGACAGCGTCTCCCCCTGCGGCCTGGCCCAAGATCTATGCCGCCGTGTCGCTGACCACGGCCGCCACGCTGCTGCTGGAGCTGGCCCTCACCCGGGTCTTCTCGGTCATCCTGTTCTATCACTTCGCCTTCATGGCGATTTCGATTGCGCTGTTCGGGCTGGGGGCCGGCGCCCTGGGTTCCTACTACCTGGCTGGCCGCCGAGGCGCGCCGCCCTGGAGCCGCCTCGGCTCGGTCTGCCTGCTGAACCTGTTCGCAACCTCGGCGATGCTGGTCGTGGTGCTCGGCCAGCGCGTCTCGACCGAGCTGACGTGGCGGAACAGCCTGAAATTGGCGCTGGTCTATGTCGAGGTTTCCGTCCCGTTTCTGCTGGCCGGAATGGTGATCTCGGTCGCCGTTTCCGAAACAGTCGAGCGCATCGATCGGGTCTACTTTTTCGATCTGCTGGGGGCCGGAGCCGGCTGCCTGATCCTGATCCCGCTGCTCGACTGGACCGGCGGGCCCAACGCCATTCTGGGAGCCGCGGTCTTGTACGGCGCCGCCGGCGCCCTCTGGTACAGCGCCTCAGGCTCGCGCCGCAAGTCCGCTCTGGCCGCGGCCGCCGCCCTCATCACAGCTCTGTTCCTGGTCCTGAACGCCCGGGCCGGCTGGCTCGACGTCCGCTTCGCCAAGGGCCTCGATATCCCAAAGGAGTTGTTCGTCAAGTGGAACTCCTTCTCACGCGTGGCCGTGAAGCCCGATGACGGCGCCGGCAACCCCCACATCGTCATCGATGCCGATGCCGCCACCAGCATCCCCCGCTTCTCCCCGTCGGAATTGACCCCCCGGCAGGCGGCCGAAGCGCTCGCCTCCGGCGCCGGCCTTCCGTATTGGATCCGGCCCGGCGCCAAGACCCTGGTCATCGGGCCCGGCGGCGGCTTCGACGTGGCGCGCGCCCTGGCCGGCGGCTCCCGCGACGTCGTCGGGGTCGAGATCAACCCCATCATCATTCACGACATCATGAAGGACCGCTTCGCCCAAGCCAGCCGGCGCCTCTACTTCCGCCCCGAAGTCCGCATCTACGTCGAGGACGGCCGCAGCTTCCTGGCCCGCCATCCCGAGAAATACCAGGTCATTCAAATGACCCTGGTGGATACCTGGGCCTCCACCGCCTCCGGCGCCTTCGCCCTGACCGAGAACAACCTCTACACCGTCGAAGCCTTCCTGGATTATTTCGCGCGGCTGACCGACGACGGCCTGCTGGCCATCACCCGGTGGGGGTTCGAGCCCCCGCGCGAGTCTCTGCGCGTTGTCTCGCTCGGTCTCGAAGCGCTGCGCCGTTTGGGCGCCCCCGAGCCCCGATCCCATTTCCTCGTCTGGCGGGACTTCCCGGCTCAGGCCGCCGGGTACGGCGCGCTCGATACCATCGTCGTCAAGCGAACCCCTTTCCGGGATGAGGAGATCCACCGGGCCCGAGAGCTGGCGAACCGCGCCCGCGCCTCCGTTCTCTACTCGCCGGCCGAAGCGATCCCCAACCCGTTCACCGAGCTGCTCAGTGCCGGCGACCCCCGCCGGTTCTGGGAGCGGTACCGCTTCGATGTCTCCCCCGCCACCGACAACCGGCCGTTCTTCTTCTACACCGTGCGGCCTTCGCAGATCTGGAGCTTGCTGAGTTTCCAGCGGACCGAGGACCTGAAAATCAACATCGGCGTCATGATGCTGTTTGCTCTGCTGGGGGTCAGCATCGCGGCCACCGCCGGAATGCTGCTGCTGCCGCCGCTGTTGCCCGGCGTCCGGCTCCCCAGGAGCCGGCCCCTTCTGCTCCACCTGGCCTACTTCTTCGCCATTGGCGCCGGATTCATCATGGCGGAGGTGGCCTTCATCCAGAAGTTTGTGCTGTTCCTGGGCCGGCCGACCTATTCCCTCACGGTGGTGGTGTTCTCGCTGTTGATCGCCGGCGGACTCGGCAGCTACTGTAGCCACCGCGTGGTGCGAGGTGAGGATCGCCGTCTGAGCTGGATCCTGGCGGCCGCCGCCGCCGCCATAGCATCTGTGGGCGCCTTCGGGCCCCCGCTGCTGCGCGCCGCAGTTGGTCTTCCTCTGGCGGCGAAGTGCGGCATCAGCGCCCTGCTGCTGTTTCCGGCCGGCTTTCTGATGGGCATCCCCTTCCCGAGCGGTCTTCGGCGCCTCGAACAGCGGTTCCCCCCGGCCGTGCGCTGGGCCTGGGCCGTGAATGCCGCCTCCAGTGTCCTCGGCTCGGTGGGGGCGATTTTTCTTGCCCTCCACCTCGGCCTCATGCAGACACTGTTGTTGGGCGCCTCCGCCTATGTCGCCGCCCTCGCCGTCGTCCTCCACACCGGCCAAAGGCCGCACCAACGGGCACGGAACGCCGGGTAAAATCCCAGCCCAGCGACCCGTTCTCGGATGCCCCCTCAGACGCATACAGTCATCCCAGTTGCGCAAACCGTTCGTTCGGGAACTGCTTCGGCGCCCCGAAACGGACGGGGAAACGAAACGCAAAAGGAGAAACTGCCCCGCTAGACTGCTTGACGCTGTGGCTGATGATGAAGGAGCATCAGTTGCTCCGTGCGGAGGGCAAGGGAGGCGTACGTACGCCCTTCCTCATTGCTGAACTCAACCTCGAAGACACCCGGCGCCAGCATCTCGACGACTGTCCCGACTTGACCGCGAACCAACCCACGCTCGGGCAGGTCCATCAGCAAGGCCACCACTGAGAGGGAGCTGATCTCAGCCATGCTTCACCTCAATCCAATAGTACATAACAACTGGCCAACTTGGGAAGCAGTTGGTGCTTTGGAATGATCCACGCGCTCCGGATTCTCGCACGCCTTCCGCCTCGGTAAATCTGGAAGTCGATCCGGTACCGGGCGCCGAACTCGTCAGCTTCTCCCGCAAATGCCTCTACCGAGCGGGCCGCGGCCAGGAGCTCCCGTCGCAGGAATGAGGCATCGTCCGAACCGAGGCCAAGAACTGACGCAAAGACACGCGCCTTATGCCGGCCGTGAGGATGGGTGGGGCTGAGGCAGTAGTCGCAGAGCTTCTGGATGTCCACGATGGCGTGTTCTCCGTTCGGCAGCTTCACAAGTTAACGAAGGTACCAGCTTCTGAAGGCGATGTGATTTGCCCGGACGACGGCGCGATCGTCGTCCGGTAGGTCCTCCCGCCCGGTCGTGCTATCCTGGATGCGATGCCGGTTCGAGAAGCCCGGAAAACGGCCCTGTCCGTGGGCGGCGTGCTCCTGGCCGTGGCCGCCTACAGCCTCTGGCGCCATCATCCGCTCCGCGCCCAAATCCTCGGCGCCGCCGGCGGCCTGCTCCTGCTCATCGGCCTGGCCGCCCCCCGGTGGGCCGTGCCGTTTCACAACGCCTGGATGCGGGTGGCCGCCGTCCTCGGCTGGATCAACAGCCGCATCATCCTCGGATTCCTGTACTATGGCGTGATGACCCTGCTCGGCGCCGTCTTGCGCCTCTCGGGACGCGACCCTTTGCGCCGCCGCGGCCCCGCCGGGGAGTCCTACTGGATCCCGCGCGCCAAGCCGCGCCAGGACCGCGAGCAATTCGAGAGGCTGTTTTGATTTCCCTGCTCCACGAGTTCTGGCTTTTCCTGAAGCAGAACAAGAAGCTCTGGCTTCTGCCGATCATCGTCGTCATGCTGCTGCTGGGCGCGCTGCTGGTCTTCGCCCAGGGCTCGGCGCTGGCGCCGTTCATCTACACTCTGTTCTAAACTCTGTTCTAAGTGCTCCAACTGGTCCAGAACCGGAAATCCGGCGAGGTCGAGCTGGTGGAGACGCCGGCCCCTGTCTGCGGACCGCGGCGGGTGCTGGTCCGCACCCTGGCCTCGGCCCTCAGCGCCGGCACCGAGCGGCACATGCTCCGGCTCGGCAGTCAGTCACTGCTTCGCACCGCGCTCGAGCGCCCGGACCTGGTCGCCCGCGTGGTCTCC
>Ga0247727_10006301_pt1 | contig 23421 bp, 21 predicted proteins | sample WisWelCaveWW1625_FD_202498 | JGI IMG/M metagenome (GOLD analysis project Ga0247727, IMG submission 202498) | Biofilm microbial communities from Wishing Well Cave, Virginia, United States - WW16-25 | ecosystem: Environmental > Aquatic > Deep subsurface > Groundwater > Cave microbial mat | place...
AAGCGAAAACGCAGCCAACGTTAGAACGTGCACTATCGCAAGCGATGCGCCAGGTCACCCCTGATGATATTCGCGGATGGTTCAATCATCGTGGTTATACATGTCTACACAAATGAAAAACGCTGTAGATGTCATAAAACTCAGGCAAGGAGAATGGCAGAATGCGGAGAAGGATTGCTCACTATGCAAAAAAAGCAAGAGGCCACCAAAGGCACTGAACGCTCCAGTTCGGAGGGCGACAAAGCACCGCGCGATAAATTTGCCACACTGCTGAAATGGGTTGGCGCCGTGACTGCCATCCTTTCGCTTATCTTCGCGATACATCGGATTACCCAACTTGTCTCTGACCTTCGCGAGCAGCAGCGTCATATTGCAGAGCTGCGCGAGGTTGGCAAGTTACAGCAAAGTAATGCCGACTACGATGGAGCGTGGAACCGCTTTGAGCAGGCCCTCGAGGTAGCCGAATCGGGCGGAATGCTGGCCAAGCTTACGGGTCAGCTCAGTAAAGAGGCAATCGAGCTACGCCAAGCCCAGGAAGACCTGGCGATGGAATGGCTCAAGCACGTAACGCGCCCCGAGGGCCAGACTTTCTCCAGCCGCGTCGATAAGCTTGCTGCGGTGCTCAATAGAGGAGTTGCGAACGCAACCGGTGCGCGAAAAGCCGACATTCTCGCGCATGTCGGGTGGGCTACCTTCCTGCGCTGGAGGGACGACAATCGCGAGCTTGATCCCGAGCCGCAATATCGGCAGGCTGTGGAGATAGATTCCACGAACCCCTATGCTCACACGCACTGGGGCCATTGGATGCTTTGGATGAGAAAGAGCCCGGAGGACGCAAAACAACATTTTGCGGCTGCGCTTGCCTCCGGCCGTACGCGCGATTATGTTCGACGTATTCAGCTTGCGGCGCTGAGGAACATGAGGCCGGAAAGCGATGGCGACTTTCTCGCGGCAATAAATGACATGCGAAAGAACGGCGAGAAGATCGATGCGCCGACCGGCAGGGTTCTCTATACAATTTATTCTCTTGCCGGTTCCACTCGCTATGATGCCGACCGCTTTGCGAAGCTTTTGGCCGCGGTCCCGGCCACGGAACAGCTCGCCACTTTTCAGGCGCTGTTTTGTGGCGCGCACGACGAAGACTTCGACCAGTGGAGTCGTCCGGGCCGTGACGCTTGTTTGGCTACTCTTCTGGAAGCCGCGGGTCAGCGAGAGGAAGCATTGCGTATATGGCTGGCATTACGCCAGACCTTTCCTCCCAAAGACGGTGGCGGCCTGGGTGATCATGCTCAAGATGCGATCAAGCGCTTGTCGCCGCGCCGCTAAGAGTTAAAGAGCGATGCTGAGCGCTACTTCTTCCTATAAATTTTACGATGGGCGGGCATTCATTACCTTCGATTTGCTCACGACAGGCTCTGACTCATTTTCAGTCAATCGGGTTTCGACTTCCTTCGCAAACCCCTCGCGGAGTGACAACTTTAGAAAATTAAATTTAGAAAAGTAGGGCTTGACTTTTCTGGAATATTTTGCATAATTCGCCACACGTTATTCTTCACGATCATTTCACAACGCGATGTGGGCGGTATAAGGCGACTTCAGAACTTCGCCTCTGCGGTTTTCGGGCGGTTCCGCCGACTATGCGTTAGGCCGCGGCACTGAATCTCCGCGACCGTATTGTATCTTTCACCTTGCCACTCGAGCGGACGGAGACCGTGCCCTTGCCAGCCCCGTGTCTCATTGGTCTTCCCTATGACGCCAGTTCCTCGTATCTCCGGGGTGCCGCGAAGGCTCCGCCTCTGATCCGGGAGGCGCTCCATTCTCCTGCCGGGAATTCGTGGACAGAAGATCTTCGGGATCTCACCACACCTGGTGGGTTGAACGATGCGGGTGACCTGCCTCTTCCGCCGACCGCTGAGGCCCGTGCTCAGATACAAGCTGGCATCGCGGACATCCTCAGGAAGGGGTGGCGGCCGATCGCCTTAGGAGGAGACCACTCCGTCACCTATCCGATTCTCCGGGCGGTCCATGGCGTCTATCCACAGTTGACGATCCTTCACCTCGATGCCCACCCCGACCTATACGAAGAGTTCGAAGGGGATCGCTACTCCCATGCGTGTCCATTCGCGCGTGTCCTCGAGGAACACTTAGCCACTCGCGTGGTTCAGGTGGGAATTCGGACCATGACTGGGCACCAGCGAGATCAGGCGGCGCGCTTCAGGGTCGAAATCATCGATATGCGCGCCTGGGCCAGCGGCGTTCGTCCTCATCTTGAGGGGCCGGTCTACCTCTCGGTCGATCTGGATGGATTAGATCCCGCCTATGCGCCGGGCGTGTCCCATCGCGAGCCAGGAGGATTGACGGTGCGGGATGTTCTGGGACTCATCCAGACTTCCGCCGGCACTCTCGTGGGAGCCGACATCGTCGAGTTCAATCCACTCCAAGACGCTACGGATCTCACGGCGAAGGTGGCGGCGAAACTGGTCAAAGAGATCGCTAGTCGCATGATCCGGGAGGCCGCGGCCTAACGATATAAGAATTCGTGCGGCGCGATTAACCAAGAAGATGCGGCAAAACAAGACGAGGTGAGCGTTTATCTGCGTTTGCAGGGCGGCGGCCTCGGTAGGCCCCCGCAGCAGAAGCGCAGGGCATTAGCCGCTACAATGAACCTGAAGATATGAGACATCAGAAAGCAGTGGAAAGGTCATGAACAGTTTCGCAGGGAGCATTACGTGATTTTTACAGATACAATGACAAAAAAGCTTCCCACCGAAATCCGCCGAAGCCGCCGAGATTCACCGAATTATTTATTGATCTTTTTCGGCGATTCTCGGTGACTTCGGTGACCTTCGGTGGTAGGAGGCTTTTTTGTAAAAAACTTGTAATGCACCCGTTTCGCAGATCATCTACAGAACATTGTCGATCAAGTTTTACCAATGCTTCGCAGCAAGTCAGATGAGCATGTCCGCAAATCTTCCGCGCAAGGGAGTTTGGCATAAGCAATATTTTTCAAATTAGGTCATCGGTCAGTTGCGGCGGTGAGCTTTGCGTTAGCCTGCCCAGTCCACTAGTAGTTTCAGGAGCAGCAACAATGAGTACATTCACATCTATTTTTGAAAATCTGTGGTGTGAAATTATGAGAGCCATTCATTGGTTACTAGACCTCTTGCTCCCAATACCGCGCGGGACTTGGAGACCAGACAGACGGCCTGTTCGCGTCATACAGATGTACAACGGAAGCGAAGAACATCCTTGGGGACTCAATCGGCTATGGGTCGGGCGTGGTGTGCCATGGCTTCTTGAAACGATGCAAGCTGCTTATGATGAGAATGGTTTCCGGCGTTTCATGTGGTCTTTACCAGCGGGTCGTCTTAACGAAACATGTGTCCCATGGCCCAGCGCACAATGGCAGGTGCTCGACGATTGTAGCATTTATACGGTCTCGGACAGCGTGCGGCAGGATCTCGCAGATATCATTTCGCCATGGCTGGCAAAAAATCCGGATGTACAAGTTATTATCTACCTTGGTGGTGTAATCAAAAGCGCTTATGACCGTGATACCCACGGAGCCTGGGTGCCTGATCCGTGGTGCCCACGCGATCGTCGCATCATGTACCTCAACTTCGATGGATTTGCCGCCTTGGCGCCACGCCGGAAGCAAAGCCAAATAGGATTCTGGTTCGATAACGCCAGTATTCCAGAAAAGCGTAGAAAAGAGTATCGTGTCGTCGAATGGCTCCGTGCACAATCTCTATGGGGTGGTATGGAACCAGTAGCCCACGATAACCGGATCAGAAGCGATCCCCATACGAATGAGCCGAATGCGAGCTACGTTGGAAAAGTAGCGATGTTCGGTCTTCGTCAATTCTTTGATCCGACAGTCGATGAGGAACCAGTTCGTAATGCCTCGATTATAAGAGATGTCCGCGCAACCTGGCGGTTCGACCCGACCACATCAGAGATTGGCTTTTTCTTACATCAGTATCCAATAGATACGCTGCGTCCAGAAAATACGCCGCATGGTTTGACCCAAGAGCAAGGCGAGGCCATGCTTCGCAATTACCACGAGCGTGGATTCATCCTAGGATCGTATGGCGAGCGATGGGAAGATGCCATCAAAAGAATTATAAGCGGCGGCTAATCGGGGACTTTTCTCCCTCGCTCCACACCACCCAGCTTGTGGGCTTGCACCGGCTCGCGACGACGGAAAATCAAACTAGATCCGATGGCAAAGTGGACATCTTGCTGGATGGGCTTGAGATCAGGTTTTGAGAACTCGATTTGCAGCATTCATCTTTTCACATGAAACAAATTATCTTCATGCGTCTGGCGATAAAAATCATCCAAGTCATCGGGAAGCTCGATGGGTGAGCCGCTTTTCAGATTTTCCAAATAGATGATGTTTTGCCGGATCAACTCGCGCCCGCCCAGTGCTCCATGCGACGGAATGATGTGCTGCACGCGAACATCGCGCTCCCAATTCCGCAATCCCTCAAGCCACTCGTCAATCAACCCCGCAGAATTAACAACTGGAAAAGGTGTTTCAACCGTATCGCCCGCCAGTAAGATTCCCTGTTCTTGAATAAACCCGACAATGCAATCTTCGGTATGTCCGGGTAGATGATGCAGGCTGAGGGTAAGGTCGCCGAGATTCAACGACAGATCGTGCTCAAAAGTAATTGTCGGGGGAATCAAAACGACTTCATCCCAAAGACCTGGCTGAGCTGTTTTCTTTTCTTGAAGCTCCAAAGGAACATCTTCGGAAAAACGCGCCAGGCAGTTGGCGTGGCCAATAATCGTTTTGTCCTGATAAGGCAAGCCCGCAGTTCCCCAGACGTGATCCCAGTCAGCATGGCTGTAAATGAGCGACCACTCTTCCGGCAACAAATCTCTCAGCGGCAGCATGTCTCGCGGATGCGAGAGGCTATCCCAAATCACTGCGTGCTTGCTGCCGATAATCACCGCGCCGCGCACGTCGAAATCAGGAAGGCGCAACACTGTCAGAAAAATCCCTGGGAGAAATTCTTTGATTGTCGTCATTGAGGAGATGGGCGTCTTATACACCGCTGAGTCGCAGAGTTCGCGAAGAACCAAAAAATTCCCTTCCACCGAAGGCCGCCGAAAAAACACCGAGTGTCACCGAAATTTTTATTATTGCTTTTTCTCGGTTATTCTCGGTGGAAGGTTGCTTTAAAAACCGGATAATGCACTATCAGACTAAGAAAGCAAGATAACAACGTCAAGCCTTTCTCGCCATATTCGCCGTCCATGCTGCTGCCAGCAGCGCAGACGCCACCGCCACGATCGCCGGCGATGATGGAAAATCAAATTTGAATGCGAGAAAAAGCCCCAGTAGAGGAGAGAGCGTACCAATCAACATTGAAATTAAAAAAATCAGCTTCACTCTTTTTGCCAGCAGTAATCCGGCAAGCGGCGGAATGACCAGAAAGCCGAAGACGAAAATGTCGCCGACCATGTGCGTGGCCGTGGCGATCACAATGGCGGCGATCACGTAGAATACCATTTCCCAGAACGTGGCTTTGAAACCCTGGGTGCCCGCCGTTTCGGCGTCGAACGAGATATAAGTGAATTCTTTGAAGAAGAGCAAGTGCACGGCCATTGCGCCGACAAAAACCGCGAGCATGATGTAAAACAAGTCAGGGGTGACGAAGAGAATGTCGCCGCGCAGAAGGTTTTCAATTTCCGAGGTCTCGACTTGTTCGGTTTTCTGCAATACCAAAATTCGCACGGCTATTGAAAAGACGAAGACGAAACCGAGCACGGCATCGCGCGGGATTTTTTTGCCGGTGAGCAGCCTCGAGAGAATAATCACCGCGATCAGCGTCACAATCAGCGAGCCGAGCGAATGACTCAATGGGGTGATCGGCAAAAAAGTGATGGCAAGGCCGAGCACCGAAACCTGCGTGAGCACTGCGCCCAAAAACACCACGCGCTTGGCGACGATATAAACGCCGAGAAAAGCGCAGAGCAGGCCGACGATTATGCTGCCGTAAAGCGCATAAGGAAATTCCCGAAGGATTGTGATGATAATTTCGCTATTTCCCACGAACGCCTCCGGCAAGAATAAGTTTGCTCCCATTCAGATGTGCGACCTGAATCGGCATCTGGTATAACGTCGAGAGATTTTCTTCCGTCAAAACCTCGTCAACATTTCCCACTTGAAAAAAATTTCTTTCGACGATGGCGACGCGTTTCACGTAGTTGGCAACGTCGTCCAGCAAATGGGTCACCAGAATGACCGTCATCTGATCTTCGTCGTGCAGCTTGCGAATCAGCTCGAGAATTGAAATGCGCGACGATAAATCCATGCCATTCGTCGGCTCATCGAGAATAAGAATCGCCGGTTTTGTCGCCAGCGCCCTGGCGATCAGCACGCGTTGTTTCTGGCCGCCCGACAGTTCTCTGAAAGCGAAGTTGTGCAGATCTTCGATATCGACATGGCGGAGGCTTTCGCGCACAATGTCACTGTCCTTCTGTCGCGGCGAACGGAGAAGTCCGACCTCGCGGTATCTACCCATCATTACGACTTCTTGCACGGTGTATGGCAGGATGGAGTCGATGCTATCGCGTTGCGGAACGTATCCAAAGCGCAACGGCTCGCCGGAAGTTTCGGCGCGCACGTGAACTTCTCCAGCCAAAGGTTTCAGCGCTCCCAGAATCGCGCGGAGCAACGTCGTCTTTCCTGCGCCGTTGGGGCCGACCATGCCGAAGTAGTCGCCGGCATGAATCGCGAAGCTGATATCGTGGAGCACCACCTTGCGGCCATAGCCGAGCGTGGCGTTTTGAAATTCGATGAGCGGGGCCATGATTTCTTCTCTTAAAATGGAACTACGCAAAATCCCGGCACGGAGTCACAGATTGAGCGGAGATGGCAGAGAGTGACGCCAAAAGCTTTTTTATGCGAAGCTTCTCTCCGTGCTTCTCTGTGCTCTCCATGACTCCGTGTCAAGAGAATTACTGAAATCGCCTCAGCGCAACGTCTCGACAAGCGTCTTGATGTTGTAATCCATCATCGAGATATAATCGGTCGCCGCCTCGACGCCGCCGACCGAGGTTGTCAGACGAATTACTTTCGCGTTGGTGGAGCTGGCAATGCGTTCGGCGGCGCTGGTGTCGTAAAACGGCTCGACGATGATGGCTTTGATGCCTCCTTCGCGCACGAGGCTGATCAGCTCCGCCGTGTGGCTCGGGCTTGGGGGAATGCCGGGCTTTGGCTCGACTTGATCTGCAACAACCAAGCTCAGCCAATTGGCAAAATACGTCCAGCTCTTGTGGAAAGTGATGATCTTGCTTCCAGCAAACGGCTTCATCGGCGCTTCCCATTCGGTGATCTTGGCATCGAGTTTTTTGAGATAGGCTTCGGCATTCGCGCGAAAATAAGACTCGTCGTTCGGGGAGATTTTTACGAAGGCAGCGATCATCTCTTCGATCAACGTTTTGATGTTGCGCGGATCGAGCCAATAATGCGGATTGCCGTAGCGATGCACGTCGCCGTGGCTGGCATCGACGCGGTTGGGCACTTCCAGCTTCGGCATGTTCTTCGAGAGATCGACGACGTCGAGCTTGCGGTTGCGCGAGCCGTCGATAATCTGCGGCGCCCACATTTCGAGGTCCATGCCGACGATGAAAAAGATGTCCGCTGATTTCAATTTCATCATGTAGCTCGGCTTCACTTCCACAAAATGCGGATTTTGATTTCCGCGCACGATATAGTCAACCTGCACGCGCTCGCCGCCGATTTGCCGCGAAAGGTCGGCAAGATCGGACAGCGAAGTCACGACTCGCACTTCGGCTTGAGCGGGAAGGATGCGAGCGAGCAGCAGGAAAAAGCTTAAAAGACGTTTCATGAGAAAGACTCCTTGATTGTCAAAAAAAATTTGTTCTCTCTGTTTTCAGCTTTCTAAGCTGATGCCAGTCCGACAATGTTCCAACCTCGGCTTGGCCGAGGTTTTGATGAATCATTATCTTTTGAATTCCAGCACGATTAAATACAAGGGCAAAGCCGTTGCAGGAGCATTCTGAGGAGATCAAAACGGATGCGCCTTGTGCGGTCCGAGAGAGAATAGCGCTTGCAACGCGATCACGTTGACCGATTCGTTTGTGCCAAAGCTTTCGGTTTTTGTGTGTTGATAATGCAACCGAAGGCCGAGCGTTTCCTCAACCGGATAGTATCCGAAGAAAAGCGCAAACGCTTTTGCCTTGTCGTCTTTGCTGTATGGCGATTGGCTCCAATCGACGCGCGCACCGAGAGTGTAGGTTTTGAGAAATTGATAATCCGCGTAGAGATACACCCCGCCGGTGTTGATGGTGCGGCGCTCGGGATTTCCATCGGCATCGACGAACGCGGTGAAGTCGCGATCTTGCGATGCCTTGCGCGTGTTGAGGAGATACTCGCCCTGCACCACCAGCGACGTATAGGAGCTTGGACGATACTTGTATTTGAAATCAAGATTGGCATAATAAAAACGATCACGGTTGTATGGATCATGAATGCCGGTGTAGCCGCTGAGACCGATTTCGAGATCGCTGTGATCGCCGAGCGTGAAGAAGCTGGTGAGTCTTGCTGAGTTGGCGTAAGTCGGCTTCGCGCCGGTCGTGTCTTCGATACCGGTGGCCTCGCCGATTGGCGCGCCGCGCAACAAATCAACCGTGAGCTTTGTGTAAACATTCCCAGTCGGCAACAAAACGCTTGCGGATATGCCGACATCGTTCAAGCCTTCTTCGCCGATGAATCTTTCCTGCGAGAGCGGCTGCGTGACGAACGGCCAGGCGTGCGGATGCACGAGATTGATCTTGCCGTAATCGACGCGATACTTTCCGAAACGCAAATTGAGATCGAGCGGCAGACCGCGCACGATCGTCGCAAAAACCTCTTCAGCGCCCAGCGAGCTTTCTTCGAGATCCGGGCCGGGAAGCGTCAGAATCACATCGGCTTTGGCAAAGGGGTTGAGATAAGATTGCAGAACGATTTCGAGTTCTTCAAACGCAAAGTTCGGCTGGCTGAATTCGCGCTTGCCCTCGCCGAATTTTTCGCCGTCATTCGTTTGAATGATAAATCGAGGAATGACGCTGATATCGGGGTTGATCGTCGTTTGCGAAGACAAGTTGCCCGCAAAAGAAAAAGCCGACAGCGCCGCCACCATGAAGGACAATAAATGGCGCTCCATTAAATCCTCCGGAGTTATGGTCAGTTTCTATGAGTTTAATAAAAAACTGAAGAACGACCTACTCCGAAGGCGGACTGCGTTTGCCGGAATAATGAAGATCGACGGCCTGATGATGATTATCTGTTGCTGGTGCGGATAGGAAAGAGAAAAGAAGAAGCGTGGGAACAATAACGTGCGCGCTTGGCGCAGAAATTTTTTGCGATGAGCTTGGGCACACCAGGCAGTGATGCTTGCTTTCGCCGGCATTTTCTTGCGCGCCGGCGCTGCCGTGCGTGTCGCATGTAAAAGCGACGGACGGCGGCGCTGTGGAAAAGTTGAAGTGATGATCGGCGTCAGGTATCGCCGTCGTCATCAACAACGCGCCCATTGCCAAAACGGCAATATTGCGTTGCAGGTGCATCATCGTTGCCGGCATGGATTGTAAACGAATCATACTCACTGCTTCATGCGCCCTTTTGATTTCACTGGCGCAATCAATATAATGCAGAAGAGATCAATACGCAACAGCGCATTATCTAAAAAATAGCCCTTGCTCTCCGGAAGTATTCATCGAGGACAAGGGCTAAAAAAAGTGAGCGGCTTTTTTTCCAAGATCATCTTCACCTCACTTGGCGGCGCTTTGCAAAAACTCGTCGATGGCTTTGTTCTCGTCCACGTCGGCGGCAGAGGTCAAGAGTTTTTCGGAGAACTTATACGAGTTTGACTTATCCGATTTGACCGCGTAGATAAGTTTAATGGTTTTCCGCGCTGATGCTGCCTGTTTCTGTTTGGCGGCTTTTTCGGCGAATGATTGTTGCTTTGCCATGTAAACAACTCCTCAACAAAAGTGTTATTCTGATTTCAATGTGAGTTCGACGCGGGCAATGTTGTCATTTTTCTCAAAAAAAGCAAGAAAATCATTTGCAAGATCATAAGTCCGCGCCGGCTCCTAAAACCGGAGTCGAAGAAGCGGAGCTAATAAAGAAAAGCGCACGCGGCGCCGCGAATTCATTTTCTTTCCATAGACCGCATTTACCAACGGCTCCGGTGGCTGCCTCGCCGAGCATGATTTGCAGTGTGTTTTGCAGGCGATTGAGTTGCAGAAAACGATCAGGCCGGCCATCAAGGCGAAACGAGGCATTGACAGTTTTCCTCCTCCGATTTTGTGCTTTTCCACAATCGCAACCCATCGACCGACAATCTATATGCAGTTTTTTTGCACTATGGCAAAACTTTCTACTCGTTGACTGCCAATCTGTATCCGATCCCGGATTCGGTGTGGAAGAGCTTCGGATTCGCGAGATCGTCTTCTAGCTTCTTGCGAAGCTGGGCAAGATAAACGCGCGCCATGTACAAACCCAGCGGCTTGGCGAGAGCGATCAGCACGACGAGATAGAATCCGATTTGCAGATAGCCATTGAAAGTCATGAAAACTTCTCCGGTTTCAAGAGTGCGATAAACAAATAAACCAACAATGCCAACGCGATGATGCCGCTGATGAGATAGAGCCAGTTCATGGAAGCTCTCCTATTTTTCCAATCGTTCGCAGTAAGCAACCAGCCCCCGGCTCAGCCCGAAAAAGATCAGGGTGATTGTGAGGTAAAAGATGTCCATTGATTTGATCTCCTTTTCGAAACTCGTTTCTGAGGTGAACAGCGATCCAATGGGGAAAATTTTCGAATTGCCTGTTTTCAAATCACGTGGAAAATGTATCAATGGCCGGGACGTAACGCAATTAAGGAAGTGCAAAGAAAGCATGGCAGGATATAAAGTTTTTATAAAAATCTATTTTTTCATCCGCTCAATCTGCTCAATCCGCTTACAAGTAAGCCGACAAAGTTTTTGCATTATTTCCATAAATCTCTTAGCTTACCCAAAATCCATGGAAGGAAAATTCATGCTCAAGATAATCGAACATCCGTTTATTCAACATTATCTCGCCATCCTCCGCCAGCACGAAACGCCGGTTGCGGAATTTCGCCGCTCGTTGGGGAAAATCGCTTTGTTTCTATTTTATGAAGCCGCTCGCGGCCTCTTGCTGCGCACATTCGAGGTGACGACCCCGCTGGAAAAAATCGAAGGCGCGGCGGTCGCGAGAAAAATTCATCTCATCGGCATTTTGCGCGCGGCGCTCGGCATGATTGAAGGCATCATCGATCATGTGCCCAACGTCGATGTCGGGCACGTCGGCATTTATCGCGATGAAGAAACGTTGGCGCCGCAGAAATATTATTCACGGCTGCCGCCGATCAAAAGCGGCGAGCCGGTTTTCATCATCGATCCGATGTTGGCCACCGGCGGCAGCATGGTGACGGCTATCGAAATCGTCAAGAAAGCCGGCGCCGATAATATCGCAGCGCTCACACTCATTGCCGCGCCGGAGGGTATTGATTTCGTTCACCGGCGATACGCAGACCTGACCATTTACACCGCGGCGCTCGACAGAGAACTCAATGCTCAAGGTTATATTCTTCCGGGACTCGGCGATGCAGGTGACCGGCAGTTTGGCACGTCATAAAAGCCGGCACCAAAAAAGAAAAAGCCTCACGCAAAGGCGCAGAGCCGCAAAGGCATCGCAAAGAAAACCCTTTGCGCATTCTTTGCGTGAGGTTTTTTTGTCTTTTATGCAAAAACCCAAAGCAACTAAAACCACGGTGCACCCCGTTGTCCGGCTGATGGTGATTCTCCTGCTGGCGGCGACGCCTCTGCGCAGTCAAGAGACGATCACTGCGCCGATGGATTCCATCATCAAGCGCATTATCCCCCTCACCATCAATCAGAAGTATGACTCGGCGCTGGCGTTGTGCGCAAAATTGGAGCGGATGCCGGGCGGCCTGGCGTATGGATATTTTTTCAAAGCCGCGGTTTTGCAATCGCGCATCCTCGATCATGAAAACGACATTGGCAAGAAAGAATTTCTCGCCGCCTCGAAGCAAGCGCGCGAGCTTTTTCAAAAAAGTCTGCGAAAAAACTCGCGCTCGGCGATTTGCCATTTCTTCATCGGCGCAACCTATGGCTACGAGGCATTCTATTTTGGCAAAAGAGACCGTTTGCTCGACGGCTTTCGCACCGGCTGGCGCTGCATCCAAGAGTTGAATGCGGCGCTCAAGCTCGATCACGATCTTTACGACGCCTATCTCGCCATTGGCACTTTTCGCTATTATCAAGCCAGCCTCGGGAAAAATTTTGCATGGCTGCCGTTCATCGAAGACAATCGCGAAGAAGCCATCGCGATGATTCGCAAAGCCATCTATCATGGAAAGTATTCGCGGGAGGCGGCGATCAACGGCCTCACGTGGATTTTGATCGATGAGGATCGCGAGCAGGAGGCGCTGGCTTTGGTTGATTCGGCGCTTGCGGAATATCCGCGCAGCCGATTTTTTTTGTGGGGCGCAGCGGCGGCGAATTATCGTTTGGAAAGATGGAGCGAAGCCGGGCGCTACTATAAACTCATTCTCGAAACTTTTCGCGAAGAGAATTATTTGCCGCCTTACAATGCAGTAAGTTGTTACTTGCGCCTGGCGGAAATTCATTTCTATCAAGCGAATTATGCCGCGAGCCGAGAGCAGTTAGCAGCGCTCTATGCCGTCCCCGTCCACAGCGATGATCGCAAACGCTGTGAGAAACTCATCAAGCAGGCGCGGGACCTGGAAAAAGTAATTCAAAACTCGGAATAACCGAAAAATAAAAACGATCAGCAACGGATTTCACGGATTACGCAGATTACTTGAAAAGCAATCCGTGAAATCAGCGAAATCTTTTGCTGCAAGTTGGGCTATTGAAGAATTGAGTTATACCAGTTGGGTTGTTCTATCCGTTGGAAATAGTCTTTTTAGTTCGTTTGAAAAAGACAACACTCTTGAAATCAGCTTCTCATCAAAATTATCTTGCATCGTGAATCTGTTCGATCTGACAAAAGCGCTCATCGATCTCGCCTCGCCCACTGGAAATGAGGGAGAAGTCGTGCAGTTTCTGAAGGAGTATCTTGAAAAGGCCGGCTTCGATGTTCAGCTTCAGGAGGTCTCCACAGGTCGGGCGAACATTTATGCGCGCATCAGAGAGCCAGTTTTTGTTTTTTCGACGCACACCGATGTCGTGCCGCCGCATCTTCCTGCTCGCGAAGACGATGAATTCATCTACGGTCGCGGCGCTTGCGATGCCAAAGGAATCATTGCCGCGCAAATCAAAGCCGCAGAAAAACTCCGCGACGATGGAGTAAAAAACTTCGGCCTATTGTTCGTGGTCGGAGAGGAGAGCGGCAGCGACGGGGCGCGTGCGGCAAATAATCTCCTGAATCGTTGCCGCTACTTAATCAACGGCGAGCCGACGGAAAACAAAATGGCGCTCGGCTCCAAAGGCGCGCTACGCGTGAAGATCAAGACAACCGGCAAAGCGGCGCACTCGGCGTATCCGCAACAAGGCGACTCGGCCATCATCAAACTTCTCGATGTACTGAATGACGTGCGCTCACTTTCTTTGCCGACTGATGTAGTGCTTGGAGAAACGACTTGCAACATCGGCACGATCTCCGGCGGCATTCAGGCTAATGTCATTCCTGATTCGGCAGAAGCCGAGTTGATGTTTCGGCTGGTGACTCCGGCGGGGCAAATCAAAAATAGAATTGAAGAGATCGCCAACGATCACGCTAAATTGCACTATACTTTCGAGTGCGAACCGGTTTATTTGCAATCTATCGCAGGATTCGAAACCACGGTCGTCTCGTTCACGACAGACATCCCTCTGCTGACGAATTGGGGCAAGCCGTTTCTCCTCGGCCCAGGATCAATCCTCGATGCGCACACGCAAAGAGAGCGCATTGGCAAGAAGGAATTGGAACAATCTGTTGAACTTTACTGCAAGATTGCTGATCAACTTTTAACATAATAAGCAACGGATTACACAGATTACGCGGATTGTACTCATAAGAAAAGCTTTGATGGAAAATCATCACGAACAAGTTGATAAGGTGTCATTGAAATGCATTGGCTGATGAAAAAATAATCAGCGTAATCCGTGTAATCCGATGCTATCTACAACTGATCAAACATATCACACTGTTCAAAATTAAAAAGCCAGGAATGTATCATGCAAAAAACCGAATTGGTTCATGGGGATTTGACTTACAAACTTATCGGCTTGGCGATGGAAGTACATCGGCGGCTCGGGCCCGGATTTCTGGAAAAGGTTTATGATCAGGCATACATCATCGAGTTGGATTTAGTCGCCATCAAGTATGTCTATCAGCAATTATTCCGCATTCAATATCGCGATCAGTTTCTGCGCAAACTATACGCTCCGGATTTTGTTGTCGAGGGTAAGGTACTTGTCGATAACAAATCGATTCAAGCTATTGGCGACCTTGAAAGAGCCAAGATGATCAATTATCTCAAAGTCACCAAGCTGGAAGTCGGTCTCATCATCAATTATGGCAACCTCTCTCTGGAGTGGGAACGAGTTATTGCTAGTGACAAACTCAAATCGGGAAGCAACACTTGAATCCTATCAAAAATAATCAGCGTAATCCGTGTAATCAGTTGCTAACAATGGATTAGACTGATTTCACGGATTTTTGATGAATCAATGAGGAAAATGTAATGAACGAAAAAACCAAAGTCGGCGTGCTCGGCGCTACCGGCGCTGTGGGACAAAAATTCATTCACTTGCTGCAAAATCATCCGTGGTTTGAGTTGACCGAGGTGGCTGCTTCGGAGCGATCGGCTGGGAAGACTTACGGCGAGGCGGTACGGTGGCTGCAAACCTCGCAGTTGACGCCGCGCATTCGCGATCTCAACGTCAAGCCCTGCAAGCCAGGACTCGATTGCAAGATTGTGTTCTCCGGACTCGATGCCAGCGTCGCTGGAGAAGTGGAGGCGGAGTTTGCCGCCGCCGGATACGCCGTGTTCAGCAATGCCCGCAACCATCGCCTCGCCGATGACGTGCCGCTGGTGATTCCCGAAATCAACGCCGAGCATCTTGACTTGATCAAGCTGCAAAAGCAAAAACGCGGCTGGCCGGGATTCATCGTCACCAACTCGAATTGCTCGACGATGTTTCTCGCTATGGCGCTCGGGCCGTTGCACCAAGCATTCGGCGTGGAAAAAGTTTTTGTGGCGACGATGCAGGCGGTCTCCGGCGCGGGTTATCCGGGAGTTGCCTCGTTGGATATTTTGGGAAATGTGATTCCGTTTATTTCCGGTGAAGAAGAGAAAATAGAGATCGAGACGCGTAAAATTCTTGGAAAGCTCTTGCATGATCGCGTCGAGTTGGCGAGCTTCGTCGTCAGCGCGCAGACCAATCGCGTGGCGGTGGAAGATGGCCACACCGAATGTGTCTCGGTGAAATTCAAGAAGCAAGCAAGCGTTGACGCCATTAAGGAAACTCTGCAAAGCCTGCGCGGGCTGCCGCAAGAGTTGAAACTGCCCTCGGCGCCGCCGCAGCCGATCATCGTTATGAACGAACCCGACCGGCCGCAGCCCAAGCGCGACGTATGGCTGGCCAACGGCATGGCGACCATCGTCGGCCGCATACGCCCATGCCCGATTTTTGATTTTCGTTTCGTGACCTTGGGCCACAACACCATTCGCGGCGCCGCCGGCGCGTCGATTTTGAACGCGGAGCTGATGGTGGCGCAGGGCAAGATTTAGATCGGGTTGTTTTATCCTACAACGTTGACTGAATTGCGATGTCTCTCCTCAGCGTCTTTAACGTCCCGTAGGGACAACATGATGCTAGCCCAGAGATTCATCTCTGGAAAAATGAAGAAGAAAATTTCCTCAACGTCCCGAAGGGACGGTTGAAATTACGTGGTTGAGGTGTGAACGATTTGAATCGTTTTCAATCGTCCCTAACAGGACGATGAATTTCTTCTTGACCTTTTTACCACGCCATGAATGGCGTGGCTATTGTCATATCGTCCTTACCGGAGGGGCTGTATCGACCTAATGTTGTAGGATTAATTGACCTGGAGAAAAACGCATTGAACTCACACGACATTCTTCTTATATTGCGACGGTTTTGAATCGCATTCGTTGAATAAGTAGGTAAGACTCGTTTTATTCATTTCATGAGGTGAGTTATGATTCTACTCATGGTTGAAGGCACTTACAAAAACGGGAAAGTGGAGTTGGTGGAGACGCCAACAGGAGTGGAAGGCGCGCGCGTGCTGGTCACATTTCTTCATCCTGAACAAAACCCAAAGCCCGAATTATCGACCAGCAGCGATGAGAGTCGGCAGAAATTACGTGAGCGGGTGCTTGCAAGAATGACGCAGGGATTCCATCTCGGCGGTTCACCTTATCCTCGGAGGGAGGAACTCTATTGTTCGCCCTCGCCGCTTTAATCCATAATCCATTGCCGCAAAAAGAAGCAACACAATTTGTTCGTGATCTCCCTCTGCCCGATTTTCGTTTCGTAATCTTGGGCCACAACACCATTCGCGGGGCCGCCGGTGCGTCGCTTTTGAATGCGGAGCTGATGGTGGCGCAAGAAAGAATTTGAGCTTTTGGAGAGTTGAAGGTAAACGGAGCGCGATTATTAAACAAATTTTCTCTTTGATCTGACTCCCGATAGACAGTTGATGGATCGGACTTATCAAGTGCATTAGGGTGGCTATGGAAACTCTTGGAGTTATTGCTGGTATTGCAGCTTTTTTCTATATGGCATTTATTGGTCAGAAAACTTTGAAGGAATGGTGGCGCGACCGCGGTCAAAATAAGAAAACGCCAGAATCGCAAAATGCAGGGAAGATACTTCCTTCTCTCTATCATAACTTACCTCAACCAGACTATGGACAATTCATTGGTCGCGAAACGGAGTTATCTCAAGTCATCCGACAATTGCGACCTTATCCGCATTCTCAGCATCCTATAGTCACTATCGACGGAGTCGGCGGTGTTGGTAAAAGCGCGATGGTGCTGGAAGTTTCACATCGTTATTTTCGAGGTAGTGACGAGGTTTTATCCAACGAAAGGTTCGATGCAATCATTTGGACTTCAGCAAAGCAAAATGTCTTGACTGCCGAGGGCATTGTATCACGCAAGCAGGTGTTGCGCACTATCGATGATATTTACACAACGATTGCGGTTACACTCGAAAGAGAAGATATTATCAAGGCGCCTGCCGAAGAGCAAAGCGAGCTTATTCGAAAAGCGTTAACCCAGCAACGAACCTTACTCATTGTGGATAATTTGGAAACGGTAGACGATCAAGCCGTATTGGAATTTCTTCGTGAATTACCGGCGCCGACAAAAGCCATCGTTACAACTCGTCACAGGATTGATGTCGCCTATTCAATAAGACTGCATGGAATGCCGGAAGCGGATGCTTTAAAACTTATTGAAAAAGAATGTGAAAAGAAAAATGTGACTTTAACAAAGGATGAATCAAAAAAACTTTTTCATCGGACTGGCGGAGTGCCGCTCGCTCTCGTATGGAGCATCGCCCAAATGGGATTGGGGTATGGTGTTGAAAATGTCCTTGCCACTCTTGGGCAGCCGAACAGCGATATAGCACGTTTTTGTTTTGATAGTGCAGTAGAAAGAATTAAAGAAACCGAAGCGTATTCGCTACTTCTTGCTTTATCATTTTTTGCAACAGATGCCAACCGTACTGCTCTTGGGCAGACCGCCGGATTAGGACGCAATATTTTGGGCAGAGATGAGGGTTTGGTTTTGCTCGAGAAACTGTCATTGGTTAATAAAAAAGAAAGTCGATTCAGCCTATTACCCATAACGAAGACTTACGTTCTTGGTGAACTGGCCAAGAATCCGGAATTGGAAGGCACGTTGGGTCGTCAATGGATTGACTATTTTAAAAGTCTGTTCGCTAAGCCTGAAGATGCTTACTACTGGCGCTGGTTTAGCTATGAATTTGTCGAAGAAGGCCCCAATATCGTCGCAGCAATTGACTGGGCATATGCAAACGGTGAAGCTGAAGATATACTTACACTAACCTATGAAGCAGTTTGGTATTTAAAGGTTGTTGGGCTTTGGACAGAACTCTACTCGCTGATGCAACGGTCTTTACAACTGGCTCGCTCAATCAATAATCGTAAAGCTGTTGCAAGATTTCTTGGCGAAATGGGATGGATTGATCAACAACGAGGCAACTACACAGAAGCAGAAGAAAAATTCACAGAAGCTTATCGAAATTATGTTGAACTAAAAAGTCAAGAAGGTGAAGGTATCGCTTTGCAGTGGCTATCAATTGTAAATCGAAAAAGGAAAAATTTTCATGAATCGATGAGACTATGCGAAGAAGCACTGCAAATTGCTCTGAAATTACGCTCTGGCGATCTAGAAGCCCTTATCAACACAGAGCGTGGGAAGCTCTATCGTGATATGAATGAGTGGGAAGAATCTTGGAAGATATTTTCTAAAGTCAAAGACTGGTTTGAGTCAAGGGTTGCTGAGACGCCACGCGATGAAATTCTTGCCGTTGGAACATGGGGGCAGTTGGCGCTTGGCGCTTATCATTTGGGAAGATATGAAGAAACAAGAGCATTCTGTTTGAGGAGCTTGGAGCTTTTTGGTAAAAAGGGGTCAAAGGGATATATGGCAACTTTAAAATATCGTCTTGCGCTTGCAGAAGAAGCACTTGGAAACCGTAAAGACGCTTTGAAACATGCTGAAGAGGCTGTCCATTGGTTCGAACGTTTGGAAATAAGACAAGATTTAGAGATAGCAAAAGGGTTTTTGTCCAAGCTGCAAGAAAGAAAATCCCATAAATAAAAAGCAAAAATAACTACTGTCACGTACCGCTGCACGAATTGCGGCTACCTCAAATCTTACGCGAAATGATTTTCACAACGAAATCTCTTACGGTGTTCATATGAATAAATTCCTATCGCTTACCTTAATCTCAGTTTTGGCGCTCACCGCGTCTGGTTATACACAAGAGAACCAAGATACTCGCGCCGGAACAATTTCCGGCAAAGTCCATGATGTCTCCAGTCGCGCGCCGCTTGAATACGCCAATATTGTTCTTTACAGTGCGAAGGACAGCGCACTGGTCACCGGCGCGGTAACAAGTCCTGATGGAAATTTTCAAATCAGCGAGATTGCAACCGGCGCTTATTATCTCGTGATCAGTTTCATGGGATATGAATCCGAACGAATCGGCGAGATCAAAATCATGCCGCCGAAGCTCGAGCATCATGTGGGCACGATTTCTCTGGCGCCAACCACGTTGAGCACGGAGGGCGTTGTTGTCGAGGGCGAACGCGCGGCGGTGTCCTACCAGATCGATAAGAAAGTGATCGATGTCAGCCAGCAGCATACCGCAATCTCCGGCACCGCCATCGATGTTCTGGAAAACGTTCCGTCGATCAGCGTGGACATCGAAGGCAATGTCAGCCTGCGCGGCAGCAGCAGTTTTACCGTGCTCATCGACGGACGCCCGACGATTCTGGAACCGAGCGAGGCGCTGCAGCAAATTCCCGCGAGCAACATCGAGAACATTGAAATCATCACCAACCCTTCTGCCAAATATAATCCGGAAGGCACGGCGGGAATCATCAACGTCATTTTGAAGAAAAATCGGCAGCACGGCAGAAGCACCGTTGCCAATGCGAACGCCGGTTTCAATGACAAATACGGCGGCGATGTGTTGATGGAATACAAAACTTCGCGATACCAGGCGACGCTCGGGTTTGACAACAGCAAGCATTTTTTCTCCGGCGATGAACGGGAAGAAAACCAAACGACTTTTTCCGGCACGACTTCTTTTATTAATTCGAACGGCAATTCACGAAGAGGCAGAAATGCGCTTGGTTTGAGAGCAGAGCTGCAACTGCGGCTCAGTCCTAAAAACATGCTGAGTGTGGGCGGGAGGTATCGCGAGCGCAACAGAAAAAATAATTCCGATTTGAATTACAACGAGTGGTCATCGCTCGACGCGCAACTGCTTCGACAGGCTCAGCAACAGTTGCGCTATACGAGCGCAGCGCATCAAGAACGCTCCGGCGATGCCTATGAGGTTAACTTGTCGTATCAGCATCTGTTCGATAAGGATGGCCACGAGCTTTCGAGTGAATTCAGCTTCGAGCAAAACGATTCTTTTGAAGAGGCTACCAACGAGCTTTTGAGCGAAACACAAGCGCTCATCAGCGGCAAACGCACGACCGAGTCCGGGCCGGATAAGGACTTTCAAGCCAAGCTCGATTACACGCTGCCGTTCAGCGATGATCACAAGGTTGAAGCCGGCTATCAGAGCGAGTTGGATCATTCCGATGAGAACACCGGATTGCATGAATATGATCCCGATCTGCGAGGGTATGTCTCGAGGTCGCAGTTCAGCAACTCCACCAATTACCAGAACGATGAGCACGCGCTCTATGCGATTTACGCCGGTGCCTGGAAGAAATTCGGATTTCAAGGCGGCTGGCGCGGAGAGTACACCGATCGAACCATCAAATTTCGGGAAGAGACTTTCAAGATCGATCGCTGGGATTATTTTCCGACGTTTCATGCTTCTTATGAGTTTTCCGACGGGCGTCAATTCATGGCGAGTTATACGCGCCGCATCGAGCGACCGGGCGACGGAGAGCTGGAGCCTTTCGAGACCTGGATAGATGCATACAATGTTCGAGTCGGCAATCCTTCGCTCAAGCCGGAGTTCATCGATTCATACGAAGCCGGCCTTCAAACATTTTTCGGCAAAGCGCTTTTTTCGATTGAAACATACTATCGCGTGAATCACAACAAGATCGAAGATGTCCGTTCGGTTTATGATAATAACGTCACCTTGCACTCGGCGGCGAACATCGGAACGGATTATGCGCTGGGCAGCGAACTGCTTTTGGATTTTGATCTGTTCAAAAACTGGGGTATCAACCTCACCGGAAATGTTTATCGCTACTGGATTGAAGGCGCGCTCTCCGGTGAGCCTTTTTCAAGGAAGAGCAACAATTGGAGCGCGCGGTTGAATAATGTCATCAAAATCGGCGAGTCCACCCAAATACAAATAAATGGCAGATACAACAGCCCGACAGTTTCCTCGCAAGGGCGGCGCGAGGGCTCTTTTGTTGCCGACATGGCGGTGAAACAGGAATTCTTCAACGATAGTTTCTCGGCAACGCTGCAAGTGAGAGATCTTCTGCGTACGAGCAAGGATGAGTTTATTTCGCAGGGAGTGGATTTCTACACCTATCGTCACTCGACGCGTGAATCGCCGGTGGTGATGCTGAATCTGCGATACAGTTACAATCAGCAGAGAAATAACCGCGATCGAGATGATCGTGAAAATGGCGGTGATGAAGATGAATATTGAGACGACATTTCGAAACTCAATTCTAAAAATCTATTTGCTATTTTGATGGAGGAGTGATGAAATTTGCCAGGTGGGTTTTTCTGATCGCCGGAGTTTACGGTCTCATCGTGGTTGCGCCGATGTATTTTTCAGAGAGTCAAATCAGCCGCGACTTCCCGCCGGCGATCACACACCCGGAATATTTTTATGGATTCGTCGGCGTGACGCTGGCATGGCAGGTCTTGTTTTTGATGTTGTCGAGGGATCCTGTGAAATATCGTTTGTTGATGTTGCCAGCGGTGTTGGAGAAGACTACTTACGGCATCGCAGTCATCTGGCTGTTCATGCAACAACGAGTCGGCATTTTCATTCTTGGCGGCGCGGTTGTTGATTTGGCGTTCGGCGCTTTGTTTGTCGTTGCGTTTATGAGAATGGGTCGCACGGCGGCATAGAGCAAGATCATAATACGGACGAGCCTCAATTCAAGAAACCAAAAGCGCACGCAAAGTCGCAGAGCCGCAAAGAAAACGCAAAGGATAAATATCCCAGGTTTTCAAAAAGACCAGTTATTATCACCTTGACCTATTGAAGGCTTTCTTTGCGATAGCTTTGCGTCTCGGCGCCTTTGCATGAGTTTTTGATTTTTTAATAGGCACCCCATGATCGTCATGAAATTCGGCGGCACCTCGGTGCAAGATGCACCGTCAATCGAGCGCGTCACGGAAATCGTCCGTCGCCGTCTCGACTTGCAGCCCGCAGTCGTCGTCTCCGCGATGGGCAAGACCACGCGCAACTTGCTCACTGCCGCCGGCTATTCCGCTGCGGGAAAGAGCCGCGAAGCCTTGACCAAGCTGGAAGAAATTCATCGCTACCATTTTGAGCTGGCGCGAACGCTGATTCCGAATGTCGAACGTAGTGAAGCCGGGATCAAATTGAACAGCCATCTCGACGAGTTAAGAAAACTCTTCGAAGGTCTTTCCATTCTCCGCGAGCTGACATTACGGAGTCAGGACAAAATTCTTTCTTATGGCGAGTTGATGTCAACGGCGATTGTCACGGCGGCTTTTCAACAACGCGGCATCAATGCCGTGTTGCTTGATGCGCGCGACTTCATCATTACCGATGAGCGCTTCACCCGTGCGCAGCCGATTGAAGCTATCGCTTATCAGAAGATCAACGAGCAGGTTCGACCGGTGCTCGAGGCAGGCCGCGTGCCGGTGATTCAAGGCTACATCGGCTCGACGCGCGACGGGGCAACCACGACCCTCGGATTCGAAGGCTCGGACTACACCGCGGCGTTGATCGGCGCGGCGTTGAATGTCAATGACATTCAGATTTGGAAAGATGTTTCCGGATTGATGACGGCCGATCCGCAGATTTTTCCAGCGGCGCGGACGGTCAAGAGCATCTCGTTTGCTGAAGCTGCGGAGTTGACGTTCTTCGGCGCGAAAGTTTTGCATCCGAGCGCTATTCATCCGGCTCGCGTTAAAAAAATTCCCGTGCACATTTATAATTCCAAACAACCGGATGCGACCGGCACGGAGATTAGCGGACACGCAACCACCGGCAGCAACTTGATCAAATCAATTGCTTATAAGCGCCCGCTGTGCATCTTAAACGTATTTTCTAATCGCACATTCTCGCCTTATGATTTTTTGAAAGGGGTGTTCGACATTCTTGACCGCGAACGCATCACCCCGTACATCATGGTAACCAGCGAGGCGAGCGTGGCGCTGGCCGTGAGCGCCTCGGAGAATTTGGAATTTCTCAAGGATGATCTGAGTCACTTCGGTGAAGTAAAGGTGACCAAACAGAAAGCGACGATTTCGCTCGTCGGCGAAAATTTGCGCACGCAGCGCGATTTTGCCGCGACCGCGGTTCGGCGTCTCACCGGCACGCCCATTGACATGATTGCTTATGGCGCGTCGCCGATTAACTTTACGTTTGTGGTAGATGAACAACAAGTGCCGGTAGTGATCGCCAAATTGCATGAAGTTTTTTTTCAAGAATT
>Ga0247727_10006302_pt1 | contig 23421 bp, 21 predicted proteins | sample WisWelCaveWW1625_FD_202498 | JGI IMG/M metagenome (GOLD analysis project Ga0247727, IMG submission 202498) | Biofilm microbial communities from Wishing Well Cave, Virginia, United States - WW16-25 | ecosystem: Environmental > Aquatic > Deep subsurface > Groundwater > Cave microbial mat | place...
CGTTTTATTCCCACAGGAGCGCCTCAGTATTCGCTCGCGTGGTTTGCACCGCCCAATACACAAATAAGTACAGCAAATACAGTAACTGTTTGCCCCACTTCCACCACTACTTACACGGCAGTTGTAACTAATACCACTTGCGCGGCACCTGTTATTGTTTCTGCTGTTGCATCTGTTGTTCTTGGTTTTGGAGCGCCTCCAACTTTTTCAGTTACTCCTGCTGCCTGCACCAGCAACAACGGAACTGCAACAGCAACTCCTAATGGTGGTTCACCGCCCTACACGTATTTATGGAGCACGGCTCCTCCTCAAAATACCCAAACAGCAACAGGACTTGCTCCCGGTAATTATTCTGTTACTGTTACGGATGCAACCGGATGCAGCGGCACGGCAACTGTCACTGTCACTTCATCGAGCGGATTAACGGCAACTTCTTCTTCCACACAAACAAGTTGTACTTCAAATAGCGGAACAGCCACTGCGAATCCCATAGGGGGAACCGCTCCTTTCACTTATGTGTGGAGCACCGCGCCTGCTCAAAACACACAAACCGCAACAGGTCTTGGAACCGGAACTTATACTGTAATCGTAACCGATGTAAACGGATGTTCTGCCACAATCACCGCTACTGTTACCGCACCAAACGGACTCACCTCTTTAACCACAACTTCCACACAAGTAAGTTGCAATGGCGGAATTAACGGCTCAGCCACTGCAAATCCTGCAGGAGGAACCGCTCCTTATGCTTATTCATGGAGCACAACACCAGCGCAGGTGACACAAACTGCCAACGCGCTTGTCGCAGGAACTTATACCGTTATTGTTACCGATGTCAACGGATGTTCATTAACTCAAATCGCTGTCATCACCCAGCCAACCGCGATGGTGATTTCCACAACATCCACACCTACTACCTGCGGGATAAATATTGGAACCGCTACTGTAACTTCGTCAGGCGGAATGGCACCGCATAGTTATCAATGGTTAACAACGCCTGTTCAGTCAACGTCAACAATTAACGGACTTGCAGGCGGAGTTTATACTGTTGTTGTGATTGATGCCAACGGCTGCAACCAAACACAAAATGTTTCAGTGGGTGGCGGAGCAATCCCTGCAGCAGATTTCTTTTTTAATCCTGATGTAATTTCTACACTCGACCCTTATGTAGTGTTCACTGATGGTTCTGCAGGAAACCCAACTATCTGGTCTTGGAATTTTGGCGACACAGTTTCGGGCACAAGCAATAGTTCTTCCATACAAAATCCCACTCATAGTTATCCTGTGCCGGGAGTGTACTGCATCACGCTGATGATTTCAGATGCTTCAGGAGTTTGTGTGGATACGGTTGTTAAATGCCTCAGAGCCGAAGCGCCATTTGTCTTTTACATGCCTAACACGTTCACTCCCGATTCAGATTTTTTGAATGAACTGTTCTATGCAAAAGGACAAGGGGTGAAGGATTACAACATCTGGATATTTGACCGATGGGGAAACATGATTTGGGATTGCCATTACAAAGGCGAACCAACTTCATGGGATGGAGAAGGGCAAGAAGGAATGCCATCTGCCTGCAAGTGGGATGGAAAAGTTACAGCGGGCGGAATAGATTTAAGCGGAGGCAGCATGGAACTTGTGCAGCAAGACGTATATATGTGGAAAGTAGTTCTTACCGACATGCATGGACAGGAACATAAATACATCGGCAATGTGAATGTGGTGAAATAGAGTTCTTTATTTCACAGGGTGAATGTGGTGAAATAGCGTTACCTCTGCACGGTAAAAGTGCCGGGATAATAATCGTTATTGGCTCCGTATCCCTGACCATCCGCGCGTACGGGGCTCTGTGCTCGCCAGGGTTTCTGTTGGAAAGACAATTTATTTTACCACCACCACCATCTTCTTCGCAATCACTCCCTCCGCTGTTTTTACTTGCACAAATAAATGCCACTGATTAATTTATTGGCTTGGAGGTGAGGTGTATTTAGGAATAAATGATGCAGGTGGTGGTCCTGCTGCAGGAGTAAATGAACTCATACTTCCGTTGCAATTTTGTACATCAATAACAACTGTGGAGTTATTATCAATGCTGAATCCCTGGTCAAGCAACACATAGTTTGTTCCGTAAATGCTTGTATAATTTGTATTGGTTATGGCATCAACGCAAGTGGTTCCATCCATAGTTACGGACTGATATAATTTGCTGATGGCAGGATTATAATTGTTACAATATGTTTTTGCCGTATTGCAGTCATTTGTTATCTGCCACACTTTTACATAATCAACCTGATAGGTATAATCAGCGCTGTTTGCATCAAATACCTGATTGAAATTACCGTTAGGTCCGCCAAGATCAACAAATATTGGCATTTCAAGCAAGCTGTCTGGTTTCACTTTTGGATTATTTAATCTGTCTATGATACCACCATTTAAATAAAAAACAATCTCCTTGTCTGTCCATAAACAACCTGCCGTGTACCATGTGCTAGGTTGTAATTCTATACTATAAGTAAAATAGTGGTTTTGCAAAGGGTACCCTGTTGTACAAGTAGCGGGTGAATGCGAGTAGTGAACATTATCTGTATAGGTATTATTGCTTCCCTTTATTTCAAAAATATCAATCTCGCTCCATGGAACCGTATTGCAATCAGCATTCCAAAGCCAGAATGCAGGACCACACCTGTAATTTTTTCCCGCAGGAGGATCCGCAGGCAATTTGAATTTGATTTCAAAATAACCGTACTTAAATTTATATTTGCTCAGCAGGTAGCCGCTTGTCCATGCAAATTGTTTGTATTGAGCATGCCAGCAAGAACCGTTTGTACAAGGATACCCCGGCACATTACAAACACTATTTGGGGGACATACGGGCCAAGTCCAGCAGTTTCCGCTATAGGTCTCTTTGCGGGTGTAGAGGGTAAGGTTGCCCCCGTTCACTTTGCAGTTGGTTGTGTCAGGCGGGTAATCGGCAGGAATGATTGGAGCAGGAGTAACGGGTTTATACCATTTATTATAAGCAATGGGCCAAAGCTGGGTGGTGTCGTAATTGTTTTTTGCCACGCTGTCGCCTGGTGCTCCCCATTTTTGTCTCCATTTGCTGGTGTCAATTTGTGGTCCGCTATAGTTGAAACTGTCTGCCCACACGAGAGTATATGCAGGGTCGCTGCTCGGCAGTTGGGCTTTAGTATTTTTTACACTTGAAAGCATTATCATTATTAATGCCATGCTGAATAATTTAAAGTTGCTCATATTGTTTTGGTGTTTTAATTGATGATTATTTTTTTTGTTAAAACCCTTTGCGGAGTTTTAATTTGAAGGAAATAAATTCCCTTCTTCAAGTCGTTTATATCTATTGTCGTTATTTGACTTTTAACTTTTGACTTTTGACTTTTGACTTCCTTTCCTATTCCATCCATAATTTTTATTTCTGTTTCATCAGGTGTTTTGCTCTCTATATTCAAAACACCACTGCAAGGGTTAGGATACACCTTTATTTGTTCTCCTTTCATAAACTCCTCTACTCCCATAGTTTTATTACTTATTCGCTTTCCGTAAAAACGCATTGAATATGCTGGATTAGGTGGTGGTTGCGGAACATTATCAGAAATAATTCTAATACTATCACTATTATAAAATTTAACATAATTATTTAATGGCGCTGAGCCATTGCATGAATAATAATCAGTATAATAGTTGGTATCTGGCGGTGATGGGGGGATAAGCGAAAAATTAGCAACATCATGTGCTTGCACCGCGCAATTAACCGAATCAATATTTGTCACATAAACAGTATCCGGTGTTATAGTCCAAGGGTTTGTTGTCGGCTGCTTAAACCAATACTGCCCCGCATAAGTTCCCGGCAAAGAATCAGCGGGCTGCATTTGAGCAAAGCAACAATAGGCAGTAGGCAATATGCAATTGGCAATTAATACAAATACCTTTTTCATTTAATGCTGGATGATTATTTTTTTAGTTATAACTCTTTCGTTATTTTTAATATTTAGGATATATATACCTGTTTTCAAATCACTAATCTCCATCTGCGCTTTCTCATTTTTAGTTCTTACTTTTTGATTTTTAATTTCCTTCCCCAGCACATCTGTAATTTTTATTTCAGTTTCTTCATTCAATAGAATTTTGCTTTTAATCGTTATAATTCCATTAACAGGATTAGGATAAATCATTATTTCTTCTTTGTTCGCTACTTCATTTACTCCAACAGTTTTATTACTTATTCGCTTTCCGTAAAAACGCATTGAAATTGGTTGATTTGGAGGAGGTTGTGGTGAATTATCGGCTATTGTACGTAAACTATCCACACTATAGAATTTCATATAATAATTTGAAGGTGCAGGGCTATTGCAAGAATAATAATCAGTATAATAAGTCCAATTATAAGTTCCAAAATTAATTACTACTTGTGCCATGCAATTTACTGTATCTAAATTGTTCTGTACATAATACGTGTCAGGTGTTATAACCCATGGGCTTGTTGCAGGATTAGCATACCAATACTGCCCCGCATAAGTTCCCGGCAAAGAATCAGCGGGCTGCATTTGGCAAAAGCAGCAGGAGAAAGTGAGAAGAAAGAAGAAAGAGATAAATAACTTTTTCATTGTTGTTTGTTTTCAACAAAGTTATTTATTTTTCATCATTTTCTTCGTATCAATCACTTTATCATTCACCACAATGCTGTAAGAATAAATTCCTGTTGCAAGGTTTTCGGTGCTTGCTTCAATCTTGCCAAAGCCCTTTTCTTTCAGTTCAAGTTTGTTTATTTGTTTTCCGTACATATCGGTAAAAGAAATATACAGGGTGCCTGAAATATTTTCAGGAACAAAATAACGAATCACGGTAGAACCTGTGAACGGGTTGGGCTCATTCTGGTAAAGGATTATTTCTTTATTATTGGCAAGTTCAACTTGCAAAGTGGTTCCTGCCTTGCCGGCAGGCAGGTCTGTTTTGCCTTGCGTGTTGTCACCGCTGTTGTTCGTGCGCTGGCCGCTGGCGCAGCATTTTGCAAGTTCTGTCAGCAAACTGTCGGCAGTTTTTTGGTGTGCAGTCAAAGTATCTATCATTTGCTGCTGTTCTTTAAAAGCATTCGCATACGCTATCAGGATGGGATGCATATCAAAATTCAGATAGTCGCTGCTTGTACTGGTATCAATTTTCACCGCTTCAGGAAAAATTTGCTGAACCGCTTGAGCGCTGAAACCGCAATTCTGTTCACTAAGAACCTGAGCACAAAAAGTATAATCCGCAACATTCTTATAGTGGTAAATAATAGGATTTAATTGAAGAACCTCTTTCAAACCTTTGGTGTATGTTCCTTCAATGTTCTTTAAACGCTGATCTGAAGGAACGGTCCATGAACTGCTTGTTGGTTTTGCTGCGCTGTTCGTAGAAAGTTCTAATTGATAGCTTGGCGTAGTATCTCCAATGCCAACATAACCAAGATAATTTATTGTCAGCGCATCTGCAATGCTGTTATTTGATATATTACTTACGGCAAATCTTAAATCGGTTCCACCGTAACTCATAGTGGTTTCTTTTTTAATAGTATAAATTTTTGCCCCGATAAGTGTATTGTAATGATGATAAAATTTAATGCTGCTCATCTCAGTCATGTTGCCGTCAAAATTTTCGATGTTCTGTCCATCGCCTAATCGGATGGATGGTTTTACTCCCTTATAAATTTCTAATTGTTCATTGGGAGTTGTTGTAGCAATCCCAACCTTTCCGGATGGATCAATAACCATGGCTGTGTTGGTGATACCGGTTGCATAAGAATTTGAAGTGCCAAAAAATAACTTAGAGCCGGAGCCATCTCCATAAGACCAAATTCCCGCTTTGGGTTTTGTAGCATTATTATCTGTAGTGTACCATGTTAAACCGGGCCAATAAACACTGCCAGCACCATAAGTTGAAGATGTTGCCATGCTGTTATTGCTTACTGCCGTTTGAATATTTGACAAGGTATTATTTCCTTTATTAATGTCAAGTTTGGTTGCCGGAGTAATGCTCGTACTTGCGACCATTACATTTCCTCCCGAGTAAACTTTTAATTGCGCACCCGCAAACAATACTGCAAGCGCAAATGCTGATGTAATGATTAATTTTTTCATTTTGTATGATATTAAAGGTTGGTCAAAGGTAAAGCAATAAAAATGGGCAAGTCAAGGATTTAATGGCATATATTTTCTTTTGTAGTGGTTTGTACTACAAAACTACCCTTCCCCATCTATTTATTTTTGGTAGAACTATATCAGAAACGGAAAATGCGTCTGAACCAATCTTACCACTTACTAAATAAATCCATCAGGAGTATCCTGCTTGGTTTACGGAGCCATTTTCATCACCACATCGCTGGAGAAACTTTGGTTGGCGGCTCCTACGGCATACACTCTGAAACTGTAGGTGATGCCGCTCGTGAGTCCGGTTGCAATAAATGTTGGAGCAGAAGTAACCCCCTTGGGGAAGTCGGGATTAAAAGCGGGCTTCCAGTCATTAGCAGGTGGCGCTGCCAATGGTCCCGGACCCGGTGATGGCGGACTGCCCTCCACCACTTCCCAGATATGAGCCACGGCTCCTTTAGGTCTTTTGCACTTGAGTTTGATTTGCTGGGGCGTATCGTGAAAAACAGTGCGCAGGTTTTCGGGGGGCGAAACAGGACCCAGAGGCGCTGCCGGTTTTTTTAAATCCATGCCTGCGCTCAGCACTATGCTTGCCGCGTTGTCGGGGTCATCATTGGCGATTCCTTCTACATGCGTTCCTAATTTAGTGAGTAGTTTATCAACGATGGTTTCTTTTTCGTGCACAATGGCAGTTTCTGCTGTTCCTCCACCATCTGCATTATCAAATGCTGTTTCTAATGCGTCAACAGCGGTTGTAACCACTGCCAATGCAGGATCGGGCGCGGGAAAACTCGGGTTGCCCGTCATGGACGTTACATAATGCCTGCCTTTTGCAATCTTCACCGGAACAGATTGACTTCCCAGATTCAGCGTTACTTTCACTTTTTTTACGTGTGCCATTGTTTAGATTGATTAATTATTATTGATTATTGTTGATTTTCCAGTGTTTGTTCCTTCCGCTATTGCGTTTGTCACTTCCGCTATTGCGTTTGTCTCGTCCGTTATTGCGCTTGTCACTTCCGCTATTGCGTTTGTCACTTCCGCTATTGCGTTTGTCTCGTCCGTTATTGCGCTTGTCTCTTCCGCTATTGCGTTTGTTTCGTCCGCTATTGCGTTTGTTTCGTCCGCTATTGCGCTTGTCACTTCCGTGATTGCGTTTGTCTCATCCGCTATTGCGCTTGTTACTTCCGTGATTGCGCTTGTCACTTCCGTGATTGCGCTTGTCTCTTCCGTGATTGCGTTTGTCTCGTCCGCTATTGCGTTTGTCTCGTCCGTTATTGTGTTTGTCTCTTCCGTGATTGTGTTTGTCTCGTCCGCTATTGTGTTTGTTACTTCAACAAGTAAATGTAATTAATAATTTATTGCTTTCCTCACCCGATAAGGTGAATCTGCTTGCAGAAGCAACACTATGTGAGGAGATACGTATTAACTATTAAATGGAAACACTCTATGCCCAATCCTCTTTCAAAAGGCGAAATGGAAGTGCTTATACTCATAGCGGAGGGCTTAAGGAATAAGGCAATAGCAGATGAACTTTTCATTGATTACGAAACGGTTCGTACGCGGATAAAACAAATAAAAAAGAAATTACACGCCCGAACCCCTGCACATGCCGTTGCAATTGCAAAAGATAATAAGTGGATATGATGACGAGAGACGACAGGTGACAAACGACTGACGCAAATACATCGGACATAATCAATAACTTTGTGCCCGATGTACAAACTCCTATTCCGCCCGATTCTTTTTCTCTTCCCGCCCGAAGCCACCCACCACCTTGTTGTTTTTCTTTTGAAAATATCTTTTTGGATTCCCGGCAAATCATGGCTGCTCAGATTATTTTATTGTGTACATGATAAACGGCTCAAACGTAATTTGTTTGGTTTGACGTTTGAAAACCCCGTTGGTCTTGCTGCCGGTTTTGACAAAGACGCAAAGTTTTTTGACGAAATGGCAAATCTTGGTTTCGGCTTCATCGAAGTGGGAACAGTAACACCCAAACCTCAGCCCGGCAATGCTCAGCCGCGCTTGTTCCGTCTTTCAGCAGATGAGGCATTAATAAACCGCATGGGATTTAACAACGATGGAGTGGAAGCAATGGTGGAAAGATTAAAGCGAAGAAAGAATTTCAAAGTCATCATAGGAGGAAACATCGGCAAAAATAAAAACACTCCGAATGAAAACGCGCTGGCTGATTATGAATATTGTTTTGAAAAACTTTATTCCTATGTAGATTATTTTGTGGTGAATGTTTCTTCGCCAAACACGCCCGGCTTGCGCCAACTTCAGGAGAAAGAACCGCTGAAGAAATTACTTTCCAGATTAAAACAACTCAACATTCAAAAGGGAAATCCAAAACCAATTCTTCTTAAAATTGCCCCTGACTTAACAAATGAGCAACTCGATGACATCATCGAAATCGTTCGCGAAACACAAATTGACGGTATTGTTGCCACCAACACAACCATCTCAAGGAACGGGCTTCAGACATCGGACGTCCGTCTTCAAGCAATTGGCGCTGGCGGCTTAAGCGGAAAGCCCTTGGCAAAACGTTCAACTGAGGTAATAAAATATCTTTCAGAGAAATCCGGAAAAAGTTTCCCCATCATTGCTTCAGGAGGAATTCATTCTGCTGAAGATGCTGTTGAAAAAATAAATGCAGGAGCGAGTTTGGTTCAGTTGTATACAGGGTTTATTTATGAAGGACCAAATTTGGTCAGCAAAATCAACAAAGAGATTTTGAGATGAAAAAAATAAAACTCATAGAATGCCCAAGAGACGCAATGCAAGGCATTCATGATTTTATATCTACAGATAAGAAAGTTGCGTATATAAATTCCATTCTCAAATGTGGATTTGATACAGTTGATTTCGGAAGTTTTGTTTCTCCAAAAGCCATTCCGCAGATGCGCGATACTGCTGAAGTGCTGAATAAATTAGATTTGACGGAAACAAAATCAAAACTGCTGGCAATTATTGCGAATGTAAGAGGAGGCGAAGATGCCTGTAAGTTTGAAGAGATAACTTATCTCGGCTTTCCCTTTTCCATTTCAGAAACCTTTCAACAGAGGAATACAAATTCATCTATTGCCGAATCGCTGAAGAGAGTAGAGGAGATGCAATCTCTTTGCGTGAAGAATAAAAAAGAATTAGTGATTTATATTTCCATGGCTTTCGGAAATCCGTATGGAGATAAGTGGAATTCGGATATCGCAATTGACTGGACAAAAAAACTTTCTCAGTCAGGAATAAAAATATTCGCAATGGCTGATACAATCGGAGTTTCCAATCCTGAGAACATTACATATTTATTTTCTCATCTTATCCCTGAGTTCCCTCAACTTGAAATTGGCGCTCACCTTCACACCACTCCCGATACCTGGGAAGAAAAAGTGGAAGCCGCCTATAATGCCGGCTGCAGAAGATTCGACTCAGCAATAAAAGGTTTTGGCGGCTGCCCAATGGCAACTGATAAACTCACAGGCAATATGCCCACAGAAAATCTGCTTTCCTATTTCAATAAGAAAGAAATCTCCACAGGAATTCATTCAAATGCTTTTTTGGATGCGATGAAGGTTGCGGTTCAAACTTTTCCTTTATAATTGTTTTTGTCATGTTGAGCAAAGCGAAACATCTGCTTTTTTTTCTTCTCGCTGTCTTGCTTCTTTCTTCCTGTATCAGCATTGAAAAAAGAAAATACATAGATGGCTATCATGTGGAGTGGTACTCAAAGAAAGATTTCACGCAAAGTCCGCAAAGCATACGCAAAGAAACACAGAGAAATTCAGATTCTGCTGTCTCTGCGAATATCTCCACTCCTTTAGCAAGCAGAAATGAGTTAATAAATATTTTCACCGTAAATCCTCTTCAATTAAATAAAATTGTTTTTAAGAAAGATACTTTACCGAAGATAAAACAGAAACACGGGAATTTCAAAGATGACGAAAAGAAAAATACAGATAATCATAATCGCAAAACAAATGTTTTTGCAATTCTTGGATTAGTTATAAGTGTGGTGGCATTAATATATCTACCTGCAGAGATAATTGCATTTATTTTTTCTTTGATTGGTCTAAGGCAAATTGAAAGGCATCCAGACAAATATGACGGAAGGGCACTTGCGTTGATAGGAGCAATTGTCAGCGGACTCATTCTTGGTATTATTGGGCTTGCGTACTTGTATGGCTTCCTGGTTTGAAGAAATAAAAAAGGGTAAGCTTGCTGTAGCGCACCGCTCAACCATTTTATCTTTGCTTCCTTCCGGATCTGGAGAAGTTCAACAGGAGCTGGTCGTACAGGGCTTACCCGTGGGCGAAAGTAATAAAATCCAAAGCCCCACCCCGACCCTCCCCGTTAGGGAGGGAGAAATTTTAATACAATTTTTTTATCCGTTATGAGTTATTTAAGCGTCCTGATTTAAGTCCTCCCCTTCGGGGAGGATTTAGGAGGGGCTTCTTTTCTTTTATTAACTTTGCTCTCCATGAATCTCTCCCTCGTCATCCCTCTTCTCAATGAAGAAGAATCTTTGCAGGAACTTTCTGACTGGATTGCGCGCGTGTGCACTACGCATAATTTTTCTTACGAAATTATTTTTGTGGATGACGGTAGTCGCGATGGTTCGTGGAAAAAGATAGAGCATCTTGCCGCACAAAATAATAATGTAAAAGGCATCCGTCTGAGAAGGAATTACGGAAAATCTGCTGCATTGCAAATTGGGTTTGAAGCCGCACAGGGCGATGTGGTAATAACTATGGATGCCGACTTGCAGGATTCTCCCGATGAAATCCCTGAATTGTATAAAATGATTGTAAAAGATAATTTTGATTTGGTTTCCGGATGGAAGAAAAAACGCTACGACCCGATTACAAAAACAATTCCTACAAAAATTTTTAATTGGGCAACACGAAAAATGTCGGGCATACAACTTCACGATTTTAATTGCGGATTGAAAGCATATAAAAAGGAAGTGGTAAAAAATATTGATGTATACGGTGAGATGCATCGTTATATTCCTGTGATTGCCGGTTGGGCAGGATTCAGAAAAATCGGAGAGAAGCCGGTGCAGCATCAGAAAAGAAAATACGGCACCACGAAGTATGGGTTGGAAAGGTTTATTAATGGTTTTCTTGATTTACTTTCCATTGGCTTTGTGGTGAAATTTGGAAAACGTCCGATGCATTTATTCGGATTGCTTGGCACAATCATTTTCTTTTTCGGATTTGTAGTTGCCTGCTACCTCGCGTATTTAAAATTCGGACTCGGAATTGTAAAAATGACTGACAGGCCTTTGTTTTATTTTGGCTTGCTTGCTATGATTGTTGGCACACAATTATTTCTCACCGGATTTCTTGCCGAACTCATCGTTCGCCATTCCCCCGATAAAAATAAATATCAAATTGAAAAGAAAGTCGGATTGTAATTAGTGTCTATGAAAGTTTCCGAAATAAAATTTGACTGCAAATATTTCAAAGGAGAAATTCCCTGCACACCGAATAAACTCAGAGATAAAGTTTGTCCCACTTGCGATGAATACGAAAAAATAGAAACACGGATTCTGATTATCAAACTTGGCGCGATTGGAGATGTGATGCGCTCCACCCCTTTGCTTGTGCGCTTCAAAAAAGATTTTCCTTCTCCTTATATAACATGGATTACTCATACACCTGAAATTCTTCCTAAAAATTTTGTAAATGAAATTTATCGTTTTGATTTCACTTCTGTTTACAAAGTCACCAATACGGAGTATGACATCGCTATTAATCTTGATAAAGATAAAGAAGCGTGCATGCTTTTGCAGAATGTGAAAGCAAAGCGGAAGTTTGGCTTCATCTGGGAGAACAATCATATTTCTTCTGCTACTCCTCATGCACAGCACAAACTTATTACTGGTGCGTTTGACACTATTTCCAAAGAGAACACAAAAAATTATCTTGAAGAAATTTTTGAGATATGTGATATGAAATTTGATGGTGAACCCTACTTTTTGAACTTTGATCCTAAACTTCCAGAGAAATTCAAATATATACAAGAAAAAGCGGGGAATAAAAAAATCATAGGACTGAATACGGGATGTGGGAAACGTTGGCAAACCCGACTTTGGCCCGAAGAATACTGGATTGAACTAATTAAGAAATTGCAATCTCAAAATTATTTCCCGCTTTTGCTTGGTGGGCCCGATGAAGATGAGATGAACAAAAAATATTCAAAAGCAACGGGCGCATTTTACCCCGGAACTTTTTCTTTGCAGGAATTTATCGCGCTCACCTCCGTTTGTGATTGTGTTTTAACTGCTGTTTCAATGATGATGCACATAGCAATCGGATTAAAGAAGCCGCTTGTGTTGTTCAATAATATCTTCAACAAGCATGAGTTTTATTTATATGGCAACGGAGTGATTGTGGAACCAACTACTGGCTGTGATTGCTATTATGGAAATACCTGCAAAAGAGAAAGACACTGTATGAAAGATATTTCGGTTGATACAATTTATGGAGCGATTGATAAAATTGTTAATCGTAAATTGTAAATTGTCCATGAAGATTGCTTTTCTCTCCACCTTCTATCCATTTCGTGGCGGTATCGCGCAGTTTAACGCTTCTCTTTATCGGGCTTTTGAAGGCAGAAATACTGTGAAAGCGTTCACGTTCACTCGCCAATATCCTGATTTTATTTTTCCCGGTGAAACACAAATGCTAACTGAAAAAGATAATGCGGACAAAATTCCTTCCGAAAGAATTCTGGATACAATGAACCCGCTTACCTATTATTCATCAGCAAAAAGAATTAAATTTTTTTCTCCCGATATTCTGCTGATGAAATACTGGATGTCCTACATGGCTCCATCACTGGGAACAGTTGCAAAAAAAATAAAGAAGAAATCTAAAGTGATTACAGTGCTTGATAACGTAATTCCCCACGAGAAAAGATTTTTTGATGAAGCTTTCACAAAATATTTTCTTAAACAAAATCATGGTTTTGTTGTGATGAGTGATTCGGTAAAAAATGATTTACTGAAATTTATTCCAAAAGCAAAATTCATTTCTCATCCGCATCCTTTGTACAACCATTTCGGTAAAAAAGCAGATGTAGCCGAAGCAAGGAAGAGATTGAATATTCCTGAAGGTAAAAAAGTGATTTTGTTTTTCGGTTTCATCCGTGATTATAAAGGACTCGATTTACTCATTGATGCGATGTCAAAACTGAATGATGAGTATTTGCTGGTTATCTGCGGAGAAGTTTATGGTTCATTTGAAAAGTATAATCAGCAGATTGACAAACTCGGAATCCAAAACAGGATTTCTCTTCACGTTCGCTATATCAGCGATGACGAAGTGCCTTTATTTTTTTCTGCTTCAGATGTCTGTGTGCTTCCGTATAAATCCGCTACGCAAAGCGGAATCACTTCTATTGCCCATCATTTTGATTTGCCCCTCATCGCAACTGATACAGGAGGATTAAAGGAAAGTATTCTGCATGATAAAACCGGATTGATTGTTGAATCTCCCGATGCGAATCTGATTGCTAAAGCCATTGAAAAGTACTTCTCTCAAAATCTGAAACCCAAATTCAGAGAAGAAATCAAATTACTGAAAAGTAAACTGTCATGGAACAGTTTAGCGAATGCAATAATCGACTTTAGTAAATCGTTATAGGTAAAACAAATTATTCCTCTTTTCTTCGTATCTTCGTTAATTATGATTAAGAGTATATTTTTATTATTTATTTTTCTTTTGGTTTCTGCATTTGTATTTGCGCAACCACCATCGTTGAATCAAACGGATAAGAATGGAAAAAAGCAGGGGCATTGGATTAAGAAAGATGAGCATAATAAACCGGTATATGAAGGAATTTTCAAAGATGATAAACCTGTTGGTGAATTCAAATACTATTACGATACGGGTGAGATAAAAACGATTTCATTTTTTTCGAATAACGGGTCTGCCTGCAGAACTAAACATTTTTTCCCGGGCAGCATTTTAATGGCAGAAGGAAAATATATGAATGAAAAACGTGACAGTGTATGGAAATTTTACAATGCTCCAAACTCGTTAATTTCTGAAGAGACATACAAGAATGGAAAAAAAGAGGGGCTTGAAAAAAATTATAACGGGAAAGGAAAAATTGTTGAAGAAAAAAACTGGAAGGACAGTATATTGAACGGTGCATGGAAAAAATATTATGAAGATGGAGGAGTTCAACAGGAAGGAATGTATAATATGGGTTTTCTGGAAGGAGATGTTAAATATTATTTCCCCGGAAAAAAAACTATTGCTGTTGCCGGTCATTACCAGCATTCGCTTAAACACGGAAAGTGGATACATTATAATAAAACAGGACAAATCATCACTCAGATAGAAAACTATAATCTCGGAGACCTACACGGATATTATGCCGAATGGTATGAAAAAGATGGAACTCCAAAGTTAAAAGGAGAATACAAGCAGGAAAAGAAACATGGTAAATGGATTTATAATGATGAAAAAGGAAAGTTAGAAAAAGATTCAATTTTTTTTGTGGGATATATTCACGGTGCCTGTACGGAATATTATGAAAATGGAAATAAAAAAACGGAATCCAATTATTATTTCAGCCATAAAACAGGAAAATGGACAGTATGGGATGAAGCAGGAAAAATTATTAAGGAAGAAAACTTTGATTCAATTGAAGCGATAAAAAAGAAAATGTATCTCGCGGAGAAAGAAAAGAAAAAAAATAAACGATGAGTAGTAAAGGAAGAGTATTAGTTGCCATGAGCGGAGGAATTGACAGTTCCATGGCAGCGCTTTTTTTGCACGAGCAGGGATACGAAGTGATTGGAATTACGATGAAAACATGGGATTACGCAACGGCAGGTGGCTCAAAAAAAGAAACCGGTTGCTGTAGTTTGGATTCTATCAATGATGCTCGCAGTATTTCTGTTACCTATGGATTTCCGCATTATGTTTTGGACTTAAGACAGGAATTTGGAGATTCCATTATCAATAATTTTGTGGATGAATATCTCGCGGGCAGAACTCCAAATCCCTGCGTGCTTTGTAATACGTATATAAAATGGGATGCACTTCTCAGGCGCGCTGATCAGTTGAATTGTGAATTTATCGCGACAGGACATTACGCGCGAACCCGCTGTGAAAACGGAAGATATATTTTGTCGAAGGGATTGGATGATACAAAAGACCAATCCTATGTTTTGTGGGGATTAACACAGGAAAGTTTAAAGCGAACTATTTTTCCACTTGCCAATCTTACAAAAAAAGAAGTCAGGAAAATTGCTGTGGAAAAGGGCTTCGCTGAACTTGCAAAGAAGAGCGAGAGTTATGAAATTTGTTTCATCCCCGATAATGATTACCGGGGATTTCTGAGGAGAAAAGTTGCCGGCATTGATGAGAGAGCAGGAGTCGGAGATTTTATTTTGGCAGATGGAACAGTAATTGGAAAACATAAAGGGTATCCTTTTTACACTATAGGCCAACGTAAAGGATTGGAAATTGCTGTGGGCGAACCGATGTACGTTTCAAAAATAAATCCTGATACAAACACAGTTACATTAGGAACTATCGAAGAAGTGAAAGAGCAGAAGATGAGAGTTAAAAAAATAAATTTGATTAAGTATGATCGCCTTCCTGAAAACTTTCAGGCGCTGACAAGAATTCGACATAAGGATTCAGGAAAGATGAGCACAGCAAACCAAATCGAAAATGATTCGGTGGAAGTTTTTTTTCACGATAAAGTTCTTGCCATTGCTCCGGGACAGTCGGCTGTGTTTTATGAAGGAGAAGATGTGGTAGGTGGCGGTATAATTGAAAAAGCAATCGAATGAAAAAAAATATCTACATACTTTTTTGTTTACTGTTTACTGTTTACTGTTTACTATTATTCTCCTGTGCTAAAGATAAATCTGCAGAATCAACTACTGATTTAGGTCATAATTATTTTCCTGATGATGTAGGCAGATATGTCATTTATGATGTGGACTCAATCTGGCAGGATGATCCTGCAAGTTTTCATGACACGACACGCTATTTGCTTAAAGAAGTTATTGCTGCAATTTTTCTGGATAATTCAGGAAGGCCAACTTTAAGAATAGAGCGTTTTATTAAAATGTATAATGACTCCATTCCTTATGATTCTATGAATTGGATTGGACCAAAAGTTTGGACAGTAAACCGCACACAAAGTACTTTGGAGAAAAAAGAGGAAAACATTACTTACCTGAAACTTGTTTTTCCCGCTCGAGAAGGAAAACAATGGAACGGGAACGCATACAACACACTCGGACAAAAGGAGTATGAGATAATTTCCGTTGATCAGGCAGAAAGCATTAACAGTATTAATTTTGATTCAGTAGTTACAGTTAAACAATTTGAGCAGATTGATTTCATTCAATACAGATATGAAATTGAAAAGTTTGCAAGAAATGTCGGACTAATCTATAAAGAACGCGACAGTATTTATGATGGAGGAACTGCTGATACTGTCGGCTATACTTTCACACAAAAAATAGTTTCGTATGGAAAATAAAATTACGGTTTGCGGTTTACGGTTTACGGTCTATAGTTGCCTTTTTCTTTTTTCCTTAACTGGAAACTGTTTTGGGCAGTACACCAAATACTGGATTCAGTTCACGGATAAAATCGGAACGCCTTATACAACTTCTAACCCATCAGCGTTTCTTTCTTCAAGAGCCATTCAGAGAAGAACAAATCAAAGCATAGCCGTTGTGCAAAATGATTTGCCGGTTACTCCTATGTATTATGACAGCGTTAAAAATGTTCCCAACGTAACTATCATTAATCATTCAAAATGGTTTAACGCAGTCACGGTTTACACTACGGACACAAACGCGCTGAATACGATTATAAATTTTTCTTTCGTTGCAACTACTCAACCTGTTCAGCGGCATCACAGAAAATTTGGAATAGAAGAAAATATTTCCTCCATTTCGAATTTTAAAACACAAAACCCCAATCTTTCAGCTGCATACAATTATGGCGCATCGTTCAATCAAATCGATATGATCGGTGGCGTTTGCATTCATAATCAGGGATTTCATGGCGAGGGAATGGTGATTGCCGTAATGGATGCCGGGTTTTATAGAGCGGATTCACTTTCTGTTTTTGATTCGCTTCGCCTAAACAATCAGATTCTTGGCACATGGGATTTTGTAGATAATGATACAATGGTTTACGATTCGCATCAGCATGGTTCATGGGTTCTTTCCACGATGGGAGGAAATCTTCCGGGAATGATAGTAGGCACTGCGCCAAAAGCCGACTACTGGCTTTTGCGAACGGAAGAAGGCGCAACAGAATATATTATAGAAGAAGACAATTGGGTTTCTGCTGCTGAATTTGCCGACAGTGCAGGAGCGGATGTTTTTACCACATCTCTTGGTTACACGGAGTTTGATGACTCCACCCAAAATCATACTTACGCTGACATGAATGGAAACACAGCACGCATTTCAATCGCCACAGACATTGCGGTGAGCAAAGGAATTTTTGCCGTATGCAGTGCAGGGAATTCAGGAAGTTCCCCCTGGAATTTTATTGGTGCTCCTGCTGATGCTGACAGTGTGCTTGCAATTGGCGCGGTGGATTCATCAAAAAATTATGCTTGGTTCAGTTCCAACGGACCAACTTTTGACGGAAGGGTCAAACCAAATGTTGCTGCGCAAGGGCAAGATGCAGTTGTAACAGATCTTGCCTCGGGTATCGGCTATTTAAGCGGAACATCTTTTTCTGGTCCCATCACAGCTGGCATGGTTGCTTGCTTATGGCAGGCGCATCCATCCGCAACAAATATGCAAGTGTTTAATGCGATTCAGCAAACAGCGAGCCAGTTTGCATCCCCTGATACTTTGCTTGGATATGGAATTTCTAATTTCTGCTCAGCAAATATTTTATTGACCTCTGTAAATGAAAATGTTTCTGCAGATGATGAGCTGACTGTTTATCCGAATCCAACTTCAGGAAAATTCAGAATAGAGAATTCAGAATATAGAATTCAGGAGATAGGAATTTACAATGTGCTTGGAAAAGAAATATACAAGTCATCAGTCATCAGTCATCAGTCGTCAGTCATTGATATTTCTTCTCAGCTCAGCGGAATTTATTTTCTGCAAATAAAAACAGAGCAAAGGATTGCAAACAAAAAAGTTATTATCAGTAAATAAAAAATGAAAATAAAACTCCTTTTAATAATTGGTATGATGGTTTTCATTATCACATGTACGAAAGATAAAGGAGCAACTAAGATATGGATACAAAAAGCCGATTTTGGTGGATGGAAAAGATGCAATGCTGTTGGTTTTTCTATTGGCACCAAAGGATATATCGGAACGGGTGCACAGTTTATCGATATCTTTACTAGTAGCTTTCAGGATTTCTGGGAATGGAATCAGATAAGCAATGTTTGGACTCAGAAAGCAAATTTTGCTGGTATGAAAAGGTTTAGTGCAGTTGGATTTTCTATCGGAAGCAAAGGATATATTGGAACTGGCGCTGAGGATGGTGGTAACAATAAGTATTATATTGATTTCTGGGAATGGGACCAGTCATCAAATGTATGGACCCAAAAAGCAGATTTTGGTGGAATGAAAAGATATAAAGCTGTTGGGTTCTCTATTGGTAATAAAGGATACATTGGAACTGGAACTGATACTAGTGGGTACTCTACAAATGATTTCTGGGAATGGGACCAGTCATCAAATGTATGGACCAAAAAAGCAGATTTTGGTGGAACGAAAAGAAATAGTGCTGTTGGGTTTTCCATAGGTACCAAAGGATATATTGGAACGGGTGCCAATAGTCTTACTAACTATGGGGATTTCTGGGAATGGAATCAAGCGACTAATATATGGACACAGAAAGCAGATTTTGCAGGAACAGCAAGAAATAACGCAACAGGTTTTTCTATAGGAACCAAAGGATATATTGGAACAGGACGGGATGACTCTTTCGTTATAAAAAAGGATTTCTGGGAATGGGACGAGGCAACTAATATTTGGATACAGAAAACCAACTTTGGCGGAACTGCAAGAAATGGAGCAGTATCTTTTTCTGTTGGAACAAAAGGATATATTGGATCTGGGGTGACCAGTAGACGTTCAGGCGCTGCTGGCGACTTGACATGGGATTATTTTAATGATTTCTGGCAGTTCGACCCAAATATCTAACATTTGTAGCTAATATGCCTTTGTTCGAGCAGAGTTTCTTGCAGAGGGCTCTGTACAATGAATAAGTGTGAAGGGCTAAGATTTATTAAGTACAAGTTCTTTATTACAAAAAGAATATTCCTCCTTATTGTAATTTGAACAAACAATCACCAGTTTCTCTTTTGCGAATTCTTCAATAAGATTCTGATACCACTTTACGGATTGCTCATCGAGATTAGTGGTTGGCTCATCCAAAAGTAGCAGAGGAGTGGCAGATAAAATTGCAAGAGATAAGCGCGCACGCTGTTTCATCCCCGAAGAGAAATTTCTTATTTGTTTTTCGGCAGCAGTTTCTAATTCAGAGAGTGAAACAATTTTTTCTTCCGAAAAACCTAAAACATATTCTTTGAATTTGCCATGAAACTTTACTGCTTCTCTCCATGTCATTTCTTCGGGAAGTTCAAGATAAGGAGCAGCCAAGGATAAAAGCCCTCTTCCAACTTCCCCCGAAGGGGGAAGAGTTGCATGGTGTGTTCCCTCTCCTTCGGAGAGGGTTAGGGAGAGGCTTCCTTCGGTTTGACTGATTGCTCCCGAAATTATTTGCAGCAAAGTGGATTTGCCCGATCCGTTTGTTCCCAGAATGGAATATTTATTTCCAGGAAAAAATTCATAACTTACATTTCGGAATATCCATTCCTTGTTAAAACGCTTGCCGATATTTTCAAGAACAATTTTCAATCAGTGGATTTTTTATTGAAGATAATGTATCCGAAGTGAAACAAGAATGAGAATGGTTCGGCTTCTTTTTTAATTCCAAACGGATCTTTTTCATTATAGTAATAATTCACGCTGAAACTTATCGGTCCAATGGGAGTGTGCCCGACAAGCGCAAAAGTGCCTATGAAATATCTTCTGAGGAAAGGGGCCAGATAAGCGTTTGTTGCAGGGTCAATTTCCTGATAAGGTTGATAAGCATATCCTTCAATTCTGAGGTCGAAACTATTTTTTATCGTTATGATATTTTTTAAACCGAATGCAGCGTATGTATGTGCCCTGAAGTTTGGCTGAAAAAGTGTTTTACTTTCCGATAACGGTTGAAAAGCCGGTGAAGCCAGAATGCTGGCTGTGTAATTATTGAAAAGTGACTGCGTGGAATAAACCCCTTCAAAAAAAACTCCCATTCTTAAAACTCCCCGCTGCTTATAATATTTATCATAGATAAATTTTAACTGCGTCCACTCATGGATTTTCCGCGATGGACGTAAACTGTCAGCAGTTGAACCTGGAACAGTATATTCTTCACCTTGAATGTATCGTACTTTAAATCCAAGATAAGTTCCTTGTGATGCATATTGTTTTCGGTTTAGTGTATTTCGTTCAAACAGAAGGTGCGCTGTCACCATGTTAAATGTGCTGACATCAGGAGTCTCTTTTTGCGAAAAGAATTCTGTTTGATAATATTCATCTTTTGTTGTGGCTATTCCTCCTCCAATAAGTAATTTGTCTTTGTTGCTCACGGGCATGGCAATGTTTACAAAAGCGTGCTGGTCTTTCTGGATAAGATAGGCGGGTTTCACATCTTCAAAAAACAAGTTGCTGCTTTTGTAAAAATCCCAGCGGTTAAAAATAAGTTCCGGTTCGATATAAAAGGGAACAGTAAAAGGAAAATCAAACCGTGCGCTTGCCTTTGCGGAACTGTATAATTTTCCGAAGTATCCGTTTCCCATCAGGCGGATGCCGAAGTTTCCCAGGTATTTATACTCGAAACCGGCAAATACTTCAGAGATGGGGCGGTTAGAAATGTTGCCTCCTACTTCCGCCACAATATCTTTTTCCTTTTGCATTTTCAGGAACAAATCATAGTCTCCGTTCTGAGGATTAAATTTTGCTTTGGGGTAGATTTGCTTTATTTTGTCGTCTTCTACAAGGCGGAAATAGGCGGGTTTGAGTTTATTCAGCGGAATGTTTTTTCCCTTTTTACGAAGAATGCCTCTGACATATTGCGCCTGGCTTTTTCTTAAGCCGTCAATATAAATGTCGCCAAAAACAAGAAGAGGTTCCTTTTTTAAAAAAGATTTTCTTTTTTCTGAAAGTGCGATAGAATCTGCCCTCCGTTCAATCCTGCTTTTTATCAATTCCATCTGGCGCATGGTGGAAACATAACCGCTGTCTATCTGCGCTTTAGGATTTGAAAAATCAAAAGTGGAGGTATTGACTTTCGGTTCGATAATAATTCCATTCGGACATTGAATGTCAAAATTTGTTCTGTTAATCAGCATTGCCTTTAGTTGAGAAAGCAAATTATCTGCATCCGGAGGAGGCACATTTCCTGAAACATTACTGCCGATAATAATGTCGGGATAGCATTGCTCATACATTACATCAGATGGAAAATTATTGTAGATACCTCCGTCAAATAAAAGTTTTCCATCTACGGAAATTGGTTTGAGGTAAAACGGATAAGAGATGGAAGCCCGAACCGCTTCGCCCAAGTCACCATTTTTAAACACAACGGATTTTTTCGCTTCAATATCAGCGGCAACACAGCGGAAGGGAATGAATAGTGAATCAAAATTATAGTTTGCGGCAGCGCTGGCGGGTGCCATGTTTTCCATTAATGAAAAATCTATCGGTGCAGGCGATACTAGGTTAGTCGGAAGATTTGTTTCAATAGTGCTGTCGAGAGAAAGTTTGAGAGAAATCCAGGATGCGTTGTCATCTTTTTTCTTGAAGTAGTAAACATATTTCTTATTAATGTTTCCGTAAACCCAGTTATTGAATTCATCCGACAAGGCAATTTCTTCCATTTGTTTTGGAGAATAACCTATCGCATACATCGCGCCCACAAAAGCGCCAATGGAAGTTCCGTTAATATAGTCAATGGGAATATTATTGTCTTCAAGTGCTTTAAGAACTCCGATGTGAGAAAGTCCACTGGCTCCGCCTCCGCTGAGGACAACACCAACTTTCTGGCAGATAGCAGAAGTAAGATGACAGATGGCAAAAAGTAAAATGAGCACTATCTTTTTGCGAAATTTCATAGAGACAAATCTACTAAAGATTTTTTAGCAGATGTTCAAAATAGGAGGGTGCGTAAAGCATGCGCGAACCATACCAAGAAAACATTTCTCCATCCACTAAAATTATTTTTGCTTTTGGGCAGATCTTTTGAAATTCCTGAAGATGTTTTTGGCGGAAAGGGTAGGGTTCGGAAGAAAGAAAAATAAGTGATGGATTTGCTTTTTGAATTTCTTCAATAGCGATTTCAGGATACCTTATTTCAGTGATTGTATTTTTAAGTCCGCAAATCTCAAGCAGGTGATTGATGAAAGTATTTTTTCCTGCTGAGATGTATGGTTTCTTCCATATCAGGTACAAAACCGATGATTGATTGTGGGTTTCTATCTCTTTGGGACTGTTGACTGATGACATTTGTAGTTTGAAATGTGAGAATTGTTCACGAATATCATTCTGGATTTTTAATGCGCTTGTTTTTCTTCCGGTAATTCCTCCAATTGCTTCTATCATGCTGAGCGCATCTTCAAGCGTTTTGATGTCGCTCATCCAAACGGGATAGTGTTGCATCAGTTCAAGAACCTGATTCTTTTCGTTCTCTTCCTTATTTCCTATAATCAAATCGGGTTTTAATTCTTTTATTTTTTCAAGATTTAATTTTTTTGTTCCACCGATTTTTATTTTTGATTGCAGCCAATTTTTCGGATGAACACAATACTTTGTGATGCCGATAACTTCTTCATCCAATCCTAAATCGAAAAGCAATTCTGTTTGAGAAGGAACGAGGGAGATAATTCTTTTTGGAAAATTCTCTAAAGTAATTGTATTGCCGAGTTGGTCTTTGTATTCAGCCATGTAATCGGTTGTCGATTATCCGTGGGTCGGTATGGAGTTTGTATTTACCGATTACCCGTTCACCTTCTTATGATCTGCGAGAAACTGTGCAAGACCATTATCAGTGAGTGGATGTTTGAGCAAGCCAAGAATAGCGCTCAACGGACAGGTTGCGACATCAGCGCCAACTTCCGCGCATTTAATAATGTGCATTACGTGGCGGATGGATGCGGCAAGTATTTGTGTTTTGTATCCGTAGTTGTCATAAATCAAACGAATTTGTGC
>Ga0247727_10006303_pt1 | contig 23419 bp, 20 predicted proteins | sample WisWelCaveWW1625_FD_202498 | JGI IMG/M metagenome (GOLD analysis project Ga0247727, IMG submission 202498) | Biofilm microbial communities from Wishing Well Cave, Virginia, United States - WW16-25 | ecosystem: Environmental > Aquatic > Deep subsurface > Groundwater > Cave microbial mat | place...
CCGGTGGGACGGACGGGGGGGCGGTCACTCATGTGGTTGAGATGGCGGAGTACATTTCGGCAGCGGAGCCGCGCCCCCGATTCGGGGCAACCTATAGGCTTCCGCTGATTTACGCGGGTAACAAAGACGCGCAGCCGCAAGTGAAGAAGATCCTGGGCGATAAAGCCGCACTGGTGCTTGCCGACAACATTCGTCCGGTGTTGGAACGGGAGAATCTCTCGCCTGCGCGGAACAAAATTCACGACCTGTTTCTCGAACATGTCATGCAGCAAGCGCCGGGCTACAAGAAACTGATCGAGATGGCCGGTGCGCCAATCATGCCGACACCGGCGGCGGTCGGCGTGATCATGGAAACGATCGCCAAGCGGGAGCATCTGAACTTGATCGGCGTGGATATCGGCGGCGCAACCACGGACGTGTTCTCGGTCTTCGAGGGACTCTTCAATCGGACCGTCAGCGCGAATCTTGGAATGTCGTACAGTATTTCCAACGTATTGGCGGAAGCGGGGCTCGCCAATATCATGCGTTGGGTGCCGTTCACGATCGACGAACAGACGCTCCGCAACCGAATCAAGAACAAAATGGTCCGGCCGACGACGATTCCGCAGACGCTGGACGAGTTGCAGATCGAACATGCAATTGCCCGCGAGGCGCTCCGGCTCGCCTTGATCCATCATAAATCACTCGCGACGGTCCTCAAGGGGGTGCAGCAGGAGCGCACGATCTCGGATGTGTTCGAGCAGCAGCAGTCCGGCAAGACGCTGATCGACATGCTCAAGCTTGATTTGATTGTCGGGAGCGGTGGGATTCTGTCCCATGCGCCGCGCCGTATGCAATCGATGCTGATGATGGTGGATGCCTATGAACCGCTCGGGGTGACGAGGCTCTCGGTGGATAGCATCTTCATGATGCCGCATCTGGGCGTGCTCTCAACGATCAATGAGAAGGCGGCGACCGATGTTTTCGTCCGTGATTGCATGGTCTACCTGGGGACCTGTGTCGCGCCGATCGGGCAGGGGAAGGATGGGGAACGGTGCGCGAACTATGCCATCACCTTCCCGGATGGTCGAGTGAACAAGGGTGCACTCTCGTTCGGCGACCTGCGGCTTGTTCCACTGGCCGGCGATCAGAAGGCTTCGATCACAGTCCAGCCCGCGAAACAGGTGAGCCTCGGGGCAGGGGGGGGAGTCCCGGTCACGCGAGAGGTGCAAGGGGGTGTGGTGGGACTCCTGCTCGACGGGCGCGGGCGTCCGTTGCAGTTGCCGACCGACCACGCAACCAGAGTGGCAGCGCTGACGAAATGGTTCAGCGCAGTCGGGCTGTACCCGGCTGCGAATTAGCAGTTTTGAGTTGTGAGTTCTTAGTTGCTCGGAAGAAGTTTAACTCAACACTCAGCACTCATAACTCAGAACTTTACTTATGCCTCACAGTTACACTCCAGGCTTAACCGTCACAGAGCAGGCCGTGGTCCGTCGTCGACGGATGCTGTCGCTGCCTGGCAGCGTGCTGGTCACAACCGGGGAGACCGTGCGCGCGAATCAAGCGGTGGCTCGTGCGGAATTGCCCGGGAAGGTCTATCCCCTGAATCTTGCCAATCAGTTGGGCGTGGCGCCGGATGAGATTAACGAATATGTGATCAAGAAGACCGGCGACCCGGTGCGGAAGGATGAGATCCTGGCCGAGAACAAACCGCTCATCAAATGGCTGAAGACGGAAATCCTCTCGCCGATCACCGGCTTCGTGGAATCCGTTTCCCCCGTCACGGGGCAGGTGCTGTTGCGAGAACCGCCGCGCGTGCTGGAGTTGTTGGGTTATGTCGATGGGCGCATTGTCGAGGTGATCCCGCAGCAAGGCGTCGTGGTCGAGACGGATTGCAGTCTGGTGCAGGGCATCTTCGGCATCGGCGGTGAAACCTGGGGCGAGATTGTGATCTCGGTGACGTCGCCGGACGAAGTGCTCACTCCTCGTCACCTCACTGCGGACATGAAAGGCAAGGTCATCGTGGGCGGCTCTATCATCTCTTCGGATGCGCTGGCTCGCGCGAAAGAGGTGCAGGTTGCGGGCTTGGTGATCGGCGGCATTCATGATAAGGATTTGCGCGCACTTCTGGGCTACGACCTTGGCGTGGCCATCACGGGCACGGAACAGGTCGGATTTACCCTGATTCTCACCGAAGGGTTCGGCGCGATCCCCATGGCCGGAAAAACCTTCACGTTGCTTTCCGCCCATGCAGGACAACAGGCGTCTATTTCAGGCGCCACGCAAATTCGTGCCGGCGTCATTCGACCGGAGATCATCATTCCCAAAGGCGCAGGCGCATCGGGTGATTGCGGCACGGCAACCGTTCCGCAACGGGAAGGTATCCGGATCGGCGACCAGGTGCGTATCATTCGAGACCCGTTGTTTGGAAAGATCGGCGAAGTTGCGAGTCTGCCTTCCGATCTCCAGAAAATTCCAACCGAGAGTGACGTGCGCGTGATGGAAGTCCGGTTCGGAGACGGGTCGAAGGCCGTCATCCCGCGGACGAATATTGAATTGATTGAAGGCTAGTAAACGTGAAACGTGAAACGTTAGACGTGAAACGTGAGAATGCTCGTTCAGCATGCGGAACCAGCACGCTGGTGGCCGTTATTCTTTGCCTGTCTGTCTCGCCAGCCGTTGCTCAAACAACGCTCGCGCCACCGCAAGATGTTCGTGCGTTCGATACACCGAGCGATGGCGGCGGCAGCCTGACCGTGCTTTGGCCGCCCGCTCCCTACGATAGTGCCGCAGCCAGATATCAGGTCTTACTCAGCGAGGGAACCACAGTGCCGGATCCGGCTGCGATGAAAGTCGTGGCAGAGTTTCCCGCGAACCAACACTATGTTCGTGAATCCAAGTGGCCTTGGTGGACGAAGCCGACGACGGGAGACCAGCACCAGATCACGCTGAGGAACGGGAGGGGGGTCGAGCTCAAGGACGGGACCGCCTACAGTATTACCGTGGCTGCCGTGCTGAACGACGATCGTGGAATCGCCATGCCGATTCAGGCCACGCCGCAGCCGAACTGGATAAACTGGAATCAGATGAATAATCTCATGCTGGCGCTCCTGTTCGGCGGCATCGTGTTCTACGCCATCAGTACAGCCAGAAAGCGGGAGATCTTCCTCCGGCGCATTCCCGGCCTCGCTGCCGTGGATGAGGCCATCGGCCGCGCGACCGAGTTGGGCAAGCCGATTCTCTACCTCACCGGCGCCCACGACATGAGTGATCCCTCCACCATTGCCGCGGCGGTCATTCTCGGGCGCGTGGCTAAACGCGCGGCAGCCTATGAGACTGATTTGCTTGTGCCGCACCGCGATCCGATTACCATGGCCGTATGTCAGGAAATTACGAAACAGGCCTACCTGGAAGCAGGCAAGCCTGATCTCTACAAGGACGATTCGAATTTTTTCATTACGTCGGATCAATTCAGCTATACCGCAGCGGTGGACGGCATCATGCTGCGCAAAAGACCGGCAGCGAACTTCTTTATGGGGCATTACTTTGCCGAGGCATTGCTGTTGACAGAAACGGGTGCGAGCACCGGCGCGATCCAAATTGCCGGAACGGACGCGGATCACCAGCTACCGTTCTTCGTCACCACTTGCGACTACACCTTGATCGGGGAGGAGCTTTATGCCGCCAGCGCCTATCTCTCCAGAGAACCGGTTCAGGTCGGCACGCTACGGGGACAGGACATCGGCAAAGCGCTCATCCTCGGCGTGCTTGGTATTGGGACCATACTGGCTACTCTCGGGATCCTGTTCGAGGCGCAGTGGCCGCATGTATTTCTGGACCTGTTCAGGGACGTGAAATGATCTTTCTCCGACGACAGGTCCCGCTCCTGATTACGCTCATCACCGGCCTTGTGTTCGCGGCACAGTACTATGTGCCGCACCCGGCTTCGGAGCAGATGCTGACCTCCGTCACCAAGTGGCTCCAGATCATCGGGGGGTTCGCGCTGGTGCTGGGCGTCAGCAGCCTGTTCCACGTCCATGCCGTGAAGATCCGGCGCAAAGAAGCGGGCTGGGGCTATAGTTTCGTCCTCTATGTCAGCATGCTGAGCACCATTGCCATTGGCCTGTGGTCGAACGGGAAGGAAGCCGTCGACGGCACCATGACGTCCTTCGGGTGGATCTATAACTTCATGATGGTCCCGCTGCAGGGGACGATGTTTGCCATCCTCGCGTTCTTCATCGCCTCGGCAGCCTATCGGTCGTTCCGCGCGCGGAGTCGCGAGGCAGCGGTGCTGCTTATTGCGGCGGTGATCGTCATGATGGGCCGCGTCCCGCTCGGAGAATATCTGATCCCGCTCAGCGGCGACCTGTCTCAATGGATCTTGAACGTGCTGAACGCGTCGGTGCGGCGTGCGATTCTGATCGGCGTCAGCCTCGGCACGGTCGCGCTATCCATCAAGATCATCTTCGGCATGGAACGGTCGTATCTTGGCGGCGGGAAGGAATAGCGTGAAAAGAAAGAAGTGAAAGGTGAAAAGTGAGAAGGTGGACATGAGGACAGACCGAACAACAGCTCCCTTTCGAGGCAGTCTCATTTTGCTTTTCACTTCTCACTTCTCACTTTTCACGAGGTCGCGCTGTGACATTCGCTGAACGCATGTTGCGCATTGATAGACGGATCATCTTCCTGGTGATCGGCTTCTGCACGCTCATACCGCTGCTTTATCCGGTTGGCTTGCCGATCAAGATTTCGCAGGAGGTCCGCGGGGTCTACGACCACATCGAGTCGCTCCCTGAGGGGTCCGTGTTCCTGCTCTCGCTGGACTTCGACCCGGCCTCGAAGCCTGAGCTGCATCCCCAATCGATTTCTTTGCTGCGTCATGCGTTCAGGAAGAACCTCCGTGTGATCGCGTTGACCCTCTGGGTCTCCGGCACCGGCATGGCCGACCAGGTCATCACGCAAGTGGCCCGCGAGATGGGTAAGGAAAGCGGGAAGGATTATGTATTCCTTGGATGGAGCCCCGGCGGGACCGCTGTCATCATCAACATGGGGCAGGACCTCTATGGCGCGTTCCCAGCCGACTACAATGGCAAACCCACGAAGGCCTTACCAGTGCTGCAAGGCGTCGCGAGTCTGCGCGATGTGAACTATGCCGTGAGTCTGGGTGCCGGCAATCCCGGCGTGGAAGCCTGGTATGTCTTCGGCAAGGACAAGTACAAGTTCGAACTCGGCGGCGGCTGCACGGGCGTCATGGCGCCGGGGCTCTATCCGCTGTTGCGGAGCGGGCAGATCAATGGCCTGATCGGCGGCCTGCGGGGCGCGGCAGAATACGAAAGCCTCATCGGCCAGAAGGGCAAGGCCGTCGCCGGCATGGACGCGCAGTCGGCTACCCATCTTGCGATCATCGTGCTGGTCATCATGTGTAATCTGTTCTATTTCTCATCGCGCAACAGAACCAGACAGCAGGGACAGTCGGAGGCGTAACGAACAATGCCGGTTGAAACCATCATCGGGGCGTGGGTGGCGACTGGGTTGACCCTCTTCATTTTCTCCTTCCTCTACAAGGATAATCCGCTCTTCAAGCTGGCGGAGAATCTCTACGTCGGCGTATCGGTCGGCTATACCATCGTCAAGACCTACGACACCGTGATCGTACAGCTCATCTGGAAGCCGATTGTCGAGAACGGGGAGTGGGCACTGTTGATTCCGGTCGCCATCGGGATCCTCATGCTCACGCGCTATGTACCGAAGGCGGCCTGGATCTCGCGGTACGCGTTTGCCTTCATTGTGGGGGTGGGATCGGGGCTGGCCATCCCACGGACCATCTCGTCTTTTATCTTGAAACAGATCGAGGATACGGTTCGTCCGTTATTGGCGTTGGCACCGGGGGAGGGAGTGACCTTTACTTGGAATCTCCTGAATCCCGCCAGCAGCCTGAACACCATCATAATCCTGGTCGGGGTCAGCTCAGTGCTGTTCTACTTTTTTTTCTCCGTCGAGCATACTGGACCAGGCAGGGTTGTGGCCCGCACGGGCATCATGTTCCTGATGATCGCCTTCGGCGCAGCCTTCGGCTACACAGTGATGGCTCGCATGTCTCTCTTGATCGGGCGATTGACCGATCTCATCGAATTCACTGATCCCTCCTATGGCCGTCCGAGCCTCTGGCTCTTGGGTATGACCATACTCACCCTGGTTGTGATGGCCCGCCGGTCTAGCAGCCTCCCACCCGAAGAGAAGTAGGTTTGTTTTGTTTGTTTGGTTTGTCTGGTTATTCGGTTGAACGAGACTCACCAGATAAACCAAATAGACCAGAGCAACCAGATGAACCAACCAAACCAGCCGCCGGTTGCAGCTTCGGTAAATGCTTCGTTACAATGACGCTCCAATAGGGAACGTTATGACTACCACAACCATTACCACCAAAGACCCCAACCAGTACCCCGCTCTTCGAAATCTCCAATTCTCGCCGATTAAAGAGGGTGAAGAGCAGTACATGGTTCTCTGGGACCCGACTGGACTGAGTAAAGAAAAGCTCGTGCTGCCGCTCAACTATTTTTTTATCATTCAGCATTTCGACGGCGAGCACTCGCTGGCTGAAATCGGGGCACTCTATCTCAAACGATTCGGGGAATTTCTCGTTCCCGGCAAGATGGATCAGCTGGTCTTTGACCTGAGTGAGAAACTGTTCTTGGAAGGTCAACGTGCTGAGGACGCTCGCCGGCTGGCGCGGGAGGCCTATCGGCAGAGCCCACTGCGTCGCGCAGCATTTGCCGGGCGTGGCTACGAAGCCGACGGCGCGAAATTGAAAGAACAGATCGAGGGGTTCTTTACGTCGAAAGAAGGACCCGACTTCAAACCCTCAGAACATGCGGGGAAAAAGATCAAAGGCCTCGTCGCACCGACCTACGACCTGACACAAGCAGGGCCGATCTATGCCTGGGCCTATAAAGAGCTGCAAGATGCGAAGCAGCCGGATCTGTTCGTTATCATCGGCACGGCCTCTGCCGGATTGGACTATGTGTTTGCTGTGACGGATAAGGATTTCGAGACGCCTCTCGGACTCGTGTCCGCCGACCAACCGATCCTGAGTCAGCTCAAGGCCAAGCTTCCGATCTTCTTTGAAGACGATCTCTGCCACCAAGCGGAGCAGGCCGTGGAGTTTCAGCTCCCGTTTCTACAGGAGGTTGTGGGGAGGAAAAAGCCCTTTAGCATCGTACCGATCTTGAGTGCCTTCTCCGCCACGAGCCTGGGCGATCCAACCGTTCGCCAATCGGTCGATCAGTTCTTGACCGGGATTCGAGATGTCCTCATGCAAGCGGGCAGGGCCTACTGCGTGATCGCAGCGGGAGAGCTGGCTCATTTGGGCATGCGCTACGGAGACAAGGCCCCTCCGACGGACTTCTCCTTTCATCGCTGCATGCAGCGCGACCTGGAAATGTTGAAGCCGGTGGAGGAGCGACAGCCGGAAGAATTCGCCGACTACATCAGGAAAGAACAGGACCAGCGCCGGATCTCCGGCTTCTCGCCCATCTATTCCTTGCTGCGGTTGATCGAAGCAGAGAGCGGGCAGGTGTTACGCTATGACCGCGGGATCACCGATCAGTATAACTCCACCGTGACGTATGCCAGCATGGCCTTCTTCTAAGCAGGCGACTGAAACAGGCCCCCAACTTCGTTCTCGACTCATCGAAATCCTCAACGTACCCCTGAGGGTACGCCTCCGGTTTCGACTCGCCTGCGGCCTCGTTGGCTGGCCCGTTTGAGTCGCCTGGAGAGTCGGATCGCTGTACCCCTGCTGGATAGCCTGTTTGAGCAGCCTGTTCGTGCTGTACTCCTTCGAGGCACGGGGACTGAGTAGTCTTCACTGCGCATCTCTTCTCAATTCCCTACTTCCTTTTCAAGGGTAGCCTGGTTGATCCTCTACTGCGCGCGTCGAACGGGCACATTCTTATCGTGCGCGTTCCGCGAGCAGGAGGACGACCAGGCTGCCCATCCCTATTCTTTGACCGTCATCTTTATCTCGATCGGTTTGAGAGGATTGTCGCAGTCGTCTCGGGCGGCGGCGGCGATCTTGTCCACTATCTCCATTCCCCGAAAGACCTCGCCGAAGACGGTGTAGGTTCGGTCCAGCCCGCTGCTGTCCGCGACACAGATATAGAACTGCGAGCCGTTATCATTGGGGTCCCGCGTGCTGTTGCTCTCGCGCGGGACCTTGGCCATCCCGACCGCGCCCCGTTTATGCGGCCGATCGCTGGTTTCCGGATTCAGCCAGTAGCCGGGACCGCCCGACCCGTGCAGGGAACGGTCTGGATTCTTGCTCAGCGGGTCGCCTCCCTGAATGATGAATCCGGGAACGACGCGATGGAAGGTGGTTCCATCGTAGAACCCCATCTTGGCGAGCTTGAGGAAGTTCTCAACGTGGCGTGGGGCGTCGTCCGGATAGAACCGAATCTTGATCTCGCCGAATGGCGTCGTAATGGTGACGCGAGGATCGATCTTTTGAAATTGCAGGGTCATGCCATCAATCTAGCAAGGGAGCAGCCTACGAGGCAAGATGCCTCGCAGGAATTTTGAGTGTTGAATGATGAATGTTGAATTGTGGGAGGGGGATGGACGGTTCCAACCATTTAACATTCAACATTGAACATTCATCATTGATTCAGCCCGTCTCCGGGCTTAATGCGTAACCAGAGGACTCCGCCCAGGATGGCCACGGCTGCGGCCACGCCTAGCGAGACCGGCCAGCCCCACTGATTAGCCAGCCATGGGGTCAGGGACGGTGAGATAGCCCCGCCGATATTGGCGCCGGTGTTCATGAGCCCTGACAACGTCCCTGCATGGGCTTTGGACAGATCGGTCGTCGAGGCCCAGTAGGCGCCGACCGCAAAGTAGAGCCAGCCCGCGCCGAATGACAGACTGGTGATCGCCGGAAAGGGAGAATCGACGACGCCACCCAGAGCAATCGCGCATCCAGCCAGGACCATGCCGGTCATGCCGGCCACAGCCCGTCCCGTGGTGAGACCGTAGCGGGCCGCGAGTCGATCAGTCACCCAGCCGCCGAGAGGACAAAAGACCAACATGGCTACAAAGGGAGCAGAGGCGTAGAGCCCGCCACGGAGCACGTCGAATCCTCGAACGTTCACGAGATACAAGTAGAACCAGGACAGATAGACGTAGGCGACATAGCCGAGGCAACTGTAACTGATCACCAACCACCAGACGGTGGGAGTTCGACTGAATGTCCGCCAGGGCACGGCTGTGCTGGCGATGGTCGGCTCACACTTCAGTAGCGCCTGTTCACCCGCATTCACCCAGGGATGTTCGTGCGGATGGCTGCGCGAGAGGAGCCACCAAAGGAGTCCAATCCCGATTCCGAGCAGGCTTGCAAGATAAAACACGGTCGGCCATCCCCAATTCACCATCACCCATGCGGCAATGGGCGGGGTCACGGCAGAACCTAGTCCGATACCTCCGATCGCGATCCCGATGCCGAAGCCTCGCGCGTCAGTCGGGAACCAGTTGGTGACGGCGCGATTGAAGGCAGGCAGGGCGACGGCTTCTCCCATCCCCAGGCAGAACCGCACGAGCATCAGCGCGCCGACAAGCCCGAAGAGCTTCACAAGCGACGTGGCAGCCACCATCGCGGTAAAGGCCGTACAGATCGACCACCAGATGAGCGCGACGGTGAGCACCACGCGGACTCCCCAGCGATCGGCCAGCCATCCACCGGGAATCTGAAACAGGGCGTAGCCGACGACGAAGGCCGAGAAAACCCAGCCCATTTCTTGATCGGTCATCCCATAGGCCGGCATCATTTGACGCGCGGTTACTGAAATATTGACACGGTCGATATAGGTGACGACGCTGATGAGAAACAGCAAGGCGAGGATGAGCCAGCGTATGCGTGAGGGGCGAGTCGTGAGTGTGTTCACAAGGTTGAGTCGTGCGGTCTGACCATCGGGATGCCGGAGCCGGATTATACAGACTCCCGACCTGGGTCACTACTAGCGAGATAGGAGAGGGAAGCCTGACCGGTCTCTTGTGCTCGCAGAGGGCGCAAGTGTACCTTAACTCGGTGTCCATGAAATCAGGGGTAGCTCATTCTATTTTTCTGACGCCTCCCCCTCGCCAGCCGCCCAACGAGTTTGTTTCATCTCTCGGCATCACACGTCCGTTCTTATTCTTGACGCCCGCGTTCGCGTTGCGTGGGGCCTGGACAGTTTACCGGCCTTAGTCAGTGGTTTGCGTGTTGCCCAGAACAGGACGCAGTGGATACGGGTAGGCCTTTGCCGTAAACTTCCCACCAACGACTTGCTAACCTTGCTTGGGTAAGAGGGGCGCCCTGAGCTATGCGATTTGTAATCACTGTGTTCTTGGCGTTTCTTCTGTGGGGCTCTGCTAGTTTTGCTGCCGTTGATGCGGGGATACCCAAATGGATTCCGGCTATCTGTCTATTGATCGTTGGTGTTATTATCCAATTGGTTTACGCGCATTTGGTGAACTCGCGCTTCGACACTGTAGGTATGGCTGATTCGGTGCGAGTACCTCTTAGCGATGACCGCGGAGACGTACCATTATGGATTACTATAACAGGCATGCTCGCTCGCGCTCTTATGCTTGCGGGTGTTTTGCCCTTGTTTGAGGCTGGTGGCTGTCTCTTCCGCAGTACGGTCGGTGCTTGAGCGAAGAAGAACGAGAGCAGAAAAAAGTGCCAGGAAACATTTCTGCTTGTGACAGGATAAAGATGGCAAGAACCATTTAGCCAAACAGCCGCCTCAGCCTCGCCAGCCGGCCACCGCGTCCGGTCCTTGTCGTTCATGAAGCGTCATTCGTATCTCGCTGAAAGCCCGAAACGCTTCACGTTTCACGAGATACGGGTGAGGAGAGATACTCGCGAGAGAATTGTGTTGCCGCAATCTTAGGCGGGGACGTCGACGTATTCGACTTGGCTGCTGGGTGGAGGGATAGAAAAGCCATCTTCCTTGCGACCTTCCAGATGAAACTCGATGGCCTAACGGATGAGGGATTCGGTTCCTGCTACGGTGGCGCCGGTGGCAATGCAACCCGGTAAATCGGGAACATACGCCGCGTAGTTTGTAGGGGCCTTCTCGATCACAATGGCGTCACGGATTCGATTCTATGAGGCTTTGGCGGTTTTGTGGTGGAGTTCCGCCTGGACGCGTTCGTGGACAAAGAGTTTGAGGAGCGTCTGATACGGAACGTCCCGTTTGTTTGCCAAGGTCTTGAGTTGATCCAGTAGAGATTTAGGCAGACGGAGCGAAATCGTCTCCGTAGACGGTTTCAAGCGAGGGAACACCATGCGACGGCTCTTGGAGTAGTCAATGTACTTCGTTGAGTCGTGCGAGGCCCAAAAGGCGGCTTCCTGCTTTTCACTCTTGAACGTCGGTCTGCTTTTGATTTTGCTCATGATAGGCTCTCCGTTCCTTTGGGCTCATATCTCTGGCTGAAATCACACGAATACGCCGCTTGCGAATCGTAAACACAATGAACAGGCGCCGTTCTGCATCAGTCTGTCCGAGCACGTAGTACCGTGGTTCGACCCTTGAATGCGCCAGGTCGTCGGCTACCACCAGCGGCACATTGAAGAATGCCTGTTCGCATTCCCAGGGTGTAACGCGATGCTTGTCCCAGTTCTTTGCAAGGTTGGCTTCATCCCAATCAAAACCTTCCAGGGCCGGCAGGTTCTTCATCCGCGATCTTTCATGTATACGATAACAATATACGTAAACATTGTCTGGTGTCAATCATGTCGTGATCGGCACCGGTCCAGCTTCAGTTGCACCGCCAAGTTGGCCTGAACCAGACTCCACCCCGCCAGCCGCTCACCGCGTCCGGTCCTCGTCGTTTGTGATTGTCTCTTGAATTGATGACGGCACGCTCACACCATACCGGCCTGGCTGTGATTGCGGTGTTCAAGGGGATGAAAGGTCTGCTGTTACTTCTCTTCGGGTTGGGTCCCCTCAAATTGGTGCATGCTGAGATTGCCACCCTGTTCTCGCTTCTGATCCAAGCGGTTCATTTGAATGCCGACTCGCGCCTCATCCCAGTCCTGGTTCTGTGTTAGGAGACGTTGTTTGAATGAACGGGATCGCTTTGAGGATTGCACATGGTGAGACTGTTGCGTCCCACGAGGGAAGAAAGTTGTGCTAGGATGTTGAATGCACACAGGAACCAATTCGCTCTGAATGGCTCCCTGAGCCCGATCAGCCAGTTTGATAAAATTGCAACAATTGAAGGGAGCGGTTAGCTTGACCAGGAAAGCCTGTCAGGTACTCCAGCGAGATTCGAACGTCAGCTAGGTGCTAACCGAGCCAGAGAGGGCTGGCGTTTCTTTTGGCATAGTAGGTCATTGTTGTTAGGTATGTATTGTTGCTCTCAGTTGTGGGGGGGGCGATGAAATATGTCGAAGACGGAATTTACCATTACGCATATCTCTGATCTGCATTTTTCAGAAGGGACTGACAAAAGTAATCCATCCCATTGCCATTCCATTGAGCATCTTATCGGATTAGAGAAACGTCTCCCCCCTAGTGGTGAACTGGATCTGCTTGTGGTGTCAGGTGATATTAGCGAGTCCGGTGATAGGCAAAGTTTGGTTACTGCAAGCGGCTATATTTTTGCAACCATTCCTATCGGTCAAGGGGAATCTACCGGGCTCAAGCTTCCTGTCTCCAAAGTAGGCATTGTTCCAGGAAATCACGATGCGTGGAATGCGGGCCGGTCGGGGTCTTTGCTGGAAAGACGACAGAAGTCGCTCGAGAATTACAATTTTGCGTTTCCCAACCACCAAATACTCGAGAGCCATGGATCGCGTTACCAGTGGTTGGAGAAAAATGGGGCGGGAATTTATCTCGCGTACGTAGACTCATGCTTTTTGGGAGACAACGAGAATCATAGTGGAGCCAATTTCCGATATGACCAGGCCGTTGCAAAGGGGAAACTCACGATCAAGCAAACCGAGCAATTGCTCAGTTGGTATGACTTAGGGATACGTGGGAATCTCGCGAATCCGTCTGGCGGGAGTATAGACAAAGATATTTTCGCGAATGCGCTTAAAATACTGGTTATGCATCATTACCTCTTTGAGCCCCCAGAGAAATCAAGTGACTACTTTATGCGCGTCCAAGATCGGGATGTCGTATTCCGAAACTTGGCTCTTGGCGATTTCGACGTACTGCTGTGTGGGCACAAGCATATGACGGCATTTAATGTGCACTCCTATGGGGCACGGTTTGATGAACGGGCACGCCGTAGACATCTCATTAACCATTTTCGACGTCTAGTTGGCCTTAAATCGCTACCGATTCAGGTAGTAGATAAGAAGGGGAATCAACTATCCAAAGCCTTCACATTCATAACCAACCTTCTTACAAAGCTAGCGCGACGGCGTAATGCCGGTATCGATACTGTCGCTTTGGCTGAACAAGTCGTGAACGAATTGATCCAAGGACTTGATGACCCAACTGGTCTAGAGAAAATGGTAATGGAAGCAATTGAAAGGAATGGTGCGATTGGTGAGGACAATTATTTTGAAGCAGGGGAGTGGATAGAAATAGCGGGAAGAATATCTAATTCCTTGTCAGCAGCCCAGAGACAGAAGTTAAGGAAGTCAGCTATTCGAATCATGAATATTTCTCAGACGCTTCATGCACGACCGTTCCTTCAAGTCATGTGTGGATCGTCAGCGAAAGCTTCAGGAGCTTTTAGTAAAGAGAGGGCTTTTAACATCTATAGAATCGTCAACGATTCGCATCACTGGTCGTTTCAGTGCGACAGATATGTGTGGGATTCACAGAATCATAACTATCCTCAAGAGCCTCTGAGGCTTTATCATTCTTTTGAATGAACATAGCAACAAAGACCAAACAGGGTTAGCCCACAGCGTTTTTCTAATGCCTCAGCTCCGTCAGCCGCCCACCGCGTCCGGTCCTTATCGTTTGTGGTCCGTCTGGTTCATCTGGTTAGTCTGGTTCAACCAAATAAACGAGATAAACCAAACACACAAAAGCAACAAGCTGGGCCTCCTGTCTCACGAGTTGGCGCCCCCCTCCTAAGGTAGGATACCGTTCACAGTGCCTGCCTCGGTACAATCCGATGTCACGGAGGCTGTGATGGCGCCCCTTCAATATTCTCGGACCTATCATCGGTTCCCGCTTTTCTATCCTGTCATCTTCGGTGGGGCCCCATTTGTCGGTGAAGGCAGGCTGATGAACCTGTCGATGATGGGGTGCTCCGTCACGGGCGATCGAGAGGTCCTCTGCGGTAGTGACGTGCGCGTGAGTGTACTGCTCCCCAATCAGACGCCGGCGCTGTCAATTGACCTCGGCACGATCAAATGGGTCCGGGGCCATCAGTTTGGGGTGGAGTTTCTTCGCCTGCCACTTGAGGCACGGCAACGTCTCAGTAACACTCTACGAATTGAACTCATCGAATTGCTGAAGACCCGTTCGGGCAGAAACGGATTGTCAGAATTACTCAATCGGTAATGCTAGATGTTGGTCCTCGTCGTTCGTCTCTCGTTGCCGAAGCGATCAGCGGTCAGCCTTGAGCCATCAGCGCCTTCAATCTCACTCGTCTATCGCTAAAAGCCGAAACCGTTTCACGGCTTCCATTTCACGTATTATACGAAGAAAGCTCCGCCCACCGCGTCCGAGAATCGAAGAGCATATGGTATGTAGCTGATGGCGAATGGCACAGTCAGATTCACAATCTTCGATATTGTTTGGCCAAATGTCGATCTGAGGTAATACTGTAGGGAGCCGTCCGAAGATGAGATGTCGTTCCAATCCAGGGCCGCCGCAGGAATGAACCGATGCCGTCGAAGCTGGAATCCATCCGTCATCTCAGCGAAACCCTCTTTCAGTATACGAATGTCGACGACATGGTGAGTCAGGTCCTGCGCACCGCCCTCGAGGTGATAGGGGAAGACGCCGGATCCATCCTACTGGCAGACGAAAAAACCAAGCAATTAGTCTTTCGCTATGCAATCGGAGAAAATGCCGATTGCCTTTGCGGCACGTCGATTCCCTGGGACAAGGGTATTGCCGGCGCCGTGTTCTGCAGTGGCCAAGCAGAGGTCATTCCCGCCGTACGGCAGGATCCCCGACATTTTGCGGCAACCGATCGGATCACTGGGTATCAGTCAAGAGACATGATCGTGGTTCCACTCAAGCGGTATGGCGGCGCTCCTATCGGCGTCATCGAGGTTCTGAATAAGGTCACTGGCCAGATCGACCGCGACGATCTCGACCTTTTGGTTGTCATCGCCTCCATCGCCGCCGCCGCCATCGAACGTACCAATAATGCCGAGGTGTTGCGTCAGAAAGACCTCCAACTACAGCAGTCTCAAAAGATGGAGGCCATGGGCCGGCTGGCGGGAGGTGTCGCCCACGACTTCAACAATCTCCTCACCGTCATGCAAGGATTCACCAAACTGATTGTCGCCACGCTGGACCCCGCGGCTTCTTCGAGACGATATGCAGACGAATTAATGAAGGCCGCCAACCAAGCGTCGGGACTGACCAATCAGTTGCTGGCCTTCAGTCGAAAGCAGGTATTGGAACCCCGGGTCGTAAATCTGAACGATCTCGTTTCCAACATGGAGACGATCCTGCGGCGGCTTATCGGGAATAGCGTTGCTCTGTTCACGAAGCTGACCCCGCATCTTGGCCTGGTCAAGGCCGATCCGAGCCAAATCGAGCAAGTCATCATGAACTTGTGTGTGAATGCCCGCGATGCTATGCCGCAGGGTGGATCGCTGACCATCGAAACAGCGATGACTGAGCTGGACGACTCGTGCTCCCGCGAAGCTCCGGACCTCCGTCCAGGACGGTATGTCCTGCTCTCGGTCACAGATACCGGCTCCGGCATGGATCAGGCGACACAGGCCAAATTGTTCGAGCCGTTTTTCACAACGAAAGGGCCTGGAAAAGGAACCGGCTTGGGGCTGTCCATCGTCTATGGGATCGTGAAGCAAAGCAATGGTCATGTGGCTGTTACCAGCGAGGTGGGGCACGGCACCACGTTCACAATCTATCTGCCTCAGGTTGAGGCTCCAGTTCCTGACAGGCGCACAGTAAACCTTGCACCAGTGGCAGACCGGAAAAGTGGGCAGGAACCAGTTCGGTCTGAATAGCCGCCTCAGCCCCGTCAGCCGCCCACCGCGTCCGGTCCTCGTCGTTCGTGAATTTTGAGCGAGACAAGCAAGACGCGCGCGACAGGCGCGACTCGCGAAGATGAAACTTCCGACCCGCCCCGCTTTTCTCGCAAGTCTCGCGAGTCTCGCGCGAATAACGAGATACGCTTCACGTTTCACGAGGTACATTCTTACATGTGCCGCGTGTGTTACGAGGACCGGGGTGGCGCGATGATACGGAACCTGACTTCATCCACAAGGGTATCTGCAGACGTCCTCTCTCCTGCGAACAACCCACAGTGGTAAAGACCGGTTCTCCATCCGGTTTTAGGAGAGGTCAACATGAAATAGCCGGACTGGTCATTCATGGTCGTCATGACATGGTCCTGTGCGACGGCGCGTTGCTCTCCAGTCATCTCGGACGTTTCCAAAAAACAGTGTGCTGTGAGGGGCACTGCATCAAATGAGGCCGACACCAGTCCAAAGATCAAGTAGATCTCTGGTTGTGTGGTGGGAAAGCTGTCCCCTGGGTTCAGTGGAATAAATTCATGGGCCCCGGTGGGAAAATCATCCCGCACAACCTTGCTCGCCGGGATGACAAATCGAAACCAACTGAAGTCGGCGTCTCTGCCCATGAGCGACGCCCGCTGGTCCAGTGGTTGTTGCGGTGTAAACCGCTCGGTAGCTCTTGCATACAGGTCTTCTTCCGTCATGGTTGTGGCAGGAGCCGGATCGTCGGAGGGAACGTGGACCGCGTCCCCATCAACCTTCAGCTTTGCCAATTCGGGAACATGGGGCCGCACCTTTTCGAGCCATCGTGCGATTTTCTTCTTATCTAATACACGAGTGTCCGGTGGAAGTTGAACGTTCTTGTTGTGCTGTTCAAACTCGACGGCCGCGTCATAGAGAGTTTGAAAATGGACGAACGCGTCCTCCCACTGTTCCAACTCCACGAGGCATTGGCCCATCCGATACACCGTATCCGCATAGTCTTCGTCGCTGGGATCGAGGTTGGACATCTTCCCAAACACGGTCAGCGCGTCTTTGCACCGCCCCAGTTGCATGAGGGTCAGCCCTAATTGATAATTGGCCAGAGGATCATTGGGATTGAGGGCCAGCAGTCTTCGATAGATCGGCTCGGCCTCCAGATATCGACCCGTAGAGAAGAGTCTCCATGCCTCTGCGCGAATGGACGCCCATTCCTTGCGTTGTGCCCCTGTCATGTCTTTGGTCAGAACGGGGTCGAAGCGCCGGCCTCGATCGATGGAGGTTCCATTGATTTGTGAGAGCAAATTCTTGGCAGGGAGTTCAAGCGGAGAACCAGGAGACATCTTGTGCAACACGTATTGCACGTCAGCACCCGCGCCTTGATAATCCAGGACGTCGAACCGCGCCCGGGCCAACGCTAATCGCCAGCCGAGCAAGTCCGGAACGAGTTCCACGGCCTTCTTATACGATTCGAGCGATTCCTCAAGGCGATCGAGTTTCCGGAGTTCTTGCGCCAGCCGCAGATGAACCAAGGGATTCTGAACATCGACTCGTGCGATGCGTCCTAACTCCGCGATGGATTCCTCCCCCTGTCCCGACCGAACCAACACACTCCACTTGGCCCATCGGACATCCAATGCGGTTGGTGTCCTGGCAAGGACCCTCTCATAGGCCTCCACCGCCTCTCGGGGACCTCGGGATGTGGCAAGGATATCGGCGCGTAATTTCTGGAGCGTGAGTGCGTGAGGGTAGTCTTGAATCCCCTGGTCAAGGATCTCGAGCGCAGGGTTGATCGCACCACTCTCCCACACTGCTTTCGCACGTTCGGCGACGTGCTCCGCTGAACGTAACTGTGGAGCTTCCGCGAGCGCGAAGGAACCCATCGTCAACGTCAACATCAGTGGCAGGCCGACGAGCAGAAGGGCGATGCAGGGATATCGTGGCAGGGAGAAAGTGTATGGCATAGAAAACCGCAATTATCTATTCACGATCACATAGGCATGTTTTACGAGGTTCACTATATCAAGAAGCGCCGTACTGGTGAAATGGACTTCTGTGTCAGAAACTTGAAGAGCGTATTGCGTCAAACAAGAGCAACCAGCCGATGGTACGAGCAATCAGGATTCTCCTTGTTCATGCTATAGTCCATCAGCCCTCAGCCACAGACTCCGATCATCGCCATGTTCGACGTCATTCTGTATCAACCGGAAATTCCCCCGAACACCGGCAACATCATCCGACTCTGCGCCAATACTGGCGCAAAGCTACGTCTCGTGAAACCCCTGGGCTTCTCTCTGGAGGATAAGCAATTGCTGCGGGCAGGACTGGACTATCACGAATTTGCCACGATCACAGTTCACGAAAGTTGGGTCGATTGTGCTGCCAGCGTGAAAGATCGCCGCCTGTTTGCCGTATCTACCAAAGGCACTCAACGGTACGATTTGGTCGACTATGCCGCCGGCGATGTCTTTGTGTTTGGCCCGGAAAGCCTTGGATTGCCGGCCGAGATTCTGGGGAATGTTGCCGAACAACAGCGTATCCGTGTACCCATGGTCGCGGGAAACCGGAGCCTCAATCTCTCTAACACAGTGGCGGTGGTCATCTACGAAGCGTGGCGGCAGCTTGCATTTGGAGCGAGGACTTGAACGGACAGCTCAGCGTCGTTCACCTCTTGCTGGATACCTGAAACGTTTCACCTTTTACGTCTCACGTTTCACGAAATACGGCTTTCCATCCGAGCCGTAAGCCTACGCTCTTACAAATCATCCTCTTGAAGACAGCACCCGAATCCCTGTTGCTCAGCGAAGTAGTAGGCATAATGCAGGGCCGCGAGATTGGCGACTCGTTCTTCGGCCTCTTCCCGACTATCCGAATAAATGATCTTGACCCCATATCTTGCCGTCATGGCATCCATGAAATCCATCATGCCGTTCTTGTGATATTGGCCTAACCGTCCTCCGCCTTTACTGTATTGGATCGTTCCTTCGATCACCAGAAACCGATTCGGAAAGGCAAGGAGTGGTTCGAGTTCTCGCAGAAAGCGCGGGCGATTATCGGAGGGATTCGAGAAAATCGTATTGAATTCTTCCACGCGCCTACGTTCGACGCAGAAGATCTCTGGCGCTTCTGCGATGGCGTAGTCGCCAGCCGGCAGCGTGCGTCGGATGGTCCCGGCGATGCGCACAAGACCCTGAAACTCGTAGGGGAGATGTTCATGGGTGTCGACGAGCATCGTGATGGCCGGCACCAAGGTCCTGGGTTGGCCTTGCCGCGAGAGCATCATGAGGGATTGGGGCCCACGAGGGTTCTGCCGGGATCGCGGGGCTGGTTGCGCACGTGGAGGAGGAGACGGATGTGCAGGGGGCGTGGTGGAGGGAGCGTTCTGTGTGGCAGCATCGTAGCGGGTGCGTAAGGTGAGATCGCTCAGCGTTTGATAGGCCTGGTTGATCAGTTGTGTCCGGGCTTCCGCCTTGCGGTGCAGTGCCGGTGAATGATTAAAGCGATCCGGGTGCCAAACTTGGAGTTGTTCATGCCAGGCTTTCTTAATATCGGCAAACGTGGCGGAAGGTAAAAGTTCGAGTACCGCGTAGTAATTGGTCGTTCTTTCGTCCCGCATCGGTCTCTCCTATCTAGCGCGCCAGAGTGTAGCGGAGTAGAAGAGGGGGGTCTAGCAGGCTGCGGGAAGAAATAGTTAGCACAGGATGTTCAACCGACCTACCCGCAACGCCGCCATGACGCTTGTGGTCGTTCTGCCTGGAGGCCTTACGGCGGACCGGCCGCAGTCAGCGGCTTGCGCTCGTCTTGCGCTGTTCGAGAATAGTCTGATAGGGTCATGGTCGGTATTGCCACGAAATTCAACCCCTGCAAGGAGGATGACTATTATGGGAGAGGTCGATACAGCCCCGGAAGTTGCCGCCAAAGTCATCGAAGATCTCACGGAGCTGGAGGTTGATCCGGGCAAATGCGAGCGTCTCTATAAGGCTGCGCTGGTTCAGTCCAATTCAGGCGTCACGTATCGCATGTTGGCCAAGGTGCTCACGACCGGAAAGGTGGATCTCGTCCACTACGGTTGTGACTTGGATGCGGATGGCAAACCGACGACGAAGTGGAAGATCAGGCGCATCCTTGAACAAGCCCCCGAACGGTTTGACAAAGAACTTGAAGCCATTAAGAAGGGCGTGACGGACGATGGTGAAGTCGTGCAGGGCGCTTGGGTGCACGATATGACCGGCCTTCCGGACGTGGCGGCACAGGGTAAGAGTCTGGACGAGTGGTCGCGGAACATGACCGCAGAGGTTCGGAAGAAACCGAGCTAACAAACGCCGGGCTCCTCTCCGCGTAGCACTCAAAAGTTCATGGCTCGGGATCGCAAGGCTGACGGTGACGAGTCGGTTGCGGTTGGAGGCGTGGCGCTGATGACAACCGTCAATCGGCGGTGCGCGTCCCGAAGTGACCGCTCCACCTCCTTCGGTGTCTTTCCCCATGCCAGGAGAAACCCCAAGTAGCGTGTCCCCTCAGGAAGCGGGACCAGTTCATCGCCTGGCTCCGCCGTGATCGTCAGTTCTTCAACCCCAGGCACCGCCCTGGCTTCAGCCTGCCCCCGCACTTCACGCAGCCTGCCGCCGTATGGAATAGGGAGCATCATCACTCCCGCCGCCCGCTCTTGCCTGGTGAGTGGAGGGAGCGGCATCCGCAGTGCGTGACGGAGGATCAGTTCTTCGAGCGACATGCCGGAGGCGAAGTCCAGAGTTCTGGAACAGCGCCCGCCGATCGCTCGTGCTGCCAACTCAATGACCCACACTCCGTGCTCGTTCACGCGAAATTCCCCATGCACCGGTCCTTCCCGTAGTCCGAGCGCCTGCACCGTTCTATCTGCACAGGCGATGATGTCCTGCTGCACATCGGAAGGGAGACGGGACGGGGTCACGTAGATCGTTTCTTCAAAGAAAGGGCCGTTGAGCGGATCAGGCTTATCGAACATCGCCAGGGGCTGAAGCGCTCCCTGTGTGAGCAAACCCTCCAATGCGACTTCGATCCCCGGCACAAAATCCTCGACGAGGATCCAACGGGCCTGCTCGTCCTGTGACACCAGACCCAAATTGGTGAGGAGCGCGCCCACCCGACAGAACGCACCTCTAAACTCTCCTTCGTCATTGGCGCGAATCACCCCACAGCTGGCGGAGAGGATCAGCGGCTTCACGACGCAGGGATAGACGACCTGTTTCGCGAACTCTCTTGGGTCACCGTCGAGGGGAAACACTTTATGGCGAGGTACGGGAATGCCCTGTCCGGACAGCAGCTCGCGCATCTGGCGCTTGTTTCTGGCGGCGGTGACGGACGCGACAGAGTTGTGTGGCAACCCCACCGCCTCCGCCACGGCGGCGGCAGCGACGGCGGTCACATCGTCGACTCCAATCACCGCATCAATCGGGTGATGTCGGGCGAATTCGACCACGGTCTGGGCGGCCGCTTGTGGATGTCGAATATCGAGCAACAAAACATCGCCCGATGAATCAGGAAGGTCTTCGGGAGCCCACTCCATCCCGATTGTCACAGATAGATGCAGTAGGCGGGCTGCATTGAGGAAGGCCTCTGCTCGATAGGTTGTTACCGGTAAGAGTAGGAGGAGTCGCGGCATAATCGTCTCATATCTTGGACAGTAGGGTACTACCCAGGATGCTGAAAAAGTCCGCCACCCGGGAAACGCTAAACGGTGAGCGATGAACTATGAACAAGGAAGCGAATGTCACTTCAGCGTTCCGCGTTTATCGTTCAAAGTTCAGTTGTTCGCTCGCTGCGGCCTTGCCTGAGACAAGGCGCGTCCGTGGGCGAAGAGGCTGTCGTGGCAGACTCAGGGCGCGCGGGTGAAGTAGCCGCCGGGGTTGGGTGGGTGAGAAGGCCTCATTTGTGAGCATCCTGCGGGAGTGTTCTCCTGTTGTGCCATTCGTTGGGACCATCGAAGTTCTCGCATGCCAACATAGTGTTGCCTCAGCCTGCTAGATTTCCCCGTGCCCCTTCGTTTGTAACGGTCTAAATTGCTGGGTCGTCGGCTCAGCGCAGCAGAACCATGATTCTGTCAAACGAGGCGGCTTCGGACGATCAGGCCTGCTCACCCTTGTCCGAGTCGAGGACTCGGCATGACGGCCGGCTATCTTATCAGTAATCGCTCGAATGCGATCAAAGGTGACCATCGCATCTTCCTCTTCCTTGGCGTCGGCTTCGACGGCCGCGCTCACTGCCAGATGCAGTCGATCCATCCGTTCATCCGGGTGCGTCCACTGATACTGAAAGCCGGCCTGATCCAGTGGGCCGAGGAACCGCTGAATGTCAGACTTAGCAAGCAGAGCCGACCCAGGTGGAACTAAGAGACGAATGCTCAATTGTACTGGATCGGTCGCGTCGATGAGATCGTGCGTTTCCACCATGTCTAACATCCGATCGTACTCGTCCAGGCTGGTCCAGGGCGTGAAGGCGACGAGCGATGGGCGAAGCGCGATGCCGGTCTCGCGCAGAATGCCGAGCGCAGCAATGATATCAGCTTCTGTATGCCCCTTGTGTAACCGTTCGAGAACATGGTCGCTGAACGACTCCACTGCGGAAATTACGAACAGACACCCCTGCGTACTCAGGTCTGGCATCAGAGCGCGGCGCTTCAAGAGGTGTTCGATCTTCGCAGTAAAATCAAAAGTCAGATGGGGAAACTCCTCGTGCATCGCGTGAACGATACTCATGGAGTGCCCAGGCCCATTCAAAAAATCCGGATCACCAAACGTCATGTGCGTCGCGCCTGCATGTACCTGGCGCCGAATGTCCTCAAGGACGACGGCTTCCGGAACGAGGAAGAAGTGCCCGTCATAGACCGGCACGATCGGGCAATGGAGACAGTGATGCAGGCAACCACGACTGGCCTCGACGTACCCGACCAACCGTTCCGTGCCGTTCTGTTCGAGCCGTGCATACTTGTCTAGCATCGGCAGTCCGCCGCGACTTGGGATGGGATGGGGGATGGTCGAGGTCGTTGATGCATAGACACGCTGCAACCAAGGACCGACCACCCGGTTTCGAGAACTGACTCCTTCCAGGAGGCTGATCGCCTGCCCCTGATCGAGCGCCTCGATGAGTGACCGCAGCGGAATCTCATACTCTCCGCCCACCACAGAATCGGCCAGCCACTGGAGCAAATACTCCGCATTGATCGAGGCGTACAGTCCATAGAAACAGATGTGGCAGGCTGGATTCATCTCCCGAATCAGCTCGGCGACCCGTACCCCAAGCCGGAGCGATGTGTGCATG
>Ga0247727_10006304_pt1 | contig 23414 bp, 18 predicted proteins | sample WisWelCaveWW1625_FD_202498 | JGI IMG/M metagenome (GOLD analysis project Ga0247727, IMG submission 202498) | Biofilm microbial communities from Wishing Well Cave, Virginia, United States - WW16-25 | ecosystem: Environmental > Aquatic > Deep subsurface > Groundwater > Cave microbial mat | place...
CAGGCAATCACGTTGATGCCGCGGTGACGCAGCTCCAGCGATTTCAGAATCTCGAACCCGACTTTGACTTCCTCGACCGGATCGGCCGCCAGCGAGACCCGGAGCGTATCGCCGATACCCTGCGAGAGCAGCCAGCCCAGGCCGATCGCGGATTTGACCGCGCCGGTCATCGCCGTCCCCGCCTCCGTAATGCCGATATGCAGCGGGTAATTGGACTGCATGGCGAACATCCAATAGGCATCGACCGCGTGCTTCACGTCCGAGGCCTTGAGCGACACCTTCATGTTGGTGAAGCCTTCGTCCTCGAGCGCGTGCACGGCGTTCAACGCGGACTCGGCCAGCGCCTCCGGGCTCGGCCAGCCGTACTTGTCCAGCAACGGCCGCTCCAGCGAGCCGCCGTTGACGCCGATCCGCAGCGGGACGCCCCGCTCGTTGACGGCCTTGATGACGTCCTGCACCTTCCACCAGGCCCCGATGTTGCCGGGATTGATCCGGACGCAGTCCACGACCTTGGCGGCTTCCAGAGCGAGGCGATGATCGAAGTGGATGTCGGCGATCAGCGGCACGGTCATCTGCGCCTTGATCTTGGGGAGCGCCGCGGCGGCATCCATGTCGGGCACCGCTACGCGGATCACCTCACAGCCGGCCGCTTCGAGCTGGCGGATTTGCTCGACCGTCGCCTTGACGTCGCGCGTGTCGGTCGAACACATGGACTGGACGGCAATCGGCGCGTCGCCGCCGATTTTAATTTTGCCGACCTTAATTTGGCGTGTTTTGCGACGCGTGATATGCATGGCTAAACGATGTTAATAACGACTTTGCGCTTCGTCAAAAAGTCTGAAAGTCATCAAGTCATAAAGTCTTTGTAGAGACTTTTGGACTTTCAGACCTTTGGACGTTACGACATTTTTTTAGCTGCCCTGTTCGTCTCCGTCCGCGCCCTTCAATCCGGGGAAGGCGGCCCGCTGGCCCTGTTTCGCGCGGGGACGGCTCTCGCCGGACGCCGGCTGGGCGGTGCTGAGCCCGGCGGACACTTGCGTCCAGAGCGTCTTGGCTTCCTGATAGATGCCGTCGGCGGTCAATCCGTACTTCTCGCGCAGCAAATCCTGCGGTCCCTGCTCGATGAACCAGTCGGGCAACCCCATGAGCCGCGTCGGCACGTTCGCGATGCCCTGCTCCGACAGGGATTCGAGCACCGCCGAGCCGAAGCCGCCCATCTTGACGCCTTCCTCCACCGTCAAGACGCACCGGACATGCTTGGCCACCTGGCCGATCAAGGCATGATCCAGCGGCTTGACGAACCGCGCGTTGATCACCGCGGTGGAAATGCCTTCCTGCTCCAGCCGCTCGGCCGCGTGCACCGCGTGCCACACGGTGACGCCGATCGCCACGATCGCGATATCGGTCCCGTCCTTCAGCAGTTCGCCCTTGCCGACCGGAAGCGTCTTCATCTCTTGATCCATCGGCACGCCGAGGCAGGTGCCGCGCGGGTAGCGCACGGAGACCGGCCCGTCGTAGGTCAAGGCGGTCTTCACCATGTGCTGCAGCTCGTTTTCGTCCTTCGGCGCCAGGACCACCATGTTCGGCACGTGCCGCAGGTAGGCGTAGTCGAACGCCCCGTGGTGCGTGGTGCCGTCTTCCGCCACAAGCCCGCCGCGGTCGATCATGAACGCGACCGGCAGGTTCTGCGTCGCCACATCGTGCACCACTTGGTCATAGGCGCGCTGCAGGAACGTCGCGTACATGCAGACGACCGGCCGCAGGCCCTGCGCCGCCAGGCCGGCGGCGAAGGTGACCGCGTGCTGCTCGGCGATGCCGACGTCGTAGAGCCGGTCCGGAAATTCCTTCTCGAACCCCGTGAGGCCGGTGCCCTCGCACATGGCCGCGGTGATCGCCACGACCTTCTTGTCCTGCCGGGCCGCCTTCGTCAACGCGGTGACCGCGTGCGCCGTATAGCTCGGCCGCGACGGCTTCTTCGCCGGCTCGCCGGTCTCGCGCACGAACGCCGGGCAGGCGTGGAACCAGACCGCGTTTTTCTCTGCCGGCTCGTAGCCGAGGCCCTTTTTGGTGATGACGTGCAGCAGCGTGGGGCCCTTGAGCTTCAGCACATGGTCGAGAATCGGCAGCAGGTGCTCAAAATTATGGCCGTCGATCGGGCCGACGTACCGGAAGCCCAGCTCTTCGAACAGCAGCCCCGGCAGGATCAGGCCCTTGGCCAGCTCCTCCGCCCGGTGCGCCATCTTCTGGACGTCCTGCCCGATGTGCGGGATCGCGCGCAGGAGATGCCGCGCCTCTTCCCTGAACTTGGTATAGAACTCGCCGGTGAAGGTGCGGTTGAGGTAGGCCGAGATCGCGCCGACGTTTTTGGAGATGGACATCTGGTTGTCATTCAGGACCACCAGAAAGTCGCGGTTCGTGCCGCCCGCATGGTGCATGCCTTCGAGCGTCATGCCGGCAGTCATCGCGCCGTCGCCGACGACGCAGACCACTTTATGGTGCTCACCTTTCTGATCGCGGGCCTCCACCATGCCGTAGGCCGCCGAGACGCCGGTGCCCGCGTGGCCCGCGTTGAACGTGTCGTAGACGCTCTCCTCCCGCTTGCAGAAGCCGCTCAACCCGCCGGACTGCCGCAGCGTGTGGAACTGCTCGCGGCGGCCGGTCAGCAGTTTGTGCGCATAGGCCTGATTGCTGGTGTCCCAGACAATCTTGTCTTTCGGGGCATCGAGCAGATAGTGCATCGCCACCGTGAGCTCGATGACACCCAGGTTGGAGGCCAGATGCCCGCCGACATTGGACACGACGGAGAGGATCTGCTCCCGGATTTCCTGGCAGAGGGCCGGAAACTGCTCCGGTGACATCCGCTTCAAATCGGCGGGGCTATTGATAGCTTTCAGCAACGACATATCTATACTCCTTCACGCGCTTCTCTGTTTGGGTGACCGCTCGGAAGCGTGCTAGACCTTTGAGCGAAGAGCTCTTGAGGAAATTGTTCGGTAGTTTCCCACAGAATTCTTTGTGTTGTCAAGCGCTTGTGCCTTGATCGCCTTCCCGGTCAGAAGCGGTAGGTCATGACCGTCGAGAGGGTGAAATCCGCCGCGCTGCCGGTGATAAAGTCCAAGTTTTCCACCCCGTACACCTGCCAGAGCACGTTATTCCGCAGCCGGTAGTTGAACCCCGCCGCCACTTCCGTCACGCCGCGATCGAGAAACGCGAAGCCGGTATCGTGAAAGGGGGTGGAGTAATAGTCGAACTGCGCCACGAGCGAGAAATTCTTCGTCCAGAGATACTCCACCGCCGCCAGCCCCGTCATGTAGGGCCGCACGGACAGCCCACCCACCCGCCCGGTGGGAATGACCCCGTTGACGTTGGCATAGGCGATCCATCGGGCAAGGAGCGTTTTTTCCGCAGCCAGCCCGAGTCCCACATCCGCATGGCCGCTTCCCAAAAACCGCGTGGAGTCGCCGGTGGGGACCTTGACCAGTGCCCGCGCCGACAGAGCGGGCATCCGTTCGCTTTCTTTGAACAGTTGATACTTACTGCTGAGCGTGATATCGCCTTGCCCGAATGCGCCCTGCGTTCCCTTGAAGAACGTCTGACCGTTTTGCTTTACGTTGTAGGCGAACCCTGTGTTCTCGAGTTGCTGCCGCGGCGGAGCCAGGCCGGTGGTCAGCCGCTCCGTTTGCGAGATGAGCCCGTTGAGAAAGCCACGGTATTCATAGATCGCCGGAATCTCGATCCCGACTTCCAATTTGTCCGTCAGCCCGTACCGAAAAAAGAGGCCCGACCGGAGGGTTTCGAGCTTCAACCTCGCGCTGGATGTCGCGGTCTGCTCATTGAGGATCGTGTTGGTTTCCGCCAGTTCGGTGCGGATGTCCAGCGCCCCCTTGGGCAGCACGGCCGCCCGATCACCGGGAATGCCGAGAAACAACAACTGGACGGGATTAAAGTTCCGGACCGGGAAGAGGCCGAACCCCTCCGCGTTCGCCGGCCGGGGAGCCACCGGCGCCAGCAGCACGCTGCCAAGCATTGTGATCACGCAGACCTGGGAAACGACCGACCGTCGCATCTACCTCCTAGAATGGATAGTCCAGGCCGGCAAAGACCGCCCCGCCTTCCTTGCTGAATCCGTAATCCACGCGCCCCAGCACGCCCGGCCGGATGATGCCCCGGAACCCGATGCCAGGCGTGACCTCGAAGCCCTTGAGTTGATCCCTCTGGAAGGTATTGAACACCTTCCCCATGTCCACGAACGGCGCGATTTCGAATTCGGCCATGACGTTGGCGACCCGCGTCCTGAGCAGGTGAATCCGCTGCTCCACGTTGAATACGATCATGTGGTCGTCGATGAATCGGTCCACGCCGTATCCGCGGAGATTGTTCTGCCCGCCGAGCGAGCTGCGCTCGTAAAACGGCACGGAAAATCCGAACGTCGTCTGGATGTCTCCGCGCACCACGAGGATCATGCGCTTCGACTCACTGGGGAAGAGTTTTTTGATCTCCAGCTCGTACCGGGTGTAGAGGGGATTCGTGCCGTTGCGAAAATTCTGGTTCAGCTCGGCGTAGGCCGTAATTCGCGTGCCGACGGTCGGCGTGAAGAGATTGTCGCGCGTGTCGTAGTGAAAGGTCGCCCGGTGGCCGTAGATCGCCGCCCCCTGCATGCCGCTGACGGAGGAAAACTTCTGCCCGGCGTAGGGAAACTCAGGCACGCCGCCGGGCTGGACCCGGACTTCGCGATACCGCTGGCTGAGCGCCACCTGCGTCACTTCATTCAAATACACGCCGAACTTCCAGTTGGCCCGGACTTCCCGCGCCGTGTAGTTCGACTGGTTCGACTCCGGCGTGTCCTGGCTGATATCGAAAAAGCGGGACGTCGCGTTCTTGAAAAATGCGCCGCCGAAGTTGAGCGTGTACCGGCCGTTGCTGAACGACGGATTCTCATAGCTGAACACGAGCTTCCGCTCGATGTCCTCCGTCCACGAGGCCTGGAATTTCATCTGGCGCCCGCCCGTGTCGTATTTGAACAGGTTGTACGTGGCGCGGACGCCGAGGTAGGAGTTGTGGATCAGCATCGGCGCGTGAATGTACCGCAGCTCGCCGTCCGGATCGGTCACCAGGATCGGGACGATGAGCCCCGCGTCGTTGCCGTCGTTTTTGGTCGTGGACGCGGTGGGAATCGGAAAGATCGAATTGTCCGCGCGGGCCGGACCGGCGGGACCGAGCGTCGCCCAGGCGAGCGCCGCCGCCAGGATCAGGACCAAGCGGGGCATCGCGGGCATCACCCGTGGAGTCATCCGGGGAAAGACTACTCGTTGTCTTTCGAGCTCTTCAGCTTCACGAACTGATCGGACTTGTCCCGCAACTGCTTGACCAGGTCGTCGTAGCCGGACGTGCGGATGATTTTCGCGAATTGCCCGCGATAATTGTTCACGAGGCTCACGCCGTCCACCACTACGTCGTACACGCGCCACTCTCCGGCTTTATTGAGCAGGCGGTAATCGAGCGGGATCTCCACCTTGCCGGAGGCCACCTTCGTCCGGACCTCGGCATAGTCGCCCTCGTTCCGTTCATTGATGTAATGGATCTGCTCGCCGGTATAGCCCTCGACCTTGTCGGCGTAGGAATTGGTCAGCAGCCGCTTGAACAGCTCGCTGAACTCCGCCCGCTGCTTGTCGTCCAGCTTCTGCCAGTGCGCCGCCAGCGTGCGCTTGGACATCTCGTCGTAGCCGAACCGGTCCCCCACGACCTTCTCCAGCAATTTGCGCCGCTCCTGGAGCTTGTCCGGCTTCTTCATCTTCTCGTCGCCCAAAATGCGGACGACCTCATCGACCGTCTGCTTGACGGCGGCCGTAGCAGGCCCTCCCGCCAGCGCCGGCGTCGGCCAGACGAGCATCATCGCCGCCGCCAGGCTTCCCACCCTTCCCATCAGACTTCGCACCCACGTCGACCGATACGCGTTCATATCCTGTCCGCTCCTTTGCGCCATGACAATCTCCACTGTCTATTTCACCTTGCCGTGCACATACTGGCTGACCAGCTCTTCCAAATCCAGGCCGGATTCCGTATCCCTGATCCGCCCGCCCGGTTTCAGTTCCGTCCCGCCGCCGCCGGGAGATAGCGACACGAACTTCTCTCCGATGATCCCGCGCGTCTTCACGGAGGCGATCGTATCGTCGTAGAGCTTGATCCCGTCGTTGATGGCGAAGGTCGCGATAGCACGGTCCTCCTTGAGCCGGATCGCCTTGACCCGTCCGACCTCCACGCCGGCGATTTCGATCGTCGCCCCCGGCCGCAGGCCCGACACGGTGTCGAACTCGGCGTCGACGTTGTACAGATTCCCGCCGATGATCTCCAGCTTCCCGAGCTTAATCGAGAGATAGCCGAGGCAGAGAACCCCGATCAGGACGAACACTCCGACGACCAGTTCGAGCTTAGTTTTTTCCATGTTCATGCAGACACCCCGTCTGATTTGTGTGTGAGCGAAATCGTTCCGCCGGCCGTGATGAATTCCCGAATCGTCGGATCGGCGATCCGCTGAAAATCGGCGGAAGACGCCATCGCGGCGATTTTTCCCTCATGCAGCATGGCAATCCAATCCGAAATCGCAAAGACCTCGGGAATTTCATGGCTGACCATGATCGCCGTGAACCTGAACATCCGGTGCATGGCCAGGATCAGCTCATGAATCGAATTGGCCAGCAACGGGTCGAGGCCGGTCGTCGGCTCATCGAACAGGATGATCTCCGGCTCCATGACCAGCGCGCGGGCGAGACCCGCCCGCTTCTTCATCCCCCCGCTGAGCTCGGCCGGAAATTTGTGCCCCATACCGGCCAACCCCACCTGATCGAGCTTCTCTTCGACCCGCTGTGTCACCTCGCGCTCGGGCAGATGCAGCTTCTCCCGCAGGGGAAACGCGACGTTATCGAACACGGTCAGCGAATCGAAGAGCGCCGCGCCCTGAAAGAGCATCGCGAATTTTTTGCGCACGTCATTGAGGGCCTTGCTCCGCATCCGCGAGATCTCGATCCCGTCGACCCAGACTTCGCCGCGCTCCGGCTGCAGCAGGCCGATCATGTGCTTGAGCAGGACGCTTTTCCCAGACCCGCTCTGGCCGATGATCGTCGTCAGCTTGCCCTTGGGAATCTCGAGCGTGACTCCCCGCAGGACCTGCTGATTCCCGAACGATTTTTGCACGTTGACGAGTTTGATCATGACACGCGCGCAGTGAATAGTGAGGTGTGAGGAGTAAGGAGATACCGGAAGCCCGCCTTATCTTTCCTCAACACCTCACGCCTCACTCCTTACTCCTCACTGATTTATAAGAGCACCGACGTTAAAAAGTAATCCCAGACCAGGATGAGGACGGACGACAGCACCACCGCTTCCGTCGTCGCCGTGCCGAGCCCTTCCGCGCTCATCTCAGTATAATATCCCTTGTAACAGCAGACCCAGCTCACGATCAGCCCGAAGCTGATCGACTTCCAGATGCCGCCATAGACATCCTTCCACTCCACAGACGTCTCGACCGAGTTCCAATAGACCCCCGCATTCACGCCGAGCAGGTCCACGCCGACCACGTAGCCGCCGTAGATGCCCACGACGTCGAAAAGCGCCACCAGCAGCGGCACGCCGATCAGGCTGGCCACGATTTTGGGCGCGATCAGATATTGCAGCGGGTTCACCGCCATCGTGTCCAGCGCGTCGATCTGCTCGGTGATCCGCATGATGCCGATCTCGGCCGTCATCGCCGAGCCGGCCCGCGCCGTCACCATCAACGAAGCCAGCACCGGCCCCAGCTCCCGGACGATGCTGAGCGCTACCGCCGCGCCCAGCGCCGCGTCCGAGCCGTATTTCCTGAGCGTATAGTACCCCTGCAGTCCCAGCACCATGCCCGTGAACCCGGCGGTCAGCACGATCACGAACGTGGATTTGAACCCGATGAAATGGAGCTGCTTGATCATCTGGAAGACCCGGAAGGGGGGCCGCGTCAGCCAGCCGAAGGTGGCGAGCAGGAAGATGAGCATACGACCCATCTCCTGGATGATCCCGAGTGTCACACCGCCAAACCGTTGAATCGCCGTCGTCATCGTCCCACTCCACACCATCTCATCAGGAAACGCTCATAGGGCGCGGATGAGCACACGCTTCATTTCCGAAGTGATCCCGAGTGTCACACCGCCGAACCGCGCGATCGCGCTGGTGACCACTAGCCCGCATTATTCATGAATGCTTCTGCTGCAATCACGCATTCGCTGCTGCGACGAGCTTGGCTGCGGATTTCCGGCAGCCAAGCGGGCGGGCTCGCCGCTCGGTCGGTCAACGTCCTGTTTCAAGGACGCTTCCCTCCCTTGCGACTCCACGCGCCCGTCTCGCGACCCGACTGCGTGATTTCGCGACGAATCCTCATGAATAATGCGGGCTCGCTTCTCCTTCCCGCCTCCGCCGCCATTCTACGGCAGGTCGTCAAAAAATTGTTCGAAGAACCGGCTCACCCGACCGGAGGCCGTGCGCATCTGCGCCCGCAGGCGGAGGAACCCGCCCACGCACGCCGGAGCCGCAACGCAGGCCGCCAGCCCCTTGAGCCAATTGGCGGGCTTCAAAAAAAGATTGAAGTCCACCGGAAGATTTTCGTCCACCAGGTCGGACACGCTCCGGACGATCGCGAACGGCACCGCCTGCTCGGCCGCCGCCGCCGCAACTGCGGCGCTCTCCATATCCAGCCCGATTGCACCTGTCATCTCCGCCATGGCCCGCTTTTCCGCCGCATGCCACAGAATCCGCGGCGCCGTCACGAACGACCCGGCCTTCACGCACAGTCCCGCCTGCTCCGCCGCCCGCACCGCCGCCGTCACGATCCCGCCCGCGCACAGCCGCTTCGCAGGCTCGGTGGCGGCGCGGTCGTCCGCAGCCATGCGCACATCGGTTCCGACCAGAAGATCGCCGATGCGCGCAGGCACCAGCGCGCAGGCCAGCCCGGCCGAGACCACCAGTTCTACCGGATGCGCACGCAGCACCTCGCGGCAGGCTGCCGCCGCCCTGTCGGGCCCCACTCCGGTTTGCGCCAGCACGACCTCCCAGAGCCCGCGCCGGCCGACGACGACCCGCACGCCGTGTTGCGCGTGCGCGCGGCCGTCCTGGAGAACCCGCCGCACGGCGTCGAATTCCCAGCGCGTCGCCGTGAACACTCCGGCCCGTTTCACGCCGATCCCTTCCGGTTCGGCCGGACGGCGCGTCGCCTCCCGGCCAGAGGGCGCATGCCGCACACCTGCTTCATGCTGTGGACGAACCCCGGGGGACGACGGAGCTAGCGCGCATTATTCGTGAGCGCTTCTGCTGCAATCGCGGATTCGCTGCTGCGACAAGCTTGCATGCGGTTGTTCCAGCATGCAAGCGGGCGGGCTCGCTGCTCAGGCCCTCGACGTACTGTTTCAAGTACGCCTCGGGCCTTCCCCGCTCCACGCGCCCGTCTCAGCCCCCACCCTGACCCTCCCCCAGACGAGGGGGGAGGGATGGGAGGGGGCGCTACGAACCGTCATGAATAATGCGCGCTAGAGATCTGGCCGGAACGTATCCGCCGTGCGAACGGCGTGGCGCAGCTCATCCGCCCGCATCTGCCCGCGCGCCCTGATGTTACGATACATCGCGAGCGCCCAGAGCGGGAAGTACTGGCAGTACCAGTGGTAGCGGAGATAGAACACGCGCGGGAAGCCGGTCCCCGTGTGCTGCACTTCCTTCCACGAGCCGTCTTCGCGCTGGTGGCGCAACAAGTAATTGACTCCGCGGACCACGCCGAGGGAATTCGACACCCCCGCCGCCAGCAGCGCCATGAGCGCCCAGGCGGTCTGGGACGGCGTGCTCTCGCCCTGGCCGGCCATCGCCTGATCAGCGTAGGACAGGCACAACTCCCCCCACCCGCCGTCGGGATTCTGCTTCGATTCCAGCCATTGCACGGCACGGCGCACGTAGGGCGCCGACATGTCCTCCCCGATCGACCGCAATCCGGCCAGGACCGACCAGGTGCCGTAGATGTAGTTGACGCCCCACCGGCCGTACCAGCTGCCGTCCGCTTCCTGCTTGCGCTTGATGAAGGCCAGGGCCCGTTTCGCCGCCGGATGGGTGCGGTCGTAGCCCAGCGCGCCCAGCATTTCGAGGCAGCGGCCGGCCAGGTCCTCCGTCGGCGGATCCAGCAGCGCTCGATGGTCGGCAAAGGGGATGACGTTGAAGACCATGTGGTTGTTGTCCTTGTCGTAGGCGCCCCAGCCGCCGTCCGAGCTCTGCATGGCCATCACCCATTGATAGCCGCGCCGGATGGAGTCCGTCTGCGCCTGGCGGTCCGCCATGCGCAGCTTGGCCAGCGCCATGAGCACGACGGCGGAGTCGTCCACGTCCGGATACCGCTCGTTCTCGAACTGGAAATACCAGCCGCCCGGCTCGGCGTGCGGCGCCGAGACTTCCTTCCAGTCTCCCGTCGTCGTCGTCTGGCGCGAGATCATCCACTCCGCCGCCTTCAACAGGGTCGGGTGGCTCTGCGACAATCCCGACTCGACCAGCGCGTTGACGGCCAGCGACGTATCCCAAATCGGCGAGAAACACGGTTGCAGGTGGAGGGTCTCGACTTTCGCCTGCCCCTCGCGGGCCGTCTCGTAGACTTCCAGGTCTTCGATCTCCTTCAGCGCCTTTGCCAGCAGCGGATGGTCCGCGCTGTATCCCAGGCAATGCAGCGCGACGGCGGAGTTCGCCATCGCCGGGTAGATCGCCCCGAGCCCGCCGCTGCCCCGCATGTGGTCCAGCGTCCACACGATCGCTTTCTGGACGGCCGTCTCCCGGAACGCCTGATACGGCATGCGCTCGTAGAGCTTGAGCAGCTTGTCCAGCGTGATAAAAACGTTCCGCCAGGTGAACCACGCCGCATCCTTCTTGAACGGCGGCACGGTGTCATAGCGCAGTTTCTCGCGCGGGATCGCAAAGAGTTCCGCGATCCCCTCCTCCTCCGGAATCCGGCAGACGGGGCGGTGCGCGAAGACGACCAGCAGCGGAATCAGCACCGCGCGCGTCCAGTAGGACACCTCGTAGATGCTGAAGTAGAACCGCCTCGGCAGCAGCATGATTTCCGGCGGCATGCTCGGCAGCCCGCGCCAGTCGTACTGATCGAACAGCGCCAGCGTGATCTTGGTGAAGACGTTGGCCGCCGCGACGCCGCCCTTGGCCAGCACGCAGTCGCGCGCCTGGAGCATGAACGGCTCCGTCGGCGAAACTCCCGACAGCTTCAAGGCGAAGTATGCTTTGACGGACGCGCTGATCTCGGACGGCCCGCCCGAATAAATCGGCCAGCCGCCGTCCGGCAGCTGCGTCGCCTTGAGATACCGGACCGCTTTGCGCTCGCGCTCAGGGTCTACCACGTTGAGGAACCGGCGGAGCATCAGGTACTCCGACGTCAGCGTCGTGTCCGCTTCCAATTCCGCGACCCAGAACCCTTCCACCGGATGCTGGCGATCCAGGATCCACCGCTGGCTGAGGTGAATGGCTTCGTCGACCGCTTCGTGCGACGCGGCGTGAGTCAGCCGGCGTAGCGTCGGATCGGCTGGGGCAACAGGATGAGGATTGTGGGACACCAGGCGGAGCACGGCCCTCGGCGCATAGGCCTCGACCTTCTCCCGGACCTTGTCGGGAACGGATGCGAAGAAACTATCGGACAGACGTGTGAGTAACCGCTTCCACCGCTGCATCATTGTCCTTAGAAAACCTGGCGACGAGGGGCGCTCGAATGCGTCTGCTTCCGGCAGGAGATACAAGCCGGCCAGGGTCATGTCATTGGCTACGTCTTATAACAAAGAGACTCCGTGCAGTCAAGGAAAGGAAAACTCCAACCTATTGAACTTTTGAAGAATTTGTTGATTGTCTGATTTGTCGATTTGATGAATGTCCGGGGAGAATTCGCTCGCAAAATCAGCAAATCAACAGATTATCAGATTCGGCAAGTAAGCGTTGCGCTGACCGCTAAGCCGGTTGCAGATCGGCGAGTCGGACGGAGATCGTTTTCGAAATGCCCGGCTCTTCCATCGTGACGCCGAAAAGCGAATCGGCCACCGCCATCGTGCGCTTGCTGTGCGTGATGACCAGGAACTGGGCATCCACTGCCAGCTCGCGCAGCACGGTGGTAAACCGGCCGATGTTCTCCTCGTCCAGGGGGGCGTCGATCTCGTCCAGGATGCAGAACGGGGTGGGCCTGATCAGAAAGCTGGCGAAGATCAGCGCCATGGCCGTCAGCGTCTTCTCGCCGCCCGACAGCATCGTGAGGCCCTTGAGCCGCTTGCCCGGCGGCTGCGCCACGATGTCCACGCCGTGTTCCTCGTCCTTCTGCTTCCCGGTCTCCGGGTCTACCTCGGGCTCGACCAGCACCAACTCGGCCCGGCCGCCGGGGAACAGCCGCGCGAACACCTCGCCGAATTTCTGCTGGAGGTCGTTGAACGTCTGCTCGAACATCTGCTTGGTGGTGCGGTTGATCTTCCCGATGATCTCTTTCAGCGACTGGACGGACTGCGACAGGTCTGCCTCCTGCGTCGTCAGGAACCGGTACCGTTCTTCCTGCTCGCGGTGCTCCTCGATCGAGGCCAGATTGATCGGCCCCATCCGCTCGAGACGGGCCCGGATCTTCTGCAAGTCCTCCCGCAGCGACGCCGTCGCGGCCTCCGCCTTTTCGCGCGTGGCGGCGGCGTCCTCCGGCTCCCGCATCAGCGCCTCCTCGACCGCCAACTGGTAGGTACCGGTCAGCGTGCCTTCGACCGTGCCGAGGTGCGTCCGGATTTCCGCCCGGCGGACTTCGATCCCTGTCCGTGCCTCGCGGCTCGCCGCGAGGGCCTGCCGCACCGCGTCGAGGCTCTGCTCGATCCGCCGGACGGCCTGCTGATCCTGCGCGTGGGCCTCCTGCGCCTTGACCAGTTCCTGCCGCAGCTCCGCCACCCGCCGGTCCAATTCCTGGCACAAGGCATCCTGGCGGCTGCGCTCGTCCTGGCTCTGCGCGATCGACAGGGCCAGCGACTCGACCTGTTCCGTCAGCGCCTGCGCGCGCGCGGCCGCCTCGTCCTGCGCGGCGAGCAATCGCGCCACGTCCGTCCGGCAATGCTCGCAGCGCGCGCGGAGGGCTTCGACGGCGACCCGCGACTCCGTCAGCTTCTGCTGGATCGCCAGATACTCCGCTTCCATGGCCCGGAGCGCCTCGTCCAACTCGGCAAGACCGGCTTCGCGCACCTCCCGCTCCTGCAGGAGCGCGGCAACCCGCTGCTGCTCGGCGTCCCGCACCTGCTCGTCGAGCTGCTGCCGCCTGGCGGCGAGTTGTTCGCGCTCCGCGGCCAGCTGCGCGCAGGTCTGTGTCAGCATCTCGATCGCGCGCAATAATTCCACCTGCTGCTTTTCGAGCTCGTGAATCTCGCGGCGGCGCTGCAGAAGCCCTCCGGTCGTGCCGCCAGTCATCACGCCGGCCGCATCCAGCACTTCGCCGCCCAGCGTCACCAGCGTGGGGCCGTTCGGCGCCGCCCACGAGCCGTGTTCCCACAGATGCACCGCCTGTTCGAGCGACTCGATCACGACGACGCCGTCCAAGAGCGCCGCGCACACGTCGCGGGAATGGGCCGCCGCCTTTACCAGATCGACCGCCAGTCCGAGCACACCCGGCTTGCCCTTCAAGCCGGCCCACCAGCCGTGGGCGCCGCCGCCCTTCGACCAGCGGGGCTTCGCCGGCACGAACGTGCCGCGGCCCAATCCTTTCTTCGTCAGAAACTCGATGGCCTGCCGCGCATCGGCGGGACCGGCCACTATCCAGGCGCGGAGCCGTTCGCCCAGCGCCGCCTCCATCGCGCGCTCGAACCGTTCCGGCACGTCCAGCCACTCCGCGACGGCCTCCTTCACGCCGGCGCAGGACTTCCGGAGGGACGCCACGCTCTCGTCGCCCTCCCGCCCGTATCCCATTTCCTCGCGCACGACGCCGCTCAGCGCATGGCACCGGGATTCGACTGATGCCAGTTGTCCCTGCTGCTGGCTCAGTTGCTGCTCGGCGTCACGCAGCTGCTCGTCAATCCGGCGCCCGCGCTGCCCGGCCGCTTCCCGCTCCTGCTGCGCCTGTGCCAGATGCCGTTCGGCCTTCTGGCGATGGTGCAGACTCTCTTCCAGCTTGGCTTTGGCCGAGGCCGGCAGCGCCTTCGGCACCACGGACTCGCCCGTCGAAGGCATGGACAAGGCCAGCAGGCCGCGGCGCGATTGCTCGGCCTGCTCCAGCGTGGAGGCGCGCCGGGCCGCGACCGACTGCGCCAGTCGTTCCTGCTCCGCCAATCCCTTCGCGCCCGCAGCCATCTCGGCCTCTGCGCGGGCGAGCTGCGCACGGCGATCGGCCAACTCGGCGGCCGCCCGCTCCCGCTCGCCGTCCAGCCACGCCATCTGGTCCCGGGCCTGGACGCGCTGCTGCTCGAACATCTCGGCGCGGCTCCGCTCCACCTCGCTCGTCCGCAGCGCCTGCGCCTGCTGCTGCTCCAGTCGGCCGATCTCGTCGCGGCGGCGCATGAGCGCATCGTCGGCCTCCAGCATCCGGACGCGGATCGCTTCCAGTTGCGTGACGAATCGCGCCTGCTCGGCGGCCTGGGCGGACTCCCGCTCGTCCAGCACGGCCAGTTCCGCCTCGACTGCACGCTGCTGACCTTGGAGCACCCGGTGCTCGCGCACCAGCAGGCGGATCTCGATCGCCTTCGCCTCATCCTGCAGCACCTGATACTGCTTGGCCTGCCTGGCCTGCCGTTCCAGCGAGCCCAGCCGCTGCTTGACCTCCGCGATAATATCCCGGACCCGGCTGAGGTTCTGGCCTGTCGCCTCCAGCTTGCGCAGCGCTTCGGCCTTCTGCTTTTTGTAGCGGACGATGCCCGCGGTCTCTTCGATCAATTCCCGGCGTTGCAGCGGAGAGGCGTTGAGGATCTCTTCGATCCGGCCTTGCTCGATCACCGTGTGGCCCTTGGTGCCGGCGATCGTGTCCATCAGCAGCCCCCGGATATCCTTCAACCGGCATGGCACCTTGTTGATCAGGTACTCGCTGTCGCCGTTCCGGTACAGCCGCCGCGTGACCATCACTTCATGGTAATCGCCGAACTCCGGCGGCAGCAGCGGCCGCTCGCCGGGCTTGGTTTCGGACAACCCGCTCATCACCAGCGACACTTCCGCCATACCGAGCGGCTTGCGCGCCTCGGTGCCGTTGAAAATCACGTCCTCCATCGTCTCGCACCGCAGGGCGGACTTCGGGCTCTGCTCGCCGAGCACCCAGAGGATGGCGTCCACGATGTTGCTCTTGCCCGTCCCGTTCGGCCCGACGATGGCCGTCACGCCGGTGGGAAAGCCGAACCTGGCTTCGGCGAAGGATTTGAACCCGGTCATTTCCAAGGACTTCAGATACATGCCGTCCCCCGTCTACGAACGCTGAACGATGAACGCTGAACGAAAGCGTTCGGCATAGCCGTCGCCTGAGCTCCTCGTTCAACGTTCTACGTTCATCGTTTCACTAACGATGTTGGCGGCCCTTGTAGCACAGCCGGCGGCGAAAAGCAAAGAAAAATACACCAGACGGTAGGTAGTTTGACGCAGCCCCACTAGATATGGGGCCAGGTGGAATCGGCCTGGGGCTGTGACTATTAGAAGCTAGACGTTGACCTGCCGAGAGGAGAGAGGCTGGATGGTGACCAGTTCTTTGGGAAGAGAGAACTCGACATCTTCTTCGATGACCATGAGCTGTTCGACTTCATTGGCCCCATGGCTCTTGAGGTAGTCCACGACTTCGGTGACCAGTACTTCCGGCGCGGAGGCGCCGGCGGAAATGCCGACGGCCTTGGCGTTCTTGATCCAGGCCGGATTGATGTCGGCCGAGGAATCAATCAGATACGATTGAATCCCGCAGTGCTCGCCCAGCTCGCGAAGCCGGTTGGAATTGGAGCTGTTGGGCGAGCCGATCACGAGAATCACATCCACCAGCTTCGAGAGTTCCTTCACGGCGTTCTGGCGGTTCTGCGTCGCGTAGCAGATGTCTTCCTGGTGCGGGCCCTTGATCTTGGGGAACCGGCGGTGCAAGGCTCCGACAATGTCCCGGCATTCGTCCACGCTCAGCGTCGTCTGGGTCACGTACGAGAGATGGTGCGTGTTCTCGACCTGCAGCTTCTCCACATCGCTGACCGAGGACACCAGATGGAACTTGTCCGGCACCTGGCCGAGCGTCCCGATCACTTCCGGATGGCCCGCGTGGCCAATCAGAATCAACTCATAACCCTGCGAATGGTCGCGGTTCACTTCATGGTGGACTTTGATCACGAGCGGGCAGGTCGCGTCAATGATCTTCAACCCTCGTTGGCTCGCCTCCGCCCAGACTTCCTTGGCCACCCCGTGCGCGCTGAAGATCACGATGGAGCCGTCCGGCACTTCGTTGAGTTCCTCCACGAACACGGCGCCTTTTTGACGAAGGCTGTTTACCACGTGGCGGCTGTGGACGATCTCGTGCCGCACGTAGATCGGCGCCCCGTAGGCCTTGAGCGACAGCTCGACGATCTCGATCGCCCGGTCCACGCCGGCGCAAAACCCTCTCGGACTGGCCAGATAAATTTTCATGGTTTCTCGTTGGTCCGTTTAGCCAGTTTAGCCTGTTTGGTCCGTTGAGCCCGTTGGTCCGTTAATCGTGATGCGTGAAGTGCGCCCTGCAAATTGAGCTTCACCTTACGGTACGGCAGGCCTTGCCGTCAACTGATTTAGCTCCCCTCTCTCCGTGCAAAGGATGCGCACAAAGATGCTTGTCTGGCATAAGGTGAGCGAAGCGCTTTGGACTAACCGTTAAGTCCGTTTGGTCCGTTAGGTCGGTTTTGCCCGTTGGGTCCGTTAACTGATGGAACAGACCGAACGGACTCAACCGACTCAACTGACATGCGTGTGCGCGGTGCGGGAGCACGAGGATCGTCCCGGCCATCCTGATAGCCCGGCTGATCTGCGTGTATTGCGGGGAAGAACCTGACAGATGAGCGAAGCGCCACTCTCTTCTCTTCGGAGGAGCGGCAGGGTTTCTCCCAACTGCGGCCGTCGAGCGAGCACATTCTGATCGTGCGCGCTGCGCGAGCACGGAAGGCGGACCGACTCGCGCGCTCGCTCCTCTCGTCGCGCTCCGGGAGCAAAGGGAGAAACCCTGCCGCCATCTCCCTCCAACTCTCTATCCCTTGACACATCTTTCCCATCCTTATAGGCTGACAACAGGATGGCGCCTGCCTCCAGCAAAAAAATCCTGATCGTCGAGGACGAGCGGGATATTCTTCACCTCGTCAAGCACTACCTCGAAAAAGAAGGCTACCGCGTCAGCACCGCCGCCACCGGCGCAGAAGGCCTCACGCTCGCCAAGTCCGACCACCCCGACCTCCTCGTCCTGGATTTGATGCTGCCCGGGATGGACGGCCTCGAGGTCTGCAAGCGCCTGCGGGCCGATCAGCCGACCGCGTCCCTCCCCATTATTATGCTGACCGCCAAGGCGGAGGAATCCGATACGGTCATCGGCCTCGAACTGGGCGCCGACGACTATGTGACGAAGCCCTTCAGCCCCAAGGCGCTCGTGGCCCGCGTGAAGGCCCTGCTGCGTCGGATCGAACGCTCGAAAGACGAGGCGCCGGCCCGCTCCGCCTACGGCCCTCTCGTCCTGGACCGCAGCCGCCACGAGGTCACCGCCAACGGCAAGGACGTGACCCTGACCGCGAAAGAATTCGGCCTGCTCGACTACCTGCTCCAGCACCAGGGCCGCGTCCTGACCCGCGAGGTGCTGCTGAACGCCGTGTGGGGCTACGAGTATTACGGCACCACGCGCACGATCGACGTCCACGTCCGCCGGCTCAAGCAGAAAATCCCCCTGCTCAACGACGCAATCATCTCGATCAAATCGCTGGGCTACAAATTGAGAGAACGTGACTCGTGAAGCGTGAAGCGTTCCTCGCAAACCGGCAGGCACGAAGATCCCGCGCTTCACGAACGACGCTTCACGAGCAACGTCATCTATGACGCTCTCCATCCGCTGGAAAGTCGCCCTCGGTACGCTGCTGGCCATCACGCTGGGGCTTGCAGCCGCCGGCGGATTGGCGCTCCGCTCGATCGAGCGGCTCGAGCTGGCCCACGCGGAGGAAAAGCTGGCCTCCCGGACCGGCCTCGCGGCGCTCACGCTCCAGCCGCTCCTGGCCCGGCCGGATACGACGCCAAGCCGCCTGCAAGCCATGGTGCACGAACTGAGCCGTCATGCCAGCGCCAGAGTGACGGTGATCGATCAGCAGGGCAGAGTCCTTGCCGACAGCGATGTGCCCGATGACGCCGTGGCCACGCTGGAGAACCACGGGACACGCCCGGAAGTGGCCGGCGCCCTCTCCGCCGGCCACGGCACCGACCTCCGGCGGAGCGAGACGACCGGCCAGCGGCTGTTCTACCTGGCGCAGCGCGTGACGTTCCCCGGAAACCAGATCGCGCACGTGGTACGCCTGGCGATGCCCCTGACGACCCTGGAGAACCGGATCCGGGACCTCGAGCGCGCGCTGGCGATCGCCTTCGGCGCGGCGTTCGTCATCGCCGTCACGGTGAGCTTGCTGATTGCCAGAGGGCTGACGCGGCCCCTGTCGGACATCGCCGCCGTCGCCCGGCAACTGGCGGGCGGCGCGCTGGGGCAACGCATCCAGACACGATCCAATGACGAGGTGGGCATCCTCGCAGCCACACTCAACCAGATGGCGGATCAGATGGACCGCGACATCACCGCCCTGCGCCGCCTGGAGCAGGTGCGCAAGGACTTCGTGGCCAACGTGTCGCACGAGCTGCGCACGCCCCTCACCTCGATCAAAGGCTATGTCGAGGCGCTCCTGGACGGCGCCAAGGACAACCCGGAGGAAGCCGAGCGTTTCCTCCAGATCATCCTCAAGCAGAGCGACCGGCTCAACCTCATTCTGGAAGACCTGCTCCAGCTTTCCCAGATCGAGTCCGGTCAGGTCCGGTTCAAACAAGAGCCGGTCCACCTCAGCGCGCTCGTCGATCGCACGCTGCCGTTGATCAAGCCGCTGGCGGACAAAAAGAACCAGACGATCGCGCTCGCGCTGCCCGCCGACATGCCCGCCGTGCTGGGCGACGAGGACCGGCTCGTCCAGGTGCTGACGAATCTGCTGGATAACGCCGTCAAGTACACGCCGGCCGGCGGGGCGATCCGCATCGCCGGACGGACGGCGGACGAACCCGCCCAGGTGGAGCTCAGCGTGGCCGACACGGGCATCGGCATTCCGGAGGCGGACCGGCCGCGGGTGTTCGAGCGGTTTTACCGGGTGGACAAGGCGCGCTCGCGGGAGCTGGGCGGGACCGGGCTCGGGCTCGCGATCGTCCGGCACATCGTGGAGGCACACAACGGCAAAATCTGGGTGGAGGGCAATCAGCCCGCCGGCAGCCGCTTCGTGATTCTCCTGCCCGCCACGCGTGAGGCGCCGGCCCCGACTCAGACGAGCCTGGAGATCCCCGCGTAGATCAGCATCGCCGCCAGCGCAGCACCCGGCAACGTGAACACCCAGGCGTAGACGATCCGCGCCGTCACGCCCCAGCGCACCGCCGACAGCCGCTTCACCGCCCCCACGCCCATCACCGACGACGTAATCGTATGCGTCGTGCTGACCGGCAGGCCGATGTGGGCCGTCGCCAGCAGCACCGCCGCCGCGCCGGTTTCGGCGGCGAAGCCATGGACCGGCTCCAGTTTGACGATGCGCGTGCCCAGCGTGCGGACGATCCGCCACCCGCCCGACGCCGTGCCAAGCCCCATGGCAGCGGCACACGAGACGACGACCCACATCGGGACCTCCCCGCTCGTGAGCTGCCCGGCCGACAAGAGCGCCAACGTGATGATGCCCATCGCCTTTTGCGCGTCGTTGGCTCCGTGGCTGAAGGCCATGAAGCTGGCGGAGACGAGCTGCAGGCGACTGAAGAGACTATTCGCGAACCCACGCTGCGCGCGAAAGAACAGCCACGTGATCGCCACCATCAGCGACAGCCCGATGAGAAAGCCGAACAGCGGCGAGATAATCATGGCTTCCAGCACCGACCGCAGGCCCGAGAACTTGACCGTCTCCCAGCCGCCGTGCACGGTCGCCGCCCCGACCAGCCCGCCGATGAGCGCGTGCGAAGAACTGGTCGGCAGCCCGAGCAGCAGCGTGCAGAGGTTCCAGAGGATGGCCCCGGCCAGCGCCGAGGCCACCACGGCCTGCGTCACCGTCGACGGGTCGACGATTCCCTGGCCGATCATTTTTGCTACGGCCGTGGACATAAAGGCCCCGGCTATGTTGAGCACGCCGGCCAGCAGCACGGCCGTCATCGGGCTCAAGACCCGCGTCGAGACGACCGTGGCGATCGCATTCGCGCTGTCGTGCCACCCGTTCGAAAAATCGAAGAGCAGCGCCAGGACCACCACGAGCAGGAGCATGCCGGAGAGCTCAGGCATGACAACCCCGTGAAACGTGAACCGTGAGCCGTGAACCGTGGGGAATCATCCTGGTGGGAGTCTCACGTGCTCAGAGTTATTGGCATGTCTCTATTTTGCATGACGAACGCTTCACGGATGACGGATCACGCATCACGTTCTTTAGTGGTGTTTGAGCGCGATGCGTTCGAGGATGTTGGCGACGTCTTCGCAGCGGTCGGTGCCCTCTTCGAAGGCTTCGTAAATTTCTTTCCATTTGATCACGGCCACGGGATCCTTTTCCCCTTCGAACAATGCGGAGATCGCATCGCGCGTCAGCCGGTCCGCTTCGTTCTCGAGACTGTTCACGCGGACGTTACACTCGGTCACGTCGGCATGGGGCTTGCCCAACACATCCACGCCGGCCGCGACGGCGACGGACGCCTGGTACAGGATGTTGGACAGCTTGATGGCCGTTTCGGTCGGCTTGGCCACCTTGAACACGACAAACCGGTCCGCGACCGCTTCGACGATGTCCAGGATGTCGTCCAACGCGCTCGCCAGGCTGTAGATATCCTCCCGGTCGATCGGCGTGATGAACGTCTGATTCAATTTCCGGGCGATGTCGTGCGTGATGCCGTCGCCGATGTGCTCGATGTCCTTGATGCGCCGGGCCTGCTCCAGCGGATTCTTGTAATCCTCCATCATGTTCTTCAGCAGCCGACTGCCCTCGATCATGTTGTGGGCGTCCTTCTTGAACATCTCGAAGAAGGCCTCGTCTTTGGGAATCAAACTGAACATGTTCACCCCAGTGATGAGTTATCAGTGATCAGTAATGAGTTGCCGGCATTCATCTCAGCGCTCGAAGCGTTGTGGCTTACCACCTGACGAGGGCGGTTGCCCAGGTGAGCCCTCCGCCGAACGTCCCGAGCAGCACCAGGTCGCCCGGCGCGATCCGCCCTTCGCGCACCGCATGGTCCAGTGCGATCGGCAGCGAGGCCGACGACGCATTGCCGAACCGTTCCAGCACCGAATACATCTTGTCCGGCGGCATCGCGAGACGCTCCAGCACCGCCGCCAGCAGGCGCCCGTTCGCCTGGTGGAAGACGACCCGCCCGAGATCGTGCACGCCGACGCCGAATTCCTTGAGCGTGTCCCGCACCGCCTCCGCCAGCCGCTTCACCGCGACGCGAAACAGCGGGATGCCCTGGATGCGGATCGCGTGCTCGCGCGCGCACACCGTTTCCCGGCTCGCCGGCTTGCGCGAGCCGCCGGCCGGCATGCTGATCAGGCCGTAACGGCTGCCGTCCGCGTAGAGCCGGACGCCGAGCACGCCTGGCGCCGCCGGGCCCGACGATTCCTCGGCCGCCACCAGCACGGCGCCGGCGCCGTCGCCGAAGAGGATCGCCGTCGCCTCGTCCGCCGGATCCAGAAACCGCGATTTGACCTCCGCCGCCACCACCAGGCAGCGTCGGTACTGCCCGCTCCGGATGAAGGCGTCCGCCATGGACAGGCCGTAGAGAAAGCCCGAGCAGGAGGCCGCCACGTCGAAGGCCGCCGCGCGCGGCGCGCCGAGACGCTGCTGCACCAGGCAGGCCGTGGAGGGAAACACCATGTCGGGAGACGTGGTCGAGACCAGGATGGCCTCCACCGAATCGGGGCTGACGCCTGCGGCCTCGCAGGCCCGCCGGGCCGCCCGCTCGGCCAGATCGGACGAGGCTTCATCCTCCGCCGCCCAATGCCGCGCCCGGATGCCGGTGCGCCGCTCAATCGCCTCGGCGTTCAGCCGGAGCGGGCGACTGACTTCCTCGTTCCCCACCGTCCGGCTGGGAAGATACGACCCGGTCCCGATCATCCTGCTGCGCCGCACGTGTCCTCCACCCATCGGGGCGACTCGACGACGCGGATTATAGGAGCCCGTCCAGAAGGCGTCAATGGCATCGGAGCGTGCCATGTAAAATAATTGTAAACTTCCCTGCGTCGGTTGAAATAACGGCCTCGATTTGCTAGGGTGATGGCAACCGATCGCAGGTAGTTCACACAAGACGATGAATCCGTTCTTCTCACCACGCAGTCCGCTCCTCCTCCTGGCGCTGCTCGCGGCCTTCGCCCTGAGCGCGGCGAGCGGGTGCGCCAGCAAGCCGAAACCGGCGGCCGATGCCCAGGCCCCGAGCGAGACCGACGAGCAGATCTTCGTCGGCGACACCATCGAGAAAAACTACGACCCGAACGTGATCATCAAGCGGGCCGAGTCGTTCTTCGATCAGGAAGAGTACGCGGAAGCGATCGTCGAGTACCAGCACTTCATGGAGCTGCACCGCGTCCACCAGCTCGCGCCCTACGCCCAGTTCCGGCTGGGCGAGAGCCACTTCAAAATGATCAAGACGATCGACCGCGACATGTCGCCCGTCATGCGGGCGCATGAGGCGTTCGAAAAGCTCCTGAAAGAGTACCCCGGCAGCCGGTGGGAGGGCGATGCGCAGGACATGATCCGGGCCTGCCGCGACTACAAGGCGCAGAACGTGATGTTCATCGCCCAGTTCTACTACCGGCGGGAAGCCTACTACTCTGCCGCGCACCGCTTCGAGACCGTCGTCAAGCAGTTCTCGGACCTCGATGTGGCGGACGACGCGCTCTACTATCTGGCCATGTCGTATCGCGAACTCGGGTTGATCGACTGGGCCAAGGACAACCTGATCGCGCTCAACCAACGGTTCCCCGACAGCAAGCATCAGTCGGAAACCCGCAAGCTGCTGGCCCGGTGGAACGCGGAAGTACCGGCGCCCCCGACGACCGCAGCGCTCGAGCCAGCGGACGCGGCCGATGGCACCGCGAACGGAACCTCCCCGCGTCCGGCAGCCGTCCCGACGGCCGCGTCTCCACTCCCCAGTTTTCGCTGATTACTGCAGCCGAGCGTGGCGTCTCGGTCTCCCTTCCGTGCTCGCGCAACGCG
>Ga0247727_10006305_pt1 | contig 23413 bp, 11 predicted proteins | sample WisWelCaveWW1625_FD_202498 | JGI IMG/M metagenome (GOLD analysis project Ga0247727, IMG submission 202498) | Biofilm microbial communities from Wishing Well Cave, Virginia, United States - WW16-25 | ecosystem: Environmental > Aquatic > Deep subsurface > Groundwater > Cave microbial mat | place...
AAGATTAAAAACTTCGATTACTCCACCGTCGAGGCGAGCGTCAAAGATCAGTATTACGCTTACAATGTCACGATTCGGGAAACGGCGAACGGCCAGTTGAACGCGCAATGTTCGTGCTATCTGCGTTACTCGCCGTGCCAGCACACGCACGCCGTGCTGCTCGCGGTATTGGAGGAAATCCAACGGCTCCACGCGGTGCCGCCGAAGCCGCCGTCGTGGGAAGATTATCTCAGCGATCTGCCGCAACTGCAGGAGCGTGACGCACTCAACCGCGACGTGCAGACGATGAAGCTGCTCTTTTTCATCGAGCTCAAGCCGAAGAAATGGCAGTTGCACCCGGCGCCGACGTACATCAAAAAATCCGGCGAGATGGGCCGCCGCAGCCGTCTGCAATTTGATTATAACGGCGAGCTGCGCGGCGTCGAAGCCAGCGCGGCCGAAGAGAAAGTGATTCAAACCATCAAGCAGCGCCGGCGCTCTTCGGAGTATTCGTATAATTACAATTCGTACAGCGCGGACGAGCAATTTGAATTTGAATACGGCGAAGAGACCGGCTATATTTTCGACATGCTCGCCGACAGCGCGCTGTATCTCGACGCTCCCAGCCCGCAGCCGTTGCGCCTTATCAATTCGCCGTCGCAGCTTTTTTTTCAATTGACCAACGGCTATACCGGCGCCGACGGGCAACCCGCCTATCAATTTTTTCCGCAAATTCAGTTTCACGATCATCCCGAGAAGCTCGACGAGAATTATCGCATTCTCACCTCGCGGCCGTTCTGGATTTTAAAAAATGAAAAATTGCTGCGGCTGCAAGATTCGTTTCCGGCGAATTATCTGATGCCGTTCACGCGCAAAGGTTATGAGCTGCAGATTCCGCAGGAACAGGTCGGCAATTTTCTGCAGAGCTTCGTGCCGCACCTCAAACACAACATCAAGCTGGTGCTGCCGGAAAATCTTTCGCTGCAAACCGCGCGCGAATTGACGGGCCGGCGGCTGTATTTGCGCGAAGAGCAGGAGAAACTGCGCGTCGAGTTGCGTTTCGTTTACGGCGAAATCGAAATTGCGGCGCAAAGCCGCCAGTCCCGCAACGCGGGACTCACCCAAAACGCCGGAGACAACGGCAAACTGTGGCGCGTCGAACGGGACTATCCCGCGGAAGCCGCCGTGCACGAAGCGATGGTGGCCGCGGGTTTAAAGCTCGATGACAGTCTGGATTTTTATGCGCCGGCAAAGGAGCCGCTGGTCTGGATTTTCGACGAGCTGCCGAAGCTCGCCGCGACGGGCTTTGAAATTTTTGGCGAAGAGGCGCTCAAAACGCATCGCGTCAATCGCAACAAGCTCAATGTGAAAGTCGCGGTGTCGTCGGACATCGACTGGTTTGATTTGAACATGGAAATCGATTTCGGCGGCATCATGCTCTCGCTGGCGAATTTGAAGCAGGCGGTGCGCCATCAGAACGAATTTGTGAAACTCGCCGACGGCAGCCTCGCGCGGTTGCCGGAGGAATGGGAAAAACGTTTCCGGCACTTTTTCAATTTCGCCGAAGTGGACGGCGAGAAAGGCGGGGCGCAAATCGCTTCGGCGCACGCGATGCTCATCGACGCGCTGTTTGACGAGGTGCAGGAGAAACAGTACGACGACCAGTTCAAAAAACGCGTGCTGAAATTGCGCGATTTCAAAGGCATTGCCGAAGTGCCGGTGCCGGAAAATTTGCAGGGCACGCTGCGGCCCTATCAACAGGCGGGGCTGAACTGGATGGGATTTTTGCAGGAGTACGGCTTCAACGGCTGTCTGGCCGACGACATGGGACTCGGCAAGACGATTCAAACGCTGGCGTTTTTGTTGCGGGAAAAATCTTTGAATGGACACGCGGCGCACGGGCCCGAAGGGAAAAAAGAGGAAAAAAGCAAAACCAGCTTGATCGTTGCGCCGCTGTCCGTTCTTTTTAACTGGGAAAAGGAATGCGCGAAATTTTCGCCGGATTTGAAGCTGCTGATTCATCACGGCTTCGACCGCGAGAAATCCGCCGAGCATTTTGTTGAATATGACATCGTGCTCACTTCGTATGCGACGATGCGACTCGATATCGAGTTCTTCAAAGATTTTGCGTTTCATTATATCATTCTCGACGAGTCGCAGAACATCAAGAATCCGATTTCGCAAACCGCGAAGGCCGCGACGATTCTGCAGAGCAAGCATCGCCTCGTGCTCACCGGCACGCCGGTGGAAAACAACACGTCCGAGTTGTGGTCGCAATTTTCGTTTTTGAATCCGGGCATGCTCGGCACGTTGCACTATTTTCAAAGCGCGTTCAGCGTGCCGATCGAGCGCTACAACGACGAGACCGCGGCCAACCTGCTGCGCAAAATGATCGCGCCGTTCCTGCTCCGCCGCACCAAAGAGGAAGTGGTGAAAGAGCTGCCGCCTAAGAGCGAGCAGATTTATTATTGCGAGATGACGGACGGCCAGAAAAAATTTTATAATCAGGTGCGCGACCAGTATCGCGCCGAGATCATGAATATGATCGACACCACCGGCCTGCAGGACGCGCGCTTCAAAGTGTTGCAGGGACTCACGAAACTGCGCCAGCTTGCCTGCCATCCGCGCCTGATCGACGAAACCAGCCGCCGTGATTCCGGCAAATTTGAAGCGTTCCTCGAGTCGCTGCGCGAAATCGTCGCCGGCGGCCACAAAGTGCTGGTGTTCTCGCAGTTCGTGAGAATGTTGAAGCTCATTGCCGAGGAATTGAAGAAGGAAAAAATCAAATTCGAAGTGCTCACCGGCGCGACGCGCGACCGCGAGACCTGCGTGAAAAATTTTCAGGAAGACGCGGCCACGAAAGTCTTCCTCATCAGCCTGAAAGCCGGCGGTCTCGGCTTGAATCTCACCGCCGCGGATTACGTGATGATCTACGACCCGTGGTGGAATCCCGCCGCGGAACGGCAGGCCAGCGACCGTGCCCATCGCATCGGCCAGACGAAGAATGTTTTCGTTTATAAAATGATCACCCGCGACACCGTCGAAGAAAAAATTCTCGAGCTGCAAAAGCGCAAAGAGAATCTCGTCTCGCAGCTTATTACGACGGACGCGGGAGTTTTCAAACATTTGACGGCGGAGGATATTCGCGGGTTGTTCAGCTAAACTTCCTTTTTTGCTTTTTATCCTTTTTGCTTTTCTGACTCATTTAAAAAACGCTGGGACTCCATTGTCGCGGCGTTTTTTATTTTACAGGAAGGGCATGGTTGATTTCAAAAAATTTTACTATTCATTTGATTTTTTCGTTTTTGATGTTATATTAAAAAAAGGATTTACCTTTCAAAACATGCTCACGAAATTTAAAACAAGGAATTCTCCAATGAATTACAAAGCAGAGAAAACAGCAATTCGTAAAACGGTTCTCAAGGCATTTGAATTATATAATGAGAATGTCATTGATAAAGAAATTTTTAGAACCGTTGCTGCATCAGCATTGGCTTGGGAAATCACAATGAGTTTGCAAAAGAAGATATTTTCCAAGCAAATGAAAAATGCTCACAAGAACGAACATGATACGGAAGTCACTTTATTTTGAATCTAAACAAGTGGATGACAAAAATGAGTGCAAATGATAAATCCAATGAGAGCAAGATTGCTTCCGTTCCCTCAGGTAATAAAGATTTGCCGGACGCCGGCAAACCGAAAGAAACTTCCGAAGCCGAAATAACGGCTGATGTGCAAGATATGCCACCGGAAGTAAGAAAGCAATTTCAAGCCATTCTGGCCATGTTTCAGGGACAACGGCCAATGTCTAACCCATTGCTGAGTAAATTCAATGAAACCCATATTGACAAATATTTGGATTACCTCCAAAAGGACGATGACAATGCGCATGAATTGAAAAAAAGCAATAGATGGTTTTATCTGGCATACTTTATTCTATCGTTGACTGCGTTGGGTGGTGCAATAGTTTATCTTTTGCCGAATAATAAGGATTTTTTAGAAACAATATTGCAAATTCTAATTGCCTTGGCAGGTGGAATCGGGGCCGGTTATGGTTTACAAATCCACAAAAAAGACTGAGCAATTTTGAAAAGTAAGTTCTATCAAAAAGGCTAAAAGGTCAAAATTAAAGAACGAGCCTTTTATCGGAATGTGGAAAAATCGTGACGACATGAGCGATAGCGTGGCATGGGTTCGAGACCTTCGACGACGACAATGGAAGGCTTAAGATGGATAATTTCATCATTTTTTAAAACGAGTTCAAATCGTTGGCTTGCGCGAGGCTATTGGGAACAAGTCAATCGAGTTGCTCAACCGTTATCACCTTAGTCATGGGCTACTAGTTTGATCGCTGCTACTGCACTTACCATGGAGGTCCCTTTACTAAACAAAAATCAAAGGGACTATCGTTTCAGCTAAGGGTTGAAATTGCTGCCATATCCATAAAAAATTTCCCTTGACAAAGAATTTGTTTTTGAATATCATTGGATATTCAGTTTTCAAATGGCGATTTATTTTATTAGCGGGGTAATAATGTCGTCCCCATTGCAAACGGATTTGTTCGCAAGTCCAAAGTTGACGGGCGTTAACCTTACCGGCTGAGTTCGTTCCGGCAGGCGAGGTTACGCCTGGAGATTTTGGGCTTTGCTTTTTGGAACGACGTGAAATGTCTATTATGCACGCCGCCGCATCGCTTTTCGTGAATATGAAAGATTTCGGAAAAATTTCGTTTCTCTTTCATTACTTTTACTGGCATTCGGAGAGAAGTTAATCATAACTCAATGGGTTTTATTGGCAAGGAATTTTCCATGTCAGCAGAACAGAACTAAATTCTAAAAAAGGAGATTCAAAGAGATGAACAACAGATTGAGAAGTGTAACCATTTCGCAAATCATTAGTTTTGCACCAGCTTGGAAACTTTCTTTCCGCTTTTGCAGAAATGTGGGGCAATATCAGAAAGTTGTCTAGTGTGGCTTATTTTTCGTATTGACGCTTTGCATTTTCACTGCGCCGTCTTTGGCGCAGACTCCCAGTTGGTCACGCGGGATACAAAACTTTTCCATTAGCTACGACGAATGCAAAAGCCACGCTCGCCGCGCACTTGAAGCGGAAGGTTACATCATTGAAAATCAAGGCGGAGACAACAACCGTGATTACTACTTTGCCGGTTATAAAGACATCCACACTGCCATTATCACTTGCAACTCATCGCCAGACGGCAAAATATGGGTTAACGTCTTTGTAGCAAGCTGTCTTGGCATTCAAAACGGAAATGTTCCGGGAGCGGAGCGCGTGAAACTGCAGGAACGGATGGATCGTCCAAGCACGGACGGCCCCGGCACGGCTACCAGAGAGTTCATCCCAAATTTCAGCATCAACTATATCTCGTGGGACAATACAAAGTTGACGGCGAGAATCCAGTAGGGATTAAACAATTTCAGGTGAATTGCTTTACTTCGTCGAGCAGCGTCCGTTCAATCTATATACTCAAGCGGGTAAAACAACTTCAAGCTTTGACAGAAGAAGTTTGTAGGAAATGGATAGAAAGTTTGAAAACAAAATCTGGAAACAAAGTCGAAGCAGTGGTATAACATAAAGATGTATTACAACACAGACATAATTTATGGTGAAAGCCAAACACACCCGCTAACGATATAAGAATTCGTGCAACATTGCTTGGTGCCGATTCGGGGGTGTGGCATAAATGTTCGGTGGTGATTTCAATGCGCCGTCTTCGATCAAACACGTCAGCCCCCGAACCACACAAGCCGGTGTTAAAAGGAGAACTCGCCATGCCAATGGCGCCGTTTTTTATGAAATTCCCCGAGGTTGGCGCCCGCGAAACCAGGAGCATCTTTGCCTACGGCCACGATGATTTGCCGGACGGCGAATATGGCTTGCTGGAGTTATATTGCGATGAAAAGGACTGTGATTGCCGTCGGGTTATCTTCAATGTCGTTGAGGCGGGCAAACCGGACAAAGTTTTGGCTACGATGAACTACGGTTGGGAGAGCGCGAAGTTTTATGGAAAATGGGGAAGACGTCCCGGTCTGGCTGGCACGAGAAAACAAAGGGCTGTTTCTGGATCCTTTAAACCGGCAAGCCCAATATGCCCCTGCCCGGTTGCGGCTTGTCGAGGAGCACATCTTGCCGGACGCGGCTTACATTAACTGATCTTCACCACCTCGAACCCTTTCGCTTCAAGCTCCGCTTCGCCGGCATAGACGACACTCGGCAAGCGTTTTATTTGCGCCTCGACAACGCGAGTGAATTCACTTTTTGACGGCGCCTGCACAATTTCAAAATGGGCGTCAAGCTCGACTTTGCCCCCAAAAAAAATTCCTCTTGGCGTGACACACAACACGGGAATAGACCATGTCTGACGTGCCGCATCAAAATGCGGCGTTCCGGCGACGGCTTTTTCGCCGATATAAACGGCAAGGAAATCCATTACCGTCGCCAGCGCTTTTTGCTCATTTCGTTTTGAGGCCATATCGTTACCATGCGTTTTCTTAGATTTTCCCACGCCGTTGTAAAAATTGATTGTGAGACGATCTGTTCCGGTCCAATCTCGGGATCATGATAAAAAATCATATTGTTATTCATCGACAAAATGACAATCATATGCCCCATCGGTTTGGTCATCTCGATCCGATGCAAAACTCTGGCATCTACCACAGCCATAATCGGCCTACCAAGTTTCAATGCCGTTGTCAAATCGGCAATTTTTGCGCCTATTTTCCATTCCCCTTGAAATCCCCAATATTGGGCGGCTTCGACAACTTCGGCAAGACCGGTGCCTGCCACCGTTGTTCTGCACCGAATCGTTAACGAAACTTCGTCCTGCTCAACGCCAAAATATTTCAACGCCATTCGCAAACATGCCGGTCCGCAGGTATAATCGCGGTTTTGTTTGTAGTAAGGGACAATAAGTTTCGGCGGCACGACGCAACGCGGCTCGTCAAAAGGCTTTTTACAAATTTACCGCTTAAATGGATTAATGATACAATGTCATATTAATGAATTTTTTTTACTTTGTCAAGCGGATTACAGGAGTGCAAGCAATCTCTCAAGTGATGGGCGGGTAGCGCCGACATCTTGTCCGCAGTCAGGATGACGGCGTTACGTTTTCCATCAATAAAATATTCATGATACAAACGAAAGTTGCATTATTCAGATTTTGTGTTATATTCTAAGTTGGATAGATAGCATGTGCAGCCAACCAAAAGTGGAGAATATAAAATGAAATATACAGTCATGCTCAAAGAAGAGAACGGCCATATTCAGGCGACTGTACCAGCCCTGCCTGAATGTATGGTCAAAGCGCCAACCCGTTCCGAAGCGATCTCGACCATTCGCAAGGCTATCTCTGAAATTATTAGCCGCATCGAAATTATTCAAATTGAGGTCAGCGTAGAACCGAAGTCGGGCAGCCTGCTTCATGAAACACCGTGGGAGTGGTTCGGTGCATTCAAAAATGATCCCACTTGGGGCGAATTGTTTGATGATATCGAACGCAGACGAAATTCCGATCAAAACGGCTAAAGTCGGGAAGCACGTTGTTGTTACTCGTAATCAAAAAGATTTTGAAAATCTACTCCCTCCAAATCAGCTTGCCAATTGGATTGATACAGAGCCGACTTGAGATAAACCGTCATTGAAATCCGTTCTTTCTCGTCCTTACACCAAGTGAATGGAAAACATCAATTGCATGATTCAAATTTTTTGTGTATAAACCAGAAACAAAAACCGCGATCATTATCAGTGCACGAAATATGAACGACAAGGAGAGAAAGGCCTATGGACGCAAATAGATTGAGCAGTATTTCAAAAGCAGATTCGTTGGAGAAGATGGGAGAGTTCTGGGATACTCATGATCTCACCGACTTCGACGACCCTGATGCGCCTGAGGTTGAATTCACAATCACCTGCGCTGTGCCGATTGAGTTAGATCTGCTTTCATCAGTAGAAAAACAGGCGCGTCGGCGCGGGGTGAAAGTCGAGACGTTGGTGAATCTCTGGTTGCAACAGAAAGTGGCGGAGCAGGCTCAGGCTGTGGCTGAATAGCCGATGCGAAAAGAAGCATCTTTGTCTACGGCCACGATGATTTGCCCGACGGCGAATATGGCTTGCTGGAGTTATATTGCGCTGAAAAGGACTGTGATTGCCGCCGGGTCATCTTCAATGTCGTGGAAGCGGGCAAACCGGACAGAGTTTTGGCCACGATCAATTACGGTTGGGAGAGCGCGAAGTTTTATGGAAAATGGGGAAGAAGCCCTGGTCTGGCACGAGAACACAAAGGCCCGTTTCTGGATCCTTTAAACCGTCAAACCCAATATGCCCTGTTGCGGCTTTTGGAGGAGCACATCTTGCCGGACGCGGCTTACATCAAAAGATTAAAGCAGCACTACGAGATGTTCAAGCAAGCCGTAGCGGAAGCGGCGATGCCCGTTCGCAATCAAAACCGCATCGAGGGCCGGTGCCTTGGCCGCAATCAGCCGTGCCCGTGCGGCAGCGGGAAAAAATACAAAAACTGTTGCGGGCAAATGGCAAGCGCCGGGGTTTATTTTTGACTTTGACGCACAAATTTCGCCTTTGAATAATAAACAGAAAAACCTGCTCCAAGAATTTCCTCCCATTGACACCAAATAGATGTAGCTTATTTATTACAGGGAAAGGCGTCCCGCCATAATTTAACGAAGGAGGATTTACTTATGCAAAGAGCGATTCGGGTTATTGCGATCTTGAGTCAGGCGCTGGTTTTTTCCACTTCTTGGCTTGCCGCAAAAGAGGCGGATACCGCACAAAAAAACAAAGTCGTCGCAGTATTGAAGCGCGATTATCCCGGCCTTGAAGCAAAGAGTATTGCCCTAAAATCTTTTGCAGATGTGCATTTGCAAAAAGTTTTCAGGCAAACGCGTTTTTATCAAGTCTCAATATTTATTTCATTGCCGCCCAAACGAATCTCCGTGGCGGAACTGAACCAGGATATTGTGCCGTTGCCGCGCGAGTTCAATCGATTGTTGGCAACGGCAGGAATAAAATTAACCGATAACAATGCGCTTGATGTCGCCTACGCGTTTTGCCAGCTTGCCGATCCGGAGGCCATTCCATACATGCGCTTGAACAATGCCGAGGCGCCAATACGGCAAGTGAACGCCGCGGTGAAGATCGTGCGATTTTCAACCTATTCACGACTCGGCGGCATTGTAAAAGACTGGGAATTTACCTTTAATTGGGATCGGGTTAGCAAGGCGGTCGAAACCGTGTCACAAAAGAATCATGGCGATTATATTAGACCATCGGATGAGTATGATTCGTATCATCGATCGTTGGGAATTCCCAAAATTTATTTGCCTTTGCCTTATCAATCCTCAGGTAAACCCGAACAAGGACAATTGGTACCGTCAGTCAAAACTGACAAAAATTATGTGACAATTCGTGAAAATGGCTCACCTACTTCGCAAACCGAGCGCACCGTTAACGTGATAGTTTCCGGCTTCGACGCGAATACTGAGATGACAATTAAAGCCACCTCCTTTGGGGGAACGGACGGCGATTTTTTGAACGTCAAAGTTACAACTGATGGAAACGGGGGCATAACTTACACTTGGGTGGTTGACGGCAGCGCTTCGCAAGCTTCCGATTTGGCTGTTATTTCCGCTACCGGAAAAGTTGGCAACATGGAAATGACGGAAAATTTGCCGGAATTTTCGGAAGGGCCTTTCGCTTTACAAGATAAGTTTTACAACCCCGATCAGTTTAACGTTGATCCGGATTTGGCTTTGACGATTTATTACTGCACGGGCTATGAAAATTATGTCGGCGCAACTGTCGAGGCTTTTAAAAATTCCGTACGTGCCGCCATGGTGGCAAGCTATGTGAAGCAGGTGACGGAATGGAAATTCATGCGGCCTTTCGATCAGGATCAGGACTATTATGTCTACATCAATGATGGCATGAATGAATTTCACGATTCTAAAACCACCGCCGCGCGTTCCGGCGAAGATCGGAAAATGTGGATTCAATCCGATATCTTTTCCGGATATAACAATTACTCCTCGGCGCATGCGTTGATTAACGTCGTCGTGGCGCATGAGTTTTTTCATGGCATACAATACGGCTATCATCCGAATCATCTCGCGATATGGAGCAATAATGATGCTGGCGATTGGATAATCGAAGGTCAAGCGCGGTTCATCCAAAGTGTCCAGTATGAATCCGAGGAATTCGCCGATGCGCAACATTTATATCCACGCGATGCCAATCTTTATCTCCAACAGAACCTCAACAGCTCATTGAAAGCGAACACATACAATTACTGCATCTATTGGCGTTTTTTGTATGAGAATTATCGCAGCGCCACCACTGAATCGGACAAAGTAAGGATACTCGAACGCGCTTTAATGGAAGCCGCTAGTCAGGAAGCTGCGGGCCGCGACGCCGTAGTGGGCGGTGAGCTGGCCATGAACACAGCGCTGTCCGGTGGCGGCGGTGTTTATAATACTTTTGACGCCAGCATCGATAATTTTGCCAAAGCCAATTATATTTTGAAGCTGGATGATGCCGATCCGAGCCAAAGGTACAGCCACGTCGCAACCTATTCGGATCCTGCCATTGCGGCTCGAATCGTCTATGCTGGAACCACCGAGGAAATCACCGGCGATATTCCAGCTTCTTTTGGAATGGATTTTATCGAAGTGTCTTTTACCGCGCCGAATAATGCCGCCACTTTTTCTTTTGACGGCGGCAGCGGCGATAAATTCGCAACCAATGATGATGACGATTTCCAGGTGACGCTTCTGGTTATCGACAACAATCGGCTGGTCAGCGAAAAAACTTTGACGCTCGACGGCGCCAGTGAAGAAGGCCAGCTCGAATTGACCGGAATAGGAAATGATTCGGGCGATAAGGTTGCCGTCATCGTGGCCAGATTGGATAGCAAAGAAGGAGACGCCAAAGCGACCGGCAATTATAAATTAAAAGTTGCGCCCAGTGTTGACATTGCGCTGGTCCTCGATCGCTCCGGCAGCATGGCCGGCCAGAAAATTATCGACGCGAAAAATTCGGCCAAAACCTTTGTGGGTTTTATGCAAACCGGCGATAAAATTGGCGTGGTCAGTTTTGCCAATTCCGCGTCGGTCAATTTCCCATTGACGACGATTGTTGCCGAGGCGACGAAAACTGCCGCGCAAAATGCGATTAATGGCATTTCTGCAAATGGCGCTACTTCGATCGGCGCGGGGATGCAGCTCGGCCAGGGCGAATTGAATAAAGGCGATCCGAACCATCCGCATGCCATGTTGCTCCTGAGCGATGGACAAGAAAATACGCCGCCGAATGTCGCGGACGTTTTGCCGACGATTCCAAAGGAAACCGACATCTACACGATCGGTTTAGGCGCTGATGCTGCCGGCCAACTTTTGGGCAATATCGCCAGCACCACCGGCGGCGAATATAACTTTGCGCCGAGCTCCGCCAAGCTGCAGGAAATTTATCAGCGCATTCAAGGCAAAATTACGAAACAGCAGACGCTCATCAGCTATACCGGCACAATTTCACAAGGCAATACGTTAACCCACGCCGTTACGGTCGACGCCCTGATCTCTCGGGCGATTTTTTCACTGACCTTCCAGGGCAGCGATGTGGATTTGGATCTCGTTGCGCCTAATGGCCAGCTCATCGATCCACAAGTTGCTGCAACCGATCCCAATATTGATTACACGGAAGGCGCGACATTCGATTTCTATACAATTTTAACTCCCGCTGCTGGGCAATGGACGCTGCGCCTCAAAGGCGTCGACGTGCCGACGCCGGAATCCTACTTCACCACGGTGCAAGTTTCATCGCAGCTTAAAATGGAAGTGACGCTGGACAAAAGCGAATACAATGCCGGCGAGCCGGTTTTGATTTCGGCTAATTTGAAGGAAAACGCGCAAGCGATCACCGGCGCTGCAGTGTCGGCGGAAGTCACAGTGCCTACGACGAACATGTCCGTCGATCAACAATGGCGCGCCTCATTCATGCGCGATGAAGATGCCGAAGCAAACAATTTGGGCAGCGCCTTTGAATCAAACAATTCCTTGAGCTCAACCGAAGCGCTTCAATTCATTGCGGAAACCGTCACGCTTTTCGACGACGGCAACCACAGCGACGGCGCGGCCAATGACGGGGTTTATGCCAATTTCTTCAGGAATACCGCCAAAGACGGAAGCTATACATTTACGGTGCGAGCGTCCGGGACGGCCTCGCAAGCCGGCGCTTTCATGCGTGAGACGGCCTTTTCCACTTTTGTAAAGCCTTCCACCAACCCGCTGGTGATCAGCGTTCAACCCAACAGCGGCCAAACCGGACAAACTTTGAATGTGACGATCACCGGCGCCAATTTCGCCAACGGCGCGACGGTTTCCTTCAGCGGCACTGGCATAACGGTTAATGCGAGGAGTTTCGTCAGCGCGACACAACTCACGGCGAATATCAGCATCGCGGCGAATGCCGCGCAAGGCGCCCGTGACGTCATCGTGCGGAATCCGAACGGACAAAGCACAACCGCCGCGAGTTTATTCAACGTCCTCGGTTGTGGGCCATCGCTGGCAACGGTCTCGGATAATTTCGAGAGCGGCACCGACAACTGGCTGGCGCTGACGCCGACGAGCTGGGGCATCAATTTGATTGGCAGCGATCAAGTGTTTTGTTTGAGCGTTCCCAATGCGATTCGCGATGAATACGTCGTTCAGCGTGGCGAGCCCTGGCTGGATTTCGATTTGACGTTGGAAGCGAAATCCGACGCCACGAGCAATAAAAACTTTTTCATTATTTTCGGCACGACCGATTTTCGCAACGCCGCGAGCAACGGTTATTATTTGCAGTTCGCGCTCGGCGGCGTGAAGCTCTATCGCTCCACCGGCGGCGGGCGCGGCGTTGAGATGGCCTCGGCAACGCGGGATTATGTGAGCGACAATCTGTTTCATCGGATTCGCCTCGAGCGCAAGCTGCCGAGCCTCAAAGTCGCGGTCGACGGCGTCGTGGTGATCAATATTAATGACGGCGCATTTGCCATCGGCTCCATCGGCTTCGGCTCGTTCAACAGCCAGGCGTGTTTCGACGATGTGAATATTACCGGCACGCGCGCCGAGCCAGATTTTTATATCGACGCCTTTGATGACGGCGACGCCGACGGCTGGTCGCCGTTGACGCCGTCGCGTTGGCAGGTGGGCAACGAGAGCGGCAGTCTCCGTTATTTCATCAACATGACGAATTATGAGCCGCCGAACAGCGCGCGATTGGGGGAGCTGGCTTTGCGCGATAATAAAACTTTGAGCGATTTTGTTTTTGAATGCCACGCCAAAAGCGCCGACGCCGCCGCGAGAAACGAAAATGCCGATCTGTGTCTCGTGTTCGGCTATCAGGATTTCGACAGTTATTACTATGTGAATTTCAACTCCGCCCCCGGACTCACGCAACTGTTCCGCACGCACAACGGCGTCAACACGGTGCTCGCGACTTTTAACCAATCCACTTTCACCGAGGGCGACGCCGCATATCATGCGCTGCGCCTTGAGCGAACCGGCAGCCAGATTCGCGCCTTCTTTGATGGCATACCGGTGTTAGCGGCCACCGATAACTTTTTCGGCGCCGGCCAAATCGGCATCGGCTCATACAACGATTCGGGATATTTCGATAACCTCGCTTTAACTGGAGGATGTTCGACGCCTTCCAATAAAATTCCGGTGACGTTTCAGGTTAACCTGGCCGTGCAGATTTGTGAAAACACATTTGCTCCGGCAACCGATCAACTCAACTTGCGCGGCAGTTTTAATGGTTTCGTCGACGGCGTCGATGTTCTGACCGATCCGGATGGCGACGGCATATACACGACGGTCGTCGAGTTTGAGGCCTCGACTGCCGGCGCGACGATTGATTACAAATATTCATTCTTGCATGCCGGCCAGACCGTTGTGGAAAATTTGCCCAATCGGCAATTCACTATTCCGGCCGGCGGTGGAGTCGTGCCGTTAGTGTTTTTTAATAACGACAATCAATGCAATCGCAACGCGTCGATTTTTCCCACGGCTGCGAGTCCGCAAACCGCCGGCAGTGAATTTGTGGTTGATGTTAACATCGGCGACAACACGAATCCGATTTCCAATCTATTTGGCGTCAGCTTTGAATTGAACTACACGAATACGACTTTTATTGACGTGGTTGCGCCGGCGAACGCTAATGTGACGCCCGGGCCGTTGTTAGGCAATGACGTCATTTTTGTGTTCAATGTTGATGAGCCCTCCGGCAAAGTCAGCATTGGCGTCAGCCGCAAGGCCGGCCAAGCTGGCGTGAATGGCAATGGTGTCGTGGCGCGCGTCAAATTCAAATCGCTGGCGGCGACGCCGAATGGAACGACGGTGACTTTTGACTTGCGCAATGTGACCGCCAACGATCCCCCGGGCAATGCCATTGCGCTCGCCGCGGCTTCGGCAACAATCACAATCACGAGCGGCATCATCGTCTGGCCGGGCGACACGAACAACGACAAAATTGTGAATCAGGCCGATGTGTTGCCGCTCGGCGTGCATTGGAACCAAACTGGACCAAAACGCCCAAATGCTTCAAGCGCGTGGATTGGGCAGCCGGCGATATCCTGGTCGCCGATAGCCGCCACCTATGCCGATGCAAACGGTGATGGCGTTGTGAATCAAGCCGATGTCTTGCCGATTGGAGTGAATTTTGGCCGGACGCATACGACGCTGTATCCGCTTGCTGAAACCGGTGATGAATCAACGCTATTAAGCAAAACCAACGCGGCGACAATCAGCACGACGTTCACCGGCAACACGAACCCCGGACAGGATTTTGATCTCGACGTCGTGGTGAATGAAGTGACCGGTCTTTTTGGCGTCTCGTTTGAGTTGCTCTATTCGCCGGCCACGCTGCTCGATCCGCAAGCGACGAGCGCCGGCAGTTTCATGGGAAACGATCCGATCTTTTTTGACAACACGGATAAGGCCGCGGGCAAAATCAGCGTCGGCGTTTCGCGCAAGGCCGGCCAAACCGGCGTCACGGGCGCGGGAGTCGTGGCAAAAATCAAAATGCGCGTCTCCAGCCAGGCCGTGCGCGGTCAGGCCATCACCTTCACCTTGCAAAATGTGACGGCGAATGATGCCAACGGACAGGCGATGTCATTGAGCGTTTCCCCGGGCCCGCCGTTGCTCGTCAGCGTCGTATCGCGGCGTCTGGTGGCATTGCCGACCGCATTTGCGTTGCACCAGAATTCGCCGAATCCATTCAATCCCTCGACGGAAATTTTTTATGATCTGCCGGAAGCGAGCGACGTTCAGGTTGCCATCTTCGATATGTTGGGCAAACATGTGCGCACGCTGGTGCATGAGCGGCAGGTGGCGGGAAGCTATTCCATTTTCTGGGATGGCCGCGATGAAAATGGCCGTCTCGTGGCGAGCGGCGTGTTCATCGCGCATCTTCGTGTCGCAGATCCCGTCAACGGCGGGGCCGGAAAATTTGTGCAGGGCCGCAAGATGTTGTTGGTGCGATAATTTTTTGGCCGGGGCGAGGCCCGATGTGCGTCGCCCCGGTTATTCCCTCTTTTTATCTCGCCTCGGTTTAACTTTGCCGAAAATCTGTTCTTGGAATTGCCCCGCTGAATCGTTATCTTGAAATAGTAAAAACCGGGAAATAAAAATGCAAACCGCAAGATCAATTGTCTTTAAAATCACGCCGGCGATCAAGCAGGAAATGGTCAAACTCATCGACGCGCGGATCCGGGAAGCGCACGTGACCAAAGAAGATTTTTCCGAGCTCAAGAATATCGTCAAAGATATTGGCGTCAAGGTCGGCGAGTTGGCGCAGGCGCAGAAAGAATTAACCGAAGCGCAGAAACGAACGGAAGTCAAAGTCGAAGAGTTGGCAGTTGCGCAGAAGGAGCTGGCAGAAGCCCAGAAACGATCCGAGCTCAAAATCGGAGAAATGGCCGAGGCGCAGAAAAATACCGCCGTGGAAATACGAAAGCTCACAAAATCTTTAAACGGCCAAATTGGCGGAGTCGGCCGGAGCCTCGGCTATGCCCTTGAGAACGAGGCCTATCGGCATTTGCCGGAGCTCTTGAAAAGAAAATACGGGATCGACGTTAAGGAGAAGATGATCCGGGCGCAGATTGGCGGCAAAGAAATCAATGTCTTTGGCCGGGCGGAAAAAGACGGACGAGAAGTTTTCGTCGTTGGTGAAGCTAAAGTCAGGCTTGATGAGCGCCGGAAACTCAACGAGGACTTTGACGAATTGGAAGAAAAAGTCCAGGCCGTTATGGCCGAATATGGGCAAAAAGAAATCGTGAAGCTTTTGATCGCGCATTATGCGAGAAAACTCGCCCTCGATATGGCCAAGGACAAAGAGGTTATCGTCGTGCAAAGCTTTGAGTGGTAGGTTGATAAAATAAGGAAACCCGGTGTAGGGCTTGAAAAAAGATTCCGCCTTCCCTATTACATCAAATTTAGAGATTTGCAAACCGGTCAAGTCATGAATCTTCATGATCTCGACGATGACGGTTGAGGAAAAATTGAACAAAGCGTTGAAGCAATCATAAACTAAAAACTGCCAATGCAGCGCCGATCTGGTTTTGCTCGATCTTGTGCTCGGCCGCGGCATCGACGGACTCGAAACGTTGCGCCGCCTGAAGCGCATCGATCCGGACGTGCCCGTGATTATGATCACCGAGCATGCCTTGCTCGAGACGGCGCGCCAGGCCGGGCAGCTCGGCGCCGCGCATTATGGCGATAAAGCCCCGAGTCTCAAAGAAATTCGCTTGCTGATCAACCAGCATTTGCAAAATCTGCCGTGGCGCCGCGCGTATCGCGATGAGCTGCGGTGCCGGCAGTTTCAATTTATCGGCGAGAGCGCGGCCGTGCAGCGCCTGTTTGCCGATATTGAAACGCTCGCGCCGACGGGCCGCCTCGTGCTCGTGACCGGCGAAAGCGGCACCGGCAAAGAATTGATCGCGCACGAGATTCATCACCGCTTTTTCAAATCGCAGCCGAAACTGGATTTTTGGAACTGGCAGGTAGGGGTGAGCTTTTATCCGAGAAAGTAAAGGGCTCCGCCTTAGAAAAAACGGCTGCGCGATGAACAGCAATTGTATGAAATCCGATGAGGAGGCCACATTATGCGAAGCAAATACGCCGGGCTCATGCTTTTATTGACTTTGCTCTCACCGAAAATCGCCGGCGGCCAATCGCCGCCTTATCCTATCGTCATGGTTCACGGGCTGCTGAGCGACGATAAAACTTGGGACGCTCTGGCAAGCTATCTGAACTCGCCCAATTTGGGATGGGGAGAAAAACAAGTCTATCACGTCAATCTCAGCGCCGATCATTACAGCACGAACGTCAATGATGATGTGACCGTTTTTAGCGGCAATGTTCTGTCGGCAGTCAATCTTTTTGCCCTCAATTTTTTTAACTATCGCGATCAAAACGGCGCATGGCATTTCTACGAGTACGAAAACTTTTATTATCCCAACACCTTGCTTGGCGATTCCGAAAGCAACTGGGCCGCGATAGTGAAACAGAGTTTGGCGCTCAAGCTAGCGATTGCACAGATTCGCCAGGCGACGGGAGCAGACAAAGTGATTTTACTCGGCCATTCGATGGGTGGCTTGGCCGCGCGGGAATATTTGCAACGTCGCGACCAATCCGGAAAACCGCGCTGGTGGGTCGATCCGAATCAACCCGATGGCCATAAAGTCGCCAAGCTCATCACATTAGGAACGCCTCATCTCGGATCGAATGCTTATGAGTTTCTGGATTTAATTTTTAATGGGCAACTTAAAAGTGAGGCAGTGCGCGATCTCCGTTATAGTTACGGCGCGTTTGATCGTTTTGATCCGGATTCGAATCGTGATGTTGGCGTGTATCTATTCGGCGGTGCGGAGGTTGATTTGCGCTCGGAAGATTTTTTTAACACTGACGTTAATGGCAACGGCATGCAGGACGTCGTCGAGGGTATCAACAGCGGCGCTACCAACGGCCATTTCAATCCACAACTGCCGTTGCCAAGCAATGTTTTTTATACATGGGTGGTTTCAGACGATGGTGATTCGAAAGACGGAGATGATGTTGTGAGGCGATCGCGTCAATACCTTTATAACCTCGGCGACACACTCATGACTGATAAAGAACATTCAGATGAGCCGAAGGATTTTCGGGTCATTATTCGCGCCTTGGATGAGCCGAATGAGTCGAATCTGGCTTATCAACTAAGCCTCGATAAGCCGATTCATGGATTTGCGGATCATCCCAGCAGTATGGGCGTTGTTGATCACGATTGGTTTCGTTTCACGTTGCCCCAGCCCGGCGCGGTCGAAGTCTCGCTCAACAACATTACGCCTATTCCGAATTTCACCAACATGGTGGTGGAGCTGTACAACAACTCCAATCTGACAACGCCTCTGACTGCCGGTAGAAACACTGGAGGGACAAGCGGCATTCGCTTTATCATGCCGGCTTTAAATGCCGGCGAGTACCTCCTTCATCTTCGAGGTGTGGTGGCCGATCGCAGTCGGGAGCAACCGTACATCTTGCAAGTAAGACGTATCACTCAACCGACGGCAATCGTGATATTCGCCACCCCCAATGCCATACAAGTCAACGGCGCCGCCGCAACGCTATTTGCCGAGCTGCGAGATGCACAGGGCAATATCAATCCTGTTGCCACCAACCCCGTCACTTTTGCCATCACTTCCGGTGCCGCTTCCGCAACACTTGTCGGGCCCAATCCAGTTAATGCCGTGAATGGGGTCGCAACAACCACGCTCCAATCCACGACAACGCCAGGGTTGGTGACCATTCAAGCTTCATCGCCGGGATTGGCTTCTGGAACGACGACGGTTTCTGTTTACAGCAATCCCACCTTGGTCTTCGGGCCGATCACGATCAACACCACTTGGACGCTGGCGAAAAGTCCGTACCGTGTTACAGAAGATATCGACGTTCGCGCCGGTGTTACGCTGACGATCGCGCCTGGTGTTGCGGTGATGTTCGACAATGCGCGGGACATGACGGTTAACGGCACATTGCTGGCCGTTGGCAACTCAGGACAGCATATCAGTTTCACTTCCTCGTCTGCCAATCCGGTGATTGGTTCCTGGGGCGGGCTGCAAATCAATCGGCTGCAGGGAAGTTTGCCGAGCCAATTGAGTTATTGTGATTTCAGTTATGGCGGCGCCGGAAACTTTAGCTACGATGATGTGCTGGAAATTCACGGCTATGCGGAACCTCAGATCACCGCGTGCACGATTCGCAACTGCCGTCGGAACGGGGTCGATATTCTTGCGGGGCGCTATGACAGCAATTTTCAGTTAAATATCACGGGTTTGCCTTTGATGTTAGACGACATGACGATCAGCCCGGGCGCTGTGATGACGATTGCTCCCGGCGTTCACATCAAATTTGCCGATGGTGCGAATATTTCCGTGGAAGGCGGCCTCTTGGCAAAAGGCACACCGGCGCAACGGATCATTTTCACTTCGGTTCATGACGATGCCACGGATGGCGATACCGATGGCAATGGCGTCACCGCCGGAAAGATGGGCGATTGGGGCGGCATTTATTTTGACGACACGATTGACGACGCCAATTGCGGGCTCGAATACTGTGATCTCAAATTCGCCGGACGCGGCGGCTTTGATCTTGAGGCGCCCATTCAGCTCGATGCGCGCGCCAATCCGCGTTTCCAATCCTTGCGTTTCACCAATTGCCGTTATAACGGCATCGATATTCAAGCCGGAGATTACGCTACCAATATCATGTTCAATCAAACTGCTGCTCCTTACATTTTACGCAGTGATCTGAGCATATCCCAAGGCGCCGGCTTAACGATTGCTCCGGGGACACTTTTCAAAATGACCGGCGGCGTCGATTTTTATCTCAATGGCATGATCAACTGCCAGGGCGCGGCCGGGAATCCTATTCGCTTCACTTCCATGCGCGATGATAGTCGCGGCGGCGACACCGGCAATGATGGCCAGACAACAGGCCAGCCTGGAGATTGGGGTGGCTTGTTCTTGAGCGCCACCGTGCAAAGCGGCAAAATGCAGTTTGGTGAATTTCATTATGGCGGTGGCGGCGGCTTTGGCAATGTGGGCAACCCCATTCGGTTCGATTTGCGCGCCGAGGTGACGTTCGCGAATCTCACCTTCAACACCTGCACCAGCAACGGCATCGCTTTGCACGCGCAACGCTACGAGTCGGATGTTCGCCTGCGTTTTCCGGGGCAGACCGCTTATTTGCAATTCGGTGATATTTCCATTGCGCCGAGCGCGACCTTGACGATCGAGCCCGGTTGCCTGATCAAGCTCAGCGTTGGCAGTGATCTTTATATCGACGGCGGTCTCAAGGCCGAAGGCACATCGAGTGCGCCTATCACCTTTACTTCCATTGCCGATGATTCTTTGCTGGGAGACAGCAATAACGATGGCCGCAGTGCCGGTGTGCCCGGAGGTTGGGGAGGCATTGCCTTTTCCAACAGCGCCGCGGACACACTTTCACGCCTGCGGCATTGCCAGTTCCGCTTCGGCGGTGGCGCCGGCTTTGGCAATGTGGGATGGGTGCTGCGAGTTTCGCCGTTAGTCAATCCAGCTTTTTCCAATCTGCGTTTTGTCAAGAATCACGCCAACGGCATTCATCTCGCTGAAGGCTCTTTTACGACAGCGATTTTATTTGACCAGACTGCGGCTCCATATTTATTGGCCGGCGATTATGTGATTGAAGCTTCGGGCGGGCTGACTATTGCGCCGGGCACGCTCTTGAAGTGTTATAACGGCTCCGACATCGACGTGAAAAGCCGTTTGCGTGCGATAGGGACTGCCGTCGCGCCCATCATCTTCACTTCTTTTCAAGATGATCGTTTCGGCGGCGATAGCAACAACGACGGCGCCAGCCTTGGCGTGCCCGGAGATTGGGGCGGAATTATTTTTGAATCGCAAAGCACGCCGGGCGCCAGTGACTTGGCTTATTGCCATTTTTGGTATGGGGCCAGCGCCGGTTTTGGCAATTCTAACGCCGCAATATATTTTAAAAACTCCAGTCAGAAAGTGCGCAATATCCTAATTCGCCAAACGCGCTGGCACGGCATCTTCGCGGAAGGAACGGCCTCGCCGGATTTGGGCGGCGGCGCTTATTTGAGTCCCGGACAGAATTCGTTTCTTGATTTCAACACGGCGCCTGATCGTTATGCCGTTTTCAACGATGGCAATGCAACGATCTTCGCCAAAAACAATACGTGGGATGGTTCTACGGCGGTGGTGATTGCGCAAGATATTTATGATAAAACCGACAACGCTTCCAAAGGCCAGGTCATTTTCGATCCCTTTCTTCTGCCGGGCGATAACGAAGCGCCGCAAATGACCGTGCTTTTCCCCAACGGCGGCGAGACGTTGTTGCGCGGCCAGGTCGCGACGCTGCGCTGGTTTGCGCGCGACAATGTCGGCGTGACGAAAATCGAGGTCGCGCTCTCGCGCGATGGCGGGCAACTCTTCCAGCCTCTCACTTCATTGACGACGCAGGAAGAATATAAATGGAACGTCATCGGCCCGTTCTCCTCGCGCTGCATTTTAAAAATGACGGGCCGTGACGCCGCCGGCAACGAGCGTTTCGATCTTTCGGATAATTTTTTTGCGATCGTCGATTCATCTTCCGGCCTCAATTATCCGCCTTCAGTTCCATTGCCGTTGCGGCCGTTGGCCGGTGAGGAAATGCGCGGCAGCGATTTGCTCATCTGGCAGGCAAGCGTCGATCCCAATCCGTTTGATGAAATCCGCTATCGTTTGGAAATCGATAACAACGCCGACTTCGCTTCGCCCGAGCTGGTCGAAGAAAATATTGACAGCTCGCGCACAAGTATCATTTCCGAGAAACTGAAGGCGGCGTTCGCGAGCGGCAGCGTGATCGCCATTCGGCTTGATAAACTTGCCGGTTTTGCGAATCTGCGAGACGACGCGGTTTATTACTGGCGCTTGCGGGCGCGCGATCGGCAGAACGCGGCCTCGGCATTCACTGCCGGCACGGCACGTTTCTATATGAATAAAACCAACACGCCGCCGCTTGCCGTGACCGCGGGATTCTCGCCCGCGAATAACGTCGAAGTCCGCGCGGCGCGGCCGACGGTTTCGTGGCAGGCCGCGGATGATCCCGATCCGAGCGACGGCGCCGACGTTCTGCGGTATCTGTTACAAATGGATGACGACGGCGAATTTGCCGCCGACGTCGAAATTTCCGCACAAACTCCTGCGGGTGTAACGTTTTACATTCCAACCCGCGATTTAAAAGAGAACGCGCGCTACACTTATCGCGTGCAAGCGAGTGACGATGAAAACGCGGTCGCGCCGTGGTCCGTCGCGCAAAACTTTTTTGTCAATGCCGTCAAGGAGCCGCCGCGAACGTTTGCCATTCGTGCGCCGGCGCCGCGCTTTGTCGCCCAAAGCGATTCCGTGATTTTTCAGTGGGACGCCACCACTGATCCCGACCCGTTGGACGGCTTGCGTTACGTGGTGGAGTGGAGTCTCAATCAAAATTTCTCACCCGGCAATCGTTTGAGTTATTCGCCCCAAACGACGCGAATCACGTTCATGCGCCCGGGCCGCGCGGATTCGGTGTTCTGGCGGCTTTCTGCCGTTGATGCGGACACGCTGTCCACTTACGCGAGCAACAGCTTGCAACAACCGCGCGTCGTTCGTTGGCAAACCACGGCGGTCCACTCTCGCGACCACGAATTGCCGACGACGTTTATGCTCGCGCCAAATTATCCGAATCCGTTCAATCCGGAAACAACGATTGAATTTGCGTTGCCCAAATCCGAACGAGTACTGCTCCGCATTTTCGATGTGCATGGCCGGGAAGTCCGCCGGCTGTTATCGTGGCAAATGAATGCGGGCCATCATACTGTCATCTGGAACGGTCATGATGAAAATGGCCAACTCGTGGCGAGCGGCGTATTCATCGCACATCTTCGTGCGGGGAAATTCGTGCAGGGTCGAAAGATGTTGTTAGTGAGATAATTTTTCCCCCGGGGCGAGGCCTGATTGGCGCCGCCCCGGCTTTCCCCTCTTTTTATCTTCCCTCATTGCAATCCGTTAAAATTCGCCATTGGGCTCGGCCTGCGGGTATTTCTTCTCAGAATTTTTCTTGACACTTGCGAATTTATTCTTTATAATCCTAATACGGTAGTTTAATAGTCGGCAGCAAGTTTTTTTGTTGGTGTAACGTTTGGGAGATTCCGGGTTATGCTGGTCTCTGTGCGCGTTGATCGCGTGACTTTAGATACGACGGCCAATCGGTTTGTGGTCATTCTCCGGGATGATTCGCATCATCGTTGGCTGCCGATCGTGGTTGGCTCCTCCGAAGCGCAGGCGATTGCTTTGCAAATGGAAAGCATC
>Ga0247727_10006306_pt1 | contig 23411 bp, 17 predicted proteins | sample WisWelCaveWW1625_FD_202498 | JGI IMG/M metagenome (GOLD analysis project Ga0247727, IMG submission 202498) | Biofilm microbial communities from Wishing Well Cave, Virginia, United States - WW16-25 | ecosystem: Environmental > Aquatic > Deep subsurface > Groundwater > Cave microbial mat | place...
CGTCATTGCGAGGAGGCGATAGCCGACGGAGCAATCTCCAACACAGTGACGGGGATTGCTTCGCCTACGGCTCGCAATGACAGCTATATATCAATGCCTCAATATCTGTGACAAAAACAATTTCGTTCTATCACTCTGGGGGTTGTCGAAGATTTGTTCGGGGGCGCCCTGCTCCACGATTTCGCCTTTATCGAAGAAGATCATACGGTTGGCTACCGCGCGGGCAAAGCCCATTTCGTGAGTCACCGCCACGATGGTCATGCCGGATTTGGCGAGTTCGATCATCACATCCAACACCTCTTTGATCATTTCAGGGTCGAGGGCGGAGGTCGGCTCATCGAACAACATGATCTTCGGTTGCATGGCGAGAGCGCGCGCGATGGCGACGCGTTGCTGCTGTCCGCCGGAGAGTTGGGCGGGATATTTCTCCGCCTGTTCAGGGATGCCGACGCGGTTGAGTAGTTGCATGGCGAGTTCACGCGAAACATCTTTCGGCGTGCGACGAACCCACGAAGGCGCGAGCGTGATATTTTGGATGACCGTCAGATGCGGGAATAAATTGAATTGCTGAAAGACCATGCCCACCTCGCTGCGGATCGCTTCGATGTCCCGGATGTCGTTGGTCAGTTCGACGCCGTCCACTATGATCTGTCCCTTTTGATGTTCTTCGAGGCGGTTGATGCAACGAATAAACGTTGACTTGCCTGAGCCGGAGGGTCCAAAGACGACGATTACCTCGCCCTTTTGAACGGTCAGGTTGATGCCTTTGAGAACGTGAAAATTATCGAACCATTTATGCACGTCGCGGCAGACGATGATTTCTTGAGAATTGTTGTTATCGCTCATTCAAGTCTCCATAACTATTCTCGTTAAAGACCCTAAAGGTCTCTGAAACCTTTAGGGTCCGCATGATTATTTACCTCTTCCCCACCCCAAGCGCTTCCTCCATGCGGCGGCTGCCGTAGGTGAACGCCAGGTTGAACGCCCAGTAAATGATAAAGGCGAAGAGGAACACTTCACGATGCGTGCCAAGCCATTCGGTCTGCGCCAGGATCGAGCGTGAAATCCGCACCACGTCGAACAACGCGATGATGGCGACTAGGCTCGTATCCTTGAACAGGCTGATGAATGAGTTGAACAGCGCGGGGATGACTGCGCGTAATGCCTGCGGCAGGATGATCAGGATCGTGGTCTGCGCGCCGCTCAACCCCAACGCCTGCGCGGCTTCGTATTGCCCGCGGTCAATGGCTTGCAGTCCGCCGCGCACATTCTCCGCCTGGTATGCGGCTTCAAAGATGATCAAGCCGATCATGGCGCGGGCAACATTGTCAGGGCGCACGTCAATGGGCAGGAAATACGGGAGCAGGACGGAAGCCATGTAAAGAATCGTAACAAGCGGGACGCCGCGAATCAGTTCGATAAAACCGATGCTGAAATAACGGATGATGGGGAGTTTACTGCGCCTGCCCAGCGCCAGCAGAATGCCGAGCGGGAGCGCGCCAAAGTTCCCAACGATGGTCAGCAGGAGCGTAAGAAGGAGTCCGCTCCACAAGTTCGATGGCACAGGCGGCAATGACGCGATGTATTTCGATCCGCTCACGAGCAGGAAAACGATCGGGAAATACAACAGCCAGCCTAAGGTCGCGAACAGAACGCCGCGTCGGAGGCGGAGTCCGATGAAATAGAAAACGAGCAGGATGAAGTCCGCGACCAGCCATTGAGTCCAGACGTCCCATTGAAAGTAAAGTGAGATCAATACAAAAGCCGCGCCCGCCCCAAGCGCGATCAACGCAAAGCCGCGCGCCGCGATTTTCCAAACGCCCCACGAAAAACCGATCAAGCCCGCGAGCATGAAGACGGTCAGCCAGATGCGCCAGACCTGTTCGCGCGGGTACAACCCGATCATGAACAAAGAGAGATTGGCTTCGATCACGCCCCAACGCGCTTCGGTCGTCGCCCATAGCCATGCGGGTTTGAGGAGCGCGTATAACAACCCAATCGCAAGCAGAGTCAGCGCGACGTTATACCATGTGCTGAATAAATTTTTCCGAACCCATGCCAGCGGACCCACAGTGAGGACGGGCGGTTTCATTTCGATGGCGGTCATGTCAACGCTCCACCAGTTGGATGCGCCGGTTGTAAACGTTCATCAACAGCGACGTGAACAGGCTGATGCTCAGGTAACTCAACATCATGATGACGACGATCTCGATCACCGCGCCGGTCTGGTTGAACGTCGTCCCGGCGACGCTGAACAGATCGGGGTAGCCGATGCCAATGGCGAGAGATGAATTCTTGGCAAGATTCAAATACTGACTCGTCATCGGCGGGATCATGATACGCAACGCCTGCGGAAAGACGATCAGACGCAGGGTCTGGCTGTTCGTCAGCCCAAGCGACCGCGCCGCTTCGACCTGTCCGCGCGAAACTGCCTGGATGCCGGCGCGCACGACCTCGGCGATGAACGCGCCCGTGTAAACAACCAGACCAAACAACAGCGCGGCAAATTCAGGCGTGAGGCGAAGCCCGCCTCTGAAATTCAATCCCGCCAGTTCAGGGACAATCGGTTTCAGCGGCGGTTCGGGTTGGATCAACGCGCCAAACCAGATAATCAAAACAGGGATCAAAAGATATGCCAAACTCCACCAGAGCGAAAGAGGAACGCTGGCGCGGTTCTGCGCGGATCGTAACGCGAACCAGATCACAAAAATGGAAATAATCGCAAGGATGATATAGACGCGCCATGCGGGAAACGTGGAAGTCGCTTCAGCCCAAATTATATAGATGCCGCGTTGAGTCAAATAGATCGGTCCGGGCAGTTCGATGGCCTCCTTTACGCGCGGCAGTTGAATGACGACTCCAAAATACCAGAACATCAATTGCAGGAGCAACGGCGTGTTGCGGATCACCCCCACATACGCGGCGGCGAACTTGTTAATCAACCAATTGGACGACAACCGCGCCACGCCAGCCGCCACGCCCACGATCGTCGTCAACACGATTCCCAGCGCGCTGACAACCAGCGTATTGACAACTCCAACAAGCAAGGCGCGCCCATAAGTATTGGATGGGTCATACGAGATGAACGATTCGCCAATGTCAAAACTGGCGGGATTTTTCATGAAGCCATAGCCGACCGTCAATCCCTGCCGCGCGAGATTGGCGGAAACGTTCCGATACAAATACAGCGCCGCCAATACCAGCGCGACGATAAAGACTGCCTGCGCCAGTATGTTCAAAAAGCGGATGTCACGCCAGAAGGCTTTGATGTTCATGGGGAAAGGTTTCGTAGTGACGACTGTAGTGACGACTTTAGTCGTTGCTTCATAGGACGACTAAAGTCGCCACTACGACAATTATGATTTGGAGTCCCGCAAGGCGAGACTCCAAATTATGTGAATGGCGATCTAGCGGAAAGGCGGGGCGTACATCAAGCCGCCTTTGGTCCAGAGTTCATTCTGGCCGCGCGCCAGATTGAACGGTCCCAGGTTGCGTTCGTACACTTCACCGTAGTTGCCCACCAGCTTGATGGCGCGGTAGATGAAGTCGTTGCTCAAGCCGAGTTTGGAACCGAGTTCGCCCTCCACACCCAACAGACGGCGCACGACCGGATCCTCGCTCGTGAGGAATGTATCCACATTCGAGGATGTGATGCCCAATTCCTCAGCCTGGATCATGCCGTACACAACCCAGTGGATGACATCCCCCCACTTTTCATCGCCCTGAGCGACTGCGGGTCCCAATGGTTCCTTCGACATGACGACATCCAGGATAACGTGGTCGGCAAAGTTCTTGAGGACAGCCTGTCCCTGCGTGGCGAGTTGCGAACGGTCCGACGTGATCGCGTCACAGCGGCCTTCATCATACGCCTGGAACGCGGCATTCTGATCTTCGAAGACGACCGGTTCGTAGTTCACGCCCGCGGCGCGGAATTGATCCGCGAGGTTGAGTTCGGTGGTGGTCCCGGTCTGGACGCAGACATTCGCGCCTTCGAGCGCGGCAAGCCCGGCGGCGGGATCGCTGACAATATCCTTCTTCGCCATGATGGCTTGACCGTCATAGAAAGTAACCGGACCGAAGGTCAGACCGAGTTCGCTGTCGCGCGTGAATGTCCAGGTGCTGTTACGGCTGAGGACGTCCACTTCACCCGACTGCAAAGCGGTGAAACGCTCCTGCGCGCTCAAGCCGCGGAACTCAACCGCGTTGGCGTCATTGAAGAGGGCGGCCGCCCAGGCGCGGCAGAATTCAACGTCGAAGCCGGTCCAGGCTCCGGCGCTATCCACAAAGCCGAAACCCTGGAATGTGCCGTGCACGCCGCAGATCAAATTGCCGCGATCAAGAACGGCCTGCAAACGCTCGCCCCCGGCGACAGGCGCGGGCGGCGGCGCGGCAGTGGGCGCTTCGCCCGCGATGGGGACTTCGACCGTAACAACGCGGGTAACTTCAACGGTGACGGGCGTTCCGGCTGGCGGAGCGCCGCACGCGGCAAGCAACATGCCCGCGACAGCGATCAGACTGAACAGTGGAAACAATTTACGCATGATTATCTTCTCCTTCGTAACGAATGTTTGGTTTGCAAAACAAATGACGCATACTCAAATTGACCTGCCACACCTCCTTTCGTCCTTCGGGGTTCTACAGATGGGCCCCGATCCAACGTGCGGCTTCATTATATAAGGAAACAGGGAATCAATGTCAACGAATCCGGATCATAAAATGGATTTTCAGTATAATGCTCACACCGTCAACCATCCATCCCGCCCAAGGTGAAACATGGACATTCAGGATATTCTTCAACGCCTTCCACAATTTGCAACGCGCAACGATCTGACCATCGCGGAATTAACCGGCGGCATCACCAATAAGAATTACAAAATCACTGTGGACGATGAATCCTTCGTCCTGCGGATGGGCGGCAACGAGACGAAATATCTCGGCATTGATCGCAAAGTGGAATATGAATGTTCCCGCCTCGCCGCGCAGATTGAGGTTGCTCCTGAACCCATTGCCTTTATCGAACCTGAGGGTTTTATCCTTGCGCGCTTTATTTCCGGTAAACTCATGCCCGCCGAAGAAATCGGAACGGAAGAAAATATCAAGCGCGTGCTTGAATCCATGAAGGCATATCACGCCATTGAATTCTTTCCCGGTTCTTTCTCTCCGTTCCGCGTGGCGGAAGAATATAAAAAGACCGCGCTCAGTTTTAATGTCCAACTCCCCGCCAAAATGGATTGGTATCTGGAAAAATCGCGCGAGATCGAAACTGCCATGTACGGACGAGAACCGCTGCAACTCCGTCCCTGCCACAACGACCTGCTCAACGGCAACTTCATTGACGACGGCAATCGCATCCGCATTCTGGATTGGGAATACGCCGGCATGGGCGACATCTTCTTCGACCTCGGCAACTTCGCCATTCAACACGAGTTCAACGTAGAGCAAGATGATATCTTGCTCCGCGCCTACTTCGGCAGTCCAACCGATTCTCAGCGCGCGCGCCAAAAATTGATGAAGATTATGTCCGATTTGCGCGAGGCGATGTGGGCGCAGGTGCAAATCGGCGTTTCGCAACTTGAGTTTGATTACGCGGGATATGGTCAAAAATATTTTGAGCGTTTTGAAGCGAATACAAGTGGAAGTGAATATCAGAAATGGTTGAGGGAAGTGTAATGCGTGAGGCGTGGAGCGAACTGGCGTGAGGCGTGCTGGCGTGGAGCGTGAGGCGAGTCCAATCTACCAAAACAATTAATTTCAAAAGGAGAAAAAAATGACAACAGCAAAATCACATCGCGACCTGCGCGTGTATCAACTTGCGTTTAGTTCGGCAACACGGATTCATGAAATCACAAAGTCTTTTCCATCCGAAGAGAAATACAGTCTTACAGACCAAATCAGAAGGTCGTCTCGTTCGGTTTGCGCGAATATCGCGGAGGCTTGGCGCAGACGAAAATATCCAAAGAACTTCGTCAGCAAGTTGACTGATTCAGATTCCGAAGCGACCGAAACTGCTGTCTGGCTTGATTTTGCATTACACTTCAAATATATCACCCCTGTGATTCATAAAGAACTCTCTGACCATTACGACCATGTCTGTAGTCAACTGACCATCATGATGTCCCAACCCAATAAGTGGACGCCGCGCAGCGACGAGTAATCGCTTCTGGCAAAGTTCGCCTCACAGTCCACGCATCATCGCCTCACGTGTCCACGCTCCACGCCTCACGAAACAATCGCCTCACGCCTAATTTGCAACATCTCACAAACTTCAAACGGAGATATTCATGGATACGTCTCTACCCCAGCACGTGCAGGCAGTCATCATCGGCGGAGGAGTCGGCGGGGCGAGTATTGCCTATCATCTTACGCAAATGGGATGGAAAGATATTGTAGTAATTGAAAGACATGAATTGACCAGCGGCTCGACGTTTCATTCCGCGGGATTAGTCGGTCAACTGCGAACATCATCCAGCCTCACCAAAATGATGCGTTACAGCACGGACTTGTATCGCAATCTCAAAGAATTGACTGGCGTTGACCCGGGTTGGGATGAAGTCGGCAGTTTACGCATTGCATCTTCTGATGCGCGGCTTGAGGAACTCAAGCGCGTGGTCGGATATTCCAAAGCGTTTGGAATGCCGCTTGAAATTATTTCGCCAAAGGAATGTCTGGATTTGTTTCCGTTGATGTCGCTCGATGATGTGAAGGGCGGCGTTTATCTTCCAACCGATGGGCAGATTGATCCGACGGGATTGACGAACGCGCTTGCGGCAGGCGCGAAGAGTCGCGGCGCGAAGTTTATGATGAATACGCGCGTCACGGGAATCACTGTCAGCAACAATGAGGTCAAAGAGGTGGTAACAGACAAAGGCGTAGTCCGAACCGATGTCGTCATCAACGCGGCGGGCTTGTGGGGAAATGATATTGCGTCCATGGTCGGCATCACACTTCCAATTATTCCGATGGCGCATTTGTATCTCATCACGAAGCCCGTCAAAGATCAACCGCAGAAAATGCCGACGATGCGCGACCCCGATCATCTGGTTTATTTTCGCGGCACTGCCAGCGGAATGGTCGCGGGCGGTTACGAAAGACAACCCGCGCCGTGGGGACTCAACGGAGCGCCGCAGGATTGGAATTTCAAATTGCTCGAACCCGATTGGGATCGTTTCACGCCGTTGATGGAAAATATTATCAAGCGGGTTCCCGCGATGGAAAGTGTTGAGATTGTGCAGTTGTTGAATGGACCCGAAGGCTTCACACCCGACTCTGAATATTTGCTCGGACCAACCGCGGTGCGCGGCTTCTGGGTTGCGTGCGCGTTTTGCGCGCATGGTATCGCGGGCGCGGGCGGCATCGGCAAAGCGATGGCTGAATGGATCATTGACGGTCATCCCGAATGGGATATGTTCAAACTCGATGCGCGGCGTTTCGGCAATCAATATGGCAGCCAGCCTTACACACTTGCGCGCACAATTGAAACGTACGGAAAATACTATGACATTCACATGCCGTATGAAGAGCGCGAGTCTGCGCGACCTCTGAGAACTTCGCCTGCGTATCATCGCTTGACGGAACTCGGCGCGGTCTTCGGTGAAAAAGGCGGATGGGAACGACCGAACTGGTTCACTCCGAATGAAAAGGATTCACGCGCCGCCTCAATCCCTGACCTTTCGGGCTGGTCGCTCGACAACTGGTCGCCTGCCATCGCCGCAGAGACGCGCGCCACGCGCGAAGCCGCGGGCTTGTTCGACGAAACATCGTTCTCGAAAATTGAAGTGCAGGGACAAGGCGCATTGGATTTTCTACAACGCTTATGCGCCAACGACATTGACAAACCGATTGGCGCAGTGACCTACACACAAATGCTCAACGCGCGCGGCGGCATCGAATGTGACTTCACTGCGACCCGCCTCGCGCCTGATCGATTTATGATTGTCACAGGCACAGCCTTCGGCACACACGACGTGACGCACCTGCGAAGATACATGCCTTTGGACGGAACCGTTTATATCAACGATATTGCATCTGCGCGGACGTGTTTTGGCTTATGGGGTCCGCGGGCGCGCGACATTTTGCAAAAGGTGACACGAGATGATGTTTCCAATGCAGCCTTTCCGTACATGACCGCGAAACAAATCACGATTGGAAATATTCCCTCATTGGCTTTGCGCGTCACCTATGTCGGTGAACTTGGCTGGGAGTTTTACGCGCCGTCTGAATATGGCGAACAATTATGGGATACGTTATGGAACGCAGGAAAACCCTTCGGCATGGTCGCGGCGGGATACAAAGCGATTGAATCGTTGCGACTCGAAAAAGGCTATCGCTACTGGAGCGCGGACATTACGCCCGATTACACTCCGTATGAAGCAGGGCTTGGATTCGCTGTTGCATTGAATAAGAATGTTGATTTTATGGGCAAGCAGGCATTGATAAAGCAGAAGGCAGAAGGCACGAAGCAGAAGTTGTGTTGTATTGTGCTTGAAGATTCAAATACGATTGTGTTTGGAAGCGAGCCGATTCGGCACGATGGAAAAGTCGTGGGCTGGGTGACATCTGGTGGATATGGATATTCAATCAATAAAAGTATCGCTTATACATATCTTCCCATTGAACTTGCGAAGGCAGGAACGCGAGTCAGCGTGGAGTGTTTTGGGATTGAGATTCAGGCGGAGGTTATGAAAGAGCCGTTGGTTGACCCGAAGGGTGAGAAGATCAAGGTATGACATCCATCAAAGCCATCATCTTCGACTACGGAAACGTCCTGCTCGATTGGGATCCGCGACATGTGTATCGGCGTTACTTCCCCAACGACGAAGAAGGGATGGAACGCTTTTTGCGCGAGGTGGATTTCGCGACATGGAACGCAATGCAGGATAAAGGGCGTTCGTTCAAGGAAGGCGTCGCCGAGCATTCGCGGAAATTTCCGCAATACGCGCATTTGTTTCAGGCGTATCACGACCATTGGATTGATTCAATCGGTGATGCATATTGGGGCACGGTTGAAATCATGAAGCGCCTCAAGCAGGCGGGATATGCGTTATATGGATTGAGCAATTGGTCGGCAGAGACTTTTCCGTATGCGCGCGCGAAGTATGATTTCTTCGATCTGCTGGACGACATGATCATTTCAGGCGCGGTCGGATTCGCGAAACCCGAACCTGAGATTTATCGGCTCTTGCTTGATAAGATTGGAAGGCCCGCCCAGGAATGTTTGTTCATTGACGACTCGTTGCCAAATATCAATCAGGCGAATACAATGGGATTCAAGACAATTCACTTTACGTCGCCCGAACAACTGAAACAGGAATTAATCAAATTGGAATTGATGTAAATGGATATAAAAACGCTTCTCCCTCCCATCGAATTGGAACTGCAACGACAAGTCGCGCGTCTCGATCAGCCGCGTACGAAATCCTTCCACGAAATGCTCACATATCACATGGGTTGGACGGGCGAAGGCGCGGGACCCGAAGCGACGGGCAAGCGCATCCGCCCGATATTGGCGTTGTTGACTGCGGCTTCTTGTGGCGCAAATTGGGAACTTGCGCTACCCGCCGCCGCCGCTGTTGAGCTTGTGCATAACTTTTCATTAGTGCATGACGATATTCAAGATAATTCGCCGAAGAGACGCGGGCGCGATACTGCCTGGGTGAAATGGGGCGCGCCAATGGCCATCAACGTCGGCGACGCGTTGTTTGTCATGTCGAGTCAGGCCATCGTTGATCTCAAAGAAAATTATCCGGCAGAGATCGTTATGAAAGCGGCGGAGATTTTACATAACGCCTGCCTTGATCTGACGCGCGGTCAATTCCTCGATATGTCTTATGAAGAACGAAACGATCTGGGCGTGGAGGATTACTGGCACATGATCGCCGGAAAAACCGCGGCGTTGCTGGCGGCGTGTTGTCAGATCGGCGCGTTGTTGGGCGGCGCGGATGACGAGTTGCAGGAAGTGTATCGTTCTTTCGGTCATTACCTCGGTCTCGCGTTTCAGGTGCAGGACGATATTCTGGGAATCTGGGGCGATGAGGCGGTCACGGGCAAATCCGCGGCGAGCGATCTGGTGGAGGGGAAAAAGTCATTGCCCGTGTTGATTGGCTTGAGCAAGAAGGGGAAATTCGCGGAGCGTTGGGCGCAGGGTCCGATCAAGCCGGATGAGGTGGAAGAAGTCGCGCGGCTCTTGGCGAGCGAGGGCGGGTATGGCGAGGCGAAGGAGGCTTCGATCCAGATGACGGACATGGCGATCAACAGCCTGCGGGAGGCCGATCCGCAGGGGGAGGCGGGCGAGGCGCTGTTCGAGTTGACGAACAGGTTGCTGAATCGGGATCAGTGAGCGGCAGAGTCGGACGCGTCACATTCTCCATCTCATAGATTGCTTGACAGCCCCTTAACGGGTCGCTATAATCCCTCTCACCAAGCGGGTGTAGTTCAGTGGTAGAACGTCACGTTCCCAACGTGAATATCGTGGGTTCGAGTCCCATCACCCGCTCAAATGTCGAGGAGAGACTCCCTCGGCATTTTCGTTTCGTTTTTTGTAAGGCGACTGTCATGTGTTTGCCAAACGGTCAAAATTAGAATTGGGTCGGAGGTTCGCTTAACGATGTTTACCGACAACAAAGGCACGATCCTGTACGTGGAAGATAACGTGGATAACCGGACGCTGGTGCGCCGTATCTTGCTGTCCGAGGACTATAATTTAATCGAAGCGGTCAACGCGGCCGACGCTCTTCAGGCGCTGGAGAAGACGAAGCCCGATCTGATTCTTATGGATATCAACATGCCCGACATGGACGGATATACGTTAACCGCAAAAATCAAGACCACGCCCGGTTTTGAGCGCGTGCCGATCCTGGCGCTGACCGCCAACGTGATGCGCGGCGACAAAGAAAAGACGCTTGAAGCGGGCTGCGACGGTTACATTCAGAAACCACTCGATATAGACCAGTTACTCCGGGAAATCGAGCGATTCCTCACAAGGAGCGCATAATGTCCGATAACGTTCTCGACACTCAGCCCATCAAAAAACCGAGCATCCCCAAGGACGCGACCGTCCTGGTCGTTGAGGATAACGTCGCGAATTTTGTGTTGATCGCGCGCATGCTTGGATATCTTGGAATCCATTGCGAGTGGAAGACCTCGGGCTATGAAGTGGTGGAATATGCCGACACGCTCCAGCGCCTGGATCTGATCCTGATGGATATCCGCCTGCCGTACGAGGACGGCTACGGCGCGTTGAAGAAGATCCGCGCCTCGGATCGATTGAAGAACATCCCGATCATCGCCGTAACAGCTGAAGCCAGCGCGGACCAGATGGCCAAAGCCAAAGATTCAGGATTCGACGGCTTCCTCGGCAAACCGCTCGACCCGGATAAATTCCCCGATCAAATCCGCCGCATTCTCGCCGGCGAACCCGTTTGGGAATTCAGTTAACCCAAGTCCAGACCGACAGCCTAATGAGCGCAACTCCCTCGAACACGATTCCTTTCTTTGTTACAGCATTTTTTACCGCGAGTGGAAATCGCCTGCAAATCACGCAATTCTCCGATCCGCAGCTCAGGGATTCCCAGACGACGATTCCGCGCGGCATTGAACTGCCCCTGGAGGAAATGGAAGCCTTCCTGAAAACGGGACCCCTGCTGGTGGATTTGGCCGACGACCTGACCGTCCCCGAAAATTTACTGGCGTATCCCAAACAACTGGGATGCGAAACCGCCGCGTATGTGCCGATTATGCAAGAGGGTCGCCTGCGCGGTCTTGTGTTAATTGGCGCGCGCGCCGGGCAAACCCTCGACGACGATGTGATCAACGCGTTTGCGCGCGCCATCCGGTTGACGTCAAACTCGCTCGTTCAAACCGCTCTCCCCGCCGAGCCGATAAACGACCGCCGCGCGTTGGAAGCAGGAGCGCTACAAACCTTACTGGCCGGAGCCGCCTCCATCAAAGATTTGCGTTCATTTTATACGTCCATTCACGATCAAATCCGCGCGGTGGTGGGAGATTACGGCTTTTTGATCGCCCTGTACGATACGAAGACAAATTCCATCAGTATCCCGTATTTATTCGAAGAGGGCAAGTTTTCATCCGTGGACACTTTTCCATTGGGAGAGGGGCTCACGTCCATTTTGATCCGGACGCGCGAACCGTTGATGCTCGTGGAGGATACGATGAGACGCGCCACCGCCATGGGCGCGAAAATAGCGGGCAAGCCCGCTCAATCATGGATGGGCGTCCCGCTCCTCGCGCAGGGGGAACCGATCGGGGCGGTCATCGTTCAGGACCTCGAGAATGAACACGCGTTTGACGAGGACGATCTTCAGTTTGTCGCCTCGGTGGCCAACCAGGTGTCCAGCGCGGTGTACAACATCCGTGTGCTGGAAGAGAGCCGCAGGACCGCGCTTCAATTCGAAACGGCGGCGGAGATCGCCCGCGACATCAGCAGTTCGCTCGACCTGGATGAGTTGCTCAAAAAAGCGACCAATCTGATCCGCTCAAGGTTCGACTTCTATTACGCGTCCGTATTCTTGAAAGACATGGCCGGGGAATTTGTCGTCATTCGCGAAGCGACCGGCGACGCGGGCGCGCAGTTGAAACGCGCCGGTCATAAACTTGGGATCGGCTCAAAGTCCGTTGTGGGATTTGTGGCGGGGGGCAACGGCGAGCATCTGGTTGTCAACGATACCGCGCGCGACGCGACTTATTACGCCAATCCCTTGTTGCCCGAAACGCGCGCCGAGGCGGCGATTCCATTAAAGGTGGGCGAGCGCGTCGTAGGAGTGTTGGATGTTCAGAGCGAGAAAACATATGCGTTTTCTGAAGACAACCTTCGCATTTTACATATCCTCGCCGATCAACTTGCCATCGCGGTGGTCAACTCCGAACTGTTCGCCGAGACCCAGGAACATCTGGCGCAGCACCGTTTGTTGCATCACATCACCACCACCGCCGCGTCGGGAACCACGCTGGATGAAGCGCTTCAATCGGCGGTCAACGGCTTGCAAGTGACGCTGGGCGGAGATCGCGTGGCGATCATGCTGGCAGACCGAGAAAAGAAAATGCTCCAGGTAAGGGCGGCGGTGGGATACGCCAACGATGTCTACGATCTGCGCGTCCCGGTTGGAAGCGGGATTACAGGCTGGGTTGCGGCGCATCGCAGGACGCTGCGCGTCAACGATGTGGAGGATGATCCGAGATATATTCCAGGGGGCGCGAATACGCGCTCCGAGATGGCGGTCCCGCTGGTCTATCGCAGCGAACTGCTCGGCGTATTGAACGTGGAGAGCGAACAGCCTTCCGCGTATACGGAAACCGACGAGGAACTGCTCGGCACGCTGGGCGGAAGCCTGGCGGCGATCATCGCCAACGCAAGGCTGCTCGAGCAGATCCGCGCCCAGGCCGAACGCGAAAGAGTCCTGTTTGAGATCACAGACAAGATCAGGCGCACGACCGATATGCAAACGATCCTCGCCACGACGGTCAGCGAATTGACGCGCGCCGTGGGCGCGAACCGCGCCCACATCAAGGTGGGCATCAATTCAGCCGCCAACAAGAAGACAACCTCATGAAACGCCCGTTTTCGATAAGCGGTTACCTGCCGCGCCTCGGAGGGTGGTATATCGTTCTCGTCATTGTCGTCGCCCAACTATCGGCGATCCCCGGCGCGATTTTTGGAACCATCTCCATTAACCTCAACGCGGATTTCGATTCAGCGACGCTGATGAATATTTCGCGCTACACGCCGTTATTCATCCTTGCAGGCAACCTGATCCTCCTTGCGATTGCATGGTACCTTACCCCGAACGCGCGCAGCCGTCTGAACGATTGGGCGGCCAACCAATTAAAGGCAAATCCCGATGAGGAACTGGCCGCGTGGCGGGAGATCACATCCCTGACGTGGCGCTACGGCGTCGCGGCCATCTTGGTCGCCTACACAGTGGATATTCTCCCATCCTCCATTTATTATTATCAACGCGGCGTCACAACGTTCGATCAACTGATCTATTCGCTGACGGGCGGGTTGGTATCCATCCTCGCAATTATCATTATCGCCCTCCTGATCATTGACCGCCTCCTGATCCCGGCCAGGCTTGCCCTTGTTCCGAAAGGCTTTGACTCTCAACTAACTGGCCTCGCCGGAGCGGGCTTAACCTCCAAATTCCTGGTTATGATACTCATCCTGGTTGCAATAAGCATCCTCATGATCGGACCGGTCGGTTTTCACTACATGACCAAAAGCTTGACGCCGGATAATCAGTCGTTGCGCCAGGATTTTCAAGCCGAAGCGACAATCGTAAGTTTGCTTGCGTTGGGTCTTGGGTTGGGCCTGGCGTATTTCATCTCCCAGACCGTCTCTGAACCCCTCAAAGACCTGATCGCCACCTTCAAAGCCGTTGAAGCGGGCGATCTATCCCAGCGCGCAAAGGTCGCCGCCACAGATGAAATCGCCGAAGTGACCATGCACTTCAACCGCATGGTCGCGAGCCTCGAAGAACTTCAGTCCACCCTCGAAAAGCAGGTGGAGGAACGCACCCGCCTGCTAAAGGCGACAAATGAAATCGCCAAGGTATCGTCGTCCATCCTGGATCCAGACGACCTGCTCGCCAAGGTCATAAACCAGTTTACGGATCAATTCAATTATTATTTTGCCGCAATCTATCTGGTCGATCCGGGCGAAAAATGGGCTGAATTAAAAGAAGCGACCGGGGAAGCGGGCAAAGTGTTGAAACAAAACCGTCACCGCCACGATCTGACAGGCAAGAGCATGGTCGCGACCTGCATTCGAGAGAGAATGCCGCGCATATCCCAAAACACCATCGAAGAAAAACAACGGGTCGAAAACCCGCTCCTGCCATATACCCGATCTGAAATCGCCCTGCCCCTGATCGCCGCCGACCGCGTTCTCGGCGCGCTGAACATCCAGTCCACCAGGATGGCGGATTTTGAGGTTCAAGTCATCGAAACAGTGCAGAACATGGCCGTTCAGGTTGCCATTGCGTTGGAGAACGCGCGCTTGTTCCAGGAGACCGAGTCCAGAATTAAGGAAATGCGCGTGATCCAGCAACAGTACCTTTTGGAAGGCTGGAGCTCGCTCGCCATTGGGAGGGATGAATTGGAATACGCCATTGGCGACGCCAATGAAGCCAACGTCCAAAAAATCGACGCGTCCATTAACCTGCGGGATCAAATTATCGGTCAAATCACGCTTGAAGGCGCCGGCGAATGGTCAACCGAACAGAAAAATCTGGTTGACGCCGTCGCGACCCAGGCCGCCATCGCGTTGGAAAACGCGCGGCTCGTGAATGAAAGCCGCCAGATCGCGATCCGCGAGCGCATGCTGGCGGAAATTAACTCGAAGATTTGGACTTCCAACACCATTGACGCCGTCTTGCAAAACGCCATCAAGGAACTGGGCAGGCGGCTGGACGCTTCGAGCGCCACGATAGAACTAAACCTGGACGACTCAAAAGAATAATTCCATTAAAAGCATGTGGATCACAGCATGGAACCCAACCAATTCCCCAGCCTGAGAAGAAGACTTGCCATTGTATTGATTATTCTGGCGGCTATTTTCGGCGCGGGTGTCTCATCCGTCTTATATGTCAATTTCAAAACCGAGTTGCGGAACGATCTACGACAAAGGCTTGAAAATATCACCACTCTGACTGGATTGCAACAAAACGGCGATGAATTGGAAAAGGTTCAAGCGCAGGGCGACGAATACTACAACATAGTTCTTGAGCGGAACGCGACCATTAAGCGCTCCATCCCGGACATCAGGTTTATCTACACACTGAGGAAGGACGCGCAGGGGCAGATCTACTTTGTCGTGGACGCGCGGATTTCCCCAGACGAAGCAGATATCTCCAATTATGGAGATCCATACGCAGAACCAAGCGACCTGCTCAGATCCAATTTTGATACCATGACCCAAACAATCGTTGAGCCGGACATTTACACCGATGAGTTTGGATCATTCCTCTCAGGTTATACTCCCATCTTCAATTCCAAAAATGAACAGGTGGGCGTGTTGGGCGTTGATTTTCTCGCCAACGATATCAGAGCGCAGGAAACACGTTACCTTTATAGACTAATCGGAATCTATTCGACCTCCCTGATAATATTGGTGATGGGCGGGGTGGTATTCGCATATTATCTTGCTAAACCCATCATCAGCCTGCGCGACCTGGCTAACCGAATCAGCAAAGGCGATTTCAACGCGCGCGTCACGGATATCCCCAGGACCCGCGAACTCGCCGAACTCGCGCTTGATCTAAATATTATGACTGAAAATTTGAGCGAGTTGATCGGCGACCTTGAGCGCCGCGTGGCGGAACGCACAGCCGGGTTAACCAAAAAGTCCGACCAATTGCGCGCCGCCTCCTATATTGCCCGCCAGACCGCCGACGCGCAGGACCTGGCGTCAATCCTGGATATTGTCGTAAGCCTGATCACGGATCAATTCGGGTATTATCATGCCGGAATTTTTCTGATCAATGAAACCGGGGACGAAGCGACTTTGCAAGCCGCGTCTTCACAGGGCGGAAAGCGGATGCTGGAAAGAGGACATTCGCTGATTGTTGGATCGCAAGGCGTGGTAGGTTACGCGGCGGCGCAAAAAAGGGCCCGCATCGCCCTCGACGTTGGAACTGACCCGGTTTTCTTCAACAACCCCGATCTCCCGATGACCCGCTCCGAGGTCGCGCTGCCGCTGTTGATACGCAACAAGGTCCTGGGCGTGTTGGATATTCAATCGGATCAGCCGCAGGCGTTCGGAGCGGAGGATATTGACATCCTGCAAACCCTGGCAGACCAGGTCGCTGTGGCAATTGATAACGCGCGCCTGCTGGGAGAAACCCAGGCGGCTCTCATGCAACTCGAATCAGTATCAACCATCCGCACGCGCGACGCGTGGTCTCAAAAACTCCAGGAGCAAACGCGCGCGTTCACGTACACGCCCCTCGGTATGCGCGCTGAAGGCTCATCCAATGAAGCGGATGGGAGCAGCCTCAAAGCCTCAATCACGCTGCGCGGCCAGAAAATCGGCTCCATTACCCTAAAAAGAAGGGCAGACACACATTGGAACAAGCTGGACGAAGACCTGATCAACGAGGTCGCTAACCAGGTTGGGCTTGCAACAGACAACCTGCGCCTGCTTGAAGACGCGCAACAACGCGCGAAACAGGAACAAACCATCGGCGAATTAGCCACGCGCTTTAGCCAGTCGTTGGATATTGACAGCCTGCTTCAAGTCGCGGCGCGCGAACTGGGTCAACTCCCCGATGTGGCTGAAGTATCCGTGTTTATCGGGCAAATGCCTGAGTTGGCTCCTCAAAGACGTCGCAGACGAGCGACAGGCTGAGAACAGATGACCGCCCCGGCAAAAAGACAGCAGGTTGATACCCAACAGGTTGATGAAAGACTGGCGCAGACATTCCATGCGAACGGTCGCTATAACGTCGTCTTTCTTAGCGTGACCGGCATAGGCTTTGTGGTTATTTATCTTCTCACAAGTTTCAACCTGCTGGGAGGGGAACCAGTCGCTTCGTTGCTGTATATCAGCGGGGCCGTGATTGTAATGGCGATTCTGCAAATCCCCGCTATAAGCCTTGCCCGCCAAAACAGGGGGATTGCCGCCAATTTTATGGGGACTCTGTCGGTCGTCATCTTTGCGATATTGCTCACGGCATTCTGGCAGGGGATCGTTCTCCTGATCATTGCCGTCACATTGATCACGCCGATCACCGCCATACGCGCCGGGTTGCCGCGCAGGAATTATCCGGCGCTTTTCCTGCTGGTCGTTGTGGGCATCGGAGGCATTTTATACGTAAACGCCAACTCCCCGTTTACCCGCCTGCAAACTGCCACGCCTCCTGCGATTGCCAGCCTGGCGTTCCTCTCCACAACTGGGTTGTTGCTGGCCACGGTCGCCATTAGCGCCAGAAGTAAATCCTATCGCAGTTTGAGGAATCAGTTGCTTGCGTCGTTTATCGTCATTGTAACCATCCCGACCCTTCTGGCGACCGTGCTATCGGCGGTGGGAGCGTATGTCAACAACGAGGCGCAGGTTTTCAACGTGCTTGAGACGGTTTCCATATTGAAGGAAGAGCAAGTCAATGAAGTTATCAGCAACTTCAAGGTTGACGCGGCGCGGATCAATCAGGATTCCGCCTTCTCCAGAAACGCCCTGAAACTTCTAACCCCCGCTGGGACAGACGAAGAAATACTGGCTTTATATCGGTCTTCCGCGCGCAGCCGGCTTCTGGATTTTAAAGCAGGTGGAGATCAGTCTTACGAAGAAATCATGGTCGTAAACGTAGAAGGCTTCGTCGTCCTTGCCACGGACCCCGGCAGGGAGGGCAAAAGTTTTCAATCCGAGTTGTTTTATAGCGAAGGCAGTCTCGGAGATTTCGCGGGGTTTTCCCAAAATCCAACCTTTGGCAGGGCAAACCTGGTTTATTCCACTCCAATCTACGACACTGGCGGGAAAGCCGTTCGCGGCGTTCTGGTTTTACGCGCAAATTCCGATCTAATCAGGAACATCATGGAAACCACGCCGGCCTTTTCCGAGATGGAAACATATCTTCTCGAACAAAGGCTTGAAGTGACCACCGAAGGCGAGCGGTTAACCCTGGAACCTCTCACCCAAACGCGCCAGACGCCCCCAACCTTCAACACACAAGAACTGCTGGCGTTATTGAACAGCGGCAGCCTGAGCGGCAACAACTTATACGCGAACTACGCCGGCGAGACTGTGCTTGGCTATTACAAGCGCCTCGAATTTTTGGATGTATTCATGATCGCCGAGGCGCCGCGCTCCTTTATCCTGGATAACTCCATCAACTCCCTGTTGGGCAGTTCCGCCCTGGCGGTCTTTGCCATTGCCATCGCGATTGCGGCGGTCGCGATCTCCGCCGCCTCGATTGCAGAGCCGATCAGCGCGCTCGCAAAGACGGCCCAAAGTTTTGCGGAGGGAAAACTATCCTCCCGCGCGGCGATTGACCGCCGCGATGAGATCGGCGCGCTCGGCAGCGCATACGATCAAATGGCCGAACAACTACAGGACATCATCGGCAGGCTGGAACAGCGCGTCTCAGACCGCACAAAAGAACTTGAAGACCAGACCGTGCGCCTGCGCGCCGCCGCCGAGATCGCGCGCGACGCGGCTTCGTCCCGTAACCTGGACGAATTGCTGGAAAAAGCGGGCGCGCTCCTCCAGGAGAGATTCGGGCTTTATCACACCGGAATATTTCTGCTGGATAACAACAGGGAATACGCGATATTGACATCCTCGCCCACAGAGGCCGGGAAGCAAATGATCGCCAACGGTCACAAACTCCGCGTCGGCGAAGTGGGGATCGTGGGCCGGGTCGCGTCCACAGGGGAACCCCGGATATCGCTGGATACTGGAATTGACGCGGTCTACTTCAACAACCCGTATCTTCCCGAAACGCGCTCCGAAATGGCGCTGCCGCTCAAAGTGGAAAAGAACCTGATCGGCATACTTGACGTGCAAAGCGATCAACCTCAGGCATTCGACGAAAACGACATTGCCGTCATGCTGATCCTCGCCGACCAGCTTGCCACCGCCATTGAACGCACGCGCCTGCACCAGCAAGCGGAACAAAACCTCAAAGATTTGGAACAGGCGTACGGTCAGTTTACGCGTGAAGACTGGAAAACGCTTGGCGATAGCGGCTTGTTGAGCAAGGCAGGTTATCGCTTTGACAACGTCCGCATCCAGCCCATCACAGAAGTTTCGGAGTCCGGCGACGAAGCGCTAAAAACCGGCGCGCTTGCGATGCGCGGCGGCGAAAACAATCCTTCCGGGAAAGATCAAGTCGCGATCCCGATCAAATTGCGCGGGCAGACAATCGGCGTCGTAACTGCAAATCTCAAGGATGGTTACGCTCCCAACACCGTCTCCACACTGCAACTGGCTATCGAACGCCTGGCCTTATCCCTGGAAAGCGCGCGCCTGTACGAAGAAACCCGCCTGCGCGCCGACCGCGAACAGAATATCGCTCACGTAACCTCCAGCATCAGTTCGGCGACCGAATTCGACACAATCCTTCGCACAACTGTCGAAGAGGTCGGCCGGTTGCTGGGCGATTCGGAGGTAAGCATCCAGATCGTCAGCGACGCGGAACCAACCGACAGGTAGAAAGATCTCTTTCCGTATAACGATTCAAGATAAAAATCATGCAGCAATCAAGCCGATTACCCGGAAATGAAATTCAAAGATATGCGCTGGCAGGCGCGCTATTTGGATTCCTCTTCCCCGTCATTGCCACAACGATCCGCATTGCGGAATTAGGCTTGCCCTTCAATTGGTCCGGCGTGATTTCAACGCAATCATCCGACAAGCTCTTGTGGATCATAGATACCGCGCCGGTCTTCCTTGGCATCTTCGCAAGCATCGCCGGAAAGCGGCAGGACAATTTGCAGAAACTGAACCTTGAACTCAGGCAAAGGGAACGCGAACTGCAAAATTCCCAGGCAACTCTCGAACAACGCGTCGCGGAACGCACCCTCCAGCTCGAAAAACGCGCCGCCCAACTACAAGCCGTCTCGGACGCAGCGCGCGCGATTGCCTCCGTGCAGGATATTGATACGCTTCTTCCGGACATAACCAAACTGGTCAGCGAACATTTCGGTTTTTACCATGCCGGAATTTTCCTCGTGGACAACGAAAATAAATACGCTGTCCTGCGCGCCGCGAATAGCGAAGGAGGCGCGAGAATGTTGGAGCGCCAGCATAAACTAAGGCTGGACACAAGCAGCGTAGTCGGCTTCGCAGCCTCGCGCGGCGAACATCGCATCGCCCTCGACACCGGGACCGATTCGGTTTTCTTCAACAATCCCGACCTCCCAAATACGCGCTCCGAACTGGCGCTCCCCCTCCGCATCGGCGGACGCGTGATTGGAGTCCTGGACGCGCAAAGCCTCCAGCCCAGCGCCTTTATCGGGGAGGATGTCGCCACACTCTCGATCCTGGCAGACCAAATCGCCATCGCCATCGAGAATGCCCGTCTATTGAGCGAATCGCGCGAAGCCCTCACAGAAACCGAGAAAACATTTGAACAGTACCTAAAACAGGAATGGGGCGCGTTCGCAGGAAAGGCGAAAACACCCGGCTATGTGTTCGATGGGAGCCGGACCCTCCCGCTAACCGCCGATCAGGACCAGCGTGAAAAAGTGAAAACGCTTCCCCAGACCGGGCGCCTTTCCTTTGAAAAGGCGTCAACCGAAATCACCATTCCCATCCGGTTTCGCGGGCAAACGGTGGGCTTCCTCGAAGTGAAATCCAAAAAGGGAAGCCGCCAGTGGACGCGCGATGAAATTACCCTGCTCGAATCCGCGGCCGAACGCGCCGCGCTCGCGCTCGAGAACGCCCGCCTGGTCGAAAGCGCGCAACATCGCGCGTCGCGCGAACGCGCCATTGGAGAGATTTCAGCGAAAATCGGCGCGGTCAGCAACCTGGACACAATCATGCAAACCGCGGTCGAAGAATTAGGTCGTCGCATCGGCGGAATGGCGGAAGTGACAATCGAGCTTGAAGTGGATTCGTCATCCCCGTCTGCAAAGCGACCCGGTTGATATGAGAACTCGAAAGGAGACATGATGAAAATCAAATCGTTCCTGCTTGTGTCGCTTGCCTGCGCGCTGACGCTATCTGCATGTGGCGGAACACAGCCAAAAGACCTCGGCACGTTGCGTTTCGCCTACGATTTCTGGCCCGGTTACTACCCTGCCTTAATCGCGATTGAAAAAGGCTATTATGCCGAAGAAGGCTTGACGGTGGAAGCCGTCAAACCGGAAAACACCGACGCGCTCATGTCCGATTTTATCGGCGGCAAATACGACCTGATGGCCGTTTCCCTGGGCGATGTGGTAAACCTGACCCAGTTGAGCGACGACGTGGCGGTAATTTTCGCGTCCGATGAATCGGCTGGCGGCGACGCGATGGTGGTCTCGCCGGAGATTCAATCCATAGCGGACTTGCAAGGCAAACAGATCGGCGTGAACCAGGGAAGTTTTGCAGAGCTGTTTATCGTCACATTGCTTGAAAGAAACGGTCTCTCCACAACGGACGTTACTTTCATAGACATGGACGCCGCCGCCGCGCCGGGCGCGCTGGCAAGCGGGCAGGTTCAGGCCGCGCATACCTGGGAACCTTACGTAACGGAGGCAAAAAGCGCCGGGAATAACGTATTGTTCACCAGCGCGGACACCCCCGGCTTGATCCCCGATATCATTGCCGTGCGCGGCGAGGTCCTGCGCGAGAATCCCGATGCGGTCGCCGCCTTTACGCGCGGCTGGTTCAAGGCCGTTGATTTCTGGCTGGCAAATCCATCCGAAGGCAACGCCGCCGCCGCGAAACAATTGGGCGACGACCCAGCCAGCATTTCGCTGGAAGGCATCAAACTAAACACGCTTGCAGATAATCAAGCGCTGTATACACAGGGCGACACTACCGCCTCCATTTACCATACCGCCGGACTCTATGTGGAGTTCTTCGTGGAAATCGGTTCGCTGACCAAAAGACCGGATATCAACAAACTATTGAACTCATCGTTTCTGAAATGACAAGGATGATCGCGAAATGAATTCGCCCAACCCGGAAATCAAGCAGATCAAAACCAGCCAACCCGGCAACCCGTGGTCGCGTCTTTCGCTTCAAACCAAGACGCTCTATATCCTGCTGGCCGTCGCGCTGATTCCGGTTATTGGTCAGGCCCTTTACAACAACGCGCAAACACGGCGGGCGCTCACCAGCGCGGCTGAAACATCGCTGAAAGCCAGCGCCGCGCAAACTGCCGCCAGCCTGGATGTCTTCATCAAAACCACGCTAGACAGCATTCGAGTAGAGTCCCAATCCGTTGACTTTGTGGAATATCTCGAATTAGGGCGAAGCGAACGCCCAGACAGCGATGTGGAAATGCGCGCGCTTACATTTCTACGCAACCTGGATCGCAAAGACGCCATCAACATCCTGAGTTACGCGGTCATCGAAAAGAATGGCGTCAATGCGCTGGATAACGTGGGCGCCAATATTGGAACAAACGAAGCGGGGATCGTTTACTTCCAAAAAACTCTCGACAATGACGTTCCCTACGCGTCGCCGGTCGTCCTGCGAAAAGACGGAAAAAGAGTCCTCTATTTTGCCAGCCCGATTCGAAACGCGGGCCGGGAAATCATCGGCGTCCTGCGCGTTGAATATGACGCGGGCATCCTTCAACAAATCGCAAATATCAACGCGCAAGCCTCGGGCGCGAGCGCCATCGTGATGGTTCTCGATGAATATCATATCCGCCTGGCGGATACTGCCGATGTCAATTTGCTCCAAAAATCGGCGGCGCCTTTAAATAATGAATCGTTTTCGGCGGCGGTCGCTGAAGGGCGGCTTCTGG
>Ga0247727_10006307_pt1 | contig 23410 bp, 15 predicted proteins | sample WisWelCaveWW1625_FD_202498 | JGI IMG/M metagenome (GOLD analysis project Ga0247727, IMG submission 202498) | Biofilm microbial communities from Wishing Well Cave, Virginia, United States - WW16-25 | ecosystem: Environmental > Aquatic > Deep subsurface > Groundwater > Cave microbial mat | place...
ACCGACCGCTCGCGCACCAGAGTCTGGAACGCCGCGAACTGCTCCGGGGTCAACGACTTTCGCAGCGTCTTTCGCAGAAGCGAGGTTTCGTCGAAAGGTCCGATCTGCGGAGTGTAGCGCACCGACTGTATCTCGACCATGACCGCGTTGTACTGCTGTTGGTCCATCGGCATCGCGGTGCATTTGCGGCGCAACTCCGAAACGCGGTTCAGCCACCGAGCGATGTCGCCCTGTCCCGCCAATTGAAGCTTCTTTTTCTGAGCTTCGCTGAGTCGGCAACGAGCATCGAAGGTCCGGATTTCGGCTTCCAGGATGGACTCCACTAGCCGCTGAACGTCGGTTGCCGATTGACCGGAGATCACGCGCTGGCCGCCTTCGACGACCACTCGCTGAGGGCCATGAAACACCCACTGGTCAAACTGCGCTGGTGAGATCATGAGGCGTTGGACTACCGCAACCTTTCCTTCGTCCGGTTCATCCGGGTCATCGCATCGGGCCGGAGCAGCGATGCCCGCGTTGATCGAGACAGCGACACCCCACACAACGACAACTCGCCACCACGAAACTGCGATGCTCGGTGCGCCGAGTGAATCTTCCACTGGCAACGAAATCAAGGAACGCAGCAAATGAATGGCCGAGTGATTCGGCGCGGATTCATCCGTCAAATTCCTTGAATTCGCCGCCAACCTCGATCGTCGCGTGTTCACGGCTGAACTTCCTGCTTCTTCGCCGCCTTGTCTGTCTCGTCTGGCAGCTTCGCGTCGGCCGCCGGCTCTTCCTCGATCTCCACCCCCTGCACGAATCCAAAGCCGAACCAGCCGCCCCAAACCGTGTTTTGGTTCTTCGCCGTTCCCTTCCAGATCTCTTTCTGTTTCTCGTTGAGGATCGGCAGCACCTGCTCGTCAGGCAGCACCGGAAGGAATTGATCGCCGTACATGAAGACCTCCAACTGCTGTCCCCAAGCGCCCTTCCAATTCGAGTCCAAGCTGTCCGTGAGCTTGCTTCGTTGCTCGGCGGTCAGCACAAGATCCTTGTCGAGCTTCGCGACCAGATTGATCACAGCAACTCGCTTGCGCGCGGCGGCCCGCTTCTCGAGTTCCACGTCGTAGCGATTCGCTTGATCGGCCGGCAGCGTATGTTTGACGGATTGCACCAATCCCTCCGCGATGAGCTTGCGCGGATCGGGATATTCCTGCTGCTGGCCCGGTCGCATGCCACCCTGCTGCATCTTCTTCTGAACTTCCGCGAACTTCTTTATGGCGAGCTTGAGGCTGGTGTCGCCGGCCGCCTTGATGGTTTTGTACTGCTCGGGCGTCGGCTCGCAAACCGTGCGGACAAAGTGCAACTCTGTCGAGAGCATTTGCCGGAACTGCGGCATGAACTGCTGCACCATCGGGTCCGCTTCGGCTTCTAGCGCTGGAGCCACTCTCTCCTGAATGGCTTGGCCAATCGCCTGGAGAACTTCCGTCACTCTGCCTTTTTGCGCTTTGGCGGGCGGGGCCGGTTCTGCCTTGGCGTCCTCTTTCTTCTTGTCCGCGGCGGCTTCGTCGGCCGGCTTGTCGTCGGTCTTGGCTCGTGGTGCGACCTTTTCAACCGCGATCGCGACCTTCGGTTCGTCGGCCAACCCGACACGCGGTCCCAGCGCGATTCCGATCAACAGGGTCACGAGATGCGTCACACAATGCTCCTGAGAATCCATCGGAATCCCTGAAGACCAGGATTCGTTGCGTTACTTGAATTCATTGGCTGCGAAACCCTACTTGCCGCCGCCGCCCTTCTCCAACCGGTTGAAGTACTCGTCCAATCCGGCGCGGAACTCTTCGGGCAGCTTCGGTCCGGTGTCGCCGGTCGATTGCGACACGCCGTGATCTTCGCGGACTTCCTTGTCATTCGAGCCGCTGCCGAGTAGCGCGAGCGCCGAATCGTTCGTGGTCCCGCCGCCACCGCCGCCGGGGTTGGAACCGCCGCCGCCCCCGCCTTTGGGGTTGATGCGCCGCGATTGCAGCAGCAGCTCGATCGCGTCGGTCTCCGCGCCGATCGCCGGCGACCCAGTTTCGGGTCGAGCGAGAATGTTCGTGGCGTCCTGCATGACGTCGGCGACAGCCGCGAGCAGTTGAATTTCTTTGGCGAACTCGGACTCGCCGTCGGGCAGGTCGCGAATTCGGTCGTTCACTTTTTCGACGCGGACGCGCAGGTCGTCTTGCGTCTTCGATAACTTGCCGCTCTGCTCGGTGTACTCCTGTTTCGTGACGGCCGGCTTGGCCTGCTCGGCGACGCGGGTTTCTTCTCGCAGGTTCACTTCGCCTTCGAGGATTTGCAGCACTTCCAGCACGATCGACGGCGGCAAACTGCCGCGCGATTTCGAGCCGGGTCAGGTGCCGCCCGACACGGGATCGACCAAGTCTTCGGCCCAACGATCCAGCGAGTCGGACCAGTACTCGCACTGAGCGATCGACAGTCCGTTTTCTTTGCGCAGGTCGTCACTGAGCTGCCGCAGGCCGCCGAGCACGTCCTGCTTTCGCATGTCGTCGAGCACGGACTTGAACTGCACGAACCGCCGGCGCTCGAAGTACGACTGCATGTCGTCCATGATCGTCGAGACGTCGCCCGTGCTCTTCACTTCCTGGCCGGCCAGTTCGGCAAATAGCTTCGCCTGCGGTTCTTTGGTGGCCGTCGGAGGCACGCCGAACGCATCGCTCAATTGATCGCCGACACGTCCGGCGATTTTGTACTGCAAACGCGACGCGGCCTTCAGTCGCTTGACCAGCGTGCTGCCTTCGAGACTGGCCAGCACGCGATTCAACTCGTCGGCAATTTTCTCGAATTCGGCCAGCAAGTCTTGTTGTTGGACGATCGCTTCCTCGAGCTTCTGCTCGGCGGGACACGATTCGGGGTCCTTGACGCCGCCCAGCAACGACGTTGTCGGCAGGCCGAGGCTCGGCGCCGATTTGCTGTTGCTCGGTGGCTGCGCCGCGGCCTTCGTGTTCGGTGGCTGCTGCGACGATTCGACGTCCACGATCGCCGGCACGCTGGTCGGCTTCTTCTGCTCGTCATCCGGCGATCCGTCCGCGGGCGCTCCCGCCGCCGCGGCGCGGACTTGGCCGGCCATCGGCGCTCGGTTGCTTGGCGTGTTTGCGGCCACTTGCGCTTGCGACGCCTGCTTGAGCAAGTCCGCGACCGACGGCATGCGGTTGCCGGAAATGTCCTTGAGAATTTGCAGCATCTCGGCCCACTTCTCGAGATGCCCGACGCCGAACTCCGGATTGCGAGTCGCCTGCCGCACCAATTCCTCGCCCGACGCGACGAGGTTGGAGAGCCGCCGCCCGTTCGCTCGTTCGGCAGCAGCCTGGTTCTCGATCCGCTTGCGCGTGTCGGGCTGATCCAGCTCTTGCGACGACAGCGATCGCAGTTGCTTGTTCGTTTCGTACAACTGCATCTCCCGGTCGCGGACTTCGAGCGATTGCCGGTGCCACTTGCTGAGCATCTCGGTCAGCCAAATCGCGTGCTGCTCGGCGTTGAGCACGTACATCAGATAAGTTGGCGAGTAAACCCGCTCGCGGTCGGGGAAGTAATCTTCGACGAAGAGCCGCACACTAATCGGCTGCGGTTCGATGCCGAGCGTCTGCGCGGAGAACGTGCCGGCCAAATCGAGCATGTCTTTTTCCGTGCCGCCCGCCGCGAGGATGCGTTCGCCCTTCGCAGGATTCTTCACGGTTGTGGTGTCCAGCCCCTGCCAGTCGATGCCGACGTGCTTGACGCCAAAATCATCCTGTGCTTTCACTTTGAAGCTCAACACTTCCGAATCGAGCACGACTCGCTGCCGCGGCAAGTCTTCGCTCGCGAGCGACGGCGCCTCGTCGTCGCGTCCGGTGATCGAAAGCGTGAACGGCTCTTTGCCGGACAGGCCGAATCGGTCCTGCCATTGAAACTCGACTTTGCGAGCGTCCTCGACGTCCGTCGCCGGACTGGTGACCTTCGCGCCGTCGGGCGTTCGCGGCTGACCATCGACCTGTGCAGCGGACAACTCGCGGCTCGCCGTCGCCACAAACGTCGCGCGGCTGCCCTTCACAATTGAAATCGAGCCGCCGCGCACATCTTTATGGAGTGGCTGCGTGCGGCCGAGGTAGTCGGGCAGCGCGACGCCCGCGACGAGCGACGTCAATTCCGGCCGCAGCGTCGGCTCGATTCGGACCCGCTTCTTCAAATCGCCGATTCGCACGCTGAGCCAGCCGGCGTCGATCTGAGCCGGCAACTCGAACTGATAACTGCTGTCTCGCAACGTAGCCGCGGCCGGCCGCTGGCCGGCGATTTGCACTTCGCCTTGCCCCGGCCGCCAGACGGTCTTTTCAGCGAGTCGGACGGTCATCGTGAACGGCTCACCGTGCGCCACCACGAGGCGATCGGGCAGCAGCTCGACGGTGGCAAACGTGTAGCGCGGCGTGTCCTTCCACGGCATCAGAAATCGCGCCCACGCATTCGTCGTAGCGGCCGGAACGAGCGCCAGTAGTGCGACGGCGACGGCCGCCGCCAGTCCGGCGAGCACCGCGCGGCGGCGATGCCTCGGATTCGGCACCGAGTCGCTGAAGTCGCGCTGCTCGGCGACGGCGGCGACTTGATGGATGGCCGCCTCGCAAAGTTCCAGCGACCGGGCCTGTTCGCTTTCGCTGTGAACCAGTTCGATGATGCCCAGCAACTGGTCGCCGACGCTCGGATGTTTGCGGCTCAGCAGGCGAGCCAGTTGATCGAGCCGACGATGTCGCCAGATCCAGCGGTGCAGCGCGAGCGGCACCGCCGCACACGTGAGCACCGCCGCGGCAAACAGTGCCAGCCGCAACCCGGCCGGCGTGTCGAAAACTCGATCGAGTGCGAACGTGGCCAGAAATGCCAGCAGCACGCCCAACAGCGCGCCGCAGCCGGCCTCGATCAGTTTGATGGTCCACACGCGCCGACGAAACTCATGCAGTTGCACCTGCAAGGAAGCCGGCAACTCCAACGGGCGATGCGTTTGGCCAAGGCTCATGATCACATCCTTTCTGGACGTTGGTCCGCGCCTCTCTTGAGCCCGAATTGTTATCCGCCGATCGTGGTTCGACGTGCAAGCGAGCGGCAATAACGTCGCTCGTTCATCGCTTGCACTCTTCGATCCGCGCATTCAATGTTCGGATCGATTCACACTCAGGCAAGCAAGTCAGAAACGATTCCTTTTGCCGCGCCGTAAGCTGATGAATCTTGTTTTGCACCGCGCGGGGCACAGTTTTGAACTTGGCTCTCAAAAACACCAAAATGGCCTTCTCGATCCCGCGTTTCTCGCCGCGTTCTTTGCCGCGTTTCTCGCCGATGCGAATCAAGTCCTTCCCTGATTCCGTCTCTTCGAGCGGAGGCAACTCATCGACGGCCAACATGGCTTCGATCTCCTGTTTTCGCTTGCTCTTGAACCGTTGTTGCAGCCAACTCACGAACACGTCGAGCAGCGCCGTCTTGGCTCGCGACTCCAAGTCACTGCTCTTGATCGTGCGGTAATGTCGAACCGCTTCAGCCTCCAGTGTGCCGTCGGCGGCGACCAACAGAGGCTTCGACACCGCCACCAACGGATGGTCCGGTTGCTCGCTCTCCAATGCCTCCAGAACGTCCCGCAGCACAAACGACCGCACTACATGCTTCCACGGTTGCGTCCGTGGATCAAGGCCATTGTTCTGAAAGAAGATGATCCCTTGCACCGCCCGCATCTGGCTGGCTTCTTGCACGGCGGCCATCTCGACCACCGTGCGGGTGTAAATCGTCTCGTCCTTGCGAAATTGAAACTCCACCACGGTCAACGGCTGCATCGGGTCTTTCGGCACTACCACTCCGTCGGCGTCGCGCTCGAGCGCCTTGACGGTGAACGAGCGAAGCGAACACTTGCCTGGCGACGGAAGCCCCGTGAGCAGAAACAGCCAGTCAGGTACGGCGGCGAAGGCGCGGTAGAGTTCCTTGTCTGTCTTCATGGGTCGGGCGACGCCCTATCATATAAGTCCGACAACCTTTCGTGCCACCCAAAAGATCCCCAAAAGCAAAATGATCCCGGCGGCAACGGCCGGATGGCTCCACAACTGCACGCGCCGCACCGACGGAGGCGGCTCCGGCAGATTCGCCAGCGACTGGACGATCTCGTCGAGCTTGCTCGGTTCGATCACCTTTCCGCGCGTGACGCGCGCGATTTCTTCCATCACCTCCGGTCGAGCGGGCCGGCCGACTCGTTCGGCGGCGACGCCTTGCACGAAGAATGAAGTTTCCAGAGTCGCGCCGGTCTGCTTGCACGCCAGCGTGACCTCGTGCCGGCCCGGCTCCTCGGCGGTGAATCGCGAGTGGAACACGCCCCATTCGTCGCCCGCCGACGTGAAGTTCACGGTCTCGGCCTTGCCCGATGGGGCCACGATGCGGGCGGTGACGTCGCCGGTGGAGAGCGGTTCGCCGCTCTTGTCCATCACGTTCGCGTTCAGCGCGAGCGTCTGTCGCATCTGCGGCTGATCGGGCGAAAAATACAGCCGCATCGTTTCGCCCTTCGCCATGTTTCGCTGGTAGGCCATCCAACGCACGACTTGGCCCCAGAAACGGTAGTGATATTTGTCTTCGACCCCTTTGCGCCAGCGCCACGCGCCGTCGGTGCCCATGAACAGCACCTTGCCCGCGCCGAACGTGCGCGTGACCAGCAGCGGCAGCCGGCCGTGCTCGTTCGACATGTCCTTATGAACGGCAAGCACTTCGGTCCCCGCCTTGGCTCGCACGACGGGCGCGTACCATTGAAAGCCCGGCAGGTCTTCCCACACCTCGACGTTGTCGTCTTGCGTGTCGGCCAGTTTCGTGAGCAAGCTGCGGCGACCGGACTCCGACAATTCGAATTGCCCCGGCGTGCGCGAGCCCCAGCCGCCCGGCTGCCCGGCATCGAGCAGCACCGGGCAGAGGTCGCCCAACTCCGTGTCGAGCAACGAAAACTGACGCCCCTGCCAGCCCGGCATGAACACCAAGCCGCTCGCCTGATGCTCGACCAGCCCGCGCAGCAATCGGCACTGTTCGGTCGTAAGCTGCCCGTCGTCGAGTCCGATATCACCGACGAACACCACGTCATACTTCGACAGTTCATCCAGCCCCGGCGGGAATTGCTTGATGTAGTCCTTGTTCCCGCCGCCGACTTTGCTCAGACCCGGATGGAACAACAGGCACGCCAGATCGACACCCGGATCGCGCGACAGGGCGTTTCGTAGATAGCGATACTCCCAACGCGGGTACGATTCGACGATCAGCACTTTCAGCTTTTCCTCGCGGATCGAAATCGGCGCGGTCAGGCGATTGTTGTCGGTCAGCGTCTCGTCGCTGTGTTTCGGCACGTCGAGCGTCACAGTGAAATCGCCGGTCGTCTTCGGTTTCCAGACGAGCCAATCGGTCGATCGGCCCATCGCGGCGACGCGAACTTCCTTCGTGACCTCGTCGCCGTCTGACGTCTTGAGCGACACCGTGGCAGCGTATTCGCGCGGCAGCGAGCTTTCGATCGTGAACGGAATCCGCACCGACTTGCCGGCGATGCCGAACGTCGGCGCGTCGAGACTGAGCAGTTCGATATCCGGCAATCGAGTGGGGCTGCCGACCGGCACGGTGAAAACCGGCACGCCCTTCAACCGCAACCGCGCGGCCGCCTGAACCGGCGGCTGCCCTTCGTTCCAATCGCCGTCCGAAATAAAAACGATGCCGAGCAAGTTCTTGAACTTCTCCGGCGCCTCCGCGAGCGGATCGTGCAGATCGGTCCCGTGACCGGGTTGCGGCGTCGCGAACGATCCGACGACGACATCCATTCGTTCACGCAACTTGTCCCACGCGTCGGCCGCGGTGAGCGGGCCGATCGCCTCCGCGCGCGTCGTCGGCGTTGAGCCGGGCGATCCGGCGGGCACGGCGTCGCGCGTCTCCATGCTCGTCGATGCGTCCCACAGCACGGCGATCGACGGCTTCTCGTCCGGCCGAAATTCCTCGACCCATTCCGGCTGATTGAGCATTACCGCGGCGAGGCCGACGATCAGAAGCCGCAACAATTCCAGCCCGCCGAGCGATCGCCGAAATCCGCTGCGCCGCCATGCCACAAAGCAGAAGCCAGTCGTGACGAGCACGACGACGATCGACGCGACGACCGATGCGGGCGTCCACAGAAACGTAAGAGTGCGAGTCGCGTTCATGCGGACGCTCCCGCAGGCGATCCCGCGCGCGCGACAATTCGTGGCAAACACAAAGCGGCCTCGACGATCAGCGCGATCATCATGGACGCCAGGAACAGACGCCAGATCTCCTGAATCAGCGCGGCGAGGTTGCCCGCCCGATCATCGACCCGCGCGAAGTCCAGCCCCTGGAACAGCGCGGCGACGCGTTGATCGGCGAGCACGGCGGCGTGGTCTTCGGCAGCCGCGCGATTGACGGCGAAGAGTTTTTCGCCGGCGCCGTAAACGCCTCCGTGAAACGCGAAGTCCGTCGAGAGCGCGTCCGCCGGGCCGGCAACTTGGTGCCAATTGAGCGGCTGTTCACTCGAAACAGCGGACGCGTCGCCCGCGACGAGCTGCCGCGTGTTGCCGAGCACCGCGGCGCCGGTCGCGAGCGCTCGATGAACGAGCACGTACAGCACGACGCCGTTCGAGGCCATCGACGAATCGGCGGCGGCCGGAGTCGTCGCGCAGAAATAGACGCCGCCGCGATTGGTCGTCGCCCGACCGACGAGCGTTGCGCCGCCCTTCAAGCTCGCGAGCGGCGTGTGCTCGCCGGATAGGCCGCACGATTTGCGAATCTCCAACTGGCCGACCGGCAATGCCGCGCCGCTTTGCGTGTGCGCGAGCAGATCTTGATCGCCGCGCCACGATTCGATCACGACTCCGTTCGGCGACTCGACCCACGACTGCCACCGCACGCCCGCGAATTCGTCGTTCCCCGGATCGCGCGGCGGGAAGAACACGACTTGGCCGCCCCGATCGACGAACGAATGGACTCGCTTGGCCGATTCGTCCCTCGGCAGCGGGGCCTGCCAGAGCAGAAGCGAGACCCTCTCCCAGTCGATCGTCGGGAGTTGGTCGAGTGTGATGATTTCGGCCGCACAGCGCAGCGCTGGGTCGGGCGAAATCGCCGCCGCCAGTTGCAGCGGCCGAGCGGCCGGTGCGTCGTCGGCCACGATGACGGTCTGCCGCGGAGCCGGTTGATCGAACACAAAGTAGAAATCGTTGTCGGACGCGTTCGCGTCCGCCGGGATCGAGACTTTGCCCCAACCGCGCTGGTGGTTTCGCTCGAGCGGTATTCGCTGGTCCTTCAGCTCGAATTGCGGCCCGGACATTTCGATCGTGACTTCGGATCGAGCGCCTTCGATCTCGAATTGGATCGGCACACTAGCCCGAAGCGCGAGCGAGGGATCGTCGTTGCCGGTCACCCCTCGCTCGCGCGTCGGGCTACTGTCTGCGCCGTCCTCGCGCGTCAAGCGCAGCGACACGAGCAGCTCGGCGCTGTCGCTGGTCTGGCGGCGACGGACGTCGGTAACTCGCACCGACAAGTTGCCGCTCGATGTTTGCGGGTAGGCCAGCAAATGGAACCGGACTCCTTGCGAGAGTTCGAGAAACGAGTCGCGCAGCGTCTGCCATCGGCCGCTGTCCGCGTTCCAGTCGTTCTGCCGGATGTCGGAGCAAATCCAAATCTCGGTGCGGCCCGACTTGTTCGCTTGAATGTAGTCGCGCGCGGCCTGCAGCATCGCCGGCAAATCGGCCGACGCGCTGGTCGGTTCGGCGGCCGGCAGACGCAACAGCGCGTCGGGCGATTCCAGCTCGCGCGGCGTGTTCGTCGTGCTCTCGATCAACACCCAGCGGGCCGAACCGAGCGTGTTCAGCGTTTGCACCAACTGCTGGCGGCCGGTTTCCAGTTTCGAGCCGACGGCCCCCGAACTCTGCTGCCGCATGCTCGGCGAGCGGTCGAGCAAGATGATCGTCGTGTCCGCGCGGCCGCCGGCAGTCAGCCCCAGCCAGCCGCTCGCGAGCGGGCGGCTGACGGCGAAGATCAACCCGGCGATCGCCAACATGCGAAACAGCATGATCAACCACTGCCGCAGTCGGGCATAGCCGCGCGACATGCGATTCGCGGCCAGCAGAAACAGCATGGCGGCCCAGCGAATGGTCTGAAACCGCCGCTGGTTGATCAGGTGAATCAGAATCGGCAGCGAGATGATCGGCAGCGCTGCCAACAGCATCGGTTGAAGAAAGCTCATACTTTGGAGTGCGGCGATTCACGGCCGCGTTCGATCTCGCAAATCTTCTACTTCCCTTTGCCACGCGTGCGGCCGACCAAGAACCGCATCAACACTTGCTCGTAGTCGTCGCCCAGATTGACGCGATGGTAATCGACGGCCGATTCGAGCATCACCTGCCGCAGCGCATCGAGGTACGTGCGCAACGCCTTGTGATAGCGGTCGGCGATCTCGTTCGGCTCAGCGAAGACGGACGGACCGCCCTCCATGTCGAGGAACCGCATCGGCCGCTGGAACGTGAAGCTCAGCTCGAGCGGGTCGAGCAACTGAAACACCGCGACGTCGTGCTTGCGAAATCGCAGATGCTGGAAGCAGCCGCGCAGCTCCGCCGGCTCCACGAACAAATCGGAGACGATCACAATCAGCGCTCGCTGCCGAATCGTCTCGGCAAGCTCGTGTAACACGGGCACAAGCTGCGTCTCGCCTTCCGGCCGCGCGTGCTCCAGGATGTCGAAGACGCTCATCAAGTGGGCCGGATTTCGTTTCGCCGGAATGTTCCGCACGATGCCCTTCGCCACGCACGACACACCGACCGCGTCGCCCTGCTGGACCGCGAGGTAGCCGAGTGTCGCGGCCAGCCGTCGCGCGTAGTCGATCTTCGTGACGCCGTTCGATCCGAACTCCATCGAACCGCTCGTGTCCAGCACGAGGCAGCATCGCAGATTCGTGTCCGCCTCAAACTCTTTGACGTAGAACCGGTCCGAGCGTCCGTACGCTCGCCAATCCAGCCGCCGCAGATCGTCGCCCGGCACGTATTTCCGGTACTCGGCGAACTCGACGCTCGCCCCGCGATGCGGACTGGGATGCCGGCCCGACACGTTCCCTTGCATCGGCCGCCGCGCGAACAGCGGCACGGCCGCCAGCCGCGACAAGACTTGCGCATCCAGAAAGTTGCGAGAGCGACGGTCGGGAATCATCACTGGGCCTCGGTCGCTGTCTCCTCGATCAGCCGATGCACGATCTTCTTCGCGTCGATGCCTTCGGCCTGGGCCGCGAACGTCGTAATGATGCGATGCGTCAGCACCGGCGCGGCGACCTCCTGAACGTCTTCGAGCCGGACCATGTAGCTGCCGAGCAGTGCCGACCGGGCCTTCGCGCCGAGGATCAAATACTGCACCGCACGCGGGCCGGCACCCCACGCGACCAGCGGCTTCAGCCACGCCGGCGCCGTCGCGCCGTTCGGTCGGGTCTTGCGTGCCAGCCGGGCCGCGTACTGATAAACGTGGTCCGGCACCGGCACGCGACGCACCAGTTGCTGATGCCGAATGATCTCCGGCGCGTGCATGAGATGACTCAGCTCCGGCAGATCGTCGCCCGTCGTCGTTCGCGCGATCTGCACCTCTTCGTCCTCGGACGGATAATCCAGCTCGATCAAGAACATGAATCGGTCGAGTTGCGCCTCCGGCAGCGGATACGTTCCTTCCTGCTCGACTGGGTTCTGCGTGGCCAGCACGAGGAACGGCTCGTCCAGCCGAAACGGCTTGCCGATCACCGTGACCTTGTGCTCCTGCATGGCTTCGAGCATCGCGGCCTGCGTCTTCGGCGGCGCCCGATTGATTTCGTCGGCCAGCACGATGTTGGCGAACACCGGCCCGTGCACGAACTCGAATTCGCGTCTGCCGCCCGCGCCGTCTTGCAAGATGTCCGTGCCCGTGATGTCCATCGGCATCAGGTCGGGCGTGAACTGAATGCGGCTAAACTTGAGCGACATCGTCTCCGCTAGCTTGCTGACCAGCAGCGTCTTGGCCAGTCCCGGCACGCCCATGAGCAATCCGTGCCCGCGTGCGAATAGGCAAATCGTCAGCCGCTCGATGACCGCGTGCTGCCCGACGATCACTCGTCCCAATTCTTTGCGCAACCGGGCGTACGCCTCGCGCAGTTCATCGATCGCCTTGACATCGCCTTCGCTGAGCCTCTCCGAGGACGTGGCCGCTACGGATTGTGACAATGGATTCTCCTCAATGTCGCGCCGAGAAGGTCGCTGCGAGTATTCACGCGCCGCGTTGTGAGGTCTACTCGTGGCAAAGCCATTATTCACGGTGCGTTGCTGATCCGCAAGAACCTCAAAAACAAACACGGGCCGCGTACTGATACGGAGGAGTCGCTCCGTCGAGAAATCATATTTGTTGCCGGAAGCGGAACGAATGGCTTACGAGTTTGTCGAGATTCTTGCCACGGAGACGCTGACTGAATTGAAAGCGCAACGCTCGCGTGTCATTCGCGATTCGACGTCAGTTCGCCGACGAGTTGCCGATCCTTCACGGTCCAGACTCGCACCTTGCCGGTGAAGTCGCCGGCGATCAGGCGCTCGCCGTCGTGGCTGAAGACTACGCGAGATGGGATGTCGGTGAAGCCGTCGAGCTTGGCGAGTTGATTCCCGTCGGCCCGCCACACGCGGGCGGAGTTGTCACGGCCGACAGTGGCGAACAGGCCGCTGTGGGTGTACTCAACGGACAGGACGCCGGGCAGCCGGTTGCGCGGATTGGCCGGCCGGGCGCTGCCGCCGTCGGCGTGGGCGTTGATCGTGCGTGTGGGAAAACCGTCTTCGGCGTACCACAGGATGACGCGGCCGTCCTCGCTCGACGAGGCCAGCATCTGCGAATCGGCCCGCCAACTCAGATCGGTGACCGATTCGCGGTGGTCGCCGAGCGTGAACACGATGCCGCCGGTTGCGGCTTCCCAGACGAAGGCACCACCGGCGCGGTCGCCGCTCGCGAGCAGTTCGCCGTCAGGGCTGAATTCCATCGCCGTCACCCAATCGGTGTGCTTCTTGATGCGGTGCCGCAGTTCGCCCGTTTCGGTCTCGTAAATCTTCACGAGCTTGCTCGGCCCGCCGAGCGCCACGAATTTGTGGTTCGCGCTGATGTCGGCCGCGAGCACGATGTCCACCTCGTCGCCGATCTCCGTCAACCGCTCGCCGGTCGCAACGTCGAACAAAACGACTCGGCCGCTCGCGGCACCGCGACCGCCGGCGGCCAGCAGGAGTTTGCCGTTGCGGCTGAACTTGAGCACGTACGGTATGCGTTCGGGGAACGGCAGCACGCCGAGCGGTTCAAGCGTGTCCGTGTTGTATAGCAGGATGCGTTCGTGGCCCGCGACGGCGACGAGCGGCGCCCAGGGACTGGAGGCGAGAGCCGTTACCGGATGCGGACGCATCGTTTTCGGCAACGACGGGTCCGGCAAATTCTCCGGCATCGGCGGCGGACCGTCCGGCTTGCCGGTCGAAACCGTGGTGACATCAATGTCGATCTTGCGGGCCGAGTTCTTCGCCGCGCCGACCGACGTGTCCGCCGCGCCGAGTTCGATCCACCGCTTGATCACGGCGATGTCCGCGTTGGGAATCTTCGGCTGCTTCGGCGGCATGTTCGGTTCTTCGGCGTGCGTCACCACGAGGTACAGCAGACTTTGGTCCGGCTTGCCCGCCGAGATCGCCTCACCGCTCGATCCGCCGGTCATAATCGTCTGATACGACATCACGTTCAGGTCCGACGTCGCCTTGTCCGGGTTGTGGCAGTTGACGCAGTGCTTGCGCAGGATCGGCAGGACGTGATCTTTGTACGTGACAACGTCTTTCGAGCCGGATTCAGGCGACTTGGTCTCTTGGCCCAGAACCGGCGATACAAGGCAGGCGATGAGAAGCAGCGGTGCGAGACGAATCACGTTGATACTCCAAGATGCAGACGACACACATCGTGTGTCGAAAAGCCGCACACGGAGTGTGCGGTCTACGATCAGTGATTGAACGCGAACTCCGTCGAGTTGAACAGTCCCCACAGGATGTCCCCGTAGACCAGCAGCGTGGCGTTGCCTTCGAATCGCTGGCGGATCGACGCGAGTTGGCGTTCTTGGTTGCGGATCTGGTTGTCCAAGTTCGTGAGCGCAGCGGCTTCCTGGCCGTCGTCACGGAGCTTTTCGTAGTCGGCCTTAAGTCGCTTCAGTTGCTCCTCGGCGCGGCGGTAATTCTGGTCCGTTTGGGCCTGAAGGCTGGCGAGTTCGGTTACGCGGTCGGGATTGTTGATGTCCTCCGAGATGATCTCGGAGAGCTTTTCGACCTCCGCGGCGGTCGGCTTGCGACACAGGGTTCGGACGTAGAGTTCTTCGAGGATTTCGGCAGTCGATTTTTTCTGGCCGAGGAGCGTCGCGATCAGTCGGCTTTGCGCGATCTTCTGAGTGATCGTGTCGCCGTTAACCAGGTGCAGGGCTTGCGACAGGTTGGCTTCGCGGTTGACTTCGCACGAGCAGGCACTCTCGCGCGGGGCGCGGCCGAATGTGGTCAGGAAGTAGTTCGACACGCTGCCGGAGTAGAGCTGCACGGCCCGCGTACCCGGCGGCGACTGTGGAAATCGGTCTTCGGTGCCGGTGATACGCGTGATCGTGTCCAGCAGCACCTCGGCCCGCAGCCGGCGGACGTAGCTGTGCGAGAAGTACGCTTCGTCCAGCTCGTTCGTCGGGTTACTGGCGACGGACAGTTGATATGTACGCGAGTTACAGATGTCGCGGATCAGCTTCTTCTTGTCGAATCCGTAACCGGCGAGTTTGCGGCCCAGTTCTTCGAGCAGTTCCTTGTTGCTGGGCGGGTTGCTGATACGCACGTCATCGACCGGTTCGACGATCCCGCGGCCGAAGAAGTGTGACCAAATCACGTTGGCCATCGTCTGAGAAAACGCGGCGTTGTCGGGCGACGTGAGCCACTGCGCGAGCGATTGCCGAGGGTCCTTGCCTTCCACGTCGGGTGCGTCGCCACCGAGCACCTTCGGCTTCATGCGCCGGCCATCGACCGGATGCTCGACCGTGTTGGCCGCGTTGTTATTGAACACGATCACTTCGCGCCCCTCGACGCCGCGCTTCAGGTTCACGCCGGCGAAGAAGCTCGCGAAGCCGTAGTAGTCGTCCATCGTCCAGCGATCGAACGGGTGGTTGTGGCATTGCGAGCACTGGATGCGCGTGCCGAGGAAAACCTGGGCGATGTCTTCGGCCGTCTTCTGCGGCGTCAGCCGTTCGGTCGAGGTGTAAAGATTCGCGGTCGGCGAATTCAAGTTGCTGCCGGTGCCGGTGAGCAGGTCGGCGACAAACTCGTTGAGCGGCCGGTTCTGGACCATCTGGTCGTGGACCCAGGCGGCGTATTGCCACATCGCCTTGGCGTCGCGGCCGTACTGCGGCTGATTGTTCGCCGCGCGGATGCGGAGCATCTCGCCCCACTTCATGGACCAGATGTCCACGAATTCGTCGCGGTCGAGCAGCGTGTCGATCAACTTCGCCCGCTTCTGCGAGTCAGTGTCGGCAACGAATTGATCGAACTCCTCGCGCGATGGCGGTAGGCCGATCAGGTCGAGGTACACGCGGCGCAGGAACATTTCGTCCGAGCAAAGTTCCGACGGCGCCATGTGCAGCTTGCGGAGCTTGTCGAACACGAGCGTGTCGACGTAGTTGGTTTCGGGCGTTCCCGGCCAGCGGAAGTTGTCGCCGGTCGGCAGGATGATGACCTCCGACCCGACCGTAAACTTATTGAACCGCGTGAAGACGAACGCGCCGCCGCGGCCGTTGCCCGTGACCACGCCGTCTTTGCCGATGGACGCGACCGCTTCGTTGTTCGACAGGAACAGGGCCAGCCGCGAAACGTCGCGCACCGATCCGTCCGAGTACTTCGCGAGCACAACTGTTTGTTGCGTGGTCCCGCCGCCGGCGAAGACGACCTTTGGTGGCACCAGTTCGATGCCCAGTGGCACCGGCGTCTCGCCGGTGTCGTCCGGCGCACCGGCCTCGATCCAGCGAAGCAGCGTTTTGTAATCGTCACTGTCCGAGTCGAACAGCTTTCCCCCCGTGTGCTGCACCAGGCCCGTTGGTTTTTCGAGCATCAGGCTTTTTTCCGGCACGGCCAGATCGATCCGGCGGCCGACGAGTTGGCGCGTGAGGCGGAAGTAATCGCCCGCCGGGTCGTAGCCGAACAGCGACAGCATGAAGCCGTCCTTGCCGCGTGCCGCGCCATGGCAGCTTCCATTATAGCAGCCGTACTTCATGAACACCGGCATCACGTCCAGCCGAAAGCTGACCGGCCGCGATTCGCCCGCGCTCGCGACGGAGACCGGCACCTCGGCCTTGAGCTTGCCGTGCTGCACCACGAGCCGCGTTTGCCCGTCGGCCTTCGGTCGCACTACTTGCCCGGCGACGTCGATCAGTTTCGGATCAGCCGCCCGCAGCTTGATCTCAGCAGTCACGTCGCGCGTCGTCCCCTGCTCGTCCTCGAGCTGCACGACGATCGCCTGCCGGTCGCCCTGACCGCGAAGCGATATTTCGCCGGGGAAGACGCGGAGCGTTGGACCTGAGTCCGCTCGCGCGGCGAACGGAAGCAGCGTGGTGATTGAAAGAACAAACGGTAGACAGCAAATGTTTTTTGTCATGACAATGCACTCGATGACGGAAAACGCTCGAACAGTTCGTTCAACTAATTTGTCCCCGCTCGTGCCCCTCGTTCTGCGTCGATTCGCAGCAAGCCGTAGCCGCTCAGTTGCCGCACCGACTGGCCGTCTTCAACGACGGTCAGGTCCAGGGTGATGCCTTGGTAGTTGCCGACGAGAGAATCTTCCGTGGCCCGCAGAGTGAAACTGACTTCCTTGTCGTCCGATGTGATCTCGCGGACCGGTTCGACGAGTTGGACGCCGCGCGGCAGGCGGGCCAGCGTGGCCTTGGCCTTGCCGTCGAACGGTTTCAGATGGTTGAGCCGCACGACGACGTTTGATGTCTTGCCGCGTTCGATCGAGGTCCGGGCGAACCGCGCGTCGATGTGCGGTTCGGCGATCGTCAGCTTGAACGGCTGAGTGGCGACGTAGGTACGGTTCGCGTTGTCGTTGTAGCCCGGCCGATCGCCGCCGCTGACGCAGGTCAGTGTGACTTCGTATGAGCTGGCCGTTGCGTTGCGGGCAGCGCCGATCAAGTATTCGCCTTCCGTCTGGTCCGGGCGGATCGTGATCGGAGTGGACGAAGTGACGCCGTTTGGCCGCCATTCCATGCTCACAGTCACGGGTCCGTCGTAGCCTTCCGCGCGGCGGACCGCGAACTTGATCGCCATCTCGCCGTTTTGCACGAGGGCCGATTTGGGTTCATTCACCTCAATCGTGAACGGAGCCGGGTCGGTCACCGCGACCGCCAGCTTGTCCACGACCGTGTGCAGGTAATAGTCGTTGTTGCCGTATGCGTTCATGGCGACGATCTGGCGGAAGCCGCTGGCAAGCGGCGGTTTGTCGCCGCCGTCAGCCGGCCGGGCGACGATCTCGACCAGACGGCCTTGCAGCTTGGTGTCCGCGGCGGCCTCGAACACGACCGGCACGCGCGGCATCGCGGATGTCACGCGCGGGGCGCGCATCGTGACGCCGTCGGGAAGGCCGATGGCAACCAACTCTAACTCGCCGTTGAACGCCCGATTGGTGTTGAAGATGGAGATCGACGTGTTGTATCGGTTGCCCGCAGGAATGTTGATCGTCTGCCGGGCCTGCGGCGTGAACTGGTTTTCCGGCTCGAGCGGCACGTAGGTGAAGACGGCGTCGGTCTCTGGCTGAAACTCCACGCGATACACGAAATCGGCCCCGCCGCGGCCGCGGTCGTCTTCGACACTGAGCACGTATTCGCCGTCGGCGGGCACGGTGAATTCGATCACCGGGTCGAGCATGTCGCGGTTCAGGCCGCCGGCGGGCGGCAGTCCGAGTTGATTCAGCCGCGAGTCGGTCGCCCGCAGCGGCGCCCCGCCCGGTTTGCCGCCGAGCGGACGGATGGTGATCGTCGGGTCAAGCGGTGAGCCGAAGGCGTTGGCGAGTGCGTGTACTTTGAATCGGTCGTCCTTCTTCGCCTGGAATCGGAAGCAGTCCACGTCGCCGGGCTTTTCGATGATGCCGTTGAGCGCGACCGGCAGTTCCGCAATTGTGCCGGAAGCGACCGCTTCGGGTGTGTCGTTTGGTTCGGTTTCGAGTGCGTTCGCGAACGACGAGACGCGCAACTTGTTCGGCGTCGGGGCGGATACACCGCCGTCCACCGCGACGAACGCGAAATCGCCCGGCTGGTCCGATGGCAGCTTGACCGTCTGCGTCCATTCGCCGCGCGGATCGCCGAGTACGCGGACGGACAATTCTTGCCCGACCTGACCGCCGGCCGGGAAAAGCGCGGTCGGTCGCGAGAACGTGCCGACGTGCAGGCGATAGATTTCATTCGCGGCGTTGTAAATGCTGTGGCGGACCGCGATGAAGTATGGCCCGTCGCGATCGGCGACGAGCGACGCGATCGGGTCTTGTACGAACATCGCGGAATCGTCCGCGGCGACAAGCTGCTTTCCGTCGGCGTCGAGAATGGCCAGGTGCAAATCGGGCAGTCCGCGTTCGATGCCGAGCCGGGCCGCCTCGATTTCCGCCGAGACCCGCTGACCTCGTGAAACCTCGACGCGGTACAGATCGACATCGACCGGATCGTTCATGCGGCCGAGCACCGTCGTATTGGCTTCTACGGGCTTCGCCGCGTCACGTTGGTTGTTCCGCTTCTGCGGCTGCTCGTCTTCTTCAACGATCGGGAACGGTCCGACGAAGAACCGCTGGTAGTCGCTCACGCCGCTGGCGGTCCGCAGTCTCATTCCGTGCGCCCCGAGCGGACAATCGTCGGCCAACTTCAGCCGCACACGGACTCGCGTGCCTGGGTCAACTCGCTCCTTGCGACCGTTGATTTCGATCTCGCCTTCCAAGAACTCGATCGACTCGACCGTGATACCCGGTCCGTACAGCATCACTTCCTCGGGCTTGTCGAGGTATCGGCCGGTGAACTGCACATCGAGCGTCGTCCCCCGCTGCCCACCCGGCGGCAAGATGCGGGCCAGCCGCGGCGAGCCGGCCTCGGCGGCACCGCAAGCAGTGAGTACGAACATGGACGCGGCCAAGAAAAAGTGTCTGGACATAGCGATGACCTTTGAGTGGTTTTTCCTGCGGTACTCAAACCATTGGCTACTTCGCGGTCGGATTCAACGCCTTCTTCGACGACGAACCACGCCACACGGTTCGCCCGGAAACTTTCTGTCGTTCCCGGGCATCTTCGAGAATTGCGGCGATGTCATTGCCGAACTTCTCAGCCATCCGCTGTCGAATTCGGTGAAGTTCGTCGATAACTGGGTCGCGATTAGTTGTCTTCTGACTCATCATCCACCATCTCTTCCGGCGTGCAAATGATCGGAATCGGGCATCCCAAGTCAGTCAAGACTTGGTGAATCCGAGGCAAAATCTTCGCGTTCGCAATGTGCTTGCAGTTCCAGGTCAACAGGTATTGTATCTCGTGATGGGCAACCATCGCGATGTGCAATGCGTCAACGGATGCAGTTGGCGGAAGTATCGCTCGGGCGATGATTTCGTTGGCGATGACGCCAATGCGCGGATCAAGCGGGAGTAGCGGTATCCCGTCGAGCGATTCCAATCGTTCAGCCGCCAGGTCTGGATCACCTTCCGAGGCTTCATCAATGACGTATTGCGACGTTACAAGTTCATACTTCTCACGCTCATCGTGCCACCATTGGTCTGTAAGCAGTTGACGAGCCGCCATGACAACCTGCGAACTGGGGCGTTGTCGCAGGTAGCTGACGATTGAGGTTTCGATGTACAGCGTTGCCAACGCGTCGTGCTCCTCGTCGAACTACCCGATCAATTCCTTCACCACCTCGCCGCCGTCGATGATCTCGACGGGGCGGGCGCCGGGGGTCATTAGTTCTTTGTCGGCGTTGATGCCGATCTGGTGGTAGACGGTCGTGAGCACGTCTTCGATGCGGACCGGATTCTCTTCCGGCTCGCTGGCCGTGCTGTTGGACGAGCCGTAGACCAGACCGCGTTTGAAGCCGCCGCCAGCGAGCGCCGCCGAGTAGACGCGCGGGTAATGGTCGCGGCCGGCCGTCGCGTTGACCTTCGGGGTGCGGCCGAATTCGCTGGTGACCATTACGAGCGTCGAGTCGAGCATGCCGCGGTCGTAGAGATCGGTGACGAGTCCGGCCAGGGCCTGATCGAGCACGGGGGCCTGACGACGCATCGCGTTTTCGATGCCCGCGTGATGGTCCCAGCCGCCGTAGCTCACGGTGACGAACCGCACGCCCGCCTCGATCAGCCGCCGGGCGAGCAGGAACCGCATGCCGGCCTCGCTCGCGCCGTACTTGTCTTTGGTCTCCTGCGTTTCTTTGTTGATGTCGAACGCCTCGCGCGCGGCGGGTGAGCTGATCATCGCGTAGGCCCGTTGATAGAACTCGTCCATCGCCCCGAGCGCCTCGGCCTTCTTCGCGAGCGCGCGGAAGTGATCGTCCACCGCGTTGCGGATGCGTTGCCGGTTCGTGAACCGATGATCGTCCACGCCGGACGGCAGCATGAGGTCGCGCACCTGGTAGCCCTGCCGGCCGGGATCGCTGCCGATTCCGAACGGGCCGAACTGCGAGCCGAGGTAGCCGGTCCCCGCGTACTCGCCGGCGTTCGGGATGGCGACGTACGGCGGCATGTTCTTGCGCGAGCCGAGTTCGTGCGACACGACCGCGCCCAAGCTGGGGTGATCGATCGCCGGGCTTTTGCGGTAGCCGGTGAACATCGCGTAGGTCGCGCGGCCATGATCGGCGTCCTTGCCGGCGATCGAACGGATGACGGTCAACTGCTCGGCGATCCTGGCGAGGCGGCTGAAGTTCTCATTAAAGACCACGCCCCGCAGGGCCGTCTTCGCCACGCCGAACGGCCCGCGATATTCCAGCGGCGCCTCCGGTTTCGGGTCCCACGACTCTTGGTGAGCCATTCCGCCGGGCAGGACGATTTGGATCACACCCTTGGCCACGCCCTCCTTGCTCTCGTAATGTTTCTGGTCCGCGCGGGCCTCGGTCATTCGCAGGAATTCGCCGAGCGTCAGGCCGAGCGACCCGACGACGCCGACTCGGAGGAAATCCCGCCGGCCGGGCTTGCGAAAGTGGGCCGGATCATCTTGCCACGTGACGATGTCTTTTGCCTTCGCGGTCATGAGTCGATCCTTTCTGCGGTCGATGCGTTTGGTTCGCGTCGGACCCGTGCGTGAGTTTGCTGAATTCCCTTCGAGCTAGCGTCCCCGGCAGCCACGTCAGGCAGGTTGGTTTCGGCCTGGTGTAGACCGAGTGGCTGCTTACAGCTTGCTTGACCATAGGTTAACGTGGACACGCTGCTATCGTCAAGTCACAGTCCACCGTCACGGAGATCGAAGACCCCGTACTCAAAATCCGCACGCCGCCAGCCGCTCGATGATCTCGCGATATCGCGGCCGCACGTCGATCGAGTATCCGAGAAGCCGCTCGCGCGGGCCGGCCCAGCCGACCATATTAGTGTGGTCGCAATTCCACTCGCCGAGGAACTCGCCCCACCGCGCGGACTGCACGGAGACGAGTCCGTCGTTCGGTCCTTCGATCGGAGCGATCACGTCGTAACTGTAACGAAGTGCGTACAGCATTTCGTGTCGCCGCTTGTTGCCGGCCACCGATGCGTAGCGGACCGGCGGCACGTCGGGTGTGACTTGGTTGAATCGGTCGCACGCCTCGGTCCGCAAATCTTCAAACGCCTCGTGTTGGATCGGCGAGCGGCGGAGCCAACCGAACAGGCCGATCCTCTCCGCGATCGCGACCCCCGTGTCGGCGAAGCAAGTGCCGCGATGCGGCGTGCCGAGCGTCGTGAGCGACAGCACCTGACGGGCCATATCGAGGTGCGTGATCATGTGCCGCGCGTCCAGCCCGCCCATGCTGTGAGCGATCACGTGTACCGGCTCGTCGCCGACCTGCGCGCGAATCGCGCGTTTGAGCGCCTCGGCCCGTGCGGCGATCGAGCCGGTCGGCGGCACCTGCGTCAGCACCACGCGGTTGCCGAGTTCCTCGATGTACCGTGGCACGACGCGAAAGTACGTCGCGAGCGTGATGCCGCGGATCGCCATCTGAGAGAATCCGAGTAGCCCGTGTGCCAGCACGATCGGTGAATTCAGCCGCTCTGCCATGCTTAAGACGATAATCCAAAAGACCCCTCCGAAGCGACAGCCGCGTAGTGGTATAGTTTGGCGAGCGGGGGCTGTGAAGCCCCTGATGCTTCGCCGACTATCAAAGGGCTGACGAGAATGAATCCGATGAAGCACGTTGGGATCGTCCTGTTCGCATCGGCCGTGTCCGTTGCCGTGGCGTCCGTGTCTGCTGATTCTCGGCCGCTGATCATTGCTCATCGCGGCGCTTCGCACGATGCCCCGGAAAACACGCTCGCCGCCTTTCGGCTTGCTTGGGAACAGGATGCGGACGGAATTGAAGGGGACTTCTACTTGACCAAGGACCGCCGCGTGGTGTGCATTCACGACGACACCACTAAACGCACGGCCCCGATCGATCTGCGAATTGCGGACACGCCGTTTGACGAGCTACGCAAGCTCGACGTCGGCTCATGGAAGGACAAGCGGTGGGCGGGCGAGCGCATCCCGACCATCGAGGAGGTGTTCGCGACGGTACCGAAAGGCAAGAAGTTCTACGTCGAGATCAAGTGCGGGCCGGAGATCGTGCTGCCGATCCAGCGTGCCCTTGCCAAATCGGGCCTAACCGCTCAGCAGGTGGTCATCATTTCCTTCAAAGAGCCGGTCATCGCCGAGGTGAAGCGGACGATCCCCGGCGTGAAAGCGATCTGGCTGGTCGCGTACCACAAGGACGACGAGACCGGCCAGTGGACGCCGACGATCGAGCAAATCATTCCCAGGCTGCGGCGGTGCAAAGCGGACGGTCTCGGTACGGAGGCGAGGCGTGAGGTGGTGAACGCTGATTTCGTACGCGAACTGCGCCGCGCCGAATTCGAGTTCCACACATGGACCGTTGACAATCCCGACACGGCCCGTGACTTCCACTCGCTCGGCGTCGAATCGATCACGACGAATCGCCCGGCGTTCCTGCGTAAGCATCTTGACGAAGACGGGTAGGCAGGCATTGCAAATCAGTTTCCTACACCTTGATCCCATTCCTACGGCACCGGCACCGGTTCCAAGGGGCGGGTGATCGCCACTGGGTTCGAGCCGGCTTCGTTGTCGGTGTCGAGGATCACGAACATCTTGTACACCGCCTCGTCGCCGGGGTCCTCAACGCCCACG
>Ga0247727_10006308_pt1 | contig 23410 bp, 16 predicted proteins | sample WisWelCaveWW1625_FD_202498 | JGI IMG/M metagenome (GOLD analysis project Ga0247727, IMG submission 202498) | Biofilm microbial communities from Wishing Well Cave, Virginia, United States - WW16-25 | ecosystem: Environmental > Aquatic > Deep subsurface > Groundwater > Cave microbial mat | place...
TACAGACGGAGCCGCAGATCCAGGAGGTGCTGGGCATCGACGAGAAGGGGCACGACTACTTCCTGCAGATGACCGACGCGCGGCCGGACACGGGGGGGCTCTCGGGGGCGACGCCGTCGGAGGCGGTCTCCTGGGGGAAGATCGACCCGGACCGGCTGCCGGACACGGTGGTGGTCTACGTGGACGCGACGGTCGCGCTGCCCATCCTCACGGCCTACGCCCTTTCCGTCCGGAAGAAGCGCCGCCTCCGCCGGCTATTCCGCCGCCGCGACGCCATGAATGCCGCCCTGGAGAAGGCGGCCGCGAGGGTCCGCGCCCGGCGCGACCGGACCGGGGTCATGGCAGCGAAGACCGCGAAGTCGCGGCACCTCCACTGACCCTTCGGCTCTGTGGCACCCTGGGGAGCGGGGGGGGGGCCGGAACAGGTCAAGTTTCCCAGCCGACTTGTCGCCTTGAACGGAACATTGAGTTGCCACGAAGGCCCACGCGCCTGCCGATGTGGGGCGGGGCGGGGCTTGATCTTCCGCAAAGCTATCCATACACTTCAGTTCCACACGCTGGCAATTGACTGCGCGCGTACGACGCTGCCGAGGTCAGGACAGGGGATGTACTAGCCCCGAGGTCGGCGGCTTGCAGACCGGAGGTACCCGCATGCACCCCCCTCGACATGGGTGGACGATGTCCACCTTCCTCTTTTTCGTCTGCGCATGCGGTGAGCAGCCGCCTCCTCCCCCTGCACCACCGCCCCTTCCCTCTTCGACGCCGGCCTCGAACCGCTCTGAACCAATGCTCCCGCAACAGTCTCCGCCTGCCCCTCAGCACCAGCCTGAACCACGTTTCGAGGAGCCGGCCCGTCTCCCGCCACCCAAGGTCGAGGACGCGACCACACAGAAGGTACAAGACCGGGAAACGCGGAAAGTGAGACTCGAGGTGAAGGACATCTCTTGGCGGTTCAAGTCCGAGCCCCACGATTCCGGGAGGTTTGATGTACGCAAGGCCGTAACTGATCTTCTCAAGGGCTCAATGGTCCAGGTTGTGGGAGATGATGCAACCACAACCGATGCGACGGTGCTAGTCGAATTCACAGAGACGGAAGGCGACAGATACACCCCAGGCGGCATAGGGTCGAACATCTGGTACCAGGTGACGGTCTTTTCTGCAAAGGACCTAGATGAACTGTTTCGAGCCTCAACCTCAGTTTCGACCCCATCCTCGGTCAGAATGTCCATTGTCGGCGGAGGACCGAATCTCTACACCGCGACAATCGACCGCCTACGCGAAGACCCCGTGTTTGCCAGCACCGGGGTCCTCATAGCTGCCTCACTCGAGCTCCACGATGCTCAATCCGACCTCCTTCGTCGCGCAGTCAATCCCAGACTGCGACCCTGGTCCATCGCGATTCTCGAACGTTCCTCCTTCGCACCGTCAAGCACACCAGAGAGGGTCTACTGGTCTCTCCTTCACGATGATTGGCAGGCTCTCGCGGCAATCGGGGCCGACGCCTCAGCGGCACTTCTCGACGCTCTGCCGGTCACCCAGGATCCTGAGAAAGTCAGCCACATCGCGTCCATTCTTGGAAAGATCGGTGAACGCCGGGCGTCGGCTCCGCTGTGCGGGGCATTGCACCGACTTGTCCCCCATTCCCATAGCCTCCTCTCGGAAAAGGATCTCGTGGCCGCAGTCCAGGTCCTTGGCGCACTTGGAAAGATCGGCGATGCGTTCGCTCTCAAGACCATCAACGAAGTCAAGGACCACGATCACGCCGAGGTCGCGGCATCTGCGCGAAAGGCCATTGAGGCTCTACGAGAGCGCTATGGAGCCAAGGACGCGCGCCCCACAACGCCTTCGGAAGACAGATAGACTTCAGGTTTCGCTGCGCTTATCAGCAGTTGACGGCAGGTCGGACTTCGAGGCCAGGAGGATTGTACGCCCTACCGCACCTCCTCGATGCTGAGCAGGTTCGTCCCCGCCCCCGCGCCCAGCGGCCGCCCGCAGAGGACGACGACGCGTTCCCCGGGGGCGAGGAGGCCCTTCTCCTTGAGGACGGCGAGGGCCGCCTCCACGGCGCGGTCGATGGGGGTGCCCGCGGGCTGGCCCGGCATCTCGACGGGCTGGACCCCGTAGGACAGCGCGAGGCGTCGGGCGACGGCAGCGTGGTAGACGCAGGCGTAGACCGGAATCCGGGGCCGGAAGCGGGAGAGCATCCGTGCGGTCCCGCCGGAGAGGGTGAGGGCGACGACGGCCCGCGCCCCGAGCGTGGGCGCGGTGAGTGCAGCGAGGTAGGAGGCGTGGTCGGTGACCGCGGCCGACGGCCCGTGCCAGGAGCGCTCCGCGCGGACCGCCTCGTAGAACCGCGCCAGCTCCGCGTCCCGCCCCCCCAGCGGCGGCTCGTCGAAGGCCTCGGCCGCCTCCACGATTCCCCGCAGCACCTCCACCGCCCGCACCGGGTAGGCCCCCGTCGAGGTCTCCCCCGAGAGCATCACCGCGTCCGCGTGGTCCAGCACCGCGTTGAACACGTCGCTCGCCTCGGGACGGCGCGGCTCGTAGAAGCGCTCCATCGAGTCCAGCATCTGCGTCGCAACGATGCAGGGCTTCCCCGCCCGCGCCGCTCCCCGCAGGATCTCCTTCTGGAGCCGCGGCACCTCCCGCGCCTCGCACTGCAGCCCCAGGTCCCCCCGCGCCACCATGACCGCGTCCGCCTCGCGAACGATGGCTCCCGCGGCGGCCGCGGCCTCCCGGGTCTCGATCTTGGCGACCACGGGAAGGCGCAGGATGGTCTCCCGCGCCTCGTCCCGGGGGAGGGCGTCGAGCAGGCGGCGGTACTCCGCGAGCAGCGCGGGGTCGTCCCCGAGCCGCCGCGCCGCCTCCTCCGCGAGCGCCGCGTCCCCGGGGGGCTTCCCCTCCCCCGCCGCCGCCAGCAGCCCGTGCACGAAATGCCGCAGCGTCCGCACGTCCTCGGGGCCCCGCACGAAGGAGAGGGCGACGAGGTGCACCTCCCCCGCGAGGAAGCGCGGCACCACCCAGCGCGCGAGGTCGTGGCGGTCCTTCTCCGTGAGCACCGTGTCCACGGTGACCTTCACCCCGCGGAAGGTGACCCCCTTGCGGTCGAAGAGCAGGCCGCCGACGACGACCTCGGCCTCGAGGACCCCGTCCGTAGTCACCGAGGTCGCCCGGAGGAGCGTTTCCCCATCGCCCAGGTGCACGAGGAGGCCGTCGCTCCCGGCGGCGCGGAGCGCGGTCCGCACGTCCTCCGCCAGCGCCTTCCCGCCATCCACCCGAGGGGGAGGGAGATCCCTCGACAGCCCGAGGCGCAGAGAGTCCCCCTTCGAGAGGGGCCACCCGTCCCTTCTAACCTCGGGGGGTAGGACCAGCCGGATCTTCACGCCCTGGAGATCCGCGAGGACGGAGACGCGGCGCAGGCTCCCCGCGGCGGCGGCCGCGGCGTTCGCCCGCGCCGCGGCCGCGAGCCAGCGGTCCTCGGCCTCGTAACCCGCGTTCCCCTCGGAGGCGCGGTTGTGCGAGAGGTTCAGCCGCGCCACCGACATCCCCTCGGCGAAGAGGCGGTCGAGGAAGTCCGGCGCGTTCTGCGGGATGGAGGGATCCGCCGGGTCGCGGGAGCCGAGCGTGCAGACGATGCGCGTCCTCGGGATCGCCATGGCGCCGCATCCTAACCCTTCGCGAGGTCTCCGCACCCGGCTACACTTCGGCCCATGCCCGCGGCTCCCCGGACCGTGAAGACCCCGTGAGGATCCGCGTCCTCGGCGCGAGCGGCGGGTCCGCCCTGGGCTGCGGGCCCTCCTCCTACCTCGTGGACGGGCGGCTCTGCGTGGACGTCGGGTCGGCGGCCGCCGCGCTCACCCTCGCGGAGCAGGACGCCGTGGAGGACGTGCTCCTCACGCACAGCCACCTCGACCACGTCCGCGACCTGCCGCTCCTGCTCATCAACGGGGACCGCCGCGGGCGGCCGCTCCGGGTGCACGGCCTGCCGGCGACGCTGGAGTCGATCCGCAGGCACCTCTTCAACCGGGAGATCTGGTTCGAGGTCTTCGCGCTGCCGCACTCCATCATCACGGCCACGCCGCTCCCCGCGGGGGAGCAGCGGACGATCGCGGGCTTCCGCGTCACCGGCTTCCCGCTCCATCACACGGTGGAGTCGGCCGGCTGGCTGCTCGACGACGGGAAGGGGTGCGTGTACTTCGCCGGGGACACCGACCAGCCCGACTGCCTCGCTCCGGTCGTGGAGGCGGCGGGGGGGCGGCTGCGCGCCGTCTTCCTCGAGGCCTCCTTCCCCGACGGCATGGCGGAGTTCGCGCGCCTCACGGGCCACCTCACCCCAGCGCTGCTCGGGCGCGCGGCCCGGGCGCTGCCCGCCGGGGTCCCGATCTTCGTGACCCACATGAAGCCCGGGTTCGAGGAGCGCATCGTGGCCGAGGTGGCGGCGCTCGGGAACCCCTCGCTCCGCCCGCTCCGCGGCGGCGAGACGCTGGAGGTCTAGGCCCCGTGGCGGGCGGCTTCGGGAAGGTCACCCCCGCCGTGGTCGAGGCGCTCCGCGCCGCCTGCGGGGCGGGGTTCGTCCTCACGGAGGCGGAGGACCGCGAGCCCTACGGGAGCGACGAGACCGAGGACCTCTGGTTCGACCCGGAGGTCGTGGTGCGCCCGCGCACGACGGAGCAGGTCTCCGCCGTGATGCGGGCGGCCACGGCCCACCGCGTGCCGGTGACCCCGCGGGCGGCGGGGACCGGCCTCTCCGGCGGCGCGCTCCCCGTCCGCGGGGGGATCGTGCTCTCGCTCGACCGCATGGACTCCATCCTCGAGATCGACCGAGAGAACCTGGTCGCCGTGGTGGAGCCCGGGGTGATCACCCAGCGACTCCAGGAGGAGGTCGAGAAGGTGGGCCTCTACTACCCGCCGGACCCGGCCTCGCGGGGCTCCTGCACGCTGGGGGGGAACGTGGCGGAGAACGCCGGCGGCCCCCACGCGGCGAAGTACGGGGTGACCAAGGACTTCGTGCTGGGGCTCGAGGCGGTCCTCCCCGACGGCGGGGTCGTGCGGCCGGGGGGCAAGCTCCTGAAGAACCGCACCGGCTACTCGCTCGCGCAGCTGCTCGTGGGGAGCGAGGGGACGCTGGCGGTGGTCACGAGGATCTGGCTGAAGCTCATCCCGCTCCCCCGCTTCCGCCGCTGCCTCCTGGCGCCCTTCCCCGACCTGGAATCGGCGGCCGCGGGCGTGGCGAGGGTGTACCAGGCGGGGCTCTGGCCCGCGGCGCTCGAGTTCATGGAGCGGGACGCCATCCGCCTGGCGGCCGACCACCTCCGCACGCCCGTCCCCGGGAGCGACGCCGACGCGCTGCTCCTGCTTGAGGTGGACGGGAGCCGCGAGGACGCGGTCGAGGCCGACCTCGCGCGGGCCGGGGAGGTCCTGCTGGAGGCCGGGGCGATCGACTGCCTGCTGCCGGAGAGCCCCTCGAAGCAGGAGGACCTCTGGCGGGTGCGCCGCGCCATCGGCGAGGCGGTGAAGAAGGCCTCCGTGTACAAGGAGGAGGACACGGTCGTGCCGCGGGCGGCGCTCCCGGCGCTCGTGCGCGGCGTGAAGGAGATCTGCGCCCGGGCCGGGGTGCGGGTCGTCTGCTACGGCCACGCCGGGGACGGGAACATCCACTGCAACGTGCTCCGCATGGACCTCGACGAGAGGGCCTGGAACGAGCGCCTGCCGGGCGTCGTGGAGGAGATCTTCCGCCTGACGGTCTCCCTCGGCGGGCAGATCTCCGGCGAGCACGGGATCGGCTGGAGCCAGAGGCGTTACCTCCCGCTCGCCCTCCTCCCGGCCGAGATCGAGGTCATGCGGGCCATCAAGCGCGCCTTCGACCCGCTCGGCATCCTCAACCCCGACAAGATGCTTCCGGAGTAGCCCCGCCCTGGACCCGCGCGACGGCCCGGCCGAGGAGCCCGCGACCGCCACCGCCGCCCGGGCGATCCTGATGGCCGCCGCGGCGGCGCTGGCAGCGGCCACGCCGGCGACCCACGCCGCGAACCTCGCGGGCCTCCCCTTCCGCCTCTACGCGCCGCTCGCGGCGGTCCTCGCCTCCGGGGCGGCCGCCTGGGTCCTCCTCCGCGTCCCTGGAGGGACCGGCACGCGCCTCCGCCGGGACTGGAGGGGGCCCGTCGCCCTCGCCTCGATGTGCGGGCTCGCGGCGCTCCTCCTCCTCCGGGTCCAGCACGCCACCTCGGACGACTCGGCCTACCTGCCCCCGGTCGTCCGCTGCCTCGCCGACCCCGGGAGCCCTCCCGGGTGGGGGGGCTTCCTGTGGATCGGCGAATCCCCGCCGCCGCTCCCCCGGTGGGCTCTTCCCGTCCCCTTCGACTTCCTGGAGGGAGTCCTCGCGTGGGCCACGGGGATCCCCCTCCTCACGGTCCGCTACCTCGTCGTCCCGCCCCTCCTCGCGGCCCTGGTCCCCCTCGCCTGGTTCCTGCTCCTCCACCGCGCGGGGTTCGGGGAGCGCCCGGCCCTCGCCGGGACCTTCGCCGGCCTCGCCGCCCTACTCCTCATGAGGGAGGGGCCGGCCGCCCCCGGCTGCGTCCTCCTGCTCCGCGTCTACCAGGCGAAGTTCTTCTTCCTCGCGGTCCTCCTCCCCCTGTTCGCCGCCCGCGCCCTCGATTTCCTCCGGGCGCCCTCCCCGCGGGGGTGGGGGGTCCTCGCCGTCCTCGCGACGGCCTCCGCGGGCTGCAGCCTCTCCTCGGTCCTGCTCCAGGTCCTCCTCGCCCCCGCGCTGGCCGCGGCGGGGGCCGTCGCCGCCCCCGCGCGGTGGAGGCGGGCGGTGCTCCTCCTCGCGGCGGTCCTCTACCCCGCCGCGGTCGCCCTCTGGATCCACGGGGACGCGCGGGCCGACCTCGCCCCCACCAGCGCCGTCAACCTGGACAGGGAGCGCACCCTGGAGGCCCACGCGACCGCCGTGTTCGGCGGCCCCCTGACGGCCGGGCTCTCCGCGGCGGGCCTCCTGGCGGCGGCCCTCGCCCTCGCGGGGGAGGTCCGGCGGTTCCTCCTGGGGTGGTCCGCGGCGATCCTCGTCCTCTACCTCAACCCGGTCGTGGCCGGCTTCGTCATGGAGAACGTGACCTCGACCGACATCTACTGGAGGACCTGCTACCTCCTGCCGCTCCCCCTCTGGCTCGCCGTTCCCGGCGCCCTCCTGGCGGCGCGCCGGGAGGCGGCCGGGGCCCGGCGCTCCGCGCTCCCGGCGGTCCTCGCCGCGGCCGGCCTCCTCCTCGCGCAGCTCCCCGCGAGGTCCGCGGGCCTCTTCCGGGCCACCCAGTTCGCCTACCCCTGGCCGACCCCGGACAACTGCCTCGGCCCCGCGGCCGCGGACGCCCGGTGGATCGCGGCGACCGCCCCCCCGGGGCCCTTCCTGGCCCCGCAGTACGTCTCCACCCTCGTCCCCATGATCGCCGCCGATCTCCCTGCGGTGGTCCACTGGCCGGGCCCCCTCCGCCTGTGGATGGACGTCGCCGGCCGCGCCGACGAGGCGAGGCTCCGGCTCTCCGCCGGCCAGGCCCTCCAGTCCGGGGAGGAACGGGGCCTGGCGGCCCTCGCGGAGCTCCTGCGCCGCCACCCCGCGGTGCGCTCCGTCGCCGCGCGGCCGGAGGCGCTCCGGTCCCCCGGTCTCGAGGCGGCCCTGTCGGCCGGGGGGTTCCTCCCCGCGGGGGCCTCGCGGTCCGGGCTCCGGCTGTTCGTCCGCCCCGGCCGCTAGGAGGGGATCCGAAGCTCCGTCGCGGTCCCGCCGCCGACCACGAGCTCCGCCCCCGTGATCCCCGCCGCCGCGTCGGAGAGCAGGAAGACGACCGCGTCGGCCACCATGGAGGGGACGAGGAGCGACGCGAGCGGCTCCGCGGGGTGCGGGGCGTTCCAGGCCACCTTCCCCGTGGCCACCGCCCCCGGGGAGACGGCGTTCACCCGGACCCCGAGGGGGCGCAGCGCCTCCGCCGCCGCCCTCGTGAGGCCCAGCAGGCCCGCCTTGGCGGCGCAGTGGGGGACCAGGGCGGCGTCGCCCACGGTCGCGTGCACCGAGGCGACGTTGACCACGGAACCCCTTCCCGTCGCCCGGACGACGCTCCCGAAGGCCTGGGTGGCGAGGAAGGCCCCCTTCAGGTTCGTGTCGAGGACGAGGTCCCACTGCTCCCCGGTGATCCCGAGGAACTCCTCCCGGAGGTACACGGCCGCGTTGTTGACGAGCCCGTCGAGGCGCCCGAGGTTGCGCAGGGCCTCCGCGAAGGTCCGGCCGAGGGCCCCGGGGTCCCGGAGGTCCGCGGTGATCTCCACCGCCTTCCCCCCCGCCGCCCCGATCCCCTCGACGGTCTCGCGTCCGGCCCCGCGGTCCCTCTCGAGCACCACGACGGTGGCCCCGGCCGCGGCCGCCGCCGCCGCGATCGCCCGGCCGATGTTCCGGCCGCCCCCCGTCACGAGGACGACGCGCCCGTCCAGCGCCCCCATGGCTCCCCTCCCGCCCGGCGCGCGGGAACGAAGCGGGCCGCCCCGGAGGCGGCCCGCCCGAAGTCCTCTACGACGATCCGGCGCGCGGCTACCCGCGCCGTCCCATGTTCGGTTCGTGCTCCTCCAGGCGGATGATGTTCGCCTTGAGGAGGATGAAGAGGTTCCGGCGCTCCACGAAGGTCCCGCGCCGGCTCCAGAAGAAGCTGAGGACCGGGATCTTGTCCAGCCACGGGACCGAGGTGTCCATCTTCTGCTCCTCGTAGAAGCGGAGCCCGCCCAGGAGGAGGGTCCCGCCGTCCGGGACCGTGACCGTGGTGCGGACCCTCTGGATCCGGATCTCCGGGAGCTGGATGGAGACCGGCGGCCCGTTGCCGAGCGTCGTCTGGAACGTCTGGATGGGCCGCTGGAGCAGGGCCACCGTCGGCCGCAGCTCCATGGTGACGAACCGGCGGTCGGCGGAGATGACCGGCCGGATGTCGAGGATGATGCCGTCGCGGAGCTGGGCGATGATGGGGTCGCCGATCTGGGCCAGCTGGGCGATCTCGACGTCGTAGTCGGAGATGTAGGAGACCTGGTTCAGGACCTGCACGTTGGAGCGCTGGGCGTTGTAGGCCGTGACGCGCGGCGCGATGACCTGGGTCGAGCGCTCCGACTTCTGGACCGCGCGGAGGATGGCCTCGACCTGCGTGTCGTCGAGGTAGGTGGCCTGGACCGTCGTCCCGCCCGTGGCCGTGAGGACGCCGGGCTTCCCGAGCGCCTGGTCGTAGAGGTTCTCGACGCGGGCGCGGAGGTCCTGGGAGCCGTGGATGAAGTTGTAGAAGACGCCGGAGTCGTTGGCGGTCCCGAAGCCCGCCGGGGCGGCGGCGCTCCCGACCAGGACGTCGTCGAAGGTCGCGTTGGTGCCCTTGCCGGCCGTGCCCGTGCCGAGCGAGTCGTCGCCCAGCCCGCGCAGGTCCACGCCGATGTCCTGCAGGAAGTTGTCGCTGACGGTGACGAAGCGCGTCTCGATGGAGACCTGCATCCCGCCGGTGTTCCGGAGGTCGGAGAGGAGCTTGCGGATCTTCTGGTGGGTGGCGACCGGTGCCTTCACGACGAGGGTGCCGGGGTCGCGGTACTCGACGTTGGCACCGTTCTGGCCCCAGACCTCCTTGTCCACGTTCTCGGTGATGAGCTCCTTGATGGCGTCGCCCTCGAACTGCTTCTTGGGCTCCGCGTCCTCCTCGACCGGCAGGTTGAAGCCGCCGCCGCCGGAGCCCTGGAGGTTGATGTCCTCGGCGGGGAAGTCCGCGATGCCCGCCGTGATGTCCTTCACGTCATAGAGGTCCAGCACCGGCGCCCCGCGGACGGCCTCCTGCGTGGTCACCATGACCACGCCGTTCTTCACCGTCCAGCCGAGGCCCTTGCCGCCGGCGACGATGTCGAGGATCTCCTTCACCGAGAGGGGGTTCGTGAGGTTGTACTGCTGGATCATCAGGTCCTGGTCCGACTTGCCCTCGCGGGCCTTGCCGTCCAGCACGATGTTGACGCCGGTGATCTCGGAGAGCCAGCCCAGCAGGGCCTGGATCGTCATCTGCTCGCTGCTGACGGTGAGCGGGACCCGCACGGAGTCCAGGCGCGCCCGGATCGCGGCGGCCTGCGGGTCGGACTCGAAGGCGGCCGTGGTCGAGAACTTCGGCGCCTCGCGGAGCCCCTCCTTGAAGGACCAGGTGTCCGAGAAGGTCACGAGGTCGGTCTGCGGGATGACCTCGCGCTGGAGCTCCTCGAAGGACCGCTTCCACTCCTCGCGCAGGTTGCGGCGGATGGACTCCTCGTACTGGGAGGCGTGGGCGCGGACGGCCAGGCCGCGCAGCCGCTCGGCCGACTTGTTCGCCGGGTCGATCCGGAGGACCTCCTCGGCGAGGCTGCGGGCCGTCTGGTAGCGCTCCTGCTCCATGGCGGCGTTGGCGTCGCGGAAGAGCGTCTGGATGGTGGCCCGCCTCTGGTCGCGCTCGCGGGCGGCCTCGGCCTCCTTCAGCTTCTGGGACTGCCGGAACTCCTCCTGCCGGCGCACCTGATCGGCCTGGCCCTTGCGCCCCTTGGCGGCGGCGATCATGCCGCGCAGCGCATCGGCGTTCGGGGTGAAGTCCACCTGGGTGGGCTGGATCTCCACGATGAGCAGCGCCTTCTCGTAGGAGGCGAGGGCCGCGTCGAAGTCCCCCCTGCCCCCGGCCACGCCGGCCGCGTGCACGAGCGAGGCGACCTCCATCTTGGCCCTCTCGGTCCGGACCTTCGACTCCTCCTTCAGGTTCTCGAAGGTCGAGGCCACCGAGCCCTCGCGCTCGTTGAGGTGCGCGCCGATCTCCTCGATGCGGCGCGTGGCGTGGGCGTTGCCCGGGTCGAGCTGGAGGGCATGGGCGTACATCTCGCGGGCCTTCGTCCACTCGCCGACGCCGTAGAGGTCGTCGCCCAGCTCGAGGTGCTTCTGGACGAGGAAGCCGCGCTGGTCCTCGTGCTGGCGGGCGGCCGCGGCGAGCTCGCCGAGCTTCGCCTGGTCCTCGGGCCTCACCGCGGGGGGCGGTGCGGGGGCGACGGGCTTCGGCGCCTCCACGGGCTTGGCCGGGGCGGCGGGCTTCGCAGGCTCCGCGGGCTTCGCCGGGGCCGCCTTGGCGACCTCCGTCGGCTTCTTCTCAGGCGCCTTGCCCCCGGAGGACTTGCACCCCGGGACGGCGAGCGTCGCGACGACCAGCGCCCCGCACAGGCGCCAAGCCTTGCTCGTGATCATCGAATCGGCTCCCTTCCTGACGGCGGAAGCGACCCTCGAATGCCCATCCGCGCCGGAACCGGCGGACCGACCGGCCCATGCCCACTGGGGTCGGCGGCCGGGGAATCCTAGCGGCCCCCGCGGAACGGTTCCAACAGAAACCCGGACCCCACCCCCCCTTGTGACATTCCGGTGACGGCGGCCGCGGGCGGGCCCGCACCGGGGCCCGTTTCGGAAGAAGGGGGCCGGGGCCGGAGGCTCCCGGTATCTTCGCCCCGAAGTGCCGGCGTAGCTCAGTTGGTAGAGCAGGGGATTCATAAGCCCCGGGTCGCAGGTTCAAGTCCTGCCGCCGGTACCTCCGCCCGCCGCGGCGCGCCGGGTCACAGCCCCATGGCGGCGGCGATGTCGGCGGCGGCCTCGTCGGGCCGGAGGTCGTCGGTGTCCACGACGAGGGTCGAGAGCGAGCGGTACAGGGGTTCGCGGTCGGCGAGGAGGACGCGGATCTCCTCCTCCGGGGTCTTCCCGAGGAGGGAGGGCCTCCCGCCCGCGGAGAGGCGCAGGAGGAGCGTCTCGGGCCGGGCGCGGATCCAGACGACCCTGGCGGAGGGGAGGGGGGCCTCGAGGTGGCCGACCGCCCCCCCGCCCAGCGCCACCACGGTCCCCGCGCGGCGGAGCGCCTCCCGGACCGCCCGCCGCTCCCGCGCGCGGAAGGACTCCTCCCCCTCCTCGGCGAACACCGCCGCCACGGTCTTCCCGGCCGCCTCCTCCACCATGCGGTCGGTGTCGAGCAGAGGCCGCCCCGTGGCCGCCGCGAGCGCCTCCCCCACCGTCGTCTTCCCCGCCCCCCGCATCCCCACGAGCAGGACCCGCCGCTCCATCCGGTCGAGCGCCGCCTCGGCGGCCCGGAGCATGAGGGCCGGGTCGGGCTTGGGCACCCCGAAGAACCGCAGCTGGTCCACGGCCTGCGCGACGAGCATGTCCACGCCCCGGATGCGCCGGGCCCCGAGGCAGGCGAGGAACTCCGTTTCCCGCGGGTTGTAGACCGCGTCGAAGCGCACCTTCGCCCGGAGCCCCGGCACGAGGTCCGCGGCCGGGTCCCGGGGCGGGTCGGGCCACTGCCCGACGGGGGTCGCGTTGATCAGGAGGTCCACCTCGCCCCGCTCCGGGAGCCCCGTCCGCGCCCCCGTGGCGGCGGCGGCCTCGGCGGTCCGGACGGCGTCCCGGCCGACCAGGTGCACGCTGCAGCGCTCCTCGGCGAGCGCGGCGGCCGCGGCTCGGGCGACGCCGCCGTTCCCCAGCACCACGACCACGCGGTTGGGGAGCGAGCCCAGCGCCTCCCGTGCGAGCCGGCGGATGGCCGGCCCGTCGGTGTTCGCGGCGACGAGCGTCCCCCTCTGGCGGTAGAGCGTGTTGGCCACCCCGGCCTGGGCGGCCACCGCCTCCCGGAGCGTCGCGAGCGCCACGGGGATCCCCTTGAAGGGGGTGGTGAAGGCGAGCCCCGCGGCCCCGAGGTCCAGCAGGCCGCGGGCCGTGGCCTCGCCGTCCTCGCAGGGGACGGGGACGAACACCGCGTCGGTCCCCGTCTCCCGGAAGAGCGCGTTCACGATGTGGGGGGAGACGGAGTGGCGCAGCGCGCGCCCCAGCAGGGCGTAGAAGGGCGTCCCGCGCCGCAGCGACCGGAAGTCGTAGATCTCCTCCAGGTCGGAGAGCGTGGGGATCCAGGCGAGGACCTCGCGGCCGCGCCGCGAGGAGCCGTAGACGAGCGCCCCGCCCAGCACCGGCTGAAGAAGGCGCGTGACGGTCCCCGAGGCCCCCGACGCCAGCGCCGTCAGGGGGCGGGCCCCGGGCGGCCGGACCTTGAGGAGGCCGAGGACCGCCAGCGCGTCCGGCGCGTCGGCCGCGGGGGCGACGAGCTTCAGCAGGTCCCCCGTCTCCCGCTCCAGCCGGTCAAGCACCCCGGCGGGCGACTCCTCGGAGCCCTCCGGAACGTGGAGGGAGCGGATGATCGTCGCCCCGTCGGCCCCTTTCGGGATCGGCGTCCCGCACTCGAGATCGACGAAGGATGCGCCCGCCTGGACGGCCTCGCCGAGGAGCCGCAGGCGCCTCTCCTCGGTCCCCTTCCACCGCCCCCCGTCCTCGGCCCGCCGGCAGGTGGCGACGGCGGCGCGCGGGAGTCCCCGGAAGAGGGCGGCGACGTCCGCCTCCTCCTCGAGCCAGTCGAGGCGCACCTCCAGCAGGTCGCACAGCGGCGCCGCCCGCTCCGCCTCGGCCCGCACCCGGGCCGCGGTCCTCTCCGCGAGGACGGCAACGAGGCGGGTGCGGAGGGAGTCGGAGGGCACGGGTCAGGCCTCGCTGACGATCATGGATCGGTCCGACATCCCGGAAAGGCCCTCCTCGATCCTGACGAGGAGCGTCCTCCCCCGGGTCCTGCGGGTGAGGAGGAGGAAGCAGCTGGAGCCGCTCCCCGACATGTGGATGGGGCCGATTCCCATGGAGCGCCAGCGATCGAGGGCGGTGGCCAGTCGGGGCTCGGATTCCCGCCCAGCCTCCTCAAGGCGGTTGAAACAGGCCTTCGACAGGGCCTCGGCGTCCCCCCCTGCCAACGCCTCGAGTACAGGCCGGGGACTTCGGCGCTTCTTCGGATCGGGAACGCAGCACTTCCTGTAGGCCTCGCGCGTAGAGACCGGGAACCCCGGGCAGACGACGATGAACCGGAACACGGGGTCCCAGGGAATGGACTCGAGGACCTCGCCCCGCCCGCGCGCCAAGACGGCACCGCCGCGGAGGAAGTAGGGCACGTCGCTCCCGAGCGACAGGCCAAGCGCGGAGAGCCTCTCTTCGGCGAGGGGATCCCCGAGGAGGCGATTGACCGCCCGGAGGGCGCCTGCGGCGTCGCTCGACCCTCCTCCGAGGCCCGCCCCCGCGGGGATGTTCTTGGTCAGGGTCAGCCGGACCCCTTCCTTCGACCCGGCCTCCGCGAGGACGAGCCGGGCGGCGCGCACCGCGAGGTTCTCCTCCCCGCCGGGGACGAACGGGTCCTCCGGAAGGGGGAGCAAGCGGAGTTCGAGGGTGACGGTGCCCCCAGGGGTGAAGGCGGCCTCGATCCTGTCGAAGAGGACGGAGGGCGCGGGGACGATGACCGTCTCGATCTCGTGGTACCCGTCGGGGCGCTTTCCGAGGATCTCGAGGAAGAGGTTCAGCTTCGCCGGGCAGTTGACCTGGACGGGCGCGGCGGACGGCAAGAGATCAGCAGCCGTCGTCCGGGGCCCGGGCGCGGCGGCGGGCGGACCCCGCGGCCTTCTCCTCGGGGATGATCCGGTTCTTCGGGTCCACGAAAGCGATCCGGGGGCTGTGGTCCTTCGCCTCGGCCTCCGTGTAGAGCCCGTAGGAGATGACGATGACGAGGTCCCCGGGCTGAACGAGGCGCGCCGCGGCCCCGTTGGCGCACAGCACCCCGGAGCCGGCCTCCCCCTCGATGACGTAGGTCTCGAAGCGGGCGCCCGTGTTGATGTTGACGACGTGGACCTTCTCGTGGGCGAGGAGGTCGGCCGCCGCCATGAGGTCCGCGTCCACGGTGAGGGACCCCACGTAGTCGAGGTGCGCGTCGGTCACCGTGGCGCGGTGGATCTTGGACTTCATCAGTTCGCGCATCATGGGCGCCTCCAGAGTATCCGCCTGCGGACGTGAGAGGAAGGGATCAGGGCGCCGGGGGAACGAAGTCCCCCGTCGCCTCCAGCACCGCGCGGTAGAGCGGGACCGAGCGGACCATCCCCGCCCGCAGGTCCGCCGGGGAGCGGGCGACGAGGTCGTCGAGGATGCGGCGCGCGTCCCGCAGCAGCGCGCCGTCCTCCGCCGCCCGGCCGAGGAGGAAGCGGGCCTCGAGGTCCTCCGGAAGCCGCATCCGCCCGGCGTGGCCGTCCAGGAACTCGCGGGCCTTCCAGAGGTCGCCCCCGCCGAGGACGGCGCGCAGGACCGCCGCGAGAACCGCCGGGTCGGCGGCCCCGCTGGACTCGGCCAGCGAGGAGGCCTCCTCCAGGTGGCGCGCCGCCTCCTCGCCCCTCTCCGCGGCGAAGCCGAGGCGGGCCAGCGCCAGGTGGGCCTCCGCGAGGGTCCGGGCGAGGGAGGGGGCGAGCGAGAGGGAGAGCCTGCGGGACTCCTCCAGGGCCTCGCCGGCCTCCGCGGCCTCGCCCGCGTCGAGGTGGAGGACGCCCACGCCGAGCAGCGCCTGCGCCTCCTCCGCCCGGGTGCGGAGGTCGCGGGCGATCTGCAGGTGGCGGCGGGCGTGCTGCATCGCCTCCGCCGCCCTCCCGAGGTCCCGGGAGAGGCCGGCCAGGTGGCCGTGGGTCCGGGCCTCGCCCCGGCGGTACCCGATCTCCCGGCAGAGGGACAGCGCCGACCGCAGGCGGTCCGTGGACTCGGCGAAGCGCCCCAGGTCCCGCAGCACCGCGCCCAGGCTCACCGCCGAGCGCGCCTCCAGGCGCCGGTCCCCCGCCTCGCGGGCCATCTCCAGGGCCTTCTCGAAGAGGTCCCGGGCGGGGGCGAGGTCCCCGTGGTCGTGGTGCAGCCCGGCCAGGCGCCCGGTCGCGGCGGCCTCCGCCCGGCGGTCCCCGAGCCGGCGGGCGGCCCCGAGCTGGCGCTCCGCGGTGCGGCGCGCCTCCCGGGGGAGCCCCAGGCTGAGGTAGACCTCCGTGAGGTTCCCCGTGGACCCCGCCTCCCCCTCGGGGAGCCCCGCGGCGCCGGAGACCTCCCCCGTGCGGTCGTGGTAGCCCCGGGCCTCCTCGATGCGCCCGAGGTGCCAGGAGACGACCCCCAGCGCGTGGAGGACCTCGGCCTCCTCCTTCGGATCGGCGGCCTTCCGGGCGAGGTCCAGCGCCGCCTCCAGGGAGGCCCGGGCCTCCTCGAAGCGGTCGTGGCGGCTGAAGTGGTTGCCGAGCCTGCGGCGGACCGACGCCCGCGCGCGGGGGTCGCCCGCCGCGTCGGCCTCCAGGAGCGCCTCCTCCAGGGTCTTCCGCTCCTCCTCCCACAGGCCGAGGAGCTCCAGCCGCTCCGACTTGCGGATGAGGATGACCAGCCGCTTCTCCCGGGACAGGAGGCCCGGGATCGCCGCGACCCGCGCGGCCAGGTCCACCGCCGCCTCGTTGAGGCGGCTCTCCTCGAGGTGGTCCAGCGCCCGGTCGACCACCCGGAGCGCGTCCTCCGCCCGGCCGCCCTTGAGGAAGTGGTCGGCGAGCGAGACCGCCAGCGCCCCGTCCAGGTCCTCGGGGTCCTTCCCCGCCGCGCCCGCCCGGCGCTCCAGGGACCCGGCGATGGCCCCGTGGTACTCCCGGCGCAGCAGCTCGGAGAGGCCCCCGTAGAGGGCCTCCTGGACCTGGTGGTTGTCGAAGACGCAGCGCATGCCGACCGACCGCACGAGGCGGTGGTCGCGCTCGAGGCGGCCGAGGCGCTTGAGGAGCGGGACGGCCGGCATCCCCACGACGTCCCCCACGACCAGCGGGTCGAACTCGTAGCCGAAGCAGGAGCCGACGTCGAGGATGTCGCGGTCCTCGTCGCCGAGCTCGGAGAGCCGGACGTGGATGAGGTCCAGGACCGAGGAGGGGATGGTGAGGTTCCCCACGGGCCGGGCCTTCACCCAGGTGCCGTCCTGCTCCTTCGCGAGGAACCGCCCCTCCCGCAGGCCCCGGAGGATCTCGAAGGCGAAGAGCGGGTTCCCGTCGGACTTCCTCAGGACCCGGTCCCGGAGCTCCTCGGCGAGCCGGTCGGAGCCCAGCGCCTCCCGGAGGAGGACGGCGATGTCCTCGCCCCCCAGCCGCGAGAGGGGCAGGCGCGCCACGTTCGGGAGCTGCTCCATGGCCGCCGTCCACGCCCGGGGGATCTCGAGGCCGGCGGTGCCGACGAGCATCACGCGCTCCCCGGCCAGCGAGTACGCGAGTGTCGCGAAGAGCGCCCTCCCCTCGTCGTGGGCGAAGTGGAGGTCGTCGATCAGCACGAGGGTCGGCTTCGCGCCCGCCAGGTGCCGGGTGATCCGGACGACGGCCTCGCCGAGGGCCTCGCGGGAGAGGGTCGCCTCGCCGCGCGGGGCGGACTCCCCGCGCAGGAACGCCGCGAGCCCCGGCACCAGCGCGGTGCTCCCGGTGAGGCATCCCCGCAGCGCCTCCTCCAGGCCCTGGTCGCCCAGGAACTCGCGGTAGGCCGTGGCGACCGCCCCCGCACCCGAGGGGACCCCGACCGGGGGATAGGCCCCGGCCAGGCCGTTGAAGTCCTCGCCCTCCCGCTCGAGGCGGAGGAGGAACTCGTCCAGGAGCCGGGACTTGCCGATCCCGGCCTCCCCCTCGACGAGGACGACCTGGCCCCGGCCCTCCTTCGCCTCGCGCCAGAGGCCCGCCAGCCGCTCCAGCTCCGCATCGCGGGCGACGAGCGGGGTCTCCCGGGGGACCCGGATCCGCCGCAGCGGCCGGCGCGTCTCCTTCTGGATGGCGTGGGCCCGGCAGCGCCACCAGGTGCACTGCTCCCCCTCGGTGAGAACGTCCAGGAGGTCCCGGGCCGTGGGGAACCGCTTCTCGCGGTCCTTCGCCAGCAGGCGGTGGACGACCTCCTCGAAGAAGGGGGTCAGGCCCGGGTTGGCCTCCGACGCGCGGCGCGGATCCTCGAAGAGGACGCGGCGGAGGAGGGCGGCGATGTCCCCCTTGCCGAAGGGGTGGGTCCCCGTGGACACCTCGTAGAGCAGGACGCCGAGGGAGAAGAGGTCCGCCCGCCCGTCCACGTCCGCCCCGCCCTCCCGCAGCTGCTCCGGGGCGGCGAAGTTCATGGAGCCGACGAAGACCCCGGTGCGGGTGAGCCGCGTCACCTCGTCCTGGAGCCGGGCCACGCCGAGGTCCATGAGGCGGATCTCCTGGCCCTGGGTGATGAGGACGTTCTCGGGCTTCAGGTCCCGGTGGACGACGCCCGCCGCGTGGACGGCCTCCAGCGCCCGGGCCACCTCCCGCCCGACGTGGCGGCAGAGCTCCTCGGCCAGCAGGCCCTCCTCCTGGAGGACCTCGCGGAGCGTCTGCCCCTGCACGTACTCCATGGCGAGCCAGGGCACCTCCTTCCCCCCGACCTCCGCCGTGCCCGCGTCGAGGGTCCGGACCACGTTGGGGTGGACGACCGTGCGCCCGATCTCGGCCTCGCGCAGGAACCGACGCAGGATGCCGGGCGACCCCAGCAGCTGCGGGTGGATCACCTTGACGGCCACCCGGCGGCCGGCCTCCACCCCGGGGCGTGCCTCGACGGTCTCCGCGAGGTAGACCGTCCCCATGCCGCCCGAGCCGAGCTCGGCGACCAGCCGGTAGGGTCCGAGGGTCTCTCCCAGCAATCCTGCCTCCGCGACGGGGACCGGCTGCGGTGCGGACCGCACCTTCCGCGCGGATTATCGCAGGGAGGGGGCGATCGCCGGTCAAGGGGAACGGGGGGCGGTCACGACCTCCGGGGACCGCCGCCGGGTGCCTGGTCGGATGTGTACAGTTTGACTTTCAGAAGGTCAAGTCGACCGGGGCGAGTGGGAGTCGAGTGCGGCGTCCCCCTTCCCCTCCGCAAGGATCCTTGAATTCTTAATATTGACTGTTAAGATTTCAAGGCATGGCGAAGCGCCTGGTCCGGGCCGAGCACGTCCGGGAGGTCCTCGGGCTCCTCCGCTGGCAGCCCGTCGTCGCCCTCCTCGGGCCGCGGCAGGTCGGGAAGACGACCCTCGCCCGGGAGGTCCTCCGGGCCTGGAAGGGGCGGGGCGCCCTCTTCGACCTCGAGGACCCCGAGGGGGCGGCGGCGCTGGCGGACCCACTCTCGGCGCTGCGACCACTGCGAGGCCTCGTGGTCCTGGACGAGGTCCAGAACACCCCGGAGATCTTCCGCATCCTCCGGGTCCTCGCCGACCGCGAGCGGGGGCCGGCCCGCTTCCTCGTCCTCGGGAGCGCCTCCCCCGCGCTCCTGCGCCAGACCTCCGAGTCCCTGGCGGGCCGGATCACCTTCCACCGCCTCGGGGGCTTCGACCTCTCCGAGACGGGCGCCGGGGCCCTCCCGCGGCTTTGGCTCCGCGGGGGGTTCCCTGATTCGTTCCTCGCCCCCTCCGAGGCGCGGAGCTTCCGGTGGAGGCAGGACTTCGTCTCGACCTTCCTCCAGCGGGACGTCCCCCAGTTCGGGGTTTCCGTCCCGGCCCCGGTCCTGCGCCGGTTCTGGACCATGGTGGCCCACTCCCACGGGCAGGTCTGGAACGCCTCGGGCGTCGCGCAGTCCCTGGGCGTGTCCGTCCCCACGGTCCAGAGGTACCTCGACCTCCTCGAGGCGACCTTCATGGTCCGGGTGCTCCGGCCCTGGCACGAGAACCTCTCGAAGCGGCAGGTGAAGGCGCCGAAGGTCTACGTCTCCGATCCGGGGATCCTGCACGCCCTCCTGTCGCTCCGGACCTCCCGCGACGTGGCCTCCCACCCGAAGGCGGGGGCCTCCTGGGAGGGCTTCCTCGTCGGGGAGATCGTCCGGCGGCTGCGGGCGGACCCCGGCGAGTGCCACTTCTGGGCCACGCACGCGGGCGCGGAGCTGGACCTCCTGATCGTCCGCGGGAGGCGGCGGCTCGGGTTCGAGATCAAGAGGACGAGCGCGCCCGCGGTGACCGCCTCCATGCGGATCGCGATGCAGGATCTCCGGCTCGAACGCCTGGACGTGGTCCACGCGGGCGACCGGACGTTCCCCCTGGCGAAGGGCATCCGCGCCGTCCCGGCGGGGCGGATCCTCGAGGAGCTGGCGCCCTTCCGCGGAAGCGGATAGGGCCTCCCGCCCCCTCTACTCCAGCAGCGCGTTGTCGAGCAGCCGCACGCTCCCGACGCGCCCCGCGACGAGGACCACCGCGCGGTCCACCTCGCCCTCGAGCGCCTTCAGGGTCTCGGGGTCGGCGACGACGAGGTAGTCCAAGAGCACCGCGGGCTCGGCCTCGAGCACCCGGCGGGCCTCCTCGAGGATCCGCCCGGCGTCCCGCTCCCCCTCCTCCCAGGCCTTCGTCGCCGCCGCGAGCGACCGGGGGAGCGAGAGCCCCCGCCGGCGGTCCTCCTCCGAGAGGAAGCGGTTGCGCGAGGAGACCGCGAGCCCGTCCTGGTCCCGCACGGTCGGCATGACCACGACCGCGCAGGGGACGCCGAGGTCGCGGACCATGCGCCGCACGAGGGCCGCCTGCTGGAAGTCCTTCTGGCCGAAGTAGGCGCGATCGGGGAGCGTCAGCGCCAGCAGCTTCGTCACCACCGTCGCCACGCCCGCGAAGTGGCCGGGCCGCACCTTCCCCTCCAGCACCGAGGAGAGCCCTTCCACCTCGACCCGGGTGCTGAAGCCGCGGGGGTACATGTCCTCGGCCGAGGGGGCGAAGACGGCGTCCACGCCGTTCTCGGCGCAGACCTCCACGTCCTCCTCCAGGTTGCGGGGGTAGCGGTCCAGGTCCGAGGGGTCGTCGAACTGCCGCGGGTTGACGAAGATGCTCACCACCACGCGGTCGGTCTCGCGGTAGGCGGCCCGCATGAGGGAGGCGTGGCCCTCGTGGAGCGCCCCCATGGTCGGGACGAAGCCCGTGGTGAAGCGGTTCCGGAGCGAGATCTTCACCCAGGTCCGGAGGTCCTCGAGAGTCGTCAGCAGGCGCGGGGCGCCCCGCCCCAGGCGCTCGGGCAGGCGCCGGAGCATCTCGGACACCGTCTTCCGCAGCACCGGGTGGACCATGTCCCCCGCGATCTCCGCCGCGGGCTCCAGCACGAACCGCCGCCCCGTGAGGCGCGGGTGGGGCACGAGCAGGCCCGGCTCCTGCACCACGAGGTCCCCGTAGAGGAGGATGTCGAGGTCCACCTCCCGCGGCCCCCAGCGCACGCCGCCGGGCTTGCGGCCGACGCGGGTCTCCACGGACTTGAGGAGCGCCAGGAGGTCCCTCGGGGGGAGGTCGGACTCCACGAGCGCCGCCCCGTTCAGGTAGGCCCCCTGGGGCGGTCCGCCCACGGGCTCCGTCTCCCGGAGCGCGCTCACCTTGAGGAGGCGCACCGCCCCCCGCTCCTGCACGAGGTCGAGCGCGGAGCGGATGTGCTCCTCCCGGGGCTCCAGGTTGCTGCCGAGGCCGAGCAGGATCCTCGTCACCGCCGCTCCCTCCCCGCCATGACCCCGGAGGCCGCCCTCTCCCGGGCGAGGCGCCTCCTCCCGAGCGCCCAGGCCACGGGCCCCGAGAGCGCGTAGATCCCCAGCGCCCCCGCCAGCACCGCCTCGATGTGGAAGGTGAGGGAGAGGACGAGCGCCACCATGCCGACGACGACGAAGTGCACGGGCTTGCGGCCCCGGAGGAAGCGGTTCGTGACGTGGGCGAAGGGCAGGCGCGAGACCATGAGGAGCCCCAGCAGGAGCGTCGCCCAGGGCAGCAGGCGCAGGATCGCCCCGTCGGGCCGGAAGTTCCGGTCCGGCAGCAGGATGGCGAGGCCGGCGATGACCCCCGCCGCGCCCGGGGTCGGGAGCCCCTCGAACCAGAGATGGGCCTCCTCGGGGTCCCCGTGCTGGACGTTGTAGCGCGCGAGGCGGAGCGCCGCCATGAGCCCGAAGAACACCGAGAAGTACAGCGTCATGTGGCGGTCCTGCATCCCGCCCACGCCCTCGGCGATGGACTTGGCGAGCATGGCCGGGGCCGCGCCGAAGGTCACCACGTCGGCGAGGCTGTCGAGCTGGGCCCCCAGAGGGCTCGATCCCCCCGAGAGCCGCGCCACGGAGCCGTCCAGCGCGTCGAAGACCATCCCGAGGAAGATCATCCATCCCGAGTAGCACAGGAGGGAGAGCATCTCCGTGGAGGGGGCGAGGCCCGGGCCGTGGTCCACCGCCAGCGCGTCCGACGCCTTGGCGATGGCGAGGAACCCGCAGAAGAAGTTCCCCAGCGTCAGAAGCGTCGGGAGCATCTGCGGCCGGTAGAGGCGGCGGCGGGGAGGCCCCCCGGGGCCCGGCATGGCGAGGCCGTCCCCGTTCACGAGGCCCCTCCCCCGAGAGCGGCGGCGTCTCCGATCACCGAGGACCCTCCGCGCACCGTGTCCCCCACCTTCACGCGGCACCGGAACCCCGCGTCCGCCGGGACCCAGAGCTCCGTGCGGGAGCCGAACCTGATCATACCGAAGCGCTCGCCCCGCTCCAGCCCCCGTCCCGGCTCCACGGGGCAGACGATGCGGCGCGCGGCCACGCCCACCACCTGCCGGACGAGGATCCTCACCGGTTTCCGCCCGCCCGCCGCCTCGCACTCGATGCCGACCGCGCAGGATTCGTTCTCCTCGACCGCGCGCCGGTCGTAGGCCGCGAGGAACTTCCCGCTCCGGTAGGCCCGGTGCCGCACCGTGCCCCGGGCGGGGCTCCGGTTCACGTGGACGTCGAGCGGCGAGAGGAAGATCCCCACACGGAGCGCCGGCCCCCCGAGGAAGGAGGGCTCCTCCACCGTCCCGATGTCGGCCACCGTCCCGTCGGCCGGGGAGACGAGGATCCCCGGGTCGGCGGGGATCCGCCGCTCCGGGTCCCGGAAGAACCAGGCCACGAGCGCCGCCCCCGTGAAAGGGACCGCCGCGGCCCAGGCGAAGGGGCCGGGCAGGAGCAGCGCCGCCCCCCCGAGGAGGGCGGAGCCCCCCCCGTAGAGCGCGAGCTCGCTGCGTCCCCAGGGCGCGAACATGGCGGCGCCGATCTTGCGGGCCGGACGGCGGATCGCGAAGCGGGGAAGGAGGGGGTGTGCTCGCCCCGGCGTCCACGGAGGGCCATGACAGGGACCGCGTGGCAGGGATTCCCGGAGGACCCCGGGGAGACGGGGCCGGAGGCCAACCCCGTCGTCGTCCCCCCCGTCGCCGACCCCCGGGAGTGGTCCCGCACGATGCGCTACCTCCGGTGGTCCTGCGGCAGGCTCGAGGCCCTCCTCGACAGGGAGGCGGAGCGGTGGGTCCGGATGGAGGAGAGGACCGCCCGGGCCTTCGCAGCGGCGGCGGGCTCGGCCGTGCTTGCCCTGGGTTCGGTACCCTCGCCCCTCGGAAGGGCGGCTCCCCTGGCCCTCCTGTGAACCGCCGCCATCGTGGGCGCCGTCTTCTCGGCCTACCGGACCCTCCACGTCAACGAACTACCAGCGGCCGGGCTCAATGCCCTGTCCGCGGACGACTGCACAACCTCTTCTGAGGACTGGCTCAC
>Ga0247727_10006309_pt1 | contig 23405 bp, 12 predicted proteins | sample WisWelCaveWW1625_FD_202498 | JGI IMG/M metagenome (GOLD analysis project Ga0247727, IMG submission 202498) | Biofilm microbial communities from Wishing Well Cave, Virginia, United States - WW16-25 | ecosystem: Environmental > Aquatic > Deep subsurface > Groundwater > Cave microbial mat | place...
AACAGTTGGCTACAATGACCTGGATTCAATGATAAAATACATCGAGAATCAAGCGGAACATCATAACGTGACTTTTACTTAACGACACGGGAAACCCCGTCCCTTTAGGGCGGGGAGGAGGTCATTTGCTTTTTTAGTAATGTATTAGACTAATGAAAATCAAATTCATTGAAGTGACACATTGTAATACGAACATTGCCTAAGAACACTGTAATAATAATACAATGCAACACTGCTCCATTTCAGTAGTTCACTGGCCCCACCATAAAATGAACTCAATAAATAACAAAAATAGATTTCATACGCATTGCCTGTTACTCATCAAAAATCAAACAAAGAATCCAACTAGCAAATAATCTGCCTGAATTTGGTGCGCCTAACTTCATCATTGCTGACACTGATCCGTACCCATTCATCGCACATGTCCATGGAGCCTTCTTCAGAGAGTGAAACTCCCTTCATGGTATGATCGTCAAGGTCAAACTGGACGGTATTGAGCATGATTCCAAGCTCTGGGATGAACAATCTTACCTGCACATCCTCAACATCATCGTCAGTGTAGCCATACAGCCTATCTAAATCATCATTGCCGTCGTTCCTGACATTGATATGGAAATACACTTCCTCATCATCCCAGAATGAATATTCGTTGAATGTGCTGCCTATCAGGCCAAATACCAGAAAAATACCCACAAACAATGATGCTATATGTTTCATTTTGATACCATTGGAGAATAGTGTCTTGTATATAAAGATTTCTGTGTAAATGTGGGAATTCATGCCTATCGATTTTCATTTGTTTTTGCATTATTCAATTGTTATCTCTTCAATTAATACAACTTCAGTGAGTAAACCAGTGTGATCAACTCAATACAAGCAACACTAGAGGGGTGCACCCCACAAAAATAAACATAATTGTACCGAATTGGTTACAATTTTTACCCGATTAAAATAAAATCTTTAAATAGAAGCACAGTTTTCGACTTATAAAAATTCAAACAAAACGATACTATGCGCATCGACAATTTTGTAAGTACTGATTGCCAATTTACAGGTCGCAAACGATTGTACGAAGTTGTAAGGAGAACTGAGCTGGCAGTTAACAATTATTTCGAGTAATTGAAAAATACATCAAATAACAACCCTAAAAATGGCGATACAATACAAACCATCAGGCGTTGATGGAGTCAAGATAACTGAAGGAGTTCCGAATAACTTCTACGAAAGAATCCTTACATCTGGATTTTTTACTCTGTTAAGAGATGTTGAAAGGGCAACCAGGGGTGATCGAGGCTCTGCTTTGTGGATGAGAGCTTTGGCGCAAGAAGAATATGATCGCGGGGCAATGCCAAGATATCGAGCTGAAACAAAAGATTTGCGGACAAGCGACTGGAAAACAGAAGCAGAAAGACCGGGCAATTTACTATATCAATATGCGGAGCTGGTAACGCCAGTTAGCATACCAAACAGAATTAAGAGAGGCTTCGATGCTATAACAAAAAATGGTCCACACATCAATGGGCATTACGCCGCGCTACTATTTGCAGATGGAGAAGACGCAGAAGGATTAAATTTTGTGTCTAACATTTTAAGTGGACAATTGAATCTACATTTGGCATTAAGAAATGAATTAGAGGTAAAGGGCTTTCCTACACAACAAATAATTCCTACAGTAAAATATCGACCTAGAGGAATGCATTTGGATGAAGTCCATGTGTTGGTAGACGATAAACCCGTAAGCGCTACTGCTTTTGACTTAAGCCTATTCTATCTTTCAAATGTTCACCAATTGCTCGGTATGGGCTCTAAAGTTAATGATTACATCCCTAAACTTGAAACTCCCGAGGATGCTCGATACGTAAACAAACTGCAAAATACATTGGAAGATATGACCAGTCAGCCAAGAGGCACTTTCCACACCAGTTTGATAATCGAGACAGCACCGGCTTTGGTTCATATGCACGAATTCGCGTGGGAATTAAGACAGTATATAGGAGAGTTTAGTTTTGGAAGGTATGATATGCTGTTCCATATTCAAAAGACCTTTCGGAATCATCCAGATAAAATTATGCCAGATGAACAATACGTATCAATGGATTCTCCGTTTTTGGCTTTAGCTCAGGCAGCTATGGTTGATGTGTGCTATAGGAGGGGCATTTATCCTCAGGGAGGCATGGAAGCGTGGGTACCTCAGAAAGACAGAAAAGAGAATGCCAAAATTAGCGAGCTGGTTAGAGAGGGGGCAAAAGGAGAATTAGGGAGACATATGACCGGTAAATGGATACTACACCCCGATTCTCTTAGCGACATTATTACGATGTTTATGGCGGGGATGAATGGCAAGCCCATTCACGATTATCATCCGTCTGGAATGCTGCCAAGTGAACATCTCCTCTTCAATTATCCTACAGGCTTAGTCACTCAAAAGGATACTAATGACGCAGGATACTTTGCACTTGGCTATCTCGCTGACCTTTTTGGCGGTGCAGGCGCATCTCAAATGCGTAAAAAAATGTTCGATGCCGCTGTTCTTGAAATACAAGCTGCAAAGATTTCTGATAGATTAAGGAAGGGACCAAAATTTGACGATACAAATCAACCAGCAACTTTAGATGGAATGATTGCAATGCTCACTGAGCAAAGAAAAATACTGGAAACTGATGGCAAAAACCCAGAAAATCTGGCAAAAGCGCAAGCTTTACTTGAAAGAAGACTAAAATCAAATTCCCCTGGGGAGCATGTTGTTAAAGAAGCTTATGAAGTCATGACTGGATAACCTACTCTATAATCTTTTTCTCAGCAAACCTTTAAAAGATAACTTTCAATTCTAAAAGGCATGACTTTACGCCAGCCGATCATCACCTTTGTCGGTCACATCGACCATGGAAAGACAAGCTTGCAGGATTACATTAGGCAGAGCGCTGTCGTGACGGGAGAAGCCGGCAGGATAACCCAGCACATTGGCTCCAGCAACGTACCCTTGGAAATGATTAAAAAAATCTGCGGTCCTTTGCTTGATGCGCTAAAGCAAATCATCAGCATTCCCGGGCTTTTGTTTATCGATACGCCAGGCCATGCATGCTTCACCAATTTAAGGAAACGCGGAGGCAATTTAGCAGACATTGCCATTCTGGTCATTGACATAAACGAAGGGGTTATGCCGCAAAGCCTCGAGTGCATTGAAATACTAAAGCAATACAAAACCCCATTCATCATTGCTTTGAACAAGATCGATACCTTGCGCGGCTGGAAAAAGCAAAGCGGCACACTCTTACAGAATATCCAGCAGCAGAATCCACAGATCCAGGGCTTGCTCGAGGAAAAGCTCTATACCCTTGTGGGCAAATTATCCGAGCTTGGATTTGAATCGGAACGGTTTGACCGGGTAGGAGATTACACGAAACAGATCGCGATAGTGCCGACATCTGCACTGTCTGGCGAGGGAATTCCGGAATTGCTCATGGTGCTTGTTGGCTTGACACAGAAATTCCTTGAAAACAAGCTTAGCATAGAGGAAGGCCATGCACGAGGCACTGTCCTGGAAATTAAAGAGGAAAAAGGCATCGGATTGACAATGGATGCCATCATTTTTGACGGTTCTTTGAAACTGAACGATGTGCTGGTAATAGGCACTCTTGACGAGCCTGTTGTTACAAAAGTCCGCGCGCTTCTTGAGCCAATGCCTTTAAAGGACATAAGGGACAAGAAGACAAAATTCCAAAACGTAAAGGAAGTCGTTGCGGCTTCAGGAGTAAAGATTGCCGCTCCTGATATTGACCGGGTGGTAGCTGGCATGCCGTTCCAAAGCTGCTTAGCATCCGAAATTGAGCACGTCAAGAAAGAGATACAGCATGAAATCGAAGAAGTCATTGTCGAGACAGACCAAAACGGCATTGTAATGAAAGCAGATTCCTTGGGAAGCCTTGAAGCTCTGTTGAAATTATTCCGTGAAGCAGGCACTGCGGTCAAGAAGGCGAGCATCGGCACCATCTCAAAAAAAGACATTGCAGATGCGCAGACGAACAATGAGCGCAATCCCTTGGTCGCAGCAATTGTTGGCTTTAATGTTACTTTGGGAAAAGATGTCTTATGCCCTGAGAATGTCAAGGTTTTTTCCAATAACGTCATCTACAAGCTGCTTGAGGATTTTAAGGCATGGCAGGATGCGATGCGCAAGAAAATGGAGAAAGGCGAGCTTTCCTTGATTGTGAGGCCATGCAAGATTCTTCTTATGAAAGGATATGTTTTTAGGCAGAACAATCCTGCGGTGGTCGGAGTTGATATCCTTGGCGGCACATTAAAAACCGGAACTCCGCTTATGAACGATACAGGTGTTTTACTTGCCGAAGCAAAAGGCATCCAAGACAAACAGGAAAATCTAGAGAAAGCTGAAAAAGGCCAGCAAGTTGCGATATCATTGCCCAAAGTGACCGTTGGCAGACAGATTAATGAAGGCGATATCCTCTATTCAGCAATTTCAGTGGAAGATTTTAGAAAGATGAAAGAGCTTAAGGAAATGCTTTCTGAAGAAGAAAAAACAATTTTGAAAGAAATAGCTGTTATTATGAGAGAGAAGAATGTGTTGTGGGGGATTTAATAGACCTGGTTTATTTGATGCGCTCGGGACGATTTCAAAGTGCGACTAATTTGTTTTAATTTTTATTGAATTATTGCCGTTAAAACTAGTATCGAATCAATATGCACTGCAAACATAGTCGAAACCTCATTCTCCCGGTCTCGATTGGATAACGGGAAAAGAAAAATTAGATATAGAATTTTCATTTATTGATTTTTAGTCAATGTATCATTTCAAATGGAAGATACTGCCCCTATTGATGTTGGTCTTTATTTCCTCTTCTGATAAGGAAGAATGCAACAACACTAATGATTATAATAAGTGCCGCAACCACATACAGCAGTGTTCCCATGCTTACCTTTGTTTTTGCCTTTTCAACCTCTCCGATTTGCTGAGGCTGTTGCTCTTGAGGCAGTTCAGCAGTCGCCATGCCTTCTATCGGCGATATTTCAACCTGCGCGTCTTCCTCTTCAGCTTTCTCAGCAGCGATTGCAAAATAGCTGAATCCTGGGGTTGATGAACGATAAAAGACATAGGTGGCATCGGAGCTGATCATCGTGGTCGGCAATTTATTCCATCTAGAATCGGAGTAGCGGTACAATGCAACTGCTTCTTCGTTGGTTTTCTGCTCGGCAAACCATTCTTTCTTCACAAAGAACTCAATCTCAGGATTGTTAATCGCATCGCTCTTTACATTTTTAGTTTCAATGCTTAGATAATAATACACTTCCTGAGGCAGTTCAGGGACTGCAGGCGTTTCGTCCAGTGCAGTTATCGACATTTCGGCATTTTTAGCAACCTCCTTCAGAGAGAATACAATCATTCCTACGGGGATTGCAGGCTTGTTGAGGATGAGATAGGTTTCTTCTTCTGCATTGATAAGGCTCCAGAATTGCGTTTTGGTAACGCCTCCTATTGTTTGGGTTCCGACGCTTTCTCCGCCCCCACCCCCACTACCTCCACCACTTCCACCTCCAGAACCGCCTCCTGGAGAACTACTGGCACTTGCTTTGTAGGTAGAGAAGCCTAATCCTATGGCATCTGGAACCTGGCACTCAGAATATGAAGATGCAAAGGTGCACGATACCTGGCTGGTAACTTCTTTGCAGTTTGCCCCATCTTCATCGCAATGCTGCACCACATCCCCTGTTGATGGGATCTTGAGGAGCGTCTTTTCGAGGCCTGTCTTTTGCTTGAAGCTTTGGTACTGGTTCGCGTCAAAGCCTATATACCCTGATCCGGTTAAGAATTCAGATGTATTCAAAGTCTGCTTTTCAAAGATGTCAATGCCTACAAACGTGATTGCGCTGCTGTTGTCAGCAGCATGTACTGTTATATTGATATCATTGAGGAATTCAGTCGATGCTTTGAGCGCGTATGATTTTGAGTAATTCGTAAGATTGATGCTTGGAATGTCGACTGCCCAGTTGGCTGGCACTTCTAACTTAAAGGTGATGTTGGTGTGGCTTGTCGATGTTGTCGCGTTGCTGCATTTGCTTGATCCACAGTTACCGCTCGGGTCACACACTTCCAGCTTGTAAAAATAGGTTCCATTGGGAGACAGGCCAGCTACATCCGCGATGTGATGCGGCCGAAAATTAGCGAATGAATTGCCATCAAGCAAGGCCTTATCGTATCGCGTCGCGTTGAGGGTTGAGCATTTTGAGTCGTTGTTATAGAATTTTACTGTTCCATTGGAAGGCTCATCGGTGTCGAAAATGAACATGAAGGAATTGGGCAATCGATCATTGAGCTTGTTCCATACGATGCTCGGCGCTTCTTTGTCATCAGCTCTTGAAGCGAAACTTCCACCGCAGAAAAATGGGTCATAGGTGCAGTCATAGTCGCTGCAGTCAGTCAAGCTGTCTCCGTCGTTGTCGATGGAGTCAAGGCATGCTGGTCCAAACTCCCCTGGAAAGAATCCAAATTGCTTGAATTTGCTGCACTGGCTGTTGTCTTTGTCCGCGGTGCTGGTGCAGTCGATGATTTCCGTATCGATACTCTTGAAGTCGCCCGTGCCAGGCCCGACTTTGTCAGTCACATTTGATGAGTTGCCTGCATCATGCGCGCTTGTTGCATACGCGCGCCAGCCTTTGCTGGTGTTGACATCAGTCTTTCCTGTCAAGGTGTCTTTGTCTATTGCGAATATCGGACCGTTGACGAAATCACAGCTTTTTGATTTATCTGACTTAAATGGAATGTTCGTCGCAACCCAGCTTCCTGAAGAGCATTTCTGGCTAAGGAATGTGTCTATCAACCTTCCCGTCTCATCACTCGTTTCAGCCGCATATTTGAATTTGTATTCAAACCCAATGACAGATGCATCATCATCGGCAGGACAACCTCCTGTTGTTTTACCGTCGGTGTCCAAATAGAGATAATATCTAGATGTATTCAGGCCAGAGCCTGGCTGGCCTCCTTGTATCGACACCGCATTGCAGATAGCTGAACCAGACATATTTAACATCCTCAGGCCATATGCGTATGCTTCTGGCGTTTTTTTCACTCCCAGCCCCATTATGTCAAGGTACGTATGCCCGCTTGGCGTCGTTGAGCTCATATCTCCTGGCACATCAATTGCTATTATTAGGGGAGGTCCGTCATCCATGCCATGGAAGAATGTGTTTGATAATCCATCGTTGCATATTCCCGGAGAAGTCCTAACCCTTGTTGCATTGGAGCCGTCGCGGGCCGTTGCGTTTTCCTTTACATGTTCTGATAGGATTCCATCAATAGTAACTGTGCTTACATTTGTCACATCGGTAACATTTTCATTTGCTTCTGCGAAATCCAAGTAATACGCTTGTACAGGCACTTCCCATAAAACCTCTAAATCCTTGCTGGCATTTCTCAGAAAATAATGGACTGTATATGCCCCACATTGTGCTGTTCCGTTGTATTTATTGCAGATGCCAGTCTTGCAGAAATTTGAGCTCCAATTGTATTCTAAGAGCGTGACACTTGTGCACATAAGTTTAGTAATATTTTGGCCAAATTTTGATGAGACATTATTTTCATTCGACGAATAAAGCAGAAGCCAGCCTGCCCCTGGAACGCTGAGATTGTATATAGATTCATTTTTGGTGCCTGCGCCACCAGGCGGATATTGCAAGCCAACAGCAAGCCATGTTGCCTGTGGAAAATCCTTATCATCAAAATTAGTTGAGCCATTTAAATTCTGCAAAGGCCCAAAAAGCTCAGGGAACCACTTGCAGTTGCTATTTGCGGTGCATGCTGTCACATCGCCATCAAGTTCAGGGCAGCCTCCGATGAAATTCTTTGGCTCGCAAAAACCAGTTTGCCAAGCACAGGTACCATTAGCAAATCTGGAGGTACCAGCGGCCGTGCATGTTCCCGCTGTTGTAATCGATGAATTATAACACGGCATAAAACAATTCCTTTGGAAGCCACCTTCAAAACCACCACCTTGGCTTTGAGACCATGCGCATCCAGCAGACTCACAAAGAGCTTGGCTCATTTGCAATGTTTGATTTTCCTCGCATACAATGTATGCCTTGAGATCACAGAATCCAGAGCCACCACCAAAATCCTTCCAGCCGCATCTTGAATTTGAAGTACAGCTGCCTTGAGTCGCGATTTGGGTGCAGATATCAACCATGGTTGTATTTTCATTGCATCGAGTCTCTGCCTGGAATGTGCAGGTTTTGCCATCGTTAAATCCTTCGCAAAGCACTTGGCTTGTTACCAGCGTATCGTTCAAGAAGCACATTTCGGATAGGGGGGCACAATATGAAAACGTATATTCATTAACCCACGCGCACCCTGGAGATGCAGTACAATTTGTTTGCGCATAGGAGGAATTTCCATACGTGAACATATCAAATTTGAAGCATGAGTTTGAATCGCCGATAGAGCCGGAGCAGAATGGATCAAATGAGCATTTGAAATCGGCGCAATCTGTTTTATCGTTCTTATCATTATCGACGCCATCAAAACAGATCTCGAAACTGCCGCCTTGTGGCTTGCAGAAGAATCCGCTGTTGTCCCACTGGCAGCCGCCCGGCACCGGAGAAGCTTGGCAGCTCGCCTGAGCATTGCACTGCATGCATTCTTGGTTGCACCCTTTCTGGCCTTCTTGTATGCAGAAATTTGACACATTGTCCCATTTGCAGTTCGCGGAAGAGGCCTGACATGCGCTGCTTGCGTTGGACTGCAGCATACAATCGCCGCAATAATTCTCACAATTAAACCCTCCAAAACTCGATGTAGGTTCACACCACCCTTGGCCATTGAAAGCGTTTGAATCTGTCCTCCAGTTACATCCACTACCTGATGATGAGCAAGCATTTGATGCTGCGACAGAATCTGTCCATTTGCTTCCGTTTGGCTGGAACGCACACGCAAAGCAATCGACGCTGCAGTCATTCAATTGTCCACTTGACCCGCTAAAGGCAGAGCCTCCTCCCCCTCCACCTATTGAGCCAAATGTCTTTACAGCAACGCCAAATTCACACCAGCTTTCTGTCGTTATAAGACCGTTGATAGGGTCATAGGTTGATTCACTTCTCCATGAGCCCCCAACAGTTTTGCAATTGGATTCGCTGCCGATATCATCAAAATCCTTGAACTCGTGGAAATCAAAGAAAATCGCGTCGCATTTGCTTGTTTGGTTGTTCCATCCGCATGGCATATAGTAATGGTTGGTCAGATTTTCGCATTTTGTCCTGTTGTTCACATACCCCGGAGCTTCGCAAAAAAATGCAGGAGGCCTTTCTAAATTCATGAATGTTTTTGATTTATTGACATTGCACACTGACGATCCCGTATTCCATGTGCATAATCCTGACCGTTCCGTAAAACCTTGATTGTTGCAAAAACTTTGATTGATAATGTTCGTGCAGTTGAATCCAGTTGAATCCACGAATCCGGCTGCAGGCTCGCAGCGGCCATATCTTCCGCTGTTTGTGTTCCATGAGCACACAGTGCTGTTCAGGGATTTGCAGGCACGCTCTGGCAGCATTCCGCAATCTGGAGGTGGAATGTTCATATTGAATTCCTGCAGCCGCTGCCTGCACAGCGCGCCGGTGCTTGCCCATTCACAGTTATTGGCAAAATCAGTGATGCAAGCGGTTGCATTTGTATAAATTTCGCAGGATGCGAGCGTCGCAAATGTATTGTTGTTTGTTTGGTTGTTATACTTGAAGATTATGGTCACGTTCTTTCCTGTGGTGATATTTGCTATCCACATAAGGCCATGGTACCACCCACCTGAGCCGCTGGGTATGATGAACTGCACCGCATCACCTATAAACGGTGGGGAAGAGCTTGCATAGGCTATGCCTGTCGAATAACCCATACCCCATTCATCAGTGAAATTATGGAGGATAACGCTGTTGATGTTTTGGAATTCCTGATACGAGCGCCCGCCCATGTTGCGGTAGCGTATATTCCCATTATTTGAAAGAACTGCCTGCAGGCCTGGGCCGTCTGAAATATTAACGGTGAAATGGCCTGTTGCTCCTGTTGTGTTAGAAGTAAAATTAAACGCAGTTCTATTTGAATCAAAATCCACGTCAGCTAATGAGATGTTTCCGGTGAGAACAGCCGCGAAAGAAGGAATGGAAAAGAGCATCAGCATACATACTGCAGAGGACACGAATACCGCAATCCTGTTTTTTTTAATTCCTAACAAACCCACATACCCTCTTTTAGTGATTTTAGGTTTAGAAGTATTTAAAGGTTGTTTTTTGCTGGGTAGTGACTAAATTTGGATGAATGGTGGTAGGAATGGGGTTATGCATCTTAAGGTAGACACAGTAGATTTAGTTGAAGATTAAATCACAAATATGAAAACGAAGGTTGTAATCAATTCAATTACCACTATATGGTTGGATTAATCTTTCCGAACAGATTTTTATCAGGGCATTGCATCGTTCTTTTGCTTCCTTGCCGTCGTACATTATAGTTTGCTGCCCTTTTTTATGAGCCGCCTGTGAACGATGATATTGCCACAAGAAAAATTTATAGCAATCTGCAGCATCAGCAAAATTTTCAGACGGAACTTGTGACATGCCTTGCACTTCGATGGCATTCATTTTGTCAACGGTATTAGTTGGTAGCATAAGCACTGCGTTTGCTGAGCCATCACGAATAGTACGGATCTGATCGCGAACCAATACAAACTGAGCATATCTTAGTGGACCCTGTTTAAATGACCATAAACCACGTTTAGGATCATACGTCGCAACTCCTTGGCTTATATCATAATGCTGAATTGGATCACCTTTGTAGCTCTGCATACCGGTCTCAGTAATTTTTCGATGCTGCCTAACCTTATCTCCAATTTTTTCATAGACGCCTTTTGCCCTGCTAGAAACTAACTGTTCGGCAAGCTTTTGCTTTGCCCTTACATGTGTTTCTTCGTTTCCATATAAAAAATGTGTATCAAACACTCTGTTTGGAGAAATTAGCTTTACTTCATTGTCAGCAAAAGTGATCGTTGATTCACTCATACTATCTGTTGTGATGTTTTTTCTTTCAATGCGCGGCTCAAATATATTTCTATTGTCTTCTGTAACCATTGATTCAAGGATTTCTCTAACTCCCAATCGAGCACTCCCATCACAAAATTGGATAACTTCAACGAGCGAGCCGGGACCTTTCTCTAGGCGACCGTCACTCCCTATAGTGCCTATACTAAATCCATTATCGAGACCAGCCAAGGCTACTGCAAGCAATTTCTCAATCTCAGTATGTAATGCTGCATTATATGCTTTAATATGGTCAAAGTAATCTTTGTAATTCCTTGATTCAGGCTCAATATGGACTGGCTTTTTCATATCCATTCCTTCCTTTCCTCCTTTATAAATCTTTCTATTTTTTAACTACTTTTAAGAAGTAACAAATAGCAAAGAGAATCTATTTAAAGGCCGTTTCTACGCTATTTATAAGCATAAATAGCTGAAGTAATTTTTTATTTTTTTTTCCATTCATTAAAAAAAAGCATTAAAAAACGTACAATGACTACAAGAACAATAACTATAAAAAAATAAAATGAAAAATAATTAATGACAAATAAGAAATGAGCACTCTCCGCATCCTGAACAGCAAGGAAACAAAGGAAAGCCTCTCCCTAATTGAAACGCAATGGGGTGCCAAGCCACAATTAGACTATGCGCTCCTTATGAACAACCAGAACAAGGTTTTTCTTGTAAACAAGGATATCGGAACAATTGACATTTCAAGATTAAGGGTGAACAGCATTGGCATGTACCTTGGAGAAGTCCATAACGGCATCCGATTAAGCATTGAAGGCTCGCAACTGATTGGGCCATTTGCCAAAAAAAATATAGCATCGATAAATGAAAATCAGGCAAGGCAATGGATGGAAGGAAGTGATATAGAAACCAATGAAGATCTGGAAGGATTTGTGCTTGTCAAATACAATGACGATTTCTTGGGATGCGGTAAATTTGCAAAAGGAAAAGTATTGAATTTTGTTGGGAAAGAAAGAAGGATTAAGATGATATGAAAATCATCTAACTGCAGTTACTTGTTGGGCAGCAGTTTCTAATCTGCGGCCATTCATGACTCTACATTTTTGATAATATGCAACATCAGCAACATACCCCAGTCTATGCGGTCCAGATACTTTTGCCAATCCTTCAAATTCTGGAAACATTCCAAACGGTCCATAGAGCGTTAGGGTAGTACCAGAAGGACTCTCATTTTTTATTTTTTCAACTAATCCTCGCAACGATACAAGATTAATTCCATGAAAAATATTACGAATGTCTTGGAAATCAACACCCATTTTCTGATACGTTCCAGCATCAGTAAAATCCCCCTTTGCAATCTTTGCATCAGCCGTTATGGCACCTTGCCTCTTCAACTGCTCCAATTTACCTTGAGAATACACTGCCAACTCTAGGTCAAACTCGACGCCAATAGCCTTATATCCGAGGCAGGATAGCAAAGCAACCATCCTTCCATCACCGCTGCCTGCGTCAAGAAAGTACCCTCTGTTTGGATAAAAGCCACTTTTAGCCCCGATGGTAAGCAGTGTCATTGCCTCTTGCAGACTTGTTGGGACAAAAATCCTTCCATCGTTGATTTTTGTACCTTTTGCCAATACATCTTGTTCTCTATAAGCATCCAACACTGCCGTCAATCTTTTTTCAAGTATCATATTATTGTGGTTTATAGAACACTTTTTGTTCATCTCTGTATGTACCCATGAGTGTATGTACTGCAATCTGGACTGCTTTTGGAACTTTAGCAATCATCTCTCTTTTTCGTTGAATAAACCCACCGTCATGGGCAAATCGAGGATCGTGCTCAGCTTCCCGATCCATTTCATGATCACGCAATTGACATGCATAGGGAATGCCATCTCTTCTTAAGGTAAATTGTAATGTGCGGTATTGAAGCGGCTTTCCGGTCGTGGGATCAACCATAGGCTTTCCTGTTCGAGGATTCCTAAATTGCTTTGGATTTTTGATATAATCCTTTACCTGAGAAATTTCAAAATTCGCTTTTAATAGTTTAAACAATCTGTATATCTCGTTTCTATCGCTTACTATTCCCCTGATCCCAAGATAATCCTCGAATTGTTTGCCCACTTCCTTTTTCTGCTCATCTTCAGATTGCAAATTATACAATACCTGTATTAATTTTTCTGCTATCCTGCGTGGGTTTTTTACTCGCGTACTTACAACTGCGATAGGCAGGGGCATATGTTCATGTACAGCCTTTTCAAGATATCTTCCCATATTCGGATATGAAGAATCAGTTACGTAAGAACCAATTTGTATATTCCTCCTTCGAACTTTTTGGAAAATATTATGCACAGCATCATAATTAATGCCGCCATTTTCATTAATCACGCTTGGAAAGAATGCCAATAGGCTGCGCACCACTTTATTGGCAATACGCTCATAGTTCTGCGTTTTCCTGCTCGTTCCCAGTAATGGATTTGTGATTGATTCTATGACCCCGTGAACCAATGCTCTTTTTTCCTTTTCAGTGATTTTTTCACGGAACACCACTGTATTAGAGGCCTTTAGGATGTATGTATTTGGAGGAACAATAAGCCGAGGAGGTTTACCTGCCTGTAATTCCCACTGGGCCTTTTCCGCATAAAAAATCTCTTCCGGAGTGAACACAAGATTGTCAAGACTCGTATTTTTTGGAAATAATCCCATCGCAATGCGTTGGGGGATACCTTTATCATCATCAACCATCAGCCATACTTCCTGTCGATCAATGGCAGAGTAATCTTCCATCCTATCTTGACGAATGATTCTGGCGCTTGGCAGCTTATGTATGAGAATTACTCGCGTAATGTCATTTAATTGCTGCTCGCCAGCTGCAAATTCCTTACCCCAAATCCCATACAAACGCCGTACCAACTTATCCTTCGGCAAGTCATTTTGCAATCTGCGCAGGGCAGCTGTATCTGAATTACCAATGGAATCAAGCCTTTCTATTGGATATTTCGTGAATATATCTCTAACTAATGGATAAATCTCATCAGAATGCACAAACCCAGTAAATCCCCTTTCAATAAATTGGTCAAGGCTTATCGGTTCCATGGCATACTCCTGAATTATTGGATTTTTTGCTTCTCATTCAAAATGTTTCGAATTTTTTACACTATTTTCTATTTCGTCAGCAAACTAAAGTGCATTACTATCATACTTTTAAAAAATCAATTTATCTGTGCTTATAGCATAAGAATGGAATGCATCCTTTCCCCTCGCTTTTCAGGTGCCTTCAGAGAAGCGTATGAATCAAAAGGGTCAGGAAGTACCCTAGCTAAAGAACCCATACCCTCAAGGGTCCAGAATTTCCCTTTTTCCTTTCCATCATCTCTGCTTGGAGCTCGCAGAGCACCTAAAACCACTCCAACTTCTAGGGCCATGCGATAATGTGATGCTTTATTGTCTTTATTCGCACGTTCAAGGTATTCAATATATTTTCCGCCTCCTGCATCATAGAGAATAAGTGTTGAGATGGTACCGGGTGATGTAATACGCTTGAAATAATCACCACTTTGCAATTCACGCACCCGCTGTTTTGCTACCTGTAGATCTTTTTTGTCAAGATCTTTTTCATATACTGTAATAGCCGACTGCAAAAGTGCATTAGCAGCAGCCCACATTCGTCTCCTGCTTCTTAATGCTAATCCAAAATAATCGTCAGTGCCAGATTCATATCGCTTGCCTTTCGCTTTTTGCTCATTATACTTATTTATTGACTCAGCTGAATAATGCAGCGGTACTATGCTGTTGAACGCTGTCTGCAAACGCACAGCTGCTGACATTTCTTTAGTTTTTGTGTTTACGCCAGAAAAACGTTTTGAGAACCACCCAGCAAGTGTATATCCTACTGCATCGCTGCCTATTCCCAAGAATCTCTCAGATGTGTCTGCGATAGCTAAACTGAGCTGCTGCAATAGTTCAGCAGGTGCTGGTTCTGTTTCGGTTTGATTTGCAATTCTGTCACAGTTCTTGATAAATTGGCGTTTGAACATTTTTTTGGGATTTTCTTTCTTTTCTCTTCGGTAAACCTTGCCCATAGAAATGGCATACGGGTCTTCATTCATAGCTCTGGTCAGACTATAGATTATACTGGTAGCTTCAAGAATCTGGACCCGCATGCTATTATAGATCGCGGGAGCAAGTGAATATTCTTTAGCAATGGAATCCAAATGCCGCAACAAAAAAGTTTGTTGCTCCTCCTTAAGCTGCCTACGCAGCTGAGAAAGCTGTTGTGCTATATCTTTTCTTTTGATATGATCTCTTTGAAGGATTGAATGCTCCCATTTTTCTAGGAGAGTTTTGTATTGTGAATGATCTTCAATGCTATCATGACCAATGGCCGTTAGCACGGTGGATAAGTCTAGTGGGGTTTCCTTGTTTCCCGTTATAACATTAGGCTGTGAAGCGACTCGGAACGCCTGAGCTACAACTTGGTCAACATGCCAATATCCAAGAAGACCACTATATTTCCTTGGCCCATTGGCTTTCATGATGTCCTGGACGAATGATTCGTACTGGGCGATAATCTCCAGTTCTTCAGGTTTGAACCAATCTCTCCTAAAATAAGGACGTTCAGTAACACTCTCATTGATCGTAAATCCATTTATCCTTACTTCCAAGGTGCCTAGCGGAGTTTCATGAACAGTATATTTTTTAGGTGTGCTAAGAATGTCCTCTATTCCACCAACTAGCCCGTCAATCCTTCGTTCAACCCATCCCCTATTATCTGGTGCTGCCATAATTACATCTATCAGACAGAGAGCCTACTATCTGCTCACATGCTCTCTGACACACCCCTTACGCACTCAAAAAGTAAAAATGCTTTATAAAGCTTTCCCTTTTCGTCATCGTCGAGGAATAAATAGCTACAGAACTTCAATGGAAACGATAATTTTTGTTTTTGAGTCTTTAAGCGCGCTTCGCAGCTTGCTGTTGATCATTACGGCAGATTTATCGGCTCGTATCATTACGGTCCTATCAGAAGCAAAATCTGAAAGCCGAAGCACCATTTCATGATTGCTTTGGAAAGACTGGTTGAATAGGCCAGTTATTGCATCGCTTTCCTTTCCAGCCGTGATGGTGATTTTTATTGTAATGTTTTTGTATAATTGACCGTTATTTTTTTCTATGATGTTTTTTTTATTGTCGTTGCTTTCTTCATTGCTGAAAACAGTTCCGATGGTTTTTCCCTGCCCTGCTTTTTTTATGATGTATCCAACCAATGAATCCCTATCAAAATCAGCCTTGACCCCTACGATGCAGTCGCCGTTTTTTGTAAGGGAGTCCTCTTTGGTAAATTCTATGGTGTTTTTATGGGTAGCTTGTATGTTCTCATGCCCGAAACAATAAAAGGTGTATGTCATTTGCATCATCTTCTATTTTTTGTTGTTTAAATGAATTCCATCTCATTCACTATCAAAAATATCATCAAAACATACATAAAGAAAAATGAAGTTAGCTATTATCTGATCCTATCTTCAATGGGCTTGTCCTTGCCTTTGGCTTGCTGTGCTTGCGCGGCCAAGTTGATGCCAAGGTCCTGCAATGACTTCAGGTGCATCTGCATGAGCTGCTCCACAATCTTCAGGATGCGAAGCATTTCTTCTCGCTCCTTTGCCAGCGTCGTCAATGCGCCATTGTGGAAGCCGATCTGCTCTTCTTTGGAGCTCTCACTCGGCTTGCCGGATTTTTCAGCAGGTTTTTTTGTCATGGCTCTGAATCTTCTCCCCCATATTTAAACATTGCGAAATGGTCGACCATTACAAAAGTCTTTTTCTTTCTCTAACAATAACTACTGAATACGAACGCATTAAAACAACGTACAATAATCTTGAAAAAATAAACAGGCAAAAAGAAAGGATTTAGAAAAACATTTTCATGGAAATTGAAATAATCCATTCATAAAAACAAATACTATCTTTTGCATTCAACTCCATTATTCATTAAAAATTAACGAAATTATAAAAAAATCTAAAACGTTAATAAAAAATAAACATATTTTAATAACCAACAGGCATGAAACATTTATTAATCAATCTTATTTCCAAATCCAAATGGAATTATTCATCGAAGAGAGAAAACTGATCGCAAAAGAAAAATGGGAAATGCTGTTAGAATCAGTGCACTCATCATTTGACGACTGCGAGACAAACAAAGAACGAGCCAAGAGGCATCTTCTGAATGCCATAGATGCTGCTTTACGGCAACGAACCAGCCAAGCCGAAAAAGTTGGCATCTTATTCTCCGGGGGGGTGGACAGCACCTTTATCGCGTTATGGTGCAAGAAGAACAGCATTCCGTTTACCTGTTATACGGTTGGCATAAAAAATTCACAAGATCTTATGTATGCGCGCACTATCGCGGAAACATACCATTTTCCCCATAAGCACGTTGAATTATCCCTGGATGATTTTGAAACGGTGATCAAGAAAACCATGGAGATATTGAATGAATCAGAGATAGTATGGGTATCTGTTGGCTCTGTGTTTTATGCGGCCGCAACATTAGCCTTGAGCAACCGCGACACTGTTTTGCTGACTGGCTTAGGCGCTGAAGAGCTGTTTGCGGGCTATCAACGCCACGAAGCTGCCTTGGAAAAAAGCCATGCAGCAGTGCATGAGGAATGCTGGAATGGAATGAAGAACATGTGGCACCGAGATTTATTACGGGATTACATGATAGCTTCTCATCTGAATGTGGATGTAAGAACACCTTTCATGGATAAGACGGTCATCATGGAAGCGATGAAGATCCATCCTATGCACAAAATCAGCCAAGATGAGAAAAAAATAATCATCAGGGAAATTGCGGAAGAGTATGGCCTTGCCAAGGAATTCGCGTGGCGCAAGAAGAAGGCAGCGCAATATGGCAGCAATTTTGTAAACGGGATGGACAAGCTTGCTGCGCAGAAAGGCTTCAAGACGAAAAAGGAATATTTGCAGGATTTGTTTAAGGGGATGGAGTCTAGATTATCTTAACATTTACCAATCCTGTTTGATTGCTGATGTTTCCGTTGGTTGTTTTGTTGGCGTATGCAAAGAAGATATAATCACCAAGGCTTCCAGTTGCATTGACTGGCCAGGTTATGTTCCTGCATTGATTCTGCTCAAGGTCAACATAGAATGGATTTGGAATGGTAGTGTAGAATGGAGTTTCACCGATAGTTGTTGAGACTAAGCCTTTAAGCCTATAAGTGATATTAAGATATGGTTTTTGGACTCCGGAATTTTCTTTTGTCTTGAACCTAACACTATCAGTTGCAGAACCTCCCTTATTTTCAATTGCTTTGATATAGAACGATTCATTTTTATTCTTATCGTTAACGAGCTGAGTCACATCCCATCTGAACCATTTATTAGTTTCGCCGCTAAGAATCGGTACCTTATCAAGATATGACTTGTTATATCCAGTGCTTATGTTCGGTCTGCTATTCCATGTAACTGATGTTTCCGTCCATGAGTAGTTTCTGAATATCTGATGAGCTGATACATTATAGCTTTCACCTGCATCAAGATTATTTGAATCAACATAGAGGAACAAATCAGCATCGTCAACCAAGGCATGTGATGGAAGCTGGCTTACATCAAACTTTATGAGACCTTCTCTAATTTCTGTTGTTGAATTTAAAAGATATATCCAAGATTCTGTGCCAAAATTCGTGTTGGCAGATCCTCCATTTCTCACATATGTATCTCCAATATTCACACTTCGGTTATCATTAATAGTAATGATAGTTGAAGCATCTCCCCATTTTATTTCCTGGATGAGCAAGTTTCCTTCTATATCGGATAAATCTATCGTTATTGTCTTAGTTTCGGTGTCGTTTTCAAACAATAATCTTGAATCTTTACTAACTTCAACACCTTCTCTATTTTTTGGTACAGATGCCTTATCATATCTGTTGTAAATTCTTAAAGGAATTTCCGCAGCTATCTTATCTTTTGAGACGGACAATTCGAGGGTTATGGTGTTATAGTCGTAATCAATCACTTGTGCTGGGAAATTCGGATCTTCCTTGATTTCAACCTGCCAGACATCTTTTAGGCTTTTTGCATCCTCTATCTTGACCCATTCCCCATCTTCCCTGACAAATCTCCTGTCTTGATAGAGAACCATGCTGCAAATATTGCCATCACACGTTGTTTCTGTTGTTTCCGTGAAAAAATGTTGCTCTGGATCAAGGCTCACATTGATTCCCCAACAATCGTTATTCCTGCAGCATGCCTGCACCGTGAAATTAAAGAACTTGTTCTGTTGCACATTCTTGCTTGATGTAGGATCAATCAAATTTAGCTCAATTTTAGGCTTGGAGCGGTTATACTGAAGAATACCGCTCGGTGCATGTGCTTGTGATGCTGTGTATGTATAATTCATTCCTTCTGTGTCCTCAGTAGCAGTCAACAAATTACCTATACGGTCGTAGCTATAGACAAATTTCTCGTTTTCAAATACACCAAAATCGTAGATTATAGTCTTCACAAGCCTATCTAATTCATCATAGCTCATCAAGTATGCTATGTTGTTTTTGGTATCGTTTATTTTTTGGATGTTCCCTATTTTATCATAGTCATAGCTCAGGTTTTGTACATTGCCTGCTGAAATATTTCCTAATCTATTTTGGTTGTCGTACTGATAGATGGTCTCTAAATTATTTTGATATTCCTTTGACAATGGGCTGCCAAACTCGCTGTATACTATTTCATTGACAAAATTATCGATAGAGATTACCTTATCTACAAGATTGTACTGATATACTAATGTGGCATTAGGGAACAATGTAACAATCGTCTCATTGAACCCCGTTTGGAACCTATAGTCAAACGATTGGTTTGGTAGGTATTTTCTGATTATTTTATTAGAGGAGTCATATGATGTAGTTGTGTTTATCCAGTAGTCGAACTCACCATCAGTAATCGCGTCAGATTCAGGTACATAGTCAAAATACAAGCTTTCGCCTATCAAGCGGATTCTACTGTCATAAGAATAAACAATCATGCCTGGGTCAAAGATATCAGTGCTGAAGTTGATTAAGCTTAGTGTTCCATTGTTTTGGTTGTCATATCTGAATAGCAGGGTGGTGTTTACTGAGCTTTTGTTGAGTGGTCGATTTAGCTTGTCATAGAGAATGAAAACGATGTTTCCCCTTCCATCAGTCTGATTGATTAGATTATTGTTTAAATCATAGCCATATGTCCATGGCTCCATATTTGGGTCATCAACTCTTATTTTCCTGCCTAAGCTGTCATAGTCAAAATTGAACTGGTTTCCCTGCGCATCGACAATTTCAATCAGATTATCGGTAACATCATAGAAGTATGAGGTGTTGTATATTGTATCGGAATATGTGCTGTTCCTGTTGAATTCAGAGACATTTGTTATCCTGCCAAAGCCGTCTACCAGGTATTCTTTTTTGATGCCATTTTCATTGACCGCAGTTACTTTTGTGCTATTGAAGAGGATTTGTGCATTGGAGCTATCTCTTTTTGTGATGTTAATGACACGATCCAAGGCATCATAGTTATACTTTACATGGAAACTTGTGGAGTTTTGATTGAGACCCAAGGAATATGCTTGGAAATAGGGTATTTTCTCCTCTATGATTCGGAATTTTGCATCGTAAGCAAAATCCCTTCCAATCTGATGGCTTGTGTTGTATTTTGATTTGATTTGAACTGGATTTGAAAAGCCATCATAGAAATAGGTGATTTCTGAATAGAGGCTTGTGTCATTGTTTTTTGTTTCCACTATTATACGTTCTGGACTGATGCCGTCAAAATCATAGGATGTGCGCTTGGTTGGGATGCTTTCCGTGTCTGGGATCATGAATTCTTTGATGATACGGCCAAATGCATCATATGTGAAATTCCTGATGAATGCATCTTTCTGCTCAAAGAGCACATTGCCAGTTCCTCCATCATACTTGTAATTAATGGCGTGGTTCAAGGCATTTTTCTGTTGAATAGGATAAGTATTCGTTGCTGAATCGTAAGTATAGTTAATAGCGTTTCCTAAAGCGTCAACTTCCTGAAGAACATTACCAAAGGAATCATAAACATACTGTACCTCCTGGTTGTTTCCCAGATTATTGTAGTTTCTGACTTTGGTCAGGTCTCCTTTTTGCACACCATTTTGCAATGCGTCATAAAAGAACCAAGTTCTTCTACTCAAATCCATGCTGCTGTCGAAAAGAGAATAATTGCTTGCTTTTTCAAGAACATATGTCGTGGTATTGTAGAAGTATTCATATTGTTCTATTTTTTCGTCTCCAATTAGACTTGCATCTCCTGAATAGTTGGCAATCACTACATTCCCAAAGTCATCATATTTGTAGGAGATATTGGTGATGAATGGGTCTTGGTTCCCTTCGAATATTTGTTCTGAAGTCATATTGAGGAAAATTTTATTGTCGGAGTAATTAGTGAATGTATTGATTGTACTTTTGATTTTTCTATTCTCATTATCAAAAATCTGGACAAGGAATTCATTTCCTTTTAAAAGATCTTCTTGATGGAAAAAATGAACAATTCTTGATTGATCTGGCAAGGTCTCATTAACATTACTAAACCCAAGGAATTCAGCGTTTGAATAGTCAAACTTACCTCCAGAATAGTCATAAGTCGTTCTTGCATTTATAGCGAATGGAACATTCACGGAATTATTCAAGAGTATTTTACGCACAATCCAGGTATTAAATCCAAGGTTTTGTCCGTTAGAAGCAAATGTTGATTGATTATAAACAATAGACGTCATGCCGCCATATTCATGCCGTATGCTTTTCAAAACAAATGCACTGGTAACGTTTTTGAGCCATGTTTTCTTTTCAAAAGAACCGTTATTATATCCAATTACAATATCCGAATAGCCATCCCCGTTCACATCGGCAATTCTTCTTCCGGTGTTGTATCCATTCTGGGTGAAAGCTTCAGGCGACTGCCACTCTGGGCTAAAAATCCACCCAGAACCATTATTGATTTTTACATTTGTGAAGAGGGTGATATTGTTGACTGTACAGTTGCAAGATGCATTGAAAATCGATGCGTTGCTAAAGAAATTTTGGAGGATATCAGGAAGATCATCCCCATTGACATCCATTGTTCTTATTCCTAAATCTGGATTTTCAATATTTGAGAAAGCCAAATTGGGAACATAGGAAGGTTCTGAAACAAAGCCAGTTCCATTGTTTAGCCAAGCTGCACCAGGAACCCCTCCTTTTAGTAAATCAGTCAAACCGTCTCCATTCAAGTCGATTTCTCGCAAATCAGTGTCATTGCCATTAGAAGAAACAAAGTAATCTGGGAGGAGCCATAAGGGGACGTCTATCCAACCATTGCCATTGCTTAGCCATGTCTTCTTGATAGCACCATTTTCTTTGCCTTGAACGATATCAATATAACCGTCTCCATTCAACTCCATAAAGCGCACTCCTTCATCATCAGAGCTACTATTTAAGAAATCAACTGGAATAGAAAAACTTTCATTTACTAAAGACCAACCAGTTCCATTGTGTAGATATGTTTTCCTAGTACTTGCTTTTGCTTTTAGAATATCGACTAAACCATCTTTGTTTACATCGGTTAACTCAACGCCTTGACTTTTGCTGTCTGCATCTACAAATTGTTCTGGAATCGTATAGTGGCTTGTCAAATTCCAAGTGCTGTTTTTATCATTAAGTTGAGTGAAAGTAGAAGTTGTGCTTGATTTTAGCAAATCCATGAACCCGTCATTATTTACATCTACAAGCCTCAATCCAAAATCCTTGGAATCAGACTCTAAAGAGGTAAATGCTTCCGGAACATTCCATTTTGGACTGCTATCAAAACCAGACTGTGAGCCATAGTAATCAAAGATTATGGAATGAAGCAGAGAAGTACCATCTATCCCAAGGTAAGAAATGTTTGATAGTGCAGTCATTGTTTTTTCATTATTTAAATCAGTATAACTTAGTTGGTATTTTCTGACGAGAGAAGTGCTAAAGTAAACATCAATGCCGATCAATCTCCTGCTTTCCAGGAACTTATTGCCTTGCTCATAAACCATTCTTTTATCAGGACGTGTTGTATTTTCGTAGTTGAAGAATACTTTCCTTAAATTGTCTTTATTATAAGTAATATTGGTCAAATATAAGGAATTAAAATCATCAGGATAAGGATTTTTTAGATAAGTATAGTTTATGGTGTTGCCATGCGTATCTTCTACGCTATCTATAGTATAAGAGATTGATTTCCGTAAGTTATATATAGTGATGCTTCTTAAGATACATTGGTGATACCCAATGTATGTAGCAAAAGGAAATGCATTTCTTACTGAGATTTCATTGAAAAACCTAG
>Ga0247727_10006310_pt1 | contig 23403 bp, 22 predicted proteins | sample WisWelCaveWW1625_FD_202498 | JGI IMG/M metagenome (GOLD analysis project Ga0247727, IMG submission 202498) | Biofilm microbial communities from Wishing Well Cave, Virginia, United States - WW16-25 | ecosystem: Environmental > Aquatic > Deep subsurface > Groundwater > Cave microbial mat | place...
CACTCGACTCGCAGCCGCGCCTCGCCCAGCAGGATCTCCTGCGTGTGCTCCTGCGCGGCGTCGGGGTCCGTTTCGCAGATCGGCCCCAGCTCCGGGCAGTGCTCGTGATGGCTCGTCCGCATCGCCGTGCCGACTGCGGACAGCGACACCGTCAGGTGACCCGCCTCGAGGACCGTCCCGCTCGACCCGCCGACCGGCAGGTTCGGGTTCGTTCAGCCCGCTCAGGCGCCCTCCGCGGCTGCGATCGAAGGCAACAGCGAGATCACCACGGACCACACGACTGCAAACGCACGCGTCTTCATTCTCTCCTCCTTCCAATGGGTGAACGCCGCCTCGTTGCATCACTGCAACGGAGACGGCGCTCAGAGGAGGAGCGACGAGTGCATCACGCGAAGTCCCGCACCGGGCGGTCCGGTCGCGCGCACGCGCCCCGCAAATGCATGCGAAGCGAGGCCGTGGACGACGTTCGCCGGCAAGACCGTCCCGACGAACGCAGGAACAGTGATCGAAGTCGAGGTCCCGGCCTTCCCGGGCTGTCCGGCGCGCTCGCGCACCTCGCAGCAATCGGCGCAAGAGACGGAAGGCGCGGAGTCGCGGGCCGGGTCGCAGCAACTCTCCGCCCGCCAGCGATCGTCCATCCGGCAGAACACCCCCGCCGCGGGCGCCGCCGCCGGGGCGACCGTCAGGACGAGCAGTAGCGCCGAGGCACGCCGGATCACGCCCCCGCTTCCTAGCACGCGCGCCGCCGACGTCGAGCCGCGAAAATCATGATGCCCGTCAGACCGAACGCCGAGCCCCCTGTCGCCGAGCACCCGCACCCGTCGTCTTTCGGCGGCTGCGGAAGGTCGATGTCGCCGTCCGTGTCCGCGTCCGGTCCCGTGTCCGTGTCGCCGTCCGTGTCCGCGTCGACGTCCGCGCCCGTCTCAGTGTCCGTGTCCGCGTCGCCGCCGCCGCCGTCCGGACCGGCGTCCTCGCAGTCGACCGCCGGCCCCGCGTCTGCGCCCGGACCGTCGCACTCGCCGCCCTCGATGCCGAACTGGTCGCACAGCGTCCAGAAGATCGGATCGCAGATCTCGTCGACGGCCGTGCACGAGCCGCACGTCAGGGGCCCCTGCAACTCTGCATACCGGAACAACCCGGTCCACGAGTCGCCCCAGTCGTCGCTCTGCCCGATGGCGAACCCGTCGTCCCAGTTCTCCGCGCAGGCGTAGACGACGTCGTCCCGCTCCTCGAAGCACATCGAGCGGATCGGTGTCGCGACCGGCGCGAACGAGAAGCCCCCGTCCTCGGACCGCACGACCTCGCTGGTCCCTCCTCCTCCTCCTCCGCCCGGGGGTCGCGAGCCGACCAGGATCGTCTGCCCGTCGGACGACAGCGCGAAGGCCGCGATGAGGGAGTCCATCGCGTAGAGGACCTCGTCGGTGGACGGCAAGGAGACCGGCGGATCGGGGACACGCCCCGGCTCGGTCTCGGGCTTCGACCACCTCTCCGTGTGCCGGTGAAGCTCCCAGGACTCGCCCTGGGGGAGCTGGTAGTAGAAGACGTCCGGATCGATCGGATCGACCTCGAAGAGGAACAGGTCCGCCGTCCCCTCCACCTGCAGCGTCGGGACCCACGTCATCCCCCCGTCCTCGCTCCGGTGCACCCACACGGAGACCGGATCGAGCGAGTACTCCACCACGTACGCGCGGTCCGATCCCGCCGGCCCCAGGATCGGCGTGCGGAAGAACCGGTCCTCTGCGTTGAGCGAGGTGTCGTTCAGCGTACTCGCGTGGTCGTCGCTCCAGAACACGCCGTTGGCGCGTCCGCCGCTGGCCGTCGCGAAGAGCCACCTGCCGTCGCCCTGCAGCGCCAGCCCGTTGAACCAGTCGGTGTCGTGCTCGCCGCCCCGCAGCTCCCAGTCGCACCCGAGGTCCTCCGACACGCGGACGCCGCGAAACGTCGTGGCGACGTACAGGCCGGAACCGGTCTCGATCCCGTAGTTCGGATCCCAGATCCCCGCGTACCCGATCCCGTCCTCGCAGATCCACCGCCAGGTCTCGCCCCCGTCGCGGGTCAGCACGGCCCCGAAGGTCGCGCCGACCAGGATGGTGTCCGGGTCGTCCGGGTGGAACGTGATCGACATGGTTGCCGGAAACCGCCCGTTCGCCTGCGCCGGGAAAGGAGCCAGCAGCAGGACTACGAGCATTCCGAAGCGCATCGGACGCTCAGCTTATAGCAACCCGGAGCACCCGCGGCCGCCTCGCACCCGGAACTGGACCCCGCCATGCGGCCTCGGGCATGCTCCCCGGGACCGTGGAACGGCGCATGTACGGGCGTGTCGGACACGCGGATTCCCGTTGCAGGACGGTCGATTGGCTTGCTATGCCTTCGTGTGTCAGAATCATAACGATAGGAAGTCGGTCTAACCCAGCGACACTTGGAACATTGGTAGCGATTAGGAAAGGGACTTAGGAAATGCGCCAGGAAGGTTCCAGCAAGCTCGTTGCGCTCCGCCAGCCCGTCAGCAGCGAAGTCGAAGAGGCCCGAGAGGTCCTCCGCCAGCAGTCCGAGATGCTCGCCGAACTGGCCCGCCGCGTGGATGGCCGCTTCGCCCTCGCGGTCGACGTCCTGCACGCCACGGTCGGCCACGTCGTCGTCTCCGGGGTCGGCAAGTCGGGCCTGATCGGCCGCAAGATCGCCTCCACCCTCGCCTCGACCGGGACCCCGTCGATCTTCGTCGCGGCCTCCGAGGCGCACCACGGCGACCTCGGGATGATCACGGAGCGCGACACGATCCTCATCATCTCGCAGAGCGGCGACACGCCCGAGGTCGTCCAGCTGCTGCCGCACCTGCGCCGGCTCGGCGTCAAGATCGTCGCCCTCGTCGGCAACCTCGAGTCGACGCTGGCTCGCAGCGCCGACGTGGTCATCGACGTGTCCGTGGCGCAGGAGACCTGCCCGAACAACCTCGCGCCGACGACCTCCGCGCTCGCGGCCCTCGCGATGGGCGACGCCCTCGCGGTCTCGCTGATGCGCCGGCGCGGGTTCAGCTCCCGCGACTTCGCCCGCTTCCATCCGGGCGGGAGCCTCGGCCGTCGACTGCACACGCACGTCAAGGACGTCATGCGCACCGCAGATCTCCCGATCGTGTCCCCGACGGACACCGTCGGAGACGCCCTCGTCCCCATGACCCAGGGGCGTCTGGGCCTGGTGATCGTCATGAACAAGGGCAAGCTGCTCGGCCTCGTGACGGACGGCGACCTGCGCCGCGCGATGCAGCGCCACCAGAATCTGCTCGAGCTTCCGGTCACCCAGATCATGACCCGGGGCCCGCTGACCATCACCGAGGACACGACGATCGCCGAGGCGCATCAGCGCATGCGGACGACGAAGCTCAAGGCCCTGGTCGTGGTCAACGCACACGGTACGGTGACCGGCATCGTCGAGGTCTTCGACCCCCGGTAGCTGCGCCGGGCCGACCCATGCGTTCGCTCCTGCGTGGGCTGGTCGTCCAGGCCGAGGTCGTCCACGCGATCATCCTGCGCGAGACGCGGACGCGCTTCGGCGCGCAGCGCCTCGGCTACCTGTGGGCGATCATCGAGCCGGTCCTGGTCATACTCACGTTCTACGGGCTCTTCCGGCTCGCGGGCCGCACCGCGCCGGCCGGCATGGACGTCTGGAGCTTCGTCGCGACGGGTCTGGTGCCGTACCGCCTCTTCGCGTCGTCCGCCGGTCGCGTCGCCGAGGCCGTCAACGGGAACAAGGCGGTCCTGTACTACCCGCAGGTCCTCCCCCTCGACCTCGCGATCGCGCGCGGCGTACTGGAGGCGGCCACCTTCGCCGCCGTTTTCGCGCTCCTGATGGGCGGCCACGCGCTCTGGAGCGGGAGCTTCGCCGTCGACAGCATGCTCGTCACCCTCGCGGGCCTCGGCCTGGCGGCGCTTCTCGGCGCCACGCTCGGCCTGGTCTTCTGCGCGCTCGGCCAGATCTGGCCCACCGTCGACCGCGCGCGGGGCCCGCTCCTGCGCCCTCTCTTCTGGGTATCCGGCGTCTTCTTCACGGCGGCGGCGCTGCCCGATCACGTCCGCCGGATCTTCTCGTGGAACCCCGTCTTCCACACGGTCGAGCTCGTGCGGGCTGGGTGGTTCGAAGGCTACGGCGCCGAGCACGCCGACCCGGTCTACGCGCTGCGGTGGATCCTCGGCCTCGCGCTCGCCGGCCTCCTGCTCGAACGGCGCGTCCGCCGGCGCATCGAGCTCACATGATCGACCTCGAGCACATCACGAAGATCTACGAGACCAACGTCGGGCCGCACCTCGTCCTCGACGACGTGAGCCTGCACCTCGGGGCCGGCGAGAGCCTCGGCGTCCTCGGGCGAAACGGCGCGGGCAAGTCGACGCTGATGCGGATCATCGCCGGCGCAGAGATGCCGAACCGCGGGACCGTTCGCCGCTCGGGCCGCATCTCCTGGCCGATCGGCTTCGCCGGCGGCCTGCACGGATCCCTGACCGGAGAAGAGAACTGCCGCTTCGTCGCGCGCATCTACGGCGAGGACATCCGGCGCGTCGTCGAGGAGGCCCGCGAGTTCGCGGACATCGGCAAGTACTTCCAGGTCCCCGTCCGGACCTACTCTTCGGGCATGCGTGCGCGCCTCGCGTTCGGCCTGTCGATGTCGATCGACTTCGACGTGTACCTTCTCGACGAGGTGACCGCCGTCGGCGACCGGGCCTTCCGCCGCAAGTGCCGCCGCGCCCTGCGCGCGCGCCGCAAGACCTCGTCGTTCGTGATGGTCACGCACAACCTCGCGCCCCTGCGCCGGCGCTTCAAGCGCTGCGCCGTCCTCGACAAGGGCAAGCTCGAGGTCTACGAGAGCGTCCGCGAGGCGGCGCAAGCGTACCGCCGGAGCGGGGCATGACCGACCAGCCTGTCAACGGCCGCGCGCTGGAGGTCGCGCGCGCCCTGCGCAAGGATCGCGCGCGCAAGCTCGGCGTCTACTTCGCCGTCTTCGTCGGCGTGCCGACGACGGTCTCGGCCGTCTACCACGGCGCGATCAGGAGCCCCGAGTACGAATCGGTGGCGGTCCTGTCGCTGCGCTCGGGCGAGGCCGTGGACGACGATCGCCAATCGATCCTTCCCGCGCGGGGAAAGGGCAACCGCGAGCTGGATCTCGTTCGCGCGCAGGTCCTTTCGCGGACCATGGTCGAGGCGCTCGCCAGGGATCACGGACTGCGCGAGCACTACGCATCGCCGAGCGTCGACCGCTGGTCGCGGCTCGGGCCGGACGCTTACGACGAGGAGATCTACTCCTACTATCTCGGAAAGGTCTTCCTCGCGCAGGAATCGGGGGGTGCGACCTCGACCCTGCGCGTGCGCGCGTTCTCGCGTCGATATGCGAACGATCTTGCGCACGAGATCGTCAGGGCATCGCAGGAGCGCATGGAGCGAGAGTCCCGGATCCGGGTCGCGCGCCTGATCTCCCCGGCCGAGGTGCAGGTGAGGGAGGCGGAGGCCGTGCTGGCCGGTCCGGTGAAGGCGTCGCAGATCGAGACGGCCCGTGCCCGCCTCGCCGCGGCTCTCAATGGTCTCGAAGTCGCCCGTGCCGAAGCGATCACCCGCAGCCCGTCGCTCGCCGTCATCGATCGGCCGAGCATGCCCATCACGCCAGTCGGTCCTGGCAGCCTGGCCGGCATCCTCTCCGTCTTCGTGACCTCCCTCGCGCTCGGCGGCGTCCTGTGGTTGCTCTTTGCCTCCGTTCGCGAGCACGCGAACTTCTGACGCATTTCTGATAAGGGAGGAGACGTGAAGCTCGCAGGTCACGAGATCGGCAACCGCGAGCCGTTCTTCCTCATCGCCGGGCCGTGCGTCATCGAGAACGAGGCCCTTGCGATGAAGGTCGCCGAGACCCTCGCCGCGATCACGGCACGCCTGGGGATCCCCTACGTCTTCAAGGCGAGCTTCGACAAGGCGAACCGCACCTCGCACGACGCGCCTCGCGGCCCCGGTATCGCCGAGGGGCTGCGGGTCCTCGCGAAGGTGAAGGCCGAGGTCGGCGTCCCGGTCCTGACCGACGTCCACGAGGACACCCCCGTCGACGAGGTCGCGGCGGTCGTCGACGTCCTGCAGACCCCCGCGTTCCTCGTCCGCCAGACGGACTACTTGCAGAAGGTCGCGCGGGCTGGCAAGCCGATGAACGTGAAGAAGGGCCAGTTCCTCGCGCCCTGGGACATGACGCGCGTCGTCGAGAAGTGCCGCGCCGCAGGCAACGAGCAGGTGATGGTCTGCGAGCGCGGCGCGACCTTCGGCTACAACACGCTCGTCGTGGACATGCGCAGCCTCGCGTGGATGCGCAAGACCGGCTGCCCGGTGGTCTTCGACGCGACGCACTCGGTGCAGCAGCCCGGCGGCCTCGGTGCTTCGTCGGGCGGACAGCGCGAGATGATCCCGGTCCTCGCGCGCGCCGGCGTCGCCGCAGGCGTCGCGGGCCTCTTCATGGAGATCCACCCCGATCCGGACCGCGCCGCCAGCGACGGCCCGAACCAGTGGCCCCTCGCCCGCGCCGAGGAGCTGCTCTCGCTCCTGGTCGACATCGACCGGACGGTCAAGCGCGTCCCGTACGGTGAGGAAGCGTGACCGACTTCCGGGTGGCGATCCCCGCCCGGTTCGCGGCCAGCCGCCTGCCGGGCAAGCCGCTTCGCCTGCTCGCCGGTCGGCCAATGATCGAGCACGTCCACCGTCGAGCCGTGGAGTCCGGCGCGTCCTCCGTCGTCGTCGCGACGGACGACGATCGCATCCGCGCGGCCGTCGAGGCCTTCGGAGGCCGCGCGGTCCTGACCTCGCCCGATCTCCCCTCGGGCACGGACCGGATCGCCGCGGTCGCAGCCAGCGAGGGCTGGCCGGACGACGACCTCGTCGTGAACCTGCAGGGCGACGAGCCGTGCATGCCGCCGGCGGCCGTCCGCCGTGCCGCAGAGCTGCTCGCCGCGCGACCCGACGCCGGCGTCGCGACGCTTGCCGTCCCCGTCGTGGAGCCGGACGAGCTGTTCGATCCCTCGGCGGTCAAGGTCGTCCTCGACGACGCGGGGCTCGCGCGATGGTTCAGCCGCGCGCCCATCCCATGGGTCCGCGACGACTTCGACCCGAGCCTGTTGCCGCGAAGCCTGCCGCCCGGCGTCCCGTTCCTGCGGCACCTGGGGATCTACGCCTACCGCGTCGGCGTCCTTCGGCGCCTGACCGCCGCCCCCGTGCACGCGTACGAGCGCGCCGAGTCGCTCGAGCAGCTGCGCGCCGTCGCCATGGGGATTGCGATCGCGGTCGAGGTCCTCCAGAAGGCGCCCCCGCGGGGCGTCGACACGGAGGACGACCTCGCCCGAGCCGAGGCCGCGCTCGCCACGTGAAGACCGCCGGCGTCTTCTCCCGCGGCATGGCGCGGATCCCGCGGCTTGGCGCCTTGCTCGGCGTCGACCGCGTCGTGGCGTTCCCGGCGGACGCGCAGGCCCGGGAGATCGATCTGGTCGTGGGCTGGGGTCGCAAGCCCACCGCGGCACGCGCCGAAGCCTGGGCGAAGCGCCACGGCCTGCCGTTCGTGCGCTCCGAGGACGGGTTTCTGCGATCGGTGGGCCTCGGCGTCTCCGGCGACCCGCCGCTCTCGGTCGTCCTGGACGATCTCGGCATCTACTACGACGCCCGCACCGAGTCGCGCCTGGAGCGGACCATCGCCGACGCCGACTTCGACGCGCCGCTGCTCGAGCGGGCGCGGCGCGCCATGGATCGGATCCGCGCGGCGGGCCTGTCGAAGTACAACGACGCGCCGCCCGGTCCGGTCGACCTCGGCCATTCCGACAGGCCGCGCGTCCTGGTGGTCGATCAGACCCTGGGCGATCTGTCGATCGCGGGAGGCCTCGCCGACGCGAAGGCGTTCGATTCGATGCTCGCCGCCGCGCTCGCCGAGAATCCAGGCGCCGACATCGTCGTGAAGACCCATCCTGACGTTCTCGCCGGGAAGAAGCGCGGGTATCTCGAACACGCGGCGGGCGACCGCGTCACGCTCTTCGCGCGTGCCTGTACGCCGGCGGCCCTGTGCGATGCGGTCGACCGCGTCTACGCCGTCAGCTCGCAGCTCGGCTTCGAGGCCATGCTGTGCGGCAAGCCCGTCGTCTGCTTCGGCGCGCCCTGGTACGCAGGCTGGGGGCTGACGGACGATCGCCAGTCGATCCCGCGTCGCGCCGCGAAGCGGAGCCTGGAGCAGCTCTTCGCGGCCGCGTATCTGCGCTACGCGCGCTACGTGGATCCGGCGACCGGCGCTTCCGGCGAGATCGAGGACGTCGTGGAGCACCTCGCCCTGCAGCGCGAGACCTTCGAGAAGAACCGCGGCGCGTTCGTCTGCTACGGCTTCCGCTTCTGGAAGCGCAACGTCCTTCGCGCGTACCTTCGATCCCCGGGCAACAGGATCGACTTCGCTTCCTCCGCGGAGAAGGTCGGCGCGGGCAACGACGTCCACGTCCTCGTCTGGGGCCAGCGGGAGACGCAGGACGTCCGACAGGCCTGCGAACGTCGCGGCATCACGCCCTGGCGCGTGGAGGACGGCTTCCTGCGGTCGGTCGGCCTCGGCTCCGACCTGACCGTTCCGGCCTCGCTGGTCGTCGACCGCGAGGGCATCTATTACGACCCGACGCGCCCCAGCGAGCTCGAGTCGATCCTCGAGAACGCCGAGTTCGCGCCCCCGGAGATCGAGCGTGCCCGCGCGCTGCGCGATCGCATCGTGACGAGCGGCGTCTCGAAGTACAACCTCGGCGAGGACCTTCGGGTCGAGCCGCCACAGGGGAAGCGGGTGCTCCTCGTGCCCGGACAGGTGGAAGACGACGCGTCGATCCGCCTCGGCTGCCGCGATATCCGCACGAACCTCGGGCTCCTGGCGGAGGTCCGCCGCTGCAACCCCGACGCGTTCGTGGTGTACAAGCCGCACCCGGACGTGCTCAGCGGCAACCGCAAGGGCAGGGTGGGTCGCAAGGAAGCGCTGGCGGAATGCGACCACGTCGAGGAGACCGCGTCGCTCGCCCGGTGCCTCGAAGCGGCCGACGAGGTCCACACGCTGACGTCCCTGGTCGGTTTCGAAGCGCTGCTGCGCGGCAAGCGTGTCGTCGTCTACGGACAGCCCTTCTACTGCGGCTGGGGACTCACCGAGGACCGCCACCCGATGGAGCGCCGGACCCGTCGGCTCGCCCTCGACGAGCTCGTCGCCGGCGCACTCATCCGCTACCCGCGCTACCTCGACCACGCGACCGGACGCTTCACGACGCCAGAAGCGACGATCGCGCGCCTGCTGGCCGAGCGCGACGGATCGCGCGGCGCGCGCAGCCTGAAGATCTCCTGGCTGCGCCGGCAACTTCGCAAAGCTGTCCACGCCTTCAAGGGGGTCGTGCATGCTCCGTGACGTCCCCGGCAAGCGCGTCCTGCTCCTGCAGGGCCCGAACGGCCCGTTCTTCCAGCGCTTCGCGTCGGAGCTTCGCGCGCGCGGGTGCGAGGTGACGAAGGTCCACTTCAGCGCCGGGGACGACATGTTCTACCGGGGCGCGGACGTCGTTCGCTTCCGGGACCGCCTGGAGGCCCTGCCCGATTTCCTGGGCGCTCTCTGCAAGGAGCGCGGTATCGAGGTCGTGTTCCTCTTCGGGGACACGAAGCCGATCCACCGACCTGCCTTCGAGCTCGACGTCGACGTCTACGCGCTCGAGGAGGGCTACCTGCGGCCCGACTACGTGACGATCGAGAAGGGCGGCGTCAACGGCAACTCGCGCCTTCCGAAGGACCCGGACTTCTACCGGCGGGCCGCCGCGGGACTGCCGGAGCTTCCCCGGCCCGTCTCCATCGGGAACACCTTCTATCACCACGCGTGGTGGGCCGCGCTGCACGCGATGGCCGTCACGTTCTTCGGCTGGCGCTACCCGCACTACCGGCACCACCGCGACGTGAACGCCCTGCGACAGGCGTTCTTCTGGGTGCGCGGCGCCGTCCGCAAGCTCGCCTACGCCGTCCGCGAGAGCGGCGTGCTGCCGCGCCTCGCCGGCGAGCTCTCCGGCCGCTACTTCCTGGTCCCGCTCCAGGTCCACCTCGACGCGCAGATCAAGCACTCGAGGTACGCCGACATGCGGCAGTTCATCGAGGAGGTCGTCGCGACCTTCGCCGCGCACGCCCCGGCCGACACGTCTCTCGTCCTCAAGCACCACCCCCACGACCGTCCTTACCGAGACTACACGAAGCTCATGCTCGACCTCGCGAGCCGCCACGGCCTCGCCGATCGCCTCGTCTACGTCCACGACCTCCACCTGCCGACGCTCCTCGACCACACCCGAGGCGTCGTCACGATGAACTCCACCGTCGGCACATCAGCGCTCGCCCGCGGCGTGCCGGTCAAGGTCCTCGGCCAGGCCGTCTACGACATCCCCGGCCTGACCTCCCAGCGCCCCCTCGCGGATTTCTTCACCGCCCCCGACCCCGTCGACGCCCCCCTCTTCGCCGCCTTCTCCCGCCACCTTCGCGAAGCCAACCAGATCAACGGCAGCTTCTACCGCCGCTCCCCAGTTCTCGGTCCGTCGGGGATCGACCCTGCAGCGCTTGCCGCGCAAGAGCGCACCGGTGCGTTGGCCCACCCCCCGATCGCGAGCGCCTCGCAGCCCTCCAGCACGCCTCCTTCACGCTACTCGTTGTAGTAGTACTCGTAGTCGAAGCAGATGGAGGCCCGGCCGCAGGTGCCGTCCTCGCCGCAGGATCCATCGACGCACTGCAGGTAGTTGTCGCAAGGCGCGTCTGGGCCGCCCCGCGAGACACACGTCACGGACTCCGCTCCGCAGTAGGAAGTCGGCTCGCAGATCCAGTCCTCCGAACAGGCGTCGCCCGGGGCCGGGCTCTGCTCGCACGTCTCGGTCTCGGGGTTGCAGTCGAGTCCGTCGGCGCACCAGGGGAGGCTCCCCATCGACAGGGATCGCGGAGCGCACGGGGCTCCCTCCCCTGCGACGGGCAGACAGAAGCTGTTGTCGAAGTTCCCTTGCCACTCGCAGTAGAGGCCGTCCTGGCATTCCCGGCTGTCCCGGCAGGACTCCCCCTGGTCGAGCAGCCCCTCGAGCATGTGGTCGCAGGGGCTCGCCGCGTGAACCGTGTCTGGGTGCGATGCCGGCAGGTAGCGAATATCGAGGCAGTCGGAGATCGCCTCGGTCACCTCGACGAGACAGGCGGAAGCCAGATCGGGATCGACCTCGACACGCCATTGCGAAAAGGCCGGCCGGCACGAGGCGTCCGTCGTCCTTTTCGCCCAGTGAGCCGCCGCGTCGTCGGGAAACGCGCAGCAGTCCCTGTACGCCCGCTCGAGTTGCCGCTCGATTCCCCCGCAGTAGTCGTCGGCGTCCGCGTCGCCATCGGAATCCGAGTCGACGTCGGCATCGCTGTCCTGGAAGTTGCCGCTCCTCTCTTCGCTGCCGCACCCGACGGTGCACGCGAGCGCGATCAACGCGATCACCCGTCCCCGCATCAAGCCCGAAGCGTATCACGGGCTCTCGTAGCCGAACGCACGTACGAGCCCGACGTCGAGCCGTGGGTCGATGGTTTCGACGTCGCCGGCGGTCAGCTTCTCCCTCCAGCGCTCGTGTTTCCGGCGCAGGAGCTTGCCGAGGAAGTTCGTCCAGGTGCTGCGCGCCCCGTAGATCTTGATCCGCGTGATTGCGCGGTCAGCACCTACCTCACGGCGTTGAGCTTCCGGGGCGGTCGCAGTAGCCTGCGCGCCCGCGGATGAAGATCGCGATCCTCGGCATGGGGAAGTCCGGCACGACGGCGCTGTACGCCGCTCTGAAGGCGGCGATGCCGCCCGAGACCGTGTGCATGTTCGAGCCGCGGACGCTGCGCGAGCTCGCCTACCTTCACGGAGAGGCGAAGACCTGGGGCCTGACCAAGATCATCCTCGCGAAGCGCGTCGACTGCGGGTACCGGCCGCCGGACTTCGATCGGAACGTCGTGATCATCCGCGATCCGCGCGACGTGATGGTGTCCTCGTACCTCTTCCGCTTCAACCGGCTCAAGCTCATCCACCGGGACGAGAAGGTCCGGCCTCTCCTTGAGATCCTGCGGCGCAAGGAGACAGACCCGCGATCCGTGTCGTTCGTCACGCTCCTAGGTGCATTCGGCGCTTCTGAGGCCACGAAGACGCGAAGGCGCGTCGTCAAGATGAACGACGAGGTCGCCAGGTTCGCGGGGACGACACCTGGCTCTTTCGTCTACCGGTACGAGGACATGACCGCGCACGTCTACGGCGAGATCGACGCGTACCTCGGCTTCTCGATCAAGAAGCCGGAGGGCCTTTCCGGATGGATCGGCCGCGTGTCCCGCAAGGGGGAGTCCGGTGACTGGAAGAACTGGTTCACGGAAGAGGACGTCGCGTTCTTCCGTCCGCTGATCGATCCGATCCTCGAACGGTTCGGATTCGACCGCGCCTGGGACCTCGCCGACCCGCCCCGGATCGAACCGGGGCACTGCAGCGGGTACGTCCTGCGCCTGATGGCGGAGCGGGTCAATGATCCGTCCCTCAAGAAGCCGCAGGCGGTGACGGTCGAGAGCCTGCGATCCGCCGCAAGTGACGGCAAGCCGGCGGCGATGCTCAAGCTCGCCGAGATGTACCTGCAGGGTGGCAAGATCGAGAAGAACGAGGTCGCGGCACGGGAGTGGCTGCGCCGCGCGGTGATCCTGGGAGACGCCGACGCGGCCGTTCGACTGGGCAGGCTCCTCTTCGAAGCAGGCGACGAGGCCGGTGCGCTAGCGACCTTCGAGGAAGCGGCGACGCTCGGTTCGAAGTTGGCGCACTACTGGCCCGGGAGGCTGTACGAGAGCCGGGGCGATCACGACCGCTCGGTGGCGTGCTACCGAAAGGGGGCGGACGATGACGAGGCAGCGAGTCTGCGGGGCCTCGCGCGCGCCCATCGACTCGGTCGGGGCGTCGCCGTGGATCCCGAGCAGGTTCCGATCCTGCTCCAGCGGGCCGCCGACCTCGGCAACGCCCGTGCCGCCGTCGAGCTCGCCGCGCTCGTCGAGTCCACAGTCGGAGAGGAAGCGGCGCTGCCCTGCTGGGAGAAGGCCCGGGCCCTCGGCGCGCGCCGCGCCCTCTACCATCTGGCCCGCTACCACGAGAAGCGCCGCGACTACGAGCGGTCCCTCCGGTACCACCGCGACGGCGCGGAGCGCGGCGAGGCGGCGTGCATGAGGGGCATCGCAAGGGCGTACGAGCTGGGCCGCGGCGTGGCTCCCGATCCGCAGAAGGCAGAGACATGGGCGGAGCGCGCACGGAAAGCCGCCGAGCGAAGGCGCCCCGCGCGGGCCGAGCCCCCGTCGGCCTAGTCAGCGCACGAAGACGGGATTCGTGAAGCCCAGCGGGGGTCCGGCGCGCCGAAGGTGCAGCGCGCTGGCCACCCGCTCGCCTCGCACCATCGCGACGACGAATGTCGGCGGCCGGACCGGGATGCGTACCGACCACTCGCCGCGCAGGCCCGGCGCCGTCGGATCCTCGACGGGGAAGGTCTCGCGAAGCTCTCCGCCGACCCAGATCTCGACGCGGGTCGTCTCGATCCAGCGCGCCGCATGCGCCCGCACGCGCACGGAGACCTCGCCGCCGCGCGCACGCACCGTGGCCCCGGGGCCCTCGCCCTCGACCGTCAGCTCGACCATCGGGCCGTTGGTGACGACGACGCGGCCCGCCTTGATCGAGGCGGCCACGTCCGAGGGGCGGATCCGCGCAGGCTCGTCGTCCGGCACCTGCACGTACGAGCGCGGGTATCCCACCCACTCCGGCTGGATGCGGTGCGAGTCGGAGTTCCCCATCGCCGTGTAGCGCAAGCCCGCCGCCAGCAGGCTCATCCATTCCGTGACGTTCGTCTCGACGAGTTGCGGTCGGTTCATGTGCTTGCCGTTCCAGACCTCGATCGCGTCGAAGTCTGCGCGGTATGCGGGATTGCGCGCCCGGCCGCTGCGCGCGTCGAGGCGCATCTTTCCGAAGTACTGCCTTGGGCCCGAGCGAGGATGGTTCACCTGGAGCACGGCGTCGGGGTACTGACGATGCACGGAGTCGAAGATCGCCGCCGGGGTGGTGTCCTCGAATGGGAAAGGCATCGGCCCGTTGGCCGTGTCGACTGGATACGCGTTGAAGTGCCCGAACTGCTTGGGAGTCGTGATCTCGACGCCCGACATGGTCGCGAGGCGATCGTGAAATCCGAGCTCCGCAGTGGCCGGCGCGTAGTCCGTGATCACGTTGTGGTCTGTCGGGACCGCGAACTCCACGCCCTCGCACAGCAGCGACCGCACGCGGTCCTCGAGGGACACGAGCGAGTCGGAGCTCGGCGCGGCATGGAGGTGGAAGTCCCCGGGGACGAGCCCCGGCGTCTCGAACTCGTGATGGAGGACGAGCGCCACCGTGACGATTTCCCGGACAGGCAGGTCGACCTCGCGATCGTCGATCGACCATTCGACGCCGTGGGTGGCGCCGATCCGGTAGCGGCCGACCGGGAGAGGCAGCTCCACGGGTCCCTCGGTCAGACAAACGGACTGCAGAGCGCCGTCCGCGCGGTGGCGCGGTCCGAGGACGGGATCGGGAGTCGGCGAGATTCCGCGAACGAGCGCACGGGCCGGGAGCGGTGCCCCGGCGTCGTCCGACACGGAGATCCGCAGTGTGCCGCCCGCGGGGAGCGAGAGCGCGGCCTCCTCGGTCGCGGGAGCCTCGACCGCCTGCTCGGCGCGGCCCGTCGAGCCGTCGGCTCGCAAGGTGTACGTGCCGGGCCGGACCGTCGCGACGAAGCGCCCGTCGGGTCCGGGGGTCGCGAACGCCTCCACTCCTCCCTCCGCGCGCAGCACCACGACCTCGACACCCTGCAAGGGTCCGCGAACGCGGCCGCGCACGAGGTGGTGCGGCTCGCCTCGAAGCGACCAGGCGAGAGCGGCGACCGCCGACGAGTCGGGCGGTGCCAGGACCAAGAACCGCTCGTAGACGGCGTGGTCGAGGTCGCCCGCCGCCACGAGCCCACCGAGCCCGTCCGGATCGGGCTGCAGTCCGAGATCGAGGTCTCCCTCCCTCGCGACGATCGCAGAGGCCGATCGGTCGCCGAGCCCGGCGACCCACGGGACGGAGAGCCTTCCCTCCTCGGGAAGGTGACCGGGGCCCGGAGCGAAGAGGTCGGTCCCCCCCCAATCGATCACGTCCGCGACACGAACCGTCCCCCCGGCCGCACCTTCGCGAAGAGTCACACGCGTGCGGGCCTTCACGGCCGCGCTTTCGGGGACGACGTGCAGCTCGGTCGCGAGGTCCCACACCCGCTCCCGCACGCGCACCCTTCCCTCGATGCGCAGCACGGGCCTGCCTCCGCGCTTGGCCGCGCCGACCGAGATCCGCCGCGCCGCGTGGACAGTGCCGTCCACCTCGAGGCCGACGGCGAGATCTCGCGGTCCGGAGGGCGGTTCGCCGCGCGCGGCGAGCGCCCGAACGTGACCGGCCTTCCGACCCCTGCCGGCGACCTGCACGTCCATCGAGTCGGAAGTCAGGTTCCAGTCCCGCTGCCGCGCCAGGCGCAGCGTCACGTCGCCGGCCGACCATCGGGTGCGTCCCCGTTCCGGTCCGGGACAGGCCCCGAGGGAGAAGGAGAGGACGAAGAGAAAGGCGAGGGCGACGGTACCCGTGCGGGTTGGGACTCGTGTATTGTCGCGTCGCACTTCTCGGGGACTCCGGAACGACTTCCACCACGGATCAGAGACGTTGAGCAAGTTCAAGAAACTCCTGCGACAGCCTGGGCAGTTCGTGCTCGACTCGAAGGTCTACCGGCGTTACGCGCTGGGGCGCAACCAGGCGTTGCGACTCGGCGGGCCCATCTCGACCCTTGCCGTGGGGTCGGCCGAGAATCGATCGAGCTTGCAGCGGCGCGTCCTGGAGGGACTGGGACGCGCCGTGCCGGCGCTCGACGTGACCGACAGCGGACCTCCGCGGATCGCCGTCCTGAGGGAGCACCTGCCGTACCTGACCGAGTTCCTCTACGACCTGTGCCATCGGGCCGGGCTGAAGGTGTCCATCCGTGCGGGCAAGCACGTGCTCGCGGTCTCCGACGCCAAGCTCTTCACGTTGGACGACTTCCTGTGCACGGCGAAGCACTTCCAGGCTGCCCTCTCGCTGCCGACCGGTGTCGCCAGGATCGGGATCTCCTTCGAGCTGTGGAGCAGCGAGGCCGAGGAGGTCGTCGGCCCGAGGGCGAACACGGTCGCGCGGCGGATCGCGAAGCGGACGGTCGCCGCGCACGGTTTTTTCAAGAGGGGACCGCTGCGGCACGTCGGCGAGCTGCTGTCCCACCCGCTGCCTACGGCCGTCGACTTCCCGGTGGACGTCGTCTACACGTGGGTGAACCACCGCGACCCGCATTGGCGCGCCCTCTGGGAGAAGACCGTCGGGCGACCGCTCGAATCGGACGCGCCGGACTCGCAGGCGCTCGATCGGTACATGAACCGCGACGAGCTCAAGTTCTCGCTGCGCTCCGTGAGCGAGCACGCGCCATGGGTGCGCCGCATCTTCGTCGTGACGAACTGCGCGCCCCCGGACTGGCTCGACGTCGACAACCCGAAGATCGTCTGGATCGACCATGCCAAGATCATCCCGCCCCAGTTCTTGCCGACCTTCAGCTCGCACGCCATCGAGTCGCGCCTCCACCACGTCCCCGATCTGGCGAACCACTTCCTCTACTTCAACGACGACTTCTTCCTCATGCGTCCCACGCTCCCTTCGGAGTTCTTCGAGGCGTCCGGCGTGTCGAAGGCGTTCGTCGAGGAGTACGGCTCGGTGAACGGGGAGGTCGATCCCGCGGATCCGGACTACCTCAACGCCGCTCGAAACGGCCGGCGGCTCCTCGAGGAAGGGTTCCGCCGATCGGCCACAGCCCTGCACCGGCACACTCCCTACGCGCTTCGCAAGGACGTGCTTCTCGAGATGGAGGAGCGTTTCCGGGGCCCGATATCGCGGACCACGGCGAACCGGTTCCGCACCCCGCAGGACATCTCGACGGTCTCGTTCCTCTATCACCACTACGCGTACCTGACGGGCCGCGCCGCCTACGCCCCTTCGGACTCGGCGCTCGTGAAGCCGCAGGCGATCGGCTACGTGGGCAAGCTCGTGGACCTGCTCGAGGGGCTGAAGGTTCCGATCTCCCTGTGCCTCAACGACGGGGGCGGCAGCCTCGGCTTCCCTCACTGGGACCGGCACGTCGTCGAGTTCCTGGAGGGCTGCTTTCCCGAGCCCTGCGAGCTGGAGCGGCCGCAGGAGAAGAAGGCGGCTACGAAGCCCTCCGCTTGAGGCGCACGTACGTCTGCACGCCCGTCCCGCGACCGGTCAGCGCCGACAGGGTCGGCAGCTCCCAGATGGCCTCGACGAGGTCCCGAACGCCGTGGGTGTCCTCTTCGCGGAAGGTGTAGCGCAGCTTCTGCTTCTTCCAGACCCACTCGATCCATTCGCCCGGCACGATGGACCGGTTCATCACCATCTGGATCGTGGGGGCGCCCGGGTATCGCCACTTGTGGAGCTGTCCCACGTCCGGGGAGTCATCGAAGACCATGTGCCGGAACCCGAGGTCGAACGCTTGGCGCACGCGCAGGCAGTTGGGGATGTGATCGTCGAAATAACAGAAGTCGTCCGGCCCCGCGACGCTCGGCGTCGCGCTCATCCAGTCCCCCTCGTGTAGGCGGATCGACGGGTCCGAGAACGCGAGGTTCGACAGGTCGATGTCGAAGGCGTGCAGCGTGGCCGTCGGCAAGGCTTGCCGGAACGTGAACAGGGAGGCGCCGCGGAAGACACCGCTCTCCACGAGCACCTTCGGACCGACGGCACGGGCGAGCACGAAGAGCCACAGGAGGCTTCCCTCGGCGGTCGTCCGTGCGGCCCCGGCGGCCGGATTGACCTCGTAGGAGCGCAGGAAGTCGCGGATGTCGCCCGCCACGTCGCGTGACTGCAAGCCCGCACGGCCCAAGAACTCCTTCATGCGCTCGGCGAGACGCTGGACGACCCGCGCATCGACTGCGGGCGAAGCCTTGAAGCGGAAGAAGCGACGTTCCTTTGCGAGGCGCTCGACGTCCGCGTCGGACAGGCGGCTCTCGTCGGCCAGGTTGAGGGTCGGCAGCGGATGCTTCTTGTCTTCTGCCATGGGCACCCTGGGCGCCGGGGGAGCATCCGCTGTGGACGATGCCGGCCTGGTTCGCTTCTGCTTTGGCTTGCGGACACCCTCGCTATTCCGCGTGCCGAACAGGCCACGGTAAAGCTTCGAGTCCGTGACGAACGCGCCGGGCTTCGTCAGCAGCTTTCGGACCTTGCTCACGCCGCGGGCCTTTCCGGGCCGCTCGTAGCACCCGGGGCGCGCGAGAGTCAAAGGCCGACACGGCGCATGCTAGATTCGGCGCCGCTCGATGAACGCCTCGGGGCCCGCCGCCGACAAGTCCGTCCTCGAGGAGCAACGCCGGCAAGCCGCCGAACGGCTCCGCCGTAAGCTGGCAATGACGGCCCGCAGGCTCCTGGCCCGCGGCGAGCCTCGCAAGGCCGAGTACTTGCTCTGGGAGATCCTGCAGAGCGTCCCGGGCGCTCCGACAACGACGCTGCTCCTGGGCGTCTCCATTCTCCTGCAAGGCCGGACCGGAGACGGGCGGCGAATCATCGACCGTGCCTACGAGATGAAGCTTTCCGTGCGGGACCACTTCGCCGCTCCGCAGCGTGCCGAGATTCTGCACGAGGCCGCTGCGGCTGTGCCGGACTGGCCCTGGCCTCGCTATCAGCTCGAGCGAGATCGGTGGTCCGCGGAGGGGTTGACGCTGGAGGCCGTCGTCGAGAAGGCAGGGGGCGCTGCTCCGCTAGACCTCGCGACTCTCGACGAGGCGGCGCTTCGTCGGACCGAGATCGTGACCGCCCAGTACGAGGACCTTTCGGTCGCTGCCCGGCTCTCCGCTTGTCGACGTCTCGACGCGGCCGGATTCGCCTGGGTCTTCGGAGAAACGTGGGTCGTTGCAGTGCGCCGCAGTTCGTTCGCGCTGGCGTTCCACATCGAGGACCGGCTGCCTAGGCCGAACTCCTAGGATGGCCCGCCGGATCGACAAGGCGCGCTACGAGATGCTCGTCCGCGGCAACTTCGCCAGGGCCGAGCAGATCCTCCTCGATATTCTCAAGACCAGTCCGGAAGCGCCGACAACGACCTTCCTGACGGGTACGGCCGCCCTCTATCAGGGGCGCTACGAAGACGCCCGACGCATGATCTCGTCGGTCTACGAGAATCGCCGCTGGGTGAACGACCGTATCCCCGCCCCCATGACGATCGAGACGCTGCGCGATGCCGCACGTGTCCTACCGGACTGGGACTGGCCCCGCTATCAGCTCGCCCGGGAACGCTGGCGGGCGATCGGCCTCACGATCGAGTCGGCCGTCCGCCACCTCGCTCAGGTCCAGGGCGGCGTGCCGACCTTCGTGCAGGTCGGCGCCAACGACGGCAAGAGCGGAGATCCGCTCCACAAGGTGATCCGGCGAGGTTCGCTGCGAGGCTTGCTCGTCGAGCCGCAGCCGGAGCCCTTCGATCGGCTCCAGAAGAACTACTCCGGCGTGCCCGGGCTGCAGTTCGAGAACTCCGCCGTCGCAGAGGTGGAGGGCCCGATCGAGATGGTCACGGCGACCGACCGCACGACGATCGGGAGCACGACCCCTGACCGCACCATCCTTCACCTGCACCAAGGCGAGATCCGGAAGGTCACGGTCACCGGCCGCCCGTTCCCCGCGATCCTCGCGCGGCACGGGATCGAGCGGTTCGACCTCTTGCAGATCGACACCGAAGGTTTCGACTATCAAGTCTTGCGCCAGGTCGATCTCGCTCGGCGCGGCGTGCAGATCGTCAACATGGAGTACTTCTGCCTCCCGATCGCCGAGCGGATCGCTGCCTGCGAGCAGCTCGACGCTGCCGGATTCGCCGTCTTCTTCAGCCGCCGGGATCTGCTCGCAGTACGCCGCGAGACCTTCACGGAGGCCTTCTGCATCACGGATCTGACCTAGAGCCGAGCAGGCTTGCGAAGGCTGCGAGAGCCGGCGACCCCCGAGCGCAGCTGATTCAATCGAGCAGCGCGGCAGGTCGGTGTGGGCCCGCACCAGAAAGGTCCGCGCGCCGTCGCCACGAACGGCGTCTGGGCGTGGGTCGCGGTCGAGGGTGTCGGCCTCGGCGTCGTGGACGCGACCGACCCGGCTGCTCCGTTGAGGTTGGACGACTTGCCGCTCGCCGGCGACCTTTCCGACGTCGAGCAGGAACGCACCCTCCTGTACGTCGCTGCGGGCGACTCGGCTTCCATCTCGTGGACGTGACCGATCCGGGTGCGCCCCTCCTGGTCGAGACGGTGCCCACCGACGGAAGCGCACCGGCGATCGAGTTCTTCGGGCCTCAGCTCATCGTTGCTTTCGAGGACGGCGGCATCTCGTCCTTCGACGACGATGCCGTCCGGTGGAGCCTGGTCGCGTCCTGGTATCGCCGACGGATCTGGCCGTTCATGGGGACCTTCCCCTTGCGAGCGTCGGTACAGCGGCCGGAGTCGCCCTGATTGACCTCGAGTGCCGTCTTTGACGCCAGAAGGCGCGCGGGGACCTAGCCGAGCAAGCGGGCGAGCGCGCGCAACGGGGGGAGGCGCGAGTCTGCGAGGAACGAGCGGGGGCTGCGGAGGAGCTTGCGCAGCTTCGACAGGGGGGTGCCGCGGCGGGGGGCGACTCCCTCTTTCCGGCGAAGCAAGCCGGGGTTCGCAGCCGGGTCGACGCCGTGGCGGTGCATCAACTCGTTGATCACGTCGCGCAACGGCGAGGTGGGCGTGGCGCCCTCGTCGGTCCAGGCTCCGGCGGCGTCGTGCTCGCGGGCGAGGCGCTGGAAGAGGGCGGCGTTCTCCTCTCGGCGGGCGAAGAAGGGCTCCTCGGGTGGGCGCGCGTGCCACAGGTGCGCGGCGTGCAGGCCTTCGAAGAGGTGCGGGAGGCCGTAGAGTGCGAAGTAGGCGCGAAAGCCGCGCAGGTCGCCGACGAACTGGGCCTTCACGTCGTCGAGATAGTCCGGGGGTCGCTTGCCGATCGGCCGGTGCGATGCGAGGCGGTGCAGGAGGTCGAAGTCCTCGTAGCCGTGGCCGCGGTACTCGGGCCGGTTGCCGCCAATCGCGAGGAAATGTTCGCGGCGGACGACGAGCGGGGAGGGGCTCGTCGCGAGGTGGTGCACGAGGTCGTTGTCGCCCGCGAGCAGAGACGCGCGGTACGGCCCGAGATCGGCAGGCTCGCCTCGGAAGGCGAGGCGCTCCGTGCTCTCGCGCGTCAGGAACAGGCAGGGCACGACCAGGAAGTCTCGCGGGTCGCGCGCCGCACGGGTCCAGGCGAGCACGTCGGGGACGAACGACGCCCCGGCGGAGAAGTCGACGTCGAAGAACAGAAGCCACTCCCCGCGAGCCTCTCGCGCGCCTGCGTTGCGCACCGCCCCCGGCGCGAAGGGCTCCTGCGGGTCCGGGTCTGCAACCAGTCGACACCGCGGTCGCCCATCGCACAGCCGCCGGATCTGCTCTCCGAACGGGGCCGGGCTCGCGCTGTCGACGACGACGCACTCGACGTCGTCGTACCGCCCGAAGAACGCCAGCAACGCGCCGAGACGCTCGATCCGGAACTCACCCCCCGTCGAGACCCGGATCGGCAGGACGACCGAGAGCACGTCCCGATACTACGCCGACCCCTCGGATCCGCCTGCGCCGCGGGAGCGGAGGAAGGCTTCGATGCGATCGACGCAGGCGGCCGCGCGCTCGACCTCCACGGCGCCCGTCGGTTCGTCGAACCGACGCCCCGAGCCGTAGTCCGCATCGTCGCGGTATCGCTGGAGGCGGCCAGGTCCTTGGTGAACTGCCGGTCCAGCAGGCCCTTCTGGACCAGGTGCTGGAAGAGCATGTCGTGGGCCCCTCGGTGTGTGCGGACCTGCAGCCCCTCGATGAGCAACGCGGCGCTCGCGGCATGGAATGCGGCGTAGTAGGCACGGCTCACGGCGCCGTCCCACAGTCCGAGGTCGGCGAGGGCGCGCGCCTCGCGCAGCGCGGTCCTCGCTTTCTCCAGCTCCTCGCGAGCGTTGGCTATCCGGTTCTCGCCGGTCACACGGAGATCCCGTCCCTGTCGATGTCGAGGGCGAGCAGGCGCTCGCGCCGCCGCAATTCTGCGAGCTGATCGGGGGACATCGCGAGGGGCGCGACAGGGACCCCCGTGTCCATCCAGACGTCCGCTCCGATCTCGTAGATCGCCGTACGCTCGGCCGGCTGCAGTCCTTCGAGCAGAACGAGGACGTCGACGTCCGATTCGGGGCCGGCCTCGCCCCGTGCCTGCGATCCGAAAAGGACGAGGCGTACCAGACGCGCCCCGAATCGGGCCTCGAGTCGGCTGCGCAGGAGACGCAGCGCGTCGTCGATCCGGGTGGGCAGGGGACTCACGGTGAACATTCTAGCGGCCGTCGCGGGTGACGTCACCATCATCTCCGCGGAGTACTGGGGCGCTTGCACGCTGCGCCGCGTCTGCCGGCGGCTCGAGCCCGCGGTTACGGATCCTCCGACCCCACCGACCGCGCTATACTTCGTCCGGACGATGCCCGAGATCAGTCGGTTCTTCGGCATCGTGATTCGCATGTTCCACAACGACCACCAGCCGCCGCACTTCCACGCCGAGTACGCCGAGCACGAGGCGCTCATCGAGATCGACACGCTCTCCGTGTACCGAGGCGCGCTTCCGAGACGTGCCCTTGCGCTGGTCCTCGAGTGGGCCGCGTTGCACCGGGACGAGTTGCGCGACGACTGGAACCGAGCCCGGGCCGGAGAAACGCTCGCCCGGATCGATCCTCTGGACTGACGTCGTGGCACTCGTGCGCATCGCGGACGCAGCACCCCTGGAGGGACATCGCGTCCGCTTCCGGTTGACCGACGGTCGGACGATCGAGCGCGATCTCGGTCCGCTGCTGACCGGGCCGGTCTTCGAGCCGGTCCGAGCGAGTGAGGAGATCTTCCGCCAGCTGCGCGTCGATGGAGGAACGGTGAGCTGGCCGAACGGCGCCGATCTGTGCCCCGACGTGATCATCTGGGGAGGGGCCCCGCCGGAGGACGATCGCGCGGGCGTCGCGGGCTCGCGGGCGGGCGGAACGTAGATCGGACGTGCTACCGTCGCTTCCTTGAAACCGATCGTCCTGGTCGCGGGCGCTCGGCCCAACTTCATGAAGGTCGGGCCCATCCTGCGGGCCCTGGAGGAGCGAGGCCGCGGCGGCGTGGACGTCCTCGTCCACACGGGCCAGCACTACGACTTCCAGATGTCGGAGATCTTCTTCCGCCAGCTCGGCATCCGCGATCCGGACGTTCACCTGG
>Ga0247727_10006311_pt1 | contig 23400 bp, 18 predicted proteins | sample WisWelCaveWW1625_FD_202498 | JGI IMG/M metagenome (GOLD analysis project Ga0247727, IMG submission 202498) | Biofilm microbial communities from Wishing Well Cave, Virginia, United States - WW16-25 | ecosystem: Environmental > Aquatic > Deep subsurface > Groundwater > Cave microbial mat | place...
TGATGTTTGTTGACTGTTGCGAATAATATTATGTGGATTTGGTGTAGTGGGCCAGAATTTTGCCAAGCTGTTGCTCTCAAGATCTGAAGATCTGTATGCCAAACACGGTCTGAAACCCAGGATTGTTGGAGTATTTGATAGTACAGGTTCAGCTGCATCGTCAGCAGGACTCGATCTAAACAGATTACTTGAGATGAAAAAAAAATATGGTAGTATAAAAAAATATCATAACAAGGAAAAAGATGCAAACGGTCTTGAAATGATTAGTGGTCTAGAGGCCGAAGTTCTCATAGAAACCACCACGAGTAATTACAAAGATGCAGAACCTGGCATGTCACATATTGTCAATGCAATGAAAAATGGTTTGCATGTAATTACTGTAAACAAGGGCCCGCTTGCTCTTGCCTTTCCATCTTTATTTGAACTTGCAACATACAATCAAGTATTGTTAAGATTTAGTGGAACAGTGGGTGGAGGGACACCAATTTTAGATTATGCAAAAAATAGTTTGAGAGGTGAAAGAATTGTCTCGTTTGAAGGCATACTTAACGGTACGACAAACTATATTCTAACAAACATGGCAAATGGCATGACTTTCAAGGCAGCGCTTGCTGATGCAAAAAAGAAAGGGTATGTAGAGGCAGATCCTTCCTTGGATATTGATGGTTTTGATGCTGCCGCAAAGCTTGTCATTCTTGCAAATTGGATAATGGACATGAAAGTGACCATAAAAGACATTGAAAGAAAAGGAATCAGTAGCGTAACAACAGCTGACGTCAAAAAGGCTGCTTCGAGAAAATGTGCTGTGAAGCTGATTGCATCGTGTGATAGAAAACTAGTTGTTGCACCAAAAGAAATTCTACTTGATGATCCCTTGTGTGTAAATGGCACTTTAAATGCAATCACATTTAACTCTGAACACTCAGGTCAGCAAACCATAATTGGGCGTGGTGCAGGTGGAATGGAAACAGCAAGTTCCATACTACGAGACCTTTTGGATATAAAACAGGAAATATCAAGAAATTGAAGTCAAACTTGTTATCGAAAAGTACAACTGCGGAAACATTAGAAAAAATTTCTTCGCAATGGAGCATAGAATTACCAAAAGTAAAAACTCTTACCATCCACGAAATCGATGATGATGCAAGTTTAATAACTGGGGATGGTCTTTCTGCCATAAAATTAGGTGAAACATATATTCCATTTTTATCTGAAACTGGATTGCTTGAAAGGTTTCCAAAAATTGTAGTTGACATGGGTGCAGTGAAATTTGTTTGTGATGGAGCAACAGTGATGAGACCAGGCGTTAAAAACTATTCAGAGTTTGAAGAAGATCAGATAGTATGTGTTGTGGAAGAATCGCGTAACAAATTCCTAGCAGTAGGTAGATCACTTGTATCAAGTAAAGAGATGGTCACTATGGCAAAAGGCGAGGTAGTAAAAAATTTGCATTATGTTTCAGACAGGTTTTGGGAATCAGCAAAAAAGATAAAGAGATAGCTAGATTTTTTGAACAAGTTTAGATTTTCGTACTAGTATAATTACTAATATTATTGAGATCATAAGAATAGTCAATGCAAGAATTCCAAATTCTGGTACTGCATAAAAAGTTAAAGATTCATCGTTTTGCCCTGTCCAATTTTCCCTATCTTTTGGCAGCCCCATCCCAAGGATCGTAACTTGCACATCAACTGGGTCATCTGAGAATAATGGTCTTGTCCAATGTTCAGCCATACCGTTTTCTGCGTGTTGCGATTTTACAACCAAAAATTCTTGCTGGTTTTGGGTGACTCTCAGGTCATAGTTTACGTGTTTGACTAGTTTATCTTCAAGATCATTAAAGATTACATTTATTCCCATGTATTCTCCTGAAGTGGCATCTGTGGTTTCTATTTTAACCAGAATTGTCCCGTCAGAAGACATCTTTGTTATAGAATTTGATTTTTCAGAAATTCCTGCAGGAGTTGGGTCAATCTGTCCTGACTGAGCCTCTTTTTCGCTTTCCTCAATTTCTAATTCTACAAAATATTTACTTTGTTCAACAAGTTTTTTCATTCTATCATCACCTTTGTATTGCCAAATTTGATCTTCGTATAAACTTGCGCAAACCCTAGCCTCAATACTATAATGGTAGTTTTCTAAAAACCAACTCAAACCTAATGTTTTGTATTGTGGATAAGCCTCATGACACCATTCTATGTCATTCTCTGTTAATGCACCATTACTGACAGTAGCATTAGTAGAATATGCGCCAGATAACATAATCATACTTATTGAAAGGAGTACCAGAAATTTCAATACACGGCTAGAAACACAAATGATACATAAGTCTGTCTGAGAAATTATTTGTAATCTATTTTTCTGTAAATTCTCTAATTCCGGTTTTGTCTGCCACAAGCACGTCAATTCCATCACCGCTTGCTGTATCTCGCATTATTGCAGATCTTATTGATTTTATTGCTAATGCAACTGCGTCTTTTTCTTTCATTGCTGTCTTGAATTCTTGATCTAAAACTCCCAAAGCCATCTCAGCTCCAGTTCCTACCGCTGCATAATCATCTGGAAGTACCGAACCAAGTGGATCAAGTGTGTAAATTGCGGGAGCGCCATCAACTCCACCTACAATAACCTGAGTGAGCAAAGGATAGTATCGTCGTTCATACATTAGAGATGACATCATCTTTGCTACTGAGTTTGGTGGGATCTCACGTTTTAGCTCCATTTTTCTAATCTTCGTCAGTGCCCTCATCTGCATTGCCAAGACCTGCATGTCTGCAACCAATCCAGCACAACATGCTCCTACAAAATCCGTAATCTTAAATGTCTTTTTGGTGGTTTTGCTTACAAGGAAGTTTCCATATGCTATTCTTTTTTCACTTGCCATAACCACTCCTCCGTCATATGTAATACCAACTGCTGTTGCTCCTGGCATGTATACATAAGCCATAAATGCACTTTCTAGGTGAGGACAATAAAGGCCTTTCTATGAAGCAAATTTGTCCATAATCAGACAAATGCATTTTGTGGTTTTCTTTAGAAGATCGATTCTTGCAAATTCATTTGGGGAATGAATCCTAGAAAAGATGTATGTACCTCCAATAGATATTGATGGAACCACCAAAATTTTGGCAAAGGAGTACATAGGCCCAGTTCCTGCAGAAGATACACTGATTATAGATTTTCCAAATGATTCGTTCGCAGCTTCTTTTACCTGCGAAACAAACGGATCTGAAATTTTTGTTCTGGATGCCGCTTCTCCATGAATCATGGTTACTTTGACATCTCCAAATCCTTTTGATCTTAGATGTTGTTCTAGTCTTGCCAGTTGTTTTTTTGGTTCCATTTTTGGCACTAGCCTGAAATCAATTTTCACAAGCGCATTTGCAGGCAGAACAGTTTTTGCCCCAGGACCAACATATCCAGAGATAAATCCTGCTATATTGCATGTTGGTTCTCCAACCAGTGCCCTTTTGACATCACGTCCTTTCTTGTTTGCAACAAATTGCTTTATTCCATATTCTTTTTTGAATGAAGATTCATCAAATGGTTCTGAATTTATTAGTTCCAGTTCTTTTTTTGTAAATGGATCAACCTCTTTATACCAATCTTTGATTAGTATTTTGCCATCAGAATCACGAAGAGTCTTTAATGCCTCTAAAAGTCTCCAAGACGGATTTTTAATCAAGACTGCAAGACTGGAATGAGCATCACGTATAGATTCGGTTACCGAAAGTTCCACGTAAAGCAATCCTTTCATGCCAAGACTGATTATTGGTCGATTTTTTTGATCAACATAGCCAAATTCCCATATCACGCCATCACAAGCAAGTTTGTTTTTGTATTTTTTTAGATATTGTTCTACATGCATACTTCCAATTTCTTCTTCACCTTCAACAAAGAATTTTACATTGCAAGGAACATCACCGTAAACCTTTAGGTATGACTCGACTGCCTTTATTCTGGTAATTAATTCGCCTTTATCATCAGAAGAACCTCTTCCAAAGATCTTGTTTCCTTTTATTTTTCCACTAAACGGTTTATCATCCCACAAATCAAACGGTTCTGCAGGCTGTACGTCATAATGGTTGTAAAACAAGATCGTTTTTGATTGGTTTTGTTTTGACTTTACTTCACCATAAACAACAGGCGGGATTTTATTACCAATGCGTAGTATTTCTGATTTTATTCCAGAATGACGCATTATTTTTGCAACAAGTTTAGCACATTCTTCAAGACCTTCATTTTTTGCAGAAACACTTGGTTGTCTGATCAAAGTTTGTAGATCAGTAATGAGTCCTTTTATGTTCTCATCTACATGTTGTAGTACTTTCACTGAATTCACTTTACTCTATCAAATGGTTTCATTACGTCCGAAATAAATTCTAAGAGATCAGTTGCTACCAAATGCAAACCATGCTTTCTTTGTGCTAACACACCAGCCTTTCCATTGATAAACACGGCCGCCGCAGCAGATTCTAGTGGGTTTTTATTTTTTGATAACATTCCTGCGACCAAACCAGATAGTACGTCACCTGTTCCCCCCACAGTCATAGCAGGGGTATTTTTTACATTTAGAAATGTTTTGTTACCATCTGACACTACATCTGTTGGTCCTTTTAACAATACTGTAACAGAGTTTTCTTTTGCGTATTTTTCAACTAACGAAATTCTTTCCTTTTTAGAGTCAGATGGAAGTTCACCAAACAATCTCTTAAATTCACCCCCATGCGGGGTAACCACGACGTTTTTATTTTCAATCACAGACAAAATATCTGGAACCAATGCGCTTGCATCAAGTGACAATCTGACACCCATATCCAATAACGACTTTACAAGGAGTTTTAGTGCTTCAATATCTTGTACCCCAAGGCCCATTCCTATTGTTGCAGAATCAAGATCTTTGGGAATTATTCCAAGAAGTTTATGTACTGCTCCTCGGGTAAGTTTTGCATCAACCAGTGGCAAAACAATAAGATTTGGTGTTGCTGCGCGTGTTACACCTGCGTTAATTTTTGGTACACAAGTGTAGACCAAATCTGCTCCACATCGTAGTGCCGCAATAGAAGAAAGTATTGGTGCACCGTGGTAAATGTAACTTCCTCCCAATACCAAGACTTTGCCATTATCTCCCTTTCTTGATGTAAATTTTCTTGGTGGAATGAAATTTTTAACTATCGAGATCTGTAGCGTGGTCGTCAACATCGATAATCTTTCGTTTAGGTGAATAAACTTTCCCTGACATCTAAGCAAAAATTAAGAGTTTTGTACTTAATTTTAATAGAAAAATAGTCTTCAGGATCAATTTCTAGAGTGTACATTCCAGATAGTTGAAAAGGCTGAACTTTCACATGAATTTGGTTAGAAACCCACAGACGAAGAGAAATTTTTGTCTAGTCCTGAATAAAGAAAAATAAAACAAAAATTTTCTTGAAAAAGATGATTTTAACTTGACTTTAGATCTTTCTTATTATGTCAATAGTTCATTACCAAAAGCTGGAATTTTTTTCTCACTTCTTCAGTGAAAAAATTTTCAGAATATTTTTTAAAAAAATATGATTTTATAGTTTACAAATTTGCCAAATTTTGTAAATTTTTTCTAAAAAAGGAAAATTAGTACGATCATTATATGATTGTTTTTGGTTTTCCCAATTTTGGGAGGAATTATTTATCTCATAGCTATGTTCATGGTCAAATGAATGAATATCTTAGCGATAGGTGCACACCCTGATGACATAGAGATTGGCTGCTTTGCAACTTTGGCAAAGCATTATCTTGAAGGTGATGAAATTTTTGGCGCTATGATAACAAATGGAGAGTTGGGGGGCGATGTAGGTACAAGACGTCAAGAACAAGAGGCGACAGCAAAAGAAATAGACATGAAATTAATTTATGGAAACTTTCCAGATGGAGATGTAAGAGAAAATGCTTCTCTTGTCACATTCCTGGACAACATTATAAAAAAGAACGAGATCGATGTAATATATACTCATTCACAAAATGACAGACATCAGGACCATAGAGCAATTGCAAGAGCAAGTTTGTCTGCTTCTCGTGCAGTCAGAGAGTTATATTGTTATGAAGATCTTAGTCTCATCTCGTCATTTAGTCCTCAACTATTCGTTGATGTGACAAAGACATTTCATGTTAAGATATCGGCGCTTAAAAGATACAAATCACAGGTAGATAGGACGTTTATTGAGGGCCTTGAAGGGATCGCTAAATTTCGTGCATCGCAGTGTCGCCTATCTGGCAGATTATGTGAAGCATTTGAAATTCAGAGGGTGTTCAAAAATGGAAGTTCGCCTTATCACAAAGAGATAGTGGGCCTAAAAAATCAAATTAGACAATACAAGAATTCGATTTCTGCTTTGACTGCTGAAAACGAGATATACAAAAACAAGATGTATGTTGTAAATGCCGGGCTTTCTAATGAGGAGTTAGTTAATTCGGATCCTATGTTTTTATCACGGGTAAATTATAACATGTCATTAAATGATAACAACGTTAAGAAAACCGAAAACGGTTCAAAAAGGACAAAAACATACAAAGATGAATTAAGTGAAATAAAAAATGCCATTACAAGATACAAGAATGAGATAAGTATGTTAAAAGAAGAGCTTAACCTGTATAAAAAAATTCCAAGCAGTTCAACACTGGATAAAAAATAAGTACAGAACTAAATTAACTTCTCCATATAATAACAACTCTTACACACTCATTCTAATATTTTTCAGTGATCAGTTTATCTTATTCTGTGCATCTATTGGTCTATAATGATAGTATTTGTTTGTTAAAAATATATTTTAACAATCATAATGTAAGTTGTCTTCATTTGAAAGAGAATCAGCTTTATTAAAACATAAATAATATTATAGAGTCAAAAAGACTAGCTGTATCTACCTAAGAAACGCATTCCTGAATTGTTAATGAATTTAAATGCAAACAGAGTAGATGCAGCAGCAACTATTGAAGCTGCCAGTAGATATGCATATATTATATTTTCATATCCTTGTTGACCAAGCAGCCCACCAGCGACAATGACTATCGCAGCTCCAACGCATACGATTATCGCAGAAATCTTGGTCTTGTTTAAGAACGTAATAAACAAACTATTAGCCATAAATATTGATAACAATACGTTTGCAACTGAAGCATATTGCATTATCTTGAGACTTGTCTCGGAACCTTGTGCAAGGATCATTAGTTCTTCGCCAAAAACGTTGATTAGAATTGCAGGTATTGAAGATGCGATCAGAGAGATCATCATCAATTCAAAATACTTTCGTTTTAGGAATTTACTTAGCAAATCAGTTTCTGAAATTTTTAATGTAGCCAATTTATTGTTTGCAGTAAAATGAATTGGTGCCATTACTACGTGCTGAATTATTATAGTAGGTATAAGAATTACTAATGCCAAGTCTGCGCCTGCATGATAATCCGAATTAAAAACAAATGGAAGTATTGTTCCATTAGAAGCAATATAGAGGAAATTATTGAAAACCCATGATAAAACTCTGTCCACAAAGATTAGAACGAAGTAAAACGTTCCAAAGATAAAATATGGAATGGATTCCCAGACCTGAACTTTAAACCTAGATTTAATAGTGTTTTTAATTTCAGCAGGCGGATTATAGAAGCTTGGTAAGTTATCCTCATTTAGTAATGATGGCCCTATTCCCTTGAGGATTTTATAATGATAGTATACTGCAAAACTGCTTAATACTCCAAATGCTGCACCGAGTGAGAGAAAATATCTAGTAGTTACATCAGGAATCATCTCTAAAGGAATCAAGTAATAAACACTCAAAAGCGAGATGAATCCACCTGCATAAGACGCGAGCAGACTTTTAAATTTCTTTAGTGCATACATTATCAAGAAACTTGCTCTATGCAGTGATACCGAGACTGCTGCTCCAACTAGTACCAGGGTAAGTGAAGGTGGAAAATTAGCAACCAAACCTACTAGAGCAATTATGATAGATGTGGAGGCAAGGATAATACCTGTCAGTACATAAGTCCTAAGCAAAGTTCGTTTAAACTCAGATAGGTTTTTCTGAGCGAAAGAAGACGAAAGTAACCTGCCAAACATCTGCATTATTCCTTCAGTTATGACCATGCCCAAGAAAACTCCTGAGATGAAAAAAGTATTAAATCCAGCAGGAAGTGTTGTCACCATCCAAAGTGAAGAACCAGTAATGTTGAGTAGAATTATTGCAGTAAGCCAAGGCGAATAGAAACTCAGAGCCTCAGTAAGTTTCTCCCCTAAACTAGGAACCTTTAAGGTTGAGGAACTTTTGGTTTTTGTTTTCTCGCTGTCCAGTTCATTAATTCCTTTAACTTGATTGCGGTTTCTAGATACTATTTGCATCCGGTTCATACTAGAATACTTGTTTTCGTCATAGAACTCGACAAAATTGTAAACATAGCGAGAGAGTTCAAGAAGACTATAGAATCCTTTTTCCTTTGCAACTCTTTCAGAGATTCCCAGAAGTTCTAAGAATGATACCACATCTGCAACATTGTTAACACCTTCCTGGATTTCTGAAATGGAACGAGCTGTTTTACTAACAAATAGAAGCATTTCAGATGTAAGCTGCTTCTTTTCATCAACCGGTGGAATTATTTCATTCAATTATTGTGTACCCCCCCTCCCTTGCTAATTTTTGTATACAAAAGGTTGAAAAAAGAGCCAATTCTAATTTCATATATACAAAATTTTTCATTTTACTTATCACCAAAAGCCCAACTAACTTGAAACCAGTTCCACATACAAATTCCTAAAGTCATTTACAAAATGATCCATTGAAAAATCCATCAAAGTACTTTCTTTAGCACCATTACCCATCTGTATTCTCAAATTGTTATCTTTTAGCAATTTGGTTATGGCCCATCCTAGTTCACTTGGATGTCGAGGTTTTACAAGCAAGCCATAATTTTCCATCGCCTCACGAATTCCTCCACAATCTGTAGAAACAATCGGCTTCCCACAAGCCATGCCTTCAAGTACTGAGTAAGGAAATCCTTCTCTAATACTGCTAAGCACAACAACATCTGCTGAGTTATATGCGATCTCAGGCTCGTTAGTTTTCCCCATAAATCTGATGTTATCTTCTAATTGCAACTCTTTAACAAGGTTGTAACAATGCTTAGCATATTCCAAATCTGTTGATGTTCCGTAGATTAAGCATAGAACATCGGGAATCCTTTGTTTTACAAATTTTATTCCTTCTATAAGGTTTCCAACATCCTTTAGTAATTCGATCCTTCCAACATACACTACTGTAGGTCTTTTTTGTTTTGGAATAGAAGCCATATTCAGAGGAGATTTTTGATATTGATCAATTGGGTTATCATTATTTTCATTTTTTTGTGAAAGAGTAGATTCATCCATTGGTCTAAACCTGGTGGTGTCAACACCATTATGGATAACCTTAATTCGTGATTTATCCAAACCCAAAGATTGTTCAAAAATGGAATTTGCATAGCAGACAGGTGCTAAAATATCTGCACTTTTACATACAGTTTTTGAGATATTGCCTAACAGGATCTTCCATAATATACTAGATGCTCCATTATTCATGTACCGCCATTGATTTAACAACAAATCTTTGAATGCTATGCCATGTTCTGTAACAATCATGGGACAGTTGCTTTCATTCTTAGCGCAGATGCCTATCATAGATGGAAACCATGCATTTGAAGAGTGAATGAGATCCACATGGGGTAGTTTAATTGATAAAATCTGGATTATTCTCTGTAAAAATTGAAAAAACACCTCTGCATCTTTTAAGGGAACATGTTTGTACAGAAAATCTTGTTGAAGTAAATCGATGAATGTTTTAAAGGTCAGAGGATCTTCTAAGCACTTTTTACTATCATGTTCAACTAACATTTGATGTAACTTGAAAATTGTTGATTCCAATCTGCTAGAATCACAATTATCTGAAATTAATTCAGAGAGAAATTCTTTATACGTTGAAAGAAATTCATTTTCAATGAATGACTTGTTGGTTTTAATAATTTTGGAAACAAGCATGGAATCTTCGTGTTTATAAAATTCCTCATATCTCTGGCAGCCAAAAAGTGGCAATTCAATGACTTTGACAACATTATCCGGAATGTAATAAGATCCACTTACATTTGGATTTGATAAGCAATTTACAACAATAAACTGATAGTCAGTCAAACCATCAATAAGAGATTTGGCCCATTCATATACACCTCCAGATGCTATGTTGGGATAGTTATCCCAGTTAATCATCAGAATTGTTTTCACGTTTTTCTTCTCCTTTCTTTAAACTAATGGGCATTTTACCACGTTCCTTGTCGTCTGGAGAGTTCAAATTTATCTCGCTCGTAAGATCATTTACTCGAACATTTGATGCCCTAGCTTGTAGAAAGGTATCAAGAGAAATGGACAAGTCGGTTGGTATCTGGTTTGGGTTATTGGGTCTTTCTAGTCTTGGAGTATTTTTGATATAATCAAGTTGGAATTTAGGCGAGTTCCAATCCATGTCGCCTAAAGTGAGATTGCTGCTTGATTCCTCGATCCCGATGAAAGGACTAGTCTTCATTAACAATGATCGGTAATTTTTAAGTAATTCCTCAGCTTTCTTTACAGATTCTGAAAGGATGCAACTTTCATAAGCTCGTTGCAATGACCAGAGAGCTTCCCTAATTGACAATTCGATCACGTCATGAGCATTCTTCTCAAATATTGTTGCTGATTCCAAGTAAAGTGCTCTAGCTATCTTTGCAAATCCTATCTTTTCAAGACAGCTTGCAGCACAAGCACAAGATAATCCTGCCTTGACAAGAGAACCTTTTTCCCAAGATAATGTCGCATCTTTTAGGTAAATTTTTATTGCTTCTTCAAGATTGCCTTCATCCTCAAGATTTGTTGCAACAAGCCACAAATTTGATTGATCTACAATTCGATGAAACCAATCTTGATCATTTGTTTCATTTTTTTTATCTTGCATAATTGTATAACAGTATACTTTTTTCTACTATTAAATCATTGTCATAACAGATCAGATCTAATTAATTCTTAATTCCAAATTTGGGAAGAACCCTTTTATCCGCCTTTTTTAAATTTGTTTTATGGAAAAAATTTTGGTGACTGGCGGATTAGGTTTCATAGGTCAACATCTAATTAAAAAATTATTAGAATATAAAAATTTGAAAATAACAGTATTAGATATAAAATCAAATGAAAATGTAAAAACTATTTTCAAATTATCTGTAGGTGACATTTCCAATTTTGAAAATGCAATAAATTTTTCAGTAAATACTAACCAGATCACCTTTGTTTCTGTTGACATAAGAAACAAGAAAGATGTTTTAGATATCTTTGAAAAAGGGAAATTTGATGCCTGCATACATCTTGCTGCAAAGGTGAGCGTTATTGATTCAATCACAAATCCAGAAGAGACTTTCACCACTAATGAATACGGTACACTAAACGTGTTAGAAGGATGTGCTAAAAATCATGTAGATAATTTTGTATTTGCTTCCAGTGGGGCTGTTTATGGCGAACCTAAGATACTTCCAATCAAGGAAGATCACCCATTGGAACCTTTGTCGCCATATGGCGCAAGCAAGGTTTCTGGAGAAGCCCTTTTGTGTTCATATGTATTTTCTGGTAAAATTAAGAAGGGCATTACTTTACGATTTTTCAATGTCTATGGTGAAGGGCAAAATCCACAGTATGCCGGTGTCATAACTAAATTTGCAGAAAAGCTATCAAAAAGTGCACCACCCTTAATTTATGGCGATGGAAAACAGACTAGAGATTTCATATACGTAGGCGATATAGTAAAGGCAATAATTTCTGCTGCACAATCTAAAGACATCATTCACGGCTACAACACTTTCAATGTTGCGACAGGAAAATCTACAAGCATAAATGAACTTGCAATGATAATGATGAAAATTTTTGGCCAAAAATTAGAACCCATATTTGAAGACGAAAGGGTAGGAGAAGTCAGGGATGGTTCAGCTAATATTTCTAAAATAAAAAAATTACTTGGTTTTGAAGCCAATGTAAACCTTGAATCAGGATTAACAACTTTCAAAAATTATTTTGAAAAAAACCTCGTACTTCGAGTTAATTAAAATATTATTTATCTTGTTCATCCAATGTTGATACCAAGTTTTCAAAATAACTTGGAATAGAATCGTATGGGTTTGGCAAAACACTGTCTGTAATGTACATCAGACCGACGCAATTGGAAGCATGAATCACGTATTGTGTATCTAGTTTTGAGACACCATAAGATACAAATGATAAATTGTCCCTGGTGTAATCTACATGCAAATTTTTAATACTTGCTAGACTAGGAAATCCAGAGTTTTCATATATTACAAAATTATCTACGACACTTGTATAGCTTGACGGTACAGTGGTCCCTGGATTTCCTTTAGTTAATTTCATACCAAGCGACTTTGCGTAGCTAGTCAGACTCTCATAATACATTTCATATCCTACCCTGTTTGACATCTCATCAAACATAATTCCATCGACATCATACCACTTCTTGTACTTGCTTATCTCTGACTTTACAGCATCAAGATCTCTTGAACCATAATCCGTATACACATAACCAACCACTATGATTCCAGTTGCTTTTAGATTTTTTATTCCACATACATAGTTGTCATCTTTGTAACTACCAACACCACTTGATGGATTAATAGCTACAACAAAAGGTACTGATGGATGAGCAATTTTTGATTTGATTACAATGTCCCACTGGTTCATCCCAATGCCTTGAGGATAAATGTACAGTGGAACATAGACTCCAGTTTTAGTCAAAACCAATTCCAACCTTTATAATTACACAAATTGATAATTTCAACTTCGTATATTTTTACATCTTTTTTCCAGACATTAGAAAGACTTCGCCAGTAGAAACCTTGTCTTTGATTGATTTGGCTGGTACTCCGCCGACTACATCTCCATCAGGAACGTTGCGAATTACACATGCTCCCGCACCAACTATTACATTATCCCCTATGGTGACTTTGTTTTTTATTGTACAATTTAGTCCTGCCCAGCATGAATCCCCTAAAACAGCACTTCCGCCAATTACTGTTCCTCCAGTTATCATACAATTCCTTCCAATCTTGACATTGTGAGCGATGTGAACCATTGCGTCGATTTTGGTACCATCGCCTATGACGGTATCAGTCAGAGAACCACGTGCAATGTCGGTATTAGCACAGATCTCAACATTATTTCCAATTATGATGCCTCTAATGTGAGGAAATTTTTCAAGTTTATTGTTTTCATGTCTTTCATATGAGAACCCATCCTCTCCAAGAGTCACCCCAGATTGAATCACGCAGTTTTTTCCTATCTTACAATTCTGAGCCAGAGTTACTCTGTCATGGATTACAGAATTTTCACCTATGACACAATTTTTTCCTATGGTAACAAAATTTCCAATATAACAATTTTCTCCAATGATTACTTCTTTAGCAATAACGGCTGTAGGCGAAATTACTGTTTTGCTTCCATTGTTTTTTTTGGTTTGTAACCTATTGGCGAACGCTACAAAAACAAGTCTTGGGTTATCCAAGAACACTAGTTGGGAACCTTCCTTTGGATGAATAAGACCTTGTAGGTTTTTTTTACATAATATAATACCTGCACTAGATTCTGAAATTTGCTTTAACGCGTTTTCATTGTTGGATGAACAGAAGGCCAATTCAGTATCTGTAGCCTCGCCTAAAGAGGAGATTCCAATAATTTTTTTATCAAGGTTACCTTCTACAAAAAATTTGTCTCTTTCAGACACGTCTGACAGTATATCTTTAATCTCCCACTGGATTTCCTCACTGTCCGTTTTTTTTTCTATAGACAACATGGTTTTCTATTGTAAGATTATTGACGCTGGGTTAAAAACTTCCGCCCAGATCTTATCATTCTCCACAATATGAGAAATTTCACACCGTTATTTATCATCTTGTTCCAAAATTGGAAACAGATCTTACAAATTGATTGATGCGCGATGTATGAAAAATTTTAAAATTAATTTGATTTATGTTTTAAATTCAGTTATCAATTTTTTTATTAGATTCTTTTGTCTTTGAATTTAAGATAATATAGATTGATTTAACTGGAGCGATCACAGGTAGGGTGCATGATTGATCATGGACATGGAGGAGCAAGATCAACTCTGTAAACAGCAGTAAGTAATGTATCACTTGTTATGGATATGTCTCTTGCTGGACCATCTGCCGTATCCAACCAGTGGTGAAAGCATACGTTACCAAAATCTGAGACAGCAACCGTATATAGTTGTCCGTCATTAAGATCGAATTCAACTGGTGAAAATCCAAATTCAAGAGGAATTGGGTTCCCTGGCAAGTACAATGCGGTATAGTAGCCAACTACTGTATCCCAATTCTCGAGTACTGTGATAACCAGTAAACGGTTTGTGGTCTTTGTAACAGTATCTGCCACAGTGATGCTTACAGTCGCCGGTGCACTGTCTGACACACCGTCATTTGTAACAAAGGTAAATGCATCTGGACCATCATAATAATCCCAAGGAGTATACCAAATTTGGCGATTTGCCGGATTGATAAGGCTTACCACACCATGAGATGGTCCATTCACAGTATAGAATTTTATTGGATCTCCATTGGGATCACTTCCTGAAAGTGTTATAACCACTGACGTATTTTCGTCGGTGTTTACGGATTGACCATTAGCTATAGGTGGATTCTGTGGATTAACTGCAATATTCTTGGTTGCACCAAGTGAACCAGTAGTATCAGGAGTTGCCAAAGTCAATATGGCGTTGTTTAGCGCAGCATCTCTGATTGTTCCGCCGTTTAATGTAAGTGAGTTTGTTGCTAGGTAATCAAGATCATTTGATGTATCACCTGTTTGTACTACGTAGTTGAATGTCAATGTGTTAGTGGTTGTTCCGCTAGCATAGTTTACCTGTCTGTCAATTGCACCTGTCTCAAGTTGAATTTGTGGAGTACCTGTGACAGTAACTGCATTGTTAAAGGTTACAGTGATTGCAATGGTGTTACCTGTGGAATACGTACCATCAGCATTTGTTGATGAGACGCCGGTTACAAACGGAGCTGTAGTGTTAATTATTATGCTTTTGTTTTCACCAAGTGAGCCTGCTGCTCCAGGATTTGCCAAAGTCAAGATTGCGTTGTTTAGCGCAGCATCTCTGATTGTTCCGCCGTTTAATGTAAGTGAGTTTGTTGCCAGGTAATCAAGATCATTTGATGTATCACTTGGTTGTACTAGATAATTGAATGTTAATGTAGCAGTACCTGATCCACTGACATAATTTGCAAGTCTGTCTGTTGGACCTGTTTCAAGTTGAATTTGTGGTGTACCTGTGACAGTAACTGGATCAGTGAAAGTTACAGTGACTGCGATAGTGTTGCCTGCACCGTATGAACCATCAGCTGTTGATGATGAAACACTTGCAACAGCTGGTGAGGTAGTATCAATTACAATTGCTTTGTTGCCTGCAAGTGAATTTGCTGCACCAGTTGCTGGGAGAGTAGGGACTGCATCGTTAAGTGCAGCATCGCTGATTGTTCCACCGTTTAATGTAAGTGAGTTTGTTGCAACATAGTTAAGATCTGGTGTAGTATCTCCAGCTTGAACTGAATAATTGAATGTTAATGTGTTAGTGCCTGTACCGCTGACATAGCTTGCAGTTCTATCAGTTGTACCTGTTTCTAGAAGAATTGTTGGAGTGCCTGCAGTAGTGACAACATTAACGTTTTCACTAAAAGTTACAGTGACTGGAATTGTTCCTGTATTGTATGAACCGTTAGCTGTTGGTGATGTAACATTTGTTACAGTTGGAGCTACTGCATCAATTACAATATTTTTATTTGTACCAAGCGAACCTGCTCCACCTGTGGCTGGAAGAGTCAGAACAGCGTTGTTAAGTGCAGCATCTCTGATTGTTCCACCGTTTAATGTAAGTGAATTTGTTGCTAGATAATTAAGATCTGGTGTGGTATCACCTGCTTGTACAACATAATTGAAAGTGAGTGTGGCGGTACCTGAACCACTGACGTAATTTGCAAGTTGATCAGTAGTGCCTGTTTCAAGTTGGAGTTGTGGAATTCCTGTAACAATAACTGCTTCACTGAAAGTCACAGTGACTGGAATGGTATTTCCTGCATTATAAGCACCGTTAATTGTTGGTGATGAAACATTTGTAATTGCTGGGATAGTGGTATCAATCACAATTGCCTTGTTACCAGCAAGTGAATTTGCTGAGCTGGTTGCTGGGAGAGTCAAGATTGCGTCGGTATTTGCGGCGTTTCTTATTGTTGCGCTACCTGGTATAGTAAGTGAGTTGGTTGCAAGATAATTAAGATCTGGTGCGGTATCACCTTCTTGTACAACATAATTGAAAGTAAGTGTGTCGGTACCTGAACCACTAACATAATTCACTTGCCTGTCAGTGGCACCGGTCTCAAGTTGGATTCTAGGAGTTTTTGTAACAAAAACTTGTTGGCTGAAAGTTACAGTGACGGGGATTGTATTTCCAATTGTGTATGTACCATCAGCTATCGTTGATGAAACGTTTGTAACTGTTGGAGGAGGCTGATTCGCAAATGTCCACCTAAGAATCATATACATATCTTCGCTAGTGGCAGAAATCCATGAGGACTCGTATCTTACACGGTATGAATTGGTTGAATCAAATGGGTTTTGACTCCTTGTATCAATCGTGACATTAACTCCGTTTGATGCAGTGCCTCCATTAAATTTGATACCTATTCTATCACCTGATTGAATTGTATAAAACGTAGGAAAGGGCAACTTGTATTCAAGGACCTGATATGAAGCAGATAGTGTCGAAACATCCACAGTTCCAAAAAGTTGTTTTACAGTCAAGTCAGTATTAAATACGCCAATTTCCGCAGTTCCTGTTGGCGAGCCTACTCTTTGCAGGCGTAAGGTGATACTATCAATATTATCCCCAACTAGTTGTGAAGTAGGAGTAACATATTCTGCAATTATCTGTCTACCAGTAAAAACAAGTGAACCAGTACTCTGAGTAGTATCGGACATCTGGGTTATCGTGGTTGTAGTTTGCGAAAATACCGACATGGGATTAAAAAACGATGACGAAATCGAGATCATAACAAAGGTCAAGAGCACGATAGTTGAAATGCGACGTCGAAGATCTTTTTTGAACATTATTGATTACCTCCATTGTCATTTAATGTAGTTTCAACTGGAAGTGGGTTTGTTGGTTCAGTTGATTCGTACATTATCCACTTTACAAACATCACAACTGGTTCACCTTTTTTAACATCCTTGAACTGGATGCCAAAAGGATATGTTACATCCGTGAGGTCCTCATTCTGCAAGTCGATCTCAAGTTTTTGCCATTGTTTTTCAAGCTTGATTGGTTTTGTACTTACAGCAAACTCTTTTGACTTCTGCTCTATAACAGTTGGCAGTTTTTTCTTCCCTGCAACCTTTAGCGTTACAACTTCGTCACCCTCATCCCCCATCACATAAAATGAAACCTTCTTTGCACCTGAAAGGTCAAAACCTTTGACCATGGAGGAAAACGCTACTTCAGTTTCACCTACAGGACCTGGTGTATAAACAAAAGCAATACAAAACTCACAGTGACGCTGAGTATCTATCACATTTTCATAAATTTTGAGGTGTTCTGCTCCAGAGTCAGTATCACCTTCACTTTCAAACTCCTTGTAGAATTGGGTAATCTCTAGTGGAAAATGAACTGCCTCTGATTCTCTAATCAATCCATGTTCCGTTTGATGAGATTCGTTGTTATTTATCAAAGATGGTAGATACAAAACAACTGAGGTTGTAGCTATTGCGACAAGACCAAGAAGCATAAAAAACGACAATGTTCTATGTGTTCTTTTTAATGACAACAAATGACTAGGCATCCTCCCAGAAAACAGACATCGAGATGTCAATTATTTTTACGATCATCAAGCAGGTAACCTCACTACTTTAGCTTCAGATGGCACACCTGCGCTGTTTAGGATGTGAACCATGTAATCTCCTGGAGGAGCAATTCTGCCATTAATAGGAGCAGATACGTTAATGCCTGTAGAGTCTGTTGAAATAATTTGGAGCCATATCAAACGCATATCTGGATTATAATGATGTGTATAAGTCGGTAATCTTACAAGAGATACGCTATCAATATCAGATCCGTTAGTAGTGGGAATCCGTAATGTTCCACCATAAGGTGCCGAATTGACTCTTCCGTTAATTACTGGTCTAGATCCTGCAAACATGTACCATGGACTGAAAATCTCAGTTCTTCGTTCCCACTCGGCCCTATTTGGCTGTCCAGAGGCTGTCCACACTCTTCCATCAAGTAAGAGAAATCCAGTTTGATGATATGTCCTTGAAACTTTTGCTGCAGGTAATGTTGACCATGTTTCGGTTTGAACATTGAACATTTCTGGTGTACGGACATATTCATCTGCCAATCCATACGCTCCTCCGAAAAGAAACAATTCACCTGTAGGAAGCATTACTGGAACAGGGAATCTTCGTCCTGTACCAAGAGAACCTGTAGTTCTAAAAACGGGGGCGGTATTAGTTCCAGCGTCAAAGTCAAGCATCTCACAGACAGCGGTTGCAGGTGATGCCCAATCAATACTTCCACCAGCAATCAATACTTTTCCTCTTTCGGATGCAGTGTTATGAAGAGGAAGTAAGAACGATGTACCATAATCTCTCCATAAAACTTGTGTGTCACCAATGCTTGCGCCCCATTCACCTGTTGTGGGATTTATAATGTGTACATAATGTTGCATTCCAACTGAAGCAATTAATCCACTTGGCATCAAATGCATTCTTGGATATAAAGAGATCCACGGACTGACACCTTGTCCCGGACCACCATAACAAGGCGATCCTGCTCCGGGAAGATTGATGCCTTGGCCTACACAGTATTCATTATTTGAGCCAGGATCATACTGTACAGTGAAAGTTTTGGTATCAGGATCATAAATTTCAACAAGCGCGTTTCTTTGGCCGTATTCATCGAGGCCTGAAACCACAAAGACTTTGCCATCTGGCAGTACCAAGCAGGTTGGATACCATCTTCCATGAAGCATGTCGGTAAGTTTTTCGAATTTATTAGTGTAAACGTTGAATTCATAAGCAATCTTTGCCCCTTGAAATACCCCTGCAGTATTTTGAATATCATAACCTAAAGTTCCCCCTGCCCACAAAATGTTTCCGTTTCCAAGATTTGTTTGTCCGCAACACCATGGATCATCAGGAAAAGTAAAACTCACTTCCTCGTTACCGTTCACGTCCATTATTTTTGCTTCATACGGACCACTTACGGTGGTATTATGATACCCTGAACCAGCAACGATTAGTAATTTCCCAGTTGGGAGAAGAGCGGCGTGAATAGCAGTGACCCAAACTGGAGGCCCAAAAACCCATGGGTCAGCAGGGGTCTGTGCGTTTGCGGAGGGAAGAAGATTTGATTCACTAGATTGACCTGCCTTTGCGTTAGATTGTTGTTTTAATAATCCGTGAAAATCAACTAACTTTCCAAAAGTAAAAAGAGCAGTTCCCGCTGCAACAAGCTTCAAAAATTCTCTTCTAGAAAATTTGTCAGAAGACATATCCTTCTACTCTCTCCAATTTTTTTATTTCCCATAGCGAAGCAATCATTTCAATGAATCACCATTATTATTTTGTAAAATTATATTACCATATCGTCCCAATTTTGGAACTGTATACAAAAATGATCGAGGACTAGCATCAAAATAATTTTAGATATAACTAGATTGTGAAAATAATTCATCGACATTGCGAAGAAAGTTGTAAAAAAAGATTTTAAATCCTGTTAATACGATTAAATTTTTCTAACTTGTGTGTTTTTATTTTTTCCTTAACTTTAAGTATCAGGATTGTTGGGAGTGCAAAATATATTCCTAAATTCAACCCTATTACCAGTATACCATAGGTTACCAATTCAGCCTCAGAGTCTATGTCAAGATAAGTTAGGATTGAAAGTGTAGTAATTAATGGAGTAATGATTATCTTAACTATCTCTTTTAGAATTGGATTAGATCTTTCCCAATCTGCTACTGTAGGAGAAAACGAATAGTAAAACTGATTGAATGTCAACATGAAAGACCTTCCTGAATTTGTTTTCATCAACATTCCATCTCTAATTTCTCGTAAAGTTTGAACTTGTGGAGAAAGTTCGGAACCATAAGTAGCCGTAGCTATAAGACAACCACCGCCGTTAGTGGGTTCATCCGTCGGTTTTTCTATAACTGTTCCTTTGTCAGGTATGTTTGTTCCATTTATTGTTGGAGTGGGATTTTCAGTAGAAACCCCTGGTACATCGGAGTCTTGACTAGTTGCAGAGGATTGAAAATCAATCTGATTTATCTTGACAACACCCAATTTCTCAGAACGCAAATCGTCAATGAGATTTCCAAGTTCGTCTATGGCATCCTGATTTACCTCACCCGTGTACATTGTTCCATTATATATTGAAAATTCATAAGGATGCATCAATACCACTGCAAATCCAAAATCGGCCAGATTTTGCCGAATTGAATTCTTGACGTCAGCATTACTATTAGGTTTCCAATTACCTGTATTGGTATCATATTGCCCAGTTAATGGATAACTTGGAAATCTGTAGAGTGTAGAATTACTTAGTGGATATGGTGGCGGATCTATCACCCCATAAGCACTAAAATGTGTAAAATCATTTTTTTTCAAAATATTTATCGTATCATCATTAAATGCATTCGAAGGTGGGAAGAATACTCTTGGTGTAACACCAAATGTTGTTTTGATTTTTTCATTGCTTTGTAGAATTTGTCTTTCCTGATCAAATTTTGAGAAACTAGTTAATAACTCTCCTGACCATCCTTGATTAGCAATTGATAATATATGATTTGGATTTGCTTGAAAACTCTTGATAACAGATGTAAGTTCATCATCTGATCCTATTGCTGAGCCGATGACGCCAATAGTCAGACTAGCATCTTTTTCTTGGAATTTTTTAATTATGGCAATTTGTGTGTTGCTCAGATAATAATCTTGGACATCATCTAATCTAAATGAAACACAATTACAGCCAGATGTTGTTTCAGAGGTCTGAGTTTGATTATTTATATTTTCAGTTGGTGTAGGTTCTGTTATTACCACTTCTGGCGGAGGTTGTAAAACTGTTTTTGTAATTCTTATTTCTTGTTGATTTCCATCGATGACTACTTCTTTTGGTTCCCATTTAGTATTATTCAACATTCCTTCTTGAAGAACACGGAATGTATAGGTATCAACTTTAATTTTTGAAAAAAATGCCTGACCTTTATCAGTGACTTTGGATTCTGCAATTTTATTATCATTACTGTCATATAGTTCCACAATAAAACGCTCATTGGAGGAACTTGATTTCTCTGAAGGACTTTCGTAGAGTTGGACTGTAATTAATTTATCAACGACGGCGGGCCAAGGAGTCATTATTTTTACTTCGCCAGGAGCACCATGAACAACTGTAAGTTCAGAAAATGAGTATGAGAGATTATCTCCTACCGAAACATTGGCAGAGTAATATTCACTAGTTCTAGTCGGAGGCAGCCAGAAGCGTGAGGTCTTGCCATCAGAATCAGTAATGCTTTCACCCACAAGAACTCCTTCAAATGATGATATCGATACTTTTGCTTCTCTTATTGGAGATTGACCATCATTATAAAATACGTTAAATAGTATTCCTTTTGGAAGTTGAATAACGATTAAGAGTTTTTCATCGATGTTTTTTGTAAATATCGTCTCCTCACCTAGAAAGAGTCCATATTGATAAATTTCAACTCTATAATTGTGCTTTATAGGGAGATCAGATATTTTGAATTGGCCGCTTGGTACTGGATCAATTATTTTAAATGGCGTATCAGAATAATCCTGAAAAATTTTAATAACCATTCCTTGAGGAGCCAGCCTATCTCCATTAATGTAAAGGGCATTGACTTCGATGGTTCCATTACTTGACTGTGCATATGAAAAAGCAGGATAAAAGATCAAAATTCCTGCAAATAGGACAATGATGTTTTTCAATCTTAAAATTCTGGTCAATGGGTTCATCTACTGAACGTAGTCCTCTCTTAAAATTCTAAAATCAAAAACCATGTTTGTAGTTAAAATCAAGTCTTTATCACTTTATTGATCTAGATATAAATTTCTTTATGCATTCCTTAATAGGATAATCTATAGATACAAAAAAAATCTACCGTGATTTCCAAATATGAAAATATAAAATAAATTTTAAAGTTGAAATTGATGAGACTTTGTTATCAAAAACTGCGTTCATTACAGGTTCGCATCTTCTAATTCGCTCACTGCTTCGTCTTTCAGCATATTTTTATTCTTAAAATGTATTTTAGGCGTAAACACCTTTCTTGCAAAAGCCACGTATGTAGTATGGCCTATACTTCGAAATGAGTGTCTTGTCTTTCCTTCTCTTGCTTCAATTGTTCTAACCAGTTGTTCTGTGCATTCTATGTCAAAAAAATCATTTTCTCTTAGAACGGTTACAAGTTTTTCAAGTTGATTCATAGTAGGACATATTGCAACAAACGCTCCACTTCCCTTTAGCATCTTTCTTGCTTGAGGTACCACTGACCACGGGTCCCCAAGGTCAACTATTACTAAATCAACATCCTTTTGTGGAACTTTCTTTGCTGTTTTTATGTCAAATTTTTCCATTGTTACATATTTTGTCATTCCAGCCTTTTCGATATTTTTTCTTGCGATGTCCATAAAGTTTGGATCAATGTCGTATGTGTACACATGACCGCGAGGTTTCACAATACTTGCAAGAAATGTGGTAAGTGAACCGCTTCCTGTCCCTATCTCGACAATTTTTTGCCCGCTTTGTAAGCCAGTTCTTGCCGCAATGTATCCCAGATCTTTTGGATATACAATCTGTGTGCTGCGCTGACTTTTCAGAACATAATCATGAACGGTGGGTTCTAGAAGATAGATGTATTTGCCTTTGTTAGTAGTAATTGTGGAACCAAACTCTTTTCCTATTACTTTTTTATGGTCAATCACTCCTACATGTGTGTGAAATTGTTGTTTTTTTGAAATCTTCATTAACCACTTTTTTGAATCATTATAAAAAAACAAGACATTGGAATTTTGCTTTATTTTTTTCATGAAAATAGAGCTAATCTAATGTGGATAAGAATTTACCTCTTGGTGATATCACATTCTATCAGGGGATGCAATCCCAATAATATCAAGTGCTTTTGCAAGAGTTTCTTTAAAACTGGATACTAGGCACAGCCTTGCATTAATCAGATCCTTGTTTTCAGCTGTTAGAACTTTGACATGTTCATAAAATCCATTAAATGAGA
>Ga0247727_10006312_pt1 | contig 23399 bp, 19 predicted proteins | sample WisWelCaveWW1625_FD_202498 | JGI IMG/M metagenome (GOLD analysis project Ga0247727, IMG submission 202498) | Biofilm microbial communities from Wishing Well Cave, Virginia, United States - WW16-25 | ecosystem: Environmental > Aquatic > Deep subsurface > Groundwater > Cave microbial mat | place...
GTTGAGAAAGGGGATGGCGGCGCGATCCGGCCGGTCGGGATCCTGCCAGCCGGGACTGGCTGTCCCGCGGTAGGCCACATTCCAGACCCGGCGGAAGATCTCGGCCCGCGAAGCGCGCTCCGACTCGATCCGCTTCACCAGCGCCTGCACCTCCCGGCACAGTTGGTCCATGGCCGGGTCGGGATGCTCCCAGGGGTAACTCAGCGAGGCCTCGTCAAAGCGGCCCACCAGGGCCAGAACCTCCCCCAGATCGAGCAATCGCGAGCCGTTGGGGATCAGCAGGCGGATGGCGAGCTGGATGGGAGCCACGTTGGGGACCAGCTCGAGCTGTTCGATCATCGCCAGCAGCTCGCGATAGCCTTCCATGGTGGTCCACGGCGTGAAGGCAACGAAGGTCGGCGACAGGGCCAGCCCGGCCCGCCGGCACAGCTCCACCACCTCCAGGAAGTCCCGCCGGGTGTGGCCTTTGTCGAGCAGCTCCAGCACCCCGTCATCGATCGACTCGACGGCGCTGGTCACAAACAGGCACCCGGTTTCCCGCAGGGTCGCCAGGTGTCTCGCCTGCTCGAGCAAATGCGAGATCTTGATGGTGGCGTCGTAGGTCAGATCGGGAAACTCCTGATGCATTCGGCGAATGATCTCGAGCGCGTGACCTGGGCCGTTGAAGAAGTCCGGGTCGCCGAAGGTGATATGGCGGGCGCCCAGGCGGACCTGGCGGCGAATGTCTTCGAGCACCACCTCGCGATCCACGACCCGAAAGCGGCCCTGGTAAACCGGCACGATCGGGCAATGGCGGCACAGATGCTTACAGCCGCGGCTGGCCTCGGTGTAACCAGCCACCATGGGTCCGGCGCTGGTGTGCAGCCGGGCATACTCGCCGAGCGGCGCCAGCCCGTTGCGATCCGGCGTCAGAAAGCGCAGCCGCTCCAGCGAAATGACCGGCTCGACCTGCGAGCCGGCCTGGCCTCGCCGCAGCCTCTCGTACAGGCTGACCAATCCGGGCTCGAACTCCCCGCCCAGAATGGCGTCGGCCCCCAAGCTGCGCAGGAAGGACTCGTTCATCGGGGCGTACAGCCCATAAAAGCAAAGGCGAGCGCCGGGATTCAGCCGTCGAAGTCTCGGAACCAGGCGGGCCGCCAGCCGCGTGGCGGTGTGCATGGGGACGTAGACGGCCAGCAAGCCTGCGTCGCGCACGGCCTCCTCATCGAGCGGCTCCCGCGACAGATCCAGGCATCGGACCTCGGCGCCCGCCTGCCGGAGCCAGGCCGCCGGGGAAGCCAGCCCGAACGGCTGGCGGCCCAGCTCGTAGGTTGAAATCAGGACGACTTGCATCTGGCCACGTACCGGCGCACGTGCGCCGCAAAGGCATCTTGCAGCCGGGCCCGGGCCGCACCGGCTGCCCCCACCGGCCGTCCGTCGATGCCCGTTACCGCCAGCAGTTCCCGGGTTGTCGAGGTCACAAAGACCTCTTCGGCCCGGAAAAGATCCTCCATCCGCAGGAGCCTCTCCTCGATGCCGCCGATCTCTTCGAGCAGCACTGCCCGGGTGACGCCCGGCAGGCACCCCGCGGCCAGCGGTGGCGTTACGGCCTGTCCGTCGATCACGGCGAAGATGTTGGCCGAAGTGCATTCGGCCACTTCCTCGCGCTCATTGAGCAGAATCACCTCGTCGAAACCGCGGCTCTGGGCTTCCTCGACCCAGGCAAGGTTGCTGGCCCACGAGAGGATCTTGGTCCCGGCAAAACAGGAGGCGGCGTGGCGGGCTTGCCGGGCCACCGTCAGGCGCACCGAGCCGGCCCAGGTCTTGACCTCATTGGTCAGCACGATCAGGTCGGCCGCCGTCGAGATTCCCGGCCCTTCCCAAAACCCGCCGGTGTTGCGCACGATGCACATCCGCCCGGTCGAGTTTTCCGCCTGGTTCACCCGCACCAGCTCGCCGATCTGGCGCCGCACCTGCTCGCCGTCCTGCTCCATCGGCACCCGCAACAGCGCGGCGTCCTTCTGCATGCGCGCCCAGTGCCGCTCGAAGGCGAAAGGAACGCCGTCGTAAATCCGCAGCGTCGTGAATACCCCCCAGCCCGACAAGAGGCCGATCTGCCCCGGCGACAGGATTTTCTCGCCGGCGGGCACGATGCGGCCGTTGTAAAGAACCTGAGGGTGCATCAGATCCCTATGATAGCAGCGCCCGCGGTAGCCATCCGTGGCGTAGACGGCGCCGGGGACATCCCGAGCGCAGCCGGTGTCATCCCGAGCGCAGCGAGGGATCTGCTATCGGTATGCCGAGCATGTTCGACAGCTGGGGGGTGAAAGTTCAAGCCGTACTCGCGACACCTGTCGAATCCTCGGACTGGCGTCGGTGGCCGGGGCCTGCTTGGCCCAGACGGCGCAGACCTCGGGTCGGATCACCGATCCGACCGGAAGCGTGGCGCCGCAGGCTGGCATCACGGTCATCAACGTGGACACCGGGGTCGAGCGGCGGACGACGTCGAACGAGCAGGGCTACTACACGGTGCCGTCGCTGGTGCCCGGCAGCTACCGGATCACGGTGCAGAAGGAGGGGTTCAAGCCCGTCAGCCGCACCGGCCTGAGCCTGGGGTCGGACGAGAAGGTGCGTCTCGACTTCGTGCTGGAGCTGGGAACGGTTGCCGAGTCGATCACGTGGTGGCCGACGTCTCGCTGCTGCGGACCGATTCCTCCGAAGTGGGCACCTCACTCACCACGCGGGAGTACACGCGCTTGCCCCTGATCCAGGTGAACCGCATGCGCAGCCCGGCCTTCTTTCTGTTTCTGACGCCGGGGATCCACGGCAACATCAACCTGGACGGCACCGAGAACATCTCGGCCACCAACCAGATCCAGGTGCACGGCAGCCAGAAGCAGAACACCGAGGTGCTGGTGGACGGGCTCAGCGGCGGTCAATTCTCGACGGTGGGGAGCATGAACGAGATGGCGCCGCCGGTGGACGCGGTGCGCGAGTTCAAGGTGCAGGCCAGCCAGATGTCGGCCGAGTACGGGCACACCGGCTCGGCGGTGGTGAACTTCACCATCAAGTCGGGCACCAACCAACTGCACGGCACGGGTACCTGCGCAACGACAAGATGGACGCCCGCAACTGGTTCGCTCCCTCGCGGGCGCTAACCCGGCAGAACGAGTTCGGCGTCACGGCCGGCGGGCCCATCTGGCTGCAAGCAGTACGACGGCAAGGACCGGTCGTTCTTCTTCTTCGCCTATTCGGGCTCCCGCAAGCGCGGGCTGGACAACATCGAGCGGGCGCAGATCGCGACGCCGGCCAACATCGGCGGGGACTTCAGCCAGTTGGTCGACAGCCGGGGTAGCCCGGGTGCTGATCTACGATCCGCGAACCACGCGGCCGGCCCCGGGCGGCGGGTTCCTCCGGGACCCGTTTGCCGGCAACGTGATGCCGCGGGACAGGCTGGACCCGGTGGCGGTGAAGGCGGCCCAGCTGCTGCCGGCGCCGAATACCTCGGCCGGGGCTCTGAACTACCAGAACTGGATCGGGGAGTGCCGGGTCCGGCGGCCCCGGAGCGAAGCATTCGGCGGCGGCTGTGATCGGACATCGGTGACGGCAGCATTGTACACCAGGGGACGGCAGGGGGATCGATTCCTCAAAAAGGCCCTTGATGAATTCTCCCTCAAGGCGTACAATTGTACGGTATGGTGCCCGGCCTGGTCATTGACACGTCAGCTGTGCTGGCGGTCTTACTGGACGAACCAACACGGCCCGCGCTGATCACCGCTACCAAGGGATGCCTTCTTGTCGGCGCGCCGTCACTGCCCTCCGAAGTAGGAAATGCGCTGATCGCCGGTTTCCGTCGAAAGCGTTTGTCCGTCGAAGCGGTACTTGGAGCGTGGGCCAGCTACCAGACGGTGCGGGTTCGTTTGGCGGAGATTGACGTGCGGAACGCCCTGGAGATCGCCGTGGAGGCGGGACTCTACGCCTATGACGCCTACGTGCTGGAGACAGCGCGCGCGGAGCGCCTTCCCCTGCTCACGCTGGATGGCGGGGTGGCGCGAACCGCAGAACAACTGGGCCTGAAGCTGGTGGAGGTAGAGAAATGAGGGTGTATAGTTACTCTGAGGCGCGGCAACAGCTTACGGAACTATTGAATCGCGCCAGGCGCGACGGAGAGGTGGAGATCCGCCGGCGGAACGGCCAGGCCTTTGTGGTGCGCCCCACTGCAAGTGCCGGCTCACCGCTGGATGTGCCGGGGGTGACCACTAACCTCTCTCGCGAGGAGATTGTCGGGCTGGTTCGCGAGAGCCGTCGGTCGGCAGAGCGCTTCCTCAAGGGCGGGTTGCAGCCGACCCGAAAAAGGCGCGGGCGGCTGAGCCGCGGTCGTCAGGGGCGTTGAGGGCCGCCAGCTGCGAAAATCTCCTTCATGCGCCGGGCCACGATTTTTTCATCGCCGGGCTCGCCCAGGAACATGGCGAATTTCACGCCCTGGGGCTCGTGACGAAGCGCCGCGATGCGGGGTTCGCCTTCCAGCAGCCGTCGCTCGCAGTCGGCGGCCGTGAGCGCCAGCTTGCCTTCGTCCCAGGTGGCGTAGACGCGCGGGATTCGACGGTACTTCTCGAAGGGCGCCAAGCCGGCCCGGAGACCGTCGATCTTGTTGAGCTCGCGGGCCAGGTATTCGGCCTCGTCGAGCGACTGGCGCTCGAGGGCCGCGAAATCGAGCCGGGCGTATTTCTCGCAGGCCAGCCAGACCCCGATGATCTCCTCGCGCCCGACTTTCAGGGGCCGGCCGAGGGTGTCCTCGTTGGGGCTGGAATTCATGAGGGCGGCCTGGATGAGGTCGCGGCGGCCGGCCAGGATGCCGGCGCATTGCGGCCCGCGCATGTGCTTGCCGCCGCTGATCGAGATGAGATCGGTTCCCAGGGCCGCCAGACGCCGCACGTTCTCCCAGGGCGGCAGCAGGTTGGCGGCGTCGATCATCACCGGGAAGCCGGCCTTCTTCCCGATGACCAGGCATTCCTCGAACGACACCGGTGGATCCTCCTCAGCCTGCCCGGTGCCGCCCAGGTAGTAGAGCATGGCGGTGCGCTCGCTGATGGCGGCGAGCATCTGCTCCCGGCTGGCGACCTCGACCAGTCGCAGGCCCGTGTTCCGCACGGCGTGGTCGAAGGCGTTGCGGTGGACCTTCTGAATGATGGCCTCCGACTTCATGCCCCCCAGGTCCGGCAGGCGCTGGATCTTGGCCTGGTCGGCGCCGGTGAGGCAGGCGCAGGCCCCCAGGGTGATGGCCCCGGCGGCGCCGGTGGTGACCATGGCCGCTTCGCTGCCGGCCAGCTTTGCCAGCCGCTCGCCGACCTTTTCCCTGCAACTCCTCGATGTAGACGAAGTGGCGGGAAGCCTCGGCCATGGCCTGGTGCAGCTCGGGCCAGATTTTGGAGGCTCCGATCATGGTGTAAGCGCCCTTGCAGTTGATGACGGGCCGCACCCCGAGTTGCTCATAGAGTCCGCGCGGGCGGCGGCCGGCCGCGGCCTTCGAGAAGGGCCACAGCCCGAGGCCTTGCAGGATTCCTCTACGAGTGGTCATGGGGTTTGTCCAATCTCGACAGGCAGGAATGCCTGTGTTACCAGGTCGACGCCGATGGCGTCGTGGTCAGAAAGTCCGAGGTCATGAATCACGACCGGGTCGGCGCAGCGCAGGCCGCGCGCGGCGAACCAGTCAATCTTGAAAGGGCACTTGCCGCCGTGGTTGCGAAGCGACCAGCGGATGAACGGGAAGCACCAGGAGGGCACCCAGTCGCCCAGGCTCTGGTTGGCGCGCCGGTCGGCGATGTCGTAAGAGATGGTCCGCTCGCCCAGCCGGTTCGAGGAACGGTAATCGAACCCTCGCGCCTCGAGCCTGGCGAACAGCTCCTTCTCGAAGAGGCGGTGGGGGTAAAGGTAGTGATTCCGAATCACGTAGCCGACCCCCATCATCACCCGGAGCCAGAAGCCCAGGATGGCCCACCGGGCCCGGGAGGAGTCGTAGGTAGTCGTGTTCCAGTCGCCGCCGAGGAGGACCGGCCCGGCGCTTTCGAGCGCGTTCAGGATCTCGAGCATCTGGTCCCGGCGGTGGCGCTGGCTGGAATGGGCATCCAGGTGAACGGCCACCGCCGTCAGGGGCAGGTTGGGAAAATCGATGGCGGCGGCCAGCGCTGTCTGCGAACCCAGGCGTTTCTCCCGGGAGGCGAACTTGTCGTTCCCATTGGCAAGGGGTATGGCCCGCACTGCCCCGAGGGGATACCGGCTCAGGACGGCGTTGCCGTGCAACCCGACCTGGTTCTCTCCCTCCACGGCCCGCTCCGGCGCCGACCCCTTGGTCAGGTTCAGGTAGGAAGGGACGAAGGCGTAGCAGAAGCCGAGTTGTTCAGCCAGGGTGCGGGCCACGGCGCGGTTGCCGCTGCGGGCCATGCCCAGGTCGGTTTCCGACAGCAGCAGCACGTCGGCCGTCTTCAGATACTCGTGCGAGCGAAAAGCCTCCAGCTGCTCCTCAAACCGCAGCCCGCGCTCGATGTTCCAGGCCACGACGCGATACCGGGGGCGTGCCGGGGCCGGGGCGCGCCGAAAATCGCCGGTCTCCGGGGTGCGGAGCAGTTGCTCGACCAGCGGGTGGATGGAGCGGTAGACGGGATGAGCCTTCAGTTCTTCGGCCGACCGGCAGCGGGCCAGCTCCGGCAGGTGGGGGGCGATTTGCTCAGCAAGCATCGGCCAGGGCGTACAACTCCAGGGGGCGGCCGCAGGCCGCGCCTTAGCGCCGGGACCGCTGGGCGATGAGTCTTTGAGCCTCTTCGGTCAGTTGTCGGGCGCGGGGCAGCAGATCGACGGCCGCCTGGACGTCCGGGTCGCTCTCGACCCACACTTTCTCGCCCTCGTCGGCGTCGAAGCCCGAGATATAGATCTCGCGTTTGAGGTTGCGGCGGATGAACTCCAGGTTGGCCAGGAAATCGGATTCGGTGAAGGAGATCTTCTCCTTGTCGAGGAAGCGCCGGAAGTCCTGCAGGGTCTCCTCGCCGGGTTCCCATTTGGGGGGCAGCTTGTCGTGGGTGATGAAGAAGTGCTGGGCGTAGTTGAAGAAGACCGAGAAGCCGGCCCTCAACAACTGGGCCTGGAAGCGGTTGCCCTTCTGGGGTGTGAAGCGGACATCGGGTGTGATGCCGTCGCCACCGTAGACGGTGCGGCCGCTGTCGGTCATCTTGGCTTCCAGCTTCGGCGTGCGGTGGTTGTCGCGGCAGGGGTCGGAGTAGTAATCGAACAGCGAGATATTGTCGTAGGGGCGCTGGATGAGGCGGCCGCTGGGGGTGTAGTACTTGGCAGTCGTCAGGGCCAGACCGGTGTTGTTGTTGAGCGGGTAGACGGTCTGGACCAAGCCTTTGCCGAAGGTGCTGGTTCCTGCAATCAAGGCTCGGTCGTGGTCTTGCAGGGCGCCAGCGACAATCTCGGCGGCAGAGGCGGAGCCGCAATCGACCATCACGACCATGGGGTAGTTGCGCCCGCCGTTGCCGCGGCTGGCCCGATAAGGGCGCTCGGCGGAGGCGCGGCCGTGGTGGGAAACAATGACTTGGCCGCGGCGCAGGAACTTGTCGGCCACGCTGACGCCTTCCGACAGCAGTCCGCCCCGGTTTTCCCTCAGGTCCAGGATCAGACCCTTGAAGGTGTCTTCCTTGAGGTTTTTCAGGTGCTCGCCCAACTCTTTGGTGGTGGTTTCGTTGAAGGTCGCGAGCTGGATGTAAGCGATGGCGGGCTTAAGGAAGAAGCCCACCGGAACGCTAGGCCGGGGAATCTCTTCGCGCACTACGGTGAACTCCAGCGGCTCGGGCCGGCCCTCCCGGCCAACCGTGATGTGAACGGAGGTGCCCTTCTCACCGCGCAGGCGCTTGGCAACATCCGGCACGCCGAGACCTTCGGTGGATTCCCCGTCGACCTTGAGGATGACGTCCCCGGGGCGAATGCCGGCCCGGTACGCGGGGCTTTTGGGGAAGGGCTTTTTGACGATGGTGCGGCGGTTGCGGGGGCCAACTTCCATCCCGACGCCGGCGTAGTGCCCCTTCTGGTCCTCGCGCAGCGCGTTGTATTGGTCCGGGTCAAAAAACTGGGAATGGGGATCGAGCTTGTGCAGCATCCCAGGGATGGCCCCGGCGTAAATGGCGGTGTCGGGGTTGAGCTTGTCGGCGTAGTTCTCCTCGATCAGGTGAAAGACGGCGGTAAAGGCGCGGACACTTTCGCGCAGGTCGTCTTCGCCGGCTGCGGCGGCCACCCGCGAGCTGGGGCCGAACAGCCCCCCCAGCAGAGAGCAAACCACCAGGGCAAGGACAGCCGGCAGCACCACCGGTCGCTTCGGAGCATTCGCCACGACACCTCCTCCCCTGGCAGCCCCCCAGGGCTTGCTTGGATTATACCAGAAGATCATCCCAGAGGGTAGATGCAGGCCGGAGCCCACTGGGAGGCGCCGGCGCCTGTTTCATCCCGAGCGAAGCCTGCGTCATCCCGAGCGTAGCCTGTGTCATCCCGAGCGTAGCCTGTGTCATCCCGAGTGCAGCCGGTGTCATCCCGAGCGAAGCGAGGGATCTGCTTTCGCCCCGGCACACATCGGGATAGGGGGGAGCCTCGCGGCTCCGCCCCTCCCACACCACCGGCTACGCTCGGGATGACAATTGCGGTCGCACCCCTCCCGGGGGGGCCCTTTGACTTTTTCGCCCCGCTTCGACCACAATAAGGCGATAGGAGATTGTCCAAGATGGGTCCTGTTGGCGTCTGGGAGATGATCTTCATCTTCGTGTTGGCGCTGTTGATCCTGGGGCCGAGGAAGCTGCCCGAGCTGGGCCGCCAGATCGGCAAGGGATTGTCGGAGTTCCGGCGCGCCTCCCACGAGTTGAGGAGCACCTTCGAGCGAGAAATGAACACCCTGGAGCGGGAGAACGAGTCCTTGCGGGACGTCGGTCGCAGCGTCAGCGCGGCCATCAACCCCGCCAGCGATTACACCTACGATGATTACTCGTACTCCTCCTCAAACGATTCCACCACCAGCGATTCCGCACCTCAGGCCGCTGAAGCACAACCCGCCGCCACCACGGCGGAGGCCCCCGCCGGCGACGGCGCGGTCCCCAACGAAGCCCAGAGCGAAGTAAAGGCCTAGATGGTTCCACCGGAGGAAAAACAACCCGCCCTGGCGGCGGAGGGGGAAGTCTCGCCCCCGGAAGCTGCCTCACCGGCGCCGGAAACGCCGGCCGAGGCCCCCTACCAGTATTACGACGACTCGTATGGGGACTACGGCGAGAGCTCTGCTGCAACGGCCCCTTCCACGCCGGCCGAGTCGCCTTCGACCGAGCTGGCCCCTGCGGCGGCGCCTCCGCCGCCCCCGGCCGGGCCGGAAACCCCCAAGGCCGAGGAAGACGACGACGAAGAGGGCATGGCCCGCATGTCCTTCCTGGAGCACCTGGATGAGTTGCGCCGCCGGCTTCTCTACGCTTTGGGCGGGCTGCTGGTGGCCTTCGCTCTCTCCCTCACCTTCGCGAGCAAGCTGTGGGGAATCGTGTCCCAGCCGGCGGTTTCGGCGTTGAAGCAACTCAAGGTGGAGCCGCCGGAGCTGGTCTACATCCAGCCGCTGGAGTACTTTAACATTGTCTGGCTGAAGCTGCCCCTGCTGTCGGCGGTCTTCCTGGCTTCGCCGTGGATTCTGTACCAGGTCTGGGGGTTTATTGCTCCGGGCCTCTACCGGCGGGAGAGGCGCTGGGCCAGCCCTTTCGTGCTCTCTACGGCCGGGCTGTTCTGTCTGGGCGGCGTGTTCGGCTACTTCGTGGTGTTCCGCTACGCTCTGGTGTTCCTGCTGGGCCTTGGCATCGGCAACAACGCCCGGCCCATGGTCTCGGTCGACGCCTACTTCAGCATCTTCGTCAACGTCATGCTGGGGATCGGGATTGTCTTCGAGCTGCCGGTGCTGATCTTTTTCCTGGCCCTGATCCGGGTGGTGACGGCCCGGTTCCTGCTGCGGAACGTGCGGTATGCCATCCTGGCCATTTTCGCCATTGCGGCCATTGTGACCCCGACGCCGGACGTGTTCAACCTGGTGCTGTTCGCCATGCCCATGTGCGGGCTGTTTTTCGTGGGCATCGCGGCGGCCTGGATCCTGGAAATGAGACGAGAGGAGCGGCGGTTCCCCTGGGCCAAGGCGCTGACCTGGGCCGGCGGCGTGCTGGCCCTGGTAGCGGCGGCGATGTACTATTTGCACCTCCGGTTCGGCTATCACTTCGTGCGGGACTTCCCCTGGTGGGCCCGGTAGGTAACAGGCATTCCTGCCTGTCCCGGTTCTCGCCGGGATCGCTGATACCGCTCCAGCCGGGCGATCAGACGGTCGAGGCGCTCTCTCTCGAGCCGTAGAAACGCGACTATAATGAACTCATGGGCGGCAGCGCCTCGAAAACCCTGGCGGTGGCGGGTCTGGGCCTGCTGGCGGCCGTGGTGCTGGCCTGGAGCAGCGTCGGCCAGCAGCTAGACGCCTACGCCTACGATTTCTTGCTGCGGCTGCGAATGCCCGAGGCCGCCAGTGGCCGGGCCGTCATCGTGGCCCTGGATGAGGTCACCTTGCGGGGCCAGGGCGGCATGGCGGACTTGAGATCCACTCTGGACCGTCTGCTGAGGGCCATGGCGGCGGGCGGCGCTCGAGTGGTGGCCCTCGACGTGCAGCTTGCCGATCGGTCGCGGCGGCCCGAAACCGATGGTCCGCTGAGCGAGGCCTTGCGGGCCACCCCCAACCTCGTCCTGGCAACCAACCTGGTCGAAGACCCTGCTACCAAGCGGGTGTACTGGGAGGATCCGACCGAGGAATTCCGCGCCGGGGCCACCCTGGGACACGTTCACGCCGACCCGGATCCGGACGGCGTCAGCCGGAAGGTGCTGCTGGAAAAAGCCGCCGGCGGCGCCCGGCGCTGGGCGTTGGCGCTGGAAGCGTTTCGGCTGGCCTCCGGGGCCTCCGACATCGTGGAAACCGAGCAGGCCCTGGAGGTCGGCTCGACTTCGATACCGACTCCGGGCCGGCAGCGCATTCTACACATCCGCTTTCTGCCCCGCGGCGCAGTGGAACGTATCTCGGCCCTCGACCTGATCTCAGGGCGCCTCCCGGCCCAGCGTCTGCGCGACAGGGTGGCGTTCGTCGGGGTGTACGTACAAGGCGGCCCGGACCGGCTGATGACCCCCTACTCCGCCCTCGACGGCGAGGCCTGGCCTGGCGTCGAGATTCATGCCCAGATCTTCGAAACCCTGGCCGGCGGCAAGTTCCTGACCCCGGCTCCTGGCGCCGTCTCCCTGGCCGTCGCCCTGGTGCTGGCTTTGGCCCTGGCGGCTTGCTTCCAACTGCTTTCCGGGGCCCGGGCGTTTGCCTTGGCCGGAGGCTTGACAGCGCTCGGCCTCGCTCTCCCCTACGCGTTGCTGGCCTCCGGAGTGGTACTGCCGTTCTCGATGCCGGCGGCCACGGCCTCTTTCTGTTTCCTGGGCCTGGGAACCCGGCAGCACTTTTGGACGCGGAAGAGATTAGGCGCCGCCGAGGCCCAGCGCGATCGCTATCAGAAAGCCGTCCACTATGTGACCCACGAGATCCGGACCCCGCTGACGGCTATCCAGGGGTCCAGCGAACTGATGACCCGCTACGCTCTGAGCGAAGAGAAGCGCCGCGAGATGGCATCGCTGATTCACAACGAATCCCGGCGGCTGGGGCGCATGATCGAGATGTTCCTTAGCGTGGAGCGGCTCTCGGCCGGGCAACTGGAACTGCGGCGCGAGGCGGTGTCCGTCGCCGAAGTGGTTTCCAGTTGCCTGGAGCGGGCCCAGCCGCTGGCGGAAAGCAAGCAGATCCGGCTGCGCCTGGAGCGTTCCCCGGCCGAGGAGGCGGTTCCGGGCGACCGGGAATTCCTCGAATACGCCTGTTACAACCTCCTGACCAACGCCATCAAATACTCCCCGGCCGGAACGGAAATCGTCGCCGGAGTGCAACGGTCCGGCGACGCCATCCGTCTGTCGGTCCAGGACCAGGGCTACGGCATGGACGCCCAGGAGGTGAAGCGCGCCTTCCAACGGTTCTACCGGACCAACCGGGCGCAGCAGTCGGGCGAGACGGGTGTGGGGTTGGGTCTGGCGCTGGTGGAGGAGATCGCGGCCCAGCACGGCGGTTCCGTGGAGGTGGAGAGCCGGGTGAATCAAGGTTCGCGCTTCACGCTGGTGCTGCCGCGGGCCGCCGACCGGGTGGCCCAGGCGACGGGGTGAGATGGAGAAACCACGCATTCTGCTGGTGGAGGACGACTCCGCGGTCCGGACGACGGTGGTGACTTTCCTGGAGTGCGAGGGCTACCCGGTGGAGCCGGTTCCTTCGACCGCCCTGGCTCTGGAAAAGCTGGTGGGAGAAAGCTATCCCATAATAATTTCTGATATCTACGTAGACGAGCGCACCGGACTGGACGTGCTGAAGGCAGCGCGAGACCGCGACCCGGCCTGCGCCGTCATCCTGATGACGGCTCGGGGGACCATGGAGACGGTGATGGCGGCCACCCGCGGGGGGGCCTTCGACTACATCGCCAAGCCCTTCGACCTGGACCGCCTGCTCCGGACCGTGCAGCGGGCCGAAGCTGCCCTGGGGACCCCGGAGGAGGAAGCGGAGGAAGAAGAACCCCTCGAGACGGAATTGGTGGGGTCGTCGCCGGCCATGGTGGAGGTGTATAAGACGGTTTCGAAGGTGGCGCCCTCGGAGGCCACCGTGGTGATCGAGGGGGAGACCGGGACCGGCAAGGAGATGGTGGCACGGATGATCCACGCCAACAGCGGCCGCAGCCAGGGGCTGTTTCTGCCCATCGATTGCGCTGCCATCGCGCCCACGCTGCTGGAGAGCGAGCTGTTCGGCAGCGTGCGGGGCGCCTTCACGGGGGCCGACCGGGACCGCATGGGCGTTTTCGAGGCCGCCAACCGCGGCACCGTGCTGCTGGACGAGATCGGCGAGATGGACCTGGCGTTCCAGCCCAAGCTGCTGCGGTTCCTGCAGGAGCGAGAGGTGCGGCCGTTGGGGTCGGCGCGATCGCGAACCGTCGACGTGCGCGTGCTGGCGGCCACCAACCGGGACCTCCAGAAAATGGTGGAGGGCGGCAAGTTCCGCGAGGACCTGTGGTTCCGTCTCAATGTCGTGCGCCTTCGCATCCCACCGCTGCGGGAGCGGAAGGGGGATATCCCGCTGCTGCTCCGTCACTACCTGGGGCGGTTCCAGCAGCTCTACGGCCGTCACCTGCGGATCAGCGACGGGGCGTTGAGGACGCTGGAGGAATACACCTGGCCCGGCAACGTGCGGCAGCTCAAACACCTGATCGAGAAGGTTGTCATCCTCACGCCGACACCGGTGCTGGAGCCGGCCCAGGCGCGGCAGGCGCTGCAGGACCTGGATCCGCACGAGCGTCCGGTAGAGTCGCTGGCCGACGCCGAAGCCGAGCAGATCCGGAAGGTGTTGGCGGCCACGGGCGGCAATAAGAGCCGCGCCGCCCACATCCTGGGCATCGAGCGCAAGACGCTGTATCGTAAGCTGGAGAGGTTCGAGCCGCGCTAAGAGCCGCCAAAGCCTGCGCCGGTCAGGGGTGCAGGTTCCGATTCTACATTTTCTCAGGCAGGGAACGGGCTTGGTGGGGCGGCCCCCAGGGGACCGCCCTAGCTCCCTGGCCAGAGGTGAAGTTGGTGACGCGCCCTTATATCGCGGCTCGGTAACCCACGCGGCCCCTATTACCACAGACTGCTACCGAGCAGCGACCGTTAGGGAGCGGGAACATAGGTCACATAGAACGGCGAGACCCAGGCGATCTCCGGGTCGCCGTCGGGCCTTTCGGCATCCCGCTGGAAGACTCTTATGTAGTAGTAGCTCTTGCCGGGCCGGGCGCCGGCGTCGCGCCAGCGAAGCGTCGCGGTGCGGGCGTTGGGCGATGCCGTGTAGACGAACTTGCCGTCCTTGACGACATCGAGCCGCAGAATGGTGTCGGGGGCTTCGATGGTGGCGACGATCTCGGGCGGGCGATTGACAGGCGCCGTGAACTCCTCGCCGGGCATGCGGCCGCCGGCGGTGGCCCGGACCAGAATCTCGTCGCTCGAGGCGTAGGTCCGGCGCGCGAACATGCCGTCGAGCAGGGCCTGGCGGGTGATGGCCGTGGTCCAAACCGCCGCCCAGCTGTTGTGGGTCGAGCCGTGGTCGCTGAAGGAGACGAAGCCGTAGATGTTGCCCTTGGCCAGGGCGTCCTGGGCGTAGTGGCCGGGCTCGTCGACCTGGGTGGGGCCGCGCTTCTCCTTGTCGGGCAGCCGGAAGGCCTCATAGCTGCCGCGCGCCCCCTGGTAGATCTCGAGCAGACAATCGAATCGGGCGTTGGGCCAGTTCCAGTCCGCCAGCGGCCCGGCGGCGAAGGTGTGGGGCACCACGACGGCTTTCTGGCCCGGCTGGGTCAGGACGTTCTTTTCCATCCACTCCCACAGCGCCGGGGGCTGGTTGTCCGGATCCGGGGCCTCGCGCCGCCGGTCGATCAGGCGCAGGGGCGCCCCGCGCTTCAGGAACAGGATGTTGCGGTGGCCGCCGGGGCGCGCCATGGAGTGCTCGTAGCTGTAGACGCCCAGGAAGGCCGGCGGATGCGACATCAGGTCGACGGTCTTCTGGACCGTCCACCACTGGTAGTCCCGCAGGCCGTCAGGCCAGGTGCCGCCCACCACCTCGTTGTGGTCGGCGGTGCCGAGAAAGTCGAGCTGGGCGGCGTCCATAGCGTACCGATAGGTATCGAGCACCGAGCCGTCGATGCCGCTGTGGCCGCGGATGTCGGTGTGACGGTGGCAGTCACCCAGCATCAGGGTGTAGGCGACGCCGCCGGCCTGCATGGTGGCCCGCCGGCGCGGCGCGAAGACGCTCGCGGGCGCCTCGATCGACACCGGCGTCAGGGCCGGCTCGGCTGGCTCGGCCTTCCCGAGCGAGGCCAGGAACACGTTGTAATGCAGGGCGTGGGTCTGGTCCTTCGCCAGGTTGGAGGGCGAGCGGCCGTCGCTCGAATAAACCACCCCAAGGCCGCCGTCGGCCGCCACGGCGATACCGGCCCGCTGGGTGTTCTGGCCGGAGCTCTCCCCCAGCCGCAGCGGCGTGGTCCAGCCCTCCTTGCCGAGCCGCGTGGCGTAAAAATGGTAGATCTCGTGCGGCTGCGTCAGGGTCCAGTGGCGAAAGATCATCCACAGCGCGCCGGCCCCATCCATGGCCAGGTGGGGCAGTTCGGCGTAGCGCTCCATCCGCCCGGTGAGGATCTTCCGGACATCAGCCGCCGGCGCGTGTAGGCGGCCGCCGGCCCAGACGCGCAGGCCCAAGGTGCGCGAGAAATGCAGCCCGCGGGAGCCCGGCGCCGCCGAGGAGCGGGAGAAGTCCTTGCCCCAGTTTTCGCCGCCCTCGTCCCAGGCCACCCAGACGCGGTCCTGGCGATCGACGGCCACCGAGGAATGAAACTGCGCCGCCGGCTCAGTGGTGACGGGGATGGGCGCCGAAGCCTTGGCCCCATCGAAAGAAGCCAGAAACACGTCGTAGTTGCCGGCCTGGTAGCTGTCCCAGCTGATCCAAGCCGTGCCCCGGGAGTCGAGGGCCAGGGATGGTTCCCAGTCATTGGCAATACTCTGGGAGACCCGCGCCTCAGCGCCCCAGCGCCCCCCGCTGCGGCGCCGGGCATAGACGTCCGCCTGCCCGTTTCGGAAGGACTGCCAGACCAGCGTGACGTTGCCCTTCGAGTCGGCCACCGCCCGGGCGTTGAAGTCGCTGTGCGGGGCCCGCGTGAGGCGCTGGACCGCTCCCGGCTTGCCCTCCCCCGAGAGAGCCGCCGCGAACAGCTCGAAGTTGCCGTCGACCTGGCCGCTCCAGACCGCCAGCGCTGCGCCGCCCGGCAACGCCACGATGGCGGGGGAGTAATGATCCCAGGAGCCGTCGTCGAGGGCCACCGGCGCCTCCCAGTTCCCGGCTCTCTGGCGGCGCGCCAGCACCCGGTCGCGCTGGCGCCCATCCCACTCGACGTAGATGGTCCAGAGCGCTCCACCGGCCGCTGCCGCCACGGCAGGCCAGTCCGCGGTCATCGCCGGATCGCTGACCCGCGTCGCCGGCGTCTCACCGGCCACGGTCGCCGGCGGCAAATTGGGGCGGCCTTGCAGTGGGTCGATCCCGGCCTCCGCCGCAGCTTTCTTTTTGGGAGCCGCCTTTCGGGCCTGGGAAAAGGCTCCGGCCGCAACCAGAACGGCAGCCAGCACCACCATCCAAAGCTTTCGCACCGATCACCCCCGCACAGCTGTGAATACCAGCCACACCATTGTCTCCACTAAGTGGCTGGTTTCGCAACAGGTTACGCCTGGCAGCAGGCTTGCATAGCGAACGGCGATGACATACGTACTTTGGTTTCTGTTGTGGACTGGCGTCGATCCCCGATACACGGTAGAGACCATTTCCCTGACCGGGGCCCAGAACTTCCAGCTCAGCCGGGAACTCGTAGACGACATCCAGCGGCTGGTTGGCCAGCGGTTCGATCAGCAGGCGCTGGACGAGCTGGTCGCAGCCGTCGGAAACGAACTGCGCGGCCACTCCGTTACATACAAGGTGGCGCCCGGCGATCAACCCGAGCACGTCCGGATCGTCCTGGAGGTAGCGCCTCGCCCGGAGGCGCCCGCCGCGAGCGAGCCCGCCCAGATCAACGTCAACGAGCGCTACACCATCGAGGACGTCCAGCTCACCGGCATCGACCGGAAGCGGCTCAGCGACCGGCTTCGCGAAGACCTGCGGAAGTTGATCGGCGCGAGGTTCAGCCAGCAGGCGCTGGACGACATCCTCCGGCGCCTGCGGCGGGAGGTCCGGCCCCGCCGGGTGGCGCAGAAAGTCTTGCGGGGCGACAAGCCCGAGCACGTCAAGGTCGAGATCGAAGTAATCCGCCGGCGCGCCGAGGAAGCCGCACTGCACTTGTCGAAGTTCCTCTACCACTCCAAGCAAGGCTGGAGCGCCAAGGCCATCGGGGATGCCAGCATCGGCCGGAACACCTCCTTGATCGGCGGGCTGGTGAGCGACGGCGACGACCGGCTGGAGCGCTATGCCGGCATTGTGGCCGGCTTCGAGGCCAAGCAGGTTGCGACCGAACGCGTGCGGCTGCGTTTCCTGTTTGAGACCTATCACCAGATCTGGAACCGGGCAACCCTGACGGCGCTGACTTCCCGGCCGGACCTCCCGGGGATTTACCGAACGCGCCAGAACTTCGAGCCCACCCTGGTGGTGACGCCGGCCCGCGGTCTGAGCTTGACCGCCGGAGCCAGCCTGCAGTTGGTCCGGACGCAGTTTCCAGCGGCTCACACCGAGGCCGCCAACGCCGCCGTGGGCGGCTTGCAGTACCGCCCCCGCTGGGAGGATCCCGCCGGCAACCGGCACGACTTGGACCTGGGCTACGAGGTCCGCGCCGCCGGCCGGACCCTCCACAGCGACTTCCCGCGGCGGCGTCGACCAGCAGAGGGATCCGCATTTTCCTGGCGATGGCGATGGTGTCCTGAAGCGATACCTTGCCGCCCGGCGCGTCGGGCATGTCTCGGAAGCGGCCGAAATGCCTGTCGGCCACCAGGAAGTAGAGCATGGCGGTGTGGCCGTCGATGGCCCGCTCCATCTCCTCCTTCTCTTCCACCACCACCAGGCGCGCCCCGGCGGCTTCGCACTGCCGGGTCCAACCGGTGTGGTGCAGCTTCTGCGTCACGACCTCGTTCTTGATGCCGTCGGTGAACGGCAGCCGCCTGGCCTTGTCAGGATCGTCGCCCGCGATCGAGGCGCAGGTCCCCACGAAGATGGCCCCGGCGGCCCCGGTGGTGACCAGGGCGGCTTCGTTCCCGGTGAGCTGAGCGATGCGCTGGCCGGTGGCCCGGGTCAGCTCCCGGATCGGGACGTAATGCAGGGCCGCGTCGTCCATAGCCTCAATCACCTCGGGCGGCATCAGCGAACCGCCCAGGTGGGTGTAGGTGCCCGAAGCATTGATGATGGGCCGCAGGCCCAAGCGCGTGTACACCTTCATGGAATCCTGCGCCGTCTTGGCGGCCAGGGCCGCCGACAGGCGGTGCCCGCCCGGCAAGGCCCCTAACAGCCCCAGCAAACTCCGTCTGTTCATGGTAAACCTCGGCAGTTCAGACTCCTCAATACTATGATAAGACGTGAGCCAAGAAAGGTCTGCGCTCGGGATGTGGCGTCTTTTCCTGCCGGCAGTTGCCGTGATGTTGTTTGTTTTCCCATCCCCCGGAGGTGCCGAAGACTGGTCGCGCTTCCGGGGCCCCAACGGCTCCGGGGTGTCGAAAGACGCCGGGTACCCCACCCGGTTCGGCCAAGACCGCAACGCGCTCTGGAGAACTCCGGTTCGCCCCGGCAAGTCCTCTCCCATCCTCACCCGCCGCCACGTGTTCCTGACGGGGTTCCAGAATGGAAAGCTGTTCACGCAGTGTCTGGACCGCCAGACCGGAAAGCTGCTGTGGGAGCGCCAGATGGCCCGGCCTCGCGAGGAGGCTGGCAACCTCCGCAACGAGCCTGCCGCCGTCACCCCGGTGACCGACGGCGAGAACGTGTACGCGTTTTTCGCCGATTTCGGCCTGCTGTCCTACGACGCCGCCGGCAGCCTCCGATGGAAGACCCCCCTGGGGCCGTTCACGAACACCATGGGGCTGTCGTCGTCTCCGGTCTTGGCCGAGGGCACCGTGGTGCTGGTCGTCGACCAGCAGGATGACTCCTACATCGCCGCCTTCGACAGCCGCAATGGCGAGATCCGTTGGAAGACCCCCCGCGAGGAAAAAGACGGCTGGGGCAGCCCGGTGCTTTACCGGCGCCCAGGCGGGCCGGCCGAGATCCTGACGGCCAGCCGCGGACAGCTCGGAGCTCACCGTGTGGACGACGGCGCCAGGAGCCGGACCTACACCCGCCTCAGCCCCGCCATTGTCGCCAGCCCGGTCCTCGACCAGGACGCCCTCTTTACCTTCGGCTATGGGAACGACGCGGCGACTCCATTCTCGACCGTCCTTGCCCGGCGGGACAAGAACGGCGACGGAAGAATCACTCCGGATGAGCAAGGCACGGACGCTCTGCTCATCGGAGTCGGAAAGTATGGAGGCAACCGCGATCGGATTGTCACCAAGGAAGAATGGGACGAGAAGCAGCGCCAGGTGCTGGCGCCGTCGAGTCTGCTGGCCATCCGGCTGGAACGCGACGGTGTCCGCGAGCTCTGGCGGTACGAGAGAAGCTTCGTCGGCGTGATCCCGTCGCCGCTTCTTTACGATGGCGTTCTGTACGTCATCAAGAACGGGGGCATCCTTACGGCGTTCGATTCCAAAACCGGTGAGGTCGCGAAAATGGCCCGGGTGGAAGGGGCCATGGGCGGGTATTCGGCCTCGCCGGTGGCGGCTGACGGAAAGGTTTTTCTCGCCAGCGAAGACGGGAAAGTGGCGGTTCTGCGGGCCGGCCGGGACTGGGAAGTGCTGGCGGTGAATGACCTGGGCGAAGCCTGCTACGCGACGCCGGCGCTCTCGGAGGGAAACATCTACCTGCGCACCGCCGAGGCGTTGTACTGCTTCGGCGCCGGCCGGTGAGGTGGCGCACGGCCCAATACTTTTTTGTGGGGCGGCCCCCCTGGGCCGCAGCCGGGGGCGCCCCCTGGGCCCTGGTCGGCTTGGCCGGCTCACCGAATGGCCCGGAAGAGGCTGGCCAGGGGGCCAGCCGCGGCGCAGGGGCGCCACCCCACATCGTGGCCACCATTCGACAAATGGCAAAAGTATGTGGCATTAGCCTTTAGCCCGCCCCAGCGAGAGCGCCAGCCGGATGTTCTCCACTTGCTCCGGCGAACTGGCCGGCATGGGAGCGCGGGGCAGGCCGCCGAAGCGTCCTTCGAGCTGGAGCGCGGTCTTGACGTTGGCGGGCAGATTCGGCCCCTCCAGCGCGTTCCACAAACGCAACAGGTCCTTGTGGAGCGCCAGGCCGAGATCATGGTCGCCGTCCTCGACCGCGTTCCACAGCGCCACGCACCACTGAGGAACCGCCGAGAGGATGGCCGCCACCGCCCCGTGCGCCCCGAGCGCGAACGACGGGTACAGCAACGCGTCCACCGCCGACAGGATTCGCACCCGGTCGCCGATCCCGGCTTCCTCGACCAGCATCAGCAGATCGGCCAGCGCCTTCATGTCGCTGGCGCTCTGTTTCACCCCCACCACCCCATCGACCTCCCGGAGAATCCGGGTGAGCAGGGGCGGCAGCAGGTATGACCACGGAACCACGTTGTAGATGATCACCGGCAGGCCGGCGGCCTCCGCGATGGCGGCAAAATGTCGCAGCATGGCCTCGTCGTCCGGCCGGAACAGGTAATGAACCGGCGTCACCTGGAGCGCCGCCACCCCCAGGTCGGCGACGGCTCTCGCCCGCTCAATGGCGGACCGGGTGCTGTCAGTGATGATGCCGGTGATCACGGGAACCCGGCCTTGCACTTCTTCCATGGTCCAGGCGGCGAGATTCCGGGTCTCCTCGGTCGTCAAAGTGTGGCCCTCGCCGGTCGAGCCGCAGACCGCCAGCCCGTGAACCCGGGCGATGTCCACCAGGTACCGCACCTCGGCGCGGTGCGCCTGCTCGTCGATCCGGCCTTCCGGATCGAACGGTGTCACCATGGGAGGAATGATCCCCGTGATCCGGTGCAGGTCCATAGGCGCTACTCGGGCCGAAACACTTCGACCCCCACCTTGCTCTTGCTCTGGAACAGAACGTAGGCAGCGTCTTGAGGGTCGACCGCCACCCAGTTCGTTTCCGGATCCGGGGAAGTAAGGCGCCAGCCGGTGATGAAGTCGCCGTGGTTGTTGTACTTGATGACGTCCCAGGGGCCGCGGCGGGTTCCCTGGTTTCGCACCGCGACATACACGTTGCCCCAGCGATCGCCGCCGATGCTGTGGAAGTAGAGCGGGCCATCGGGGGGCTCCCCGTAGTTGAACGCCAGCAGGAATCGGCCCTCGGGATCATACTTGCTGACCGGCCCGTAGTAGCCGCAGAGGAAGACGTCACCGCTCAAGTCCAGCACCAGGCCGTGCGCGGCGTTGAACTCACCCGGGTACAGGCCGTCCTTACCCCAGGCGTGGAGGAACTTCCCGGACGCCTCATAGACGTTGACCCGGGCGTTGTCCACGTCGACCACAAACAAGCGCCCCTGGCTGTCGAACTGCATGCCGTGGGCCCGCAGCAGCATGCCAGCTCCGGTGCCCTTCTCCCCCAGGGTCCGGAGAAACTCGCCTTCCTGGCTGAAGACCTGCAAGCGCGGCCGGTCGCTTTTTTCGTCGCTAACGAAGATTCGGCCGTCGCTAGCGGCTACGGCGTGGCGCGGCCTCGTAAACTGCCCATTCTCCCGGCCCGGCCCATGGCCGATTTGCCGGACGAAGGTCCCTTCCGGGGTGTATCGGAGCACCCGACCGCTGCCTTCGTCCGCGATCAGCACCTGGCCGCCCGGCTCGATCGAGATTCCGTGCGGGGATTTCATGCGGTCGAGGCGATCGGCCGGCTCGCCCCACTGCCGGACGAGCCGGTAAGACGGCGGGCGGCCGCCGACCAGCACCGTAGCCGACAGATGGCGATTCTCCACCCCTTCGGCTTCGGCGCCGACATGCACTTCCGGAGGACTCGGGATCCTGCCCGGCGCCCGATACAGCCCGCTCGAATCGATGGTTCCGCATTCCGCGCTGCCTCCCAGGACGCCGTTGACGCTCCACCGGACGCTCGCCACCAAGGTCGCCGCCTCCAACCGCGCCGGCATCGTCGAAACCCGGAACTGTTGCTGCCCTGCGGGCGCCACCCGGGCCAGCGTAGGTTGAATCCTGGCCCGGGCGGCCTCGACAGGCAGGCAGAGTGGAATCAGGATCAAGATGGCGAGCCGCGGCTCCATGAGAGTAAGGGCAGTGTAGCACCTCGGCTCTGGCGGCGGCGCCGCCGGTTGTCGTCGCGAGCCAGCCGAGTTGGAACGGGCGCGCTGCGACATAGAAGTGGGGATCGAGCTCGGCGGCGCTGCACACCCTCGCCAGAAGACCTGCGAGGGCGGCAGAGCGCGTGGATGCCATGCCTTCTTGGTATAATCGGAGCGTCGTTATGGGCATCGAAATCCACCCCATTCCGCCGCCGCTCCAAATTGATGCCCATGGTGTCTGCAGAGTGGCGGGCACTCGGGTCACACTGCTCACCCTCATCGACGCCTTCCAGGAAGGCGCCACTCCCGAAGAGATCTACCAGCAGTACCCTTCCGTGTCCCTGACGGACATTTATGCCGTCATCGCCTTCTATCTCGGCCGCCGCGATGAGATCGACGTGTATCTTGAAACACTACCTCCAATTGTTGGAGGAAGCATACCTGGTAGCCCCGCTGGAAAGGCACTCGAGCCGCCCGGCCCGTCGGCGCGCCCCGCCTCCCAAACTGGTGGCCCTGAACAACGCGCTGCTGGCAGCGACCGATCCGCGGGGCATCCCCGAGCAGTCCAGCGAGCCGGCTCGCTTTGGCTCCTGGGTGGAGAATGCCTGCCTGGCCTTCGCCTGGAACTCCGGCCAGCGAGTGGGGTACTGGCGCGAAGTGCCCTACGAAGTGGACGGAGTGCTGGAGGGAAGCTGGGGGCGGTGGGCCGTCGAGATCAAGACGGGGACCGTGGCGGAGGCGGATCTCCGCGGCCGGATGGAGTTCTCCCGGCGTAATCCCGACTATCGCCCGCTCGTGCTGTGCGATTCACGCCAGCAAAGGGTCGCCCAGCGGCTGGACGCTCCAGCGATGACCTGGATGCGCTTTCTGCTCGAGGGGCCGCTGGCCGCCGCCGAGCGGTGACCTGGCAGCGGCCGAAGACTTGCACGATCATCGCTTCGCTGCGGCCGGCGCGCGCTACGCCGCTTGGCGCGGCTTGATCTGGCGGGCGATCCTCGCCTGGCAGGAGCGCCGGGCCAGCTCAAACTCGTAGTGTTTCTGCATGTTGTGCCAGTATTCCCTGGAGAACCCAAAATAACGCCCCAGCCGGATCGAGGTGTCCGGGGTGATGGCCCTCCGGCCATGCACAATCTGGCCGAGGCGGTTGGCCGGCACACGCAATCCTAGGGCCAGTTGATTGACGCTCAGGTGCAGCGGGTCCAGGAGATCTTCCTTGAGAATCCGGCCAGGATGAATGGGGGGCCGGAAGGCTGGTTTGCGGGCCGTCATATGCTGTCTCCTCAATGGTAGTCAACAATCTCGACCTGGCGGGGTGTGCTTAACCGTTTTGGGGAGTTTGCTGGGATGTGAGGCGACGTGGCGCACGCTTCAGCGTGCCGGCGTGGGCTTCAGCCCACGCTGCGTGGTTTCACCCGCACCCTTCGGCGAGCTGAAGCT